>Ga0247727_10002788_pt1 | contig 39457 bp, 34 predicted proteins | sample WisWelCaveWW1625_FD_202498 | JGI IMG/M metagenome (GOLD analysis project Ga0247727, IMG submission 202498) | Biofilm microbial communities from Wishing Well Cave, Virginia, United States - WW16-25 | ecosystem: Environmental > Aquatic > Deep subsurface > Groundwater > Cave microbial mat | place... | reverse complement strand
AGTAACGCCCGCCCGCCCGCCCGCCCGCCCGCCCGCCCGCGCAACTCCCGTGCCTGCTTCACGTGGAGGACGAAGAGAACGCGCTGCGGCAATACGCACGGATGCTGGACGGACTCGTCGTCGTTCGCCCCGCTCCGCTCGTCGCGGTCGCCTTCGAGATCCTTCGGGGTCCCGATCGGATCGATGCGATGCTCGTCGACATCGGACTGCCGGACGGCAGCGGCTTCGAGGTCATCCGGGAGGCGAGGCAGCTGCGTCCCGGCCTGCCGATGGCGATCGCGTCGGGCCACTCGGACGCGGATTTGATCACCGAGGCCGCAGCGGAGGCCATTCCGTACCTGATCAAGACGCAGGTCTCCAGGGCGCGCCTCCGAGAACTGGTGGACCGCCTTCTCGGTGTAACGCCTCCTCCGGAGGTGATCGCGGAGCGCGTCGCGCAGGACTACGCGATGCAGACAGGCATCTTCGGCCCGCAGGTCGACATCCTCGTGCAGGGGATCTTCGGCCGGAGCGTCGACGAGACGGCGGAGGTGCTTCAGCGGACGGTCCGAAACGTGAGGTACCACCGCACGGAGATCCAGGCGATGCATCGGTGTGCCTTCCAGAAGAGCTGGACGTTCGAGATGATCGCGGCGGACCTGCGGCTTCGGGTCTTTGGCGTCTAGCGCGCGTCGTCGCTTCCTGCTCTGATCTACGAACCGTCTCCACCTGACGCGGCGTCCTTGCGCCGGTGTTTCGCTTCTGCCAGTCGCCAATCGGTCGCGTTCAGAATCGGAATTCCGCCACCTGGAAGTCGTCGAACGCGCCCACCGCGCTCCAGGTCACGACGCCTGCTCCGCCAGCCATCTGAGCTGTGGCGACCCCGGGACAGGTACCCTCACCCTCCACCCCCTCTCCCGAGGGGGCGGCTGGCTGCCCGGTGGCCGGCGGCGGCTTTCTGTCACCGACACGGCGCGCGCCGGCCGGCGCCCGCCGGCATCGAATGCCGCGCAGTGCCGGGCCCCGATGCCTCCTGCGCCGCAAAAAATGCCGAGCGTCATGCACGCGCTTGGGGCTCAGCATCAACACCGAGATCCCCTGGGCGACCAGCAGCCCCCGCTTCGGCAGCTCGTAGGGCGAGTTGACGACGGGCCGATCGAAGAACGCGTTGGACGCGCTCACTCCGTGCCCCCTCCAGGACGAGCCGTCATCGTCAGGTCCGCGCGAGGGTAGCGAGGAGAGGGGTTGGAAGGAAGGCCTCAGTCTGTCCGGTCCGACAATCGCGCGTACGGACACGCGCGTGATCTACGCGAACTCTCCGTGATCCCCGCGAACTCTCCCTTTGGATGTCCGCTGCCAGGCTCGGGTAGGATGGCTCTCGTGATCCGGGTCCGGCTCCTGGTCTCCGCCGTCTGGCTCGCCGGGTGCACGGGGGAAGAGTGCGGGCCGACGGGGGCGTGCGGACCCGGGATGGCGACGTGCGACGACCTGTGCGCCGATCTCGCGGCGAACCCGAACCATTGCGGCGCTTGTGGAAGCGCGTGCGAGGTGGGCGCCCTCTGCGTGGCTGGCCTGTGCATGACGGTCTGCCCCGGCGAGCAGCACCCGTGTTCGGGAGCCTGCGTGAACGTGGACGCGGATCCAGAGAACTGCGGTGCATGTGGCGAGAGCTGCGCGCTGCGCGACGTGTGCGACCTGGGCGCCTGCAGTGCCGGCTGCTCCGAGGGCCTGACGGACTGCGCCGGCGCTTGCCGCGACCTGGAGGCGGACCCGCAGGCCTGTGGATCGTGCGAGAGGCGGTGCGCCCCGGGCGAGCTATGCCAGGCCGGAGCCTGCATGCCCGCGTGTCCCGCGGGGCGGATGGACTGCTTCGGGACGTGTGTCGACGTGTTCGCCGACGAGGCGAACTGCGGGCGATGTGCGCTCGCGTGCCTCGCAGGCGAGGAGTGCGTCGACGGCCTCTGCGGGATCGAGTGCCGCTGAGGCGAGGAGCTACAGGCGGCGGCGTGAACAACCTGTCGGGGGCGCGCTGGTACTGATCGCTACTCCGGCTTCGGAAGCACGACCCAGATCGGCATGTGGTCGCTCAGGTCGTGCTCGAACCGTCTGATCAGCGCCGACCGTTTCGCAGCGGGCAGGGCCGCGAAGTCGCGACCGTGGAGCGCGCGCGCGAAGACGTCGACGAAGCGAAAGACGCCGTAGTCGAAGCCGCCGCGCGCGGTTCCGGCGGTCCGGTTCGCCTCGGGCGCCGGCAGCCGAGGGTCGCGGCGCAGGATCGCGATCTGGTCGAACGTCTCGGAGACGCGCGCGTTCGTGCGGAAGACGTCGGCCTCGCCGGGGTGCACGTCGATGAACGGGAAGTTGAACTCGGCGGGCTTGGCGCGGCCGGTGGCGCCGTTGAGGAGCTTGAGCGTCGCGGCGATGCGCTCGCGGTCCTCGGCGGGGTCGTCGAAGTCCAGGTTGAGGTCGCCCAGGAGGATCAGGTCCGGGTAGTAGCGGCGGTCCGCGGTCCGCGCGTGGGCGAGCAGCCAGTCGAGGAGCCCGAAGAACTCCTGCCTGCGCTCGGAGATGCGCGTGCCGTAGTGCAGGTGCACGTTCACGGCGAGGAAGCGGTACGGACGTTTCGTCTTGCCCCATCCGACCTCGAACGACGCGCAATGCGGCTGCCGGATGAAGGTCAGGAACCACGGCAGGTCGACGGTCGGCTTTCCCGGGGCGTCCTTGCCCGCTGCCCGTGCCTCGTCGCGCTGCAGCTCCCAGTCGCGTAGCTCGTCGGCCCATCGGTCCAGGGCTGCTGCGAACTGGACGCGGTGCTCGAACAGCTTCTTGACGACCGCGCTGCGGTCGTACGAGATGTCCGAGACGATCTCCGTTCGGCGCACGCGGCTCTTGCGGAAGACGAAGGCCAGCCGCTCCGCCATCCCCTCGCCGCCGGGGAACCTCCCCGTCGTGTCCGAGACGACGAAGTCGAACCCCGCGCCCAAGAGGTCCATCAGGTGATGCAGCCCCTCCAGGTCCTCCTGCACCTCCTGCACCGCGACGAGGTCGAAGCTCGAGAGCACCGCCGCGAGCATCCGCCACGCTCCGGCGCTCTTGCTCTTCACGGCGCCGAGCTTGCGGATGTTCCAGGACGCCATGACGAATCCCTGCCTGGACCGTGGGAGCCCGAACGATTCGCCGTCGGACGCGAGCAGCTTGTGGATCTTCTTCCACTCGGCCTTCGTGAACGCCTCCGCCACGGGCGGCCAGCCTACCATCGGCATCCACACCCGACCTTGACCCCGACCGCCGCCGCCGTCATCGTCGCGAGCGCATGAGCGACCCGACCGGAGTGGGCCTCTACCTCCGCGAGCTGCGCGCCGCCACGCACGGCGCGCCGAAGGCCGCCGCGCGCCGCGCCCGCGACAACGGCGTGTCCTTCGTGGCGCTCCTCGCGTGCTGGCAGGACCGCAAGGGTCACCGGGCTCGCAACGTGTCGCGTCTCCCCGCGTACGCCGAGGAGTTCGCGGCCGTCGGCGTCACGCCCTGGATCTGGGGCTATCCGCACGCCGGGATGGAGGAGCGCTTCGTCGAGCGCATGCGGGCCGCGTCGTCCGAGCCCGTCGCGGGGTGGATCCTCGATCCCGAGGTTTCGTACAAGCGCAGGCCGATGTCGGCGCAGACACTCGTCGACCTGACGCTCGATTCCCTCTCGGAGCGGCTACGGCTCGGCGTCACGAGCTACGGGCTCCCGCGCGCCCACCCCGGCTTTCCCTGGGCGACCTTCGGGGGCCACGGCTGGGGATCGCCGCAGCTATATGGCGTCTCGCCGGCGCTCGTCGATCGCGGCCTCGCCGACTGGCGCGAGCGCGGGTGGACATACGCGGTCCCGAGCGTGCCGTCCTTCGGCCCGAAGAGCGGCGCGCGCCTGCACGACTACCTGTCGGGGTTCGTCGACGGCGAGGAGGAGATCCGCGGGTTCCTGGTGTGGAGCTGGATGCAGACGACGAGCGACGAGTGGAGGGTGCTGGCGCGGTGGGCCGAGTGGTTCGAGAAGGGGATCCCGGGGCTCTGAGCGCGGGAAACGGAAAGCGGCAGCGCCGGGGGTGGGCGCAGGCCCGAGCGTAGCAGGGTCGGAGCGCCACCCGGGCGCGCGCGAGCCGTCGCCAAAGAGGGTGTTCGGGGCGCCGTTGTCGCCGGGCGGCGTCGGTGGGAGGATCGGCCTGGTGACGGCGCTCCTTCTCGTCCTCGCCGCCTGCGGATCGTCGCAGCCGGCGGGCAGCGTCAGGGCCGAGAGGCCCGCTGCGCCGTCCTTCGACATCGAGAACGATCTCGACGTCGTCGAGGAGGAGGTGACGTTCGACGCGGCTGGCGTCACGGTGTCCGGAACCGTCGTTCGGCCGCGCGGGGACGGACGGTTCCCGGCTGTGCTCGTCGTCGCCGGAAGCGGGCCGACCGATCGCGACTGGCAGAGCGCGCTCCTTCCGGGAACGAACGGCAGCGGTCGCCTCCTCGCGAACGCGCTCGCGCGCCACGGCCTCGTGGTCCTCCGCTTCGACAAGCGAGGCACCGGACGGACGCCGCTCGGCGGCGCGCTGAGCTGGGACGACTACTACCTCGCGGAAGGAAGGGCGGCCGTCGCGTTCCTGCGCGGCCTCGGCTCGGTCGAACGAGAGCGCCTCTTCCTCGTCGGCCACAGCGAGGGCGGGCTCCACGCCCTTCGCCTCGCCGCGGACCCGGACGTGCAGTCGACCGCCATCGTCCTTCTGGCGACGCCCGGCAGAACGCTCGACCTCGTCCTGCTCGGGCAGATCGAAACCCAGCTCCGCGCCGCGCAGATGCCGGACGAGGCCGTCGCCGCGGAGCTCCATCGGATCCGGACGGCCTTGGGAAGCATCTCGACGGGCGAGGCCGTCGACCCGTCTACCGTGAGCGAGCTCCCGGGGATCCGCGCCCTCATCTCCATGTTCACGAACCCGGCGGCCGCCGACGCTGCGAGGGGTCTGCTCACTTTCGATCCGGTGGCAGCGCTCGTGCACCTCGATGTCCCCGCGGTCGTGCTCTTCGGCGACAAGGACGTCCAGGTGAATCCCGAAGCCGACGCGGAGCCGTTCGAAGAGGCGGAGAACGCGGGAGCGTTCGTGTACCACCTCGCCAGTTCCGATCACGTCTTCAAGGAAGAGACGGCGCCGCGCTCCTCGCTCGATGCGACCGCGGCCCTTCGCTACAACGCCGACGGGCGCGTGCTCGACCCCGCGCTCGTCCCGGTGATCGTCCGGCTCCTCGAGGACCTCGACCCCGAGCAGCTCCGTGTGGGACGCGGGCAGAACTTCACGCGGATCGCGTTGCCTTCTCCGCTGCGTTCGCTCCAGTGTGCCCTCGCCACCGACCGAAACGCGGAGGCGCTCCGGGAGGGAAGGGCGCTCGAGCGCGTGGAGCTAGGCCCGGCCGAGCAGATGTGGCGCTACATCTACGGTGGCATCGCGCTCGACCGCTTGGGCCAGCGCGAGAAGGCCGTCCGCGCGTACCGCACGGCGCGGAGCTTGTACCCGCACCCGATGACGGCAAAGGGTCTCCTCGAGGGGCTCGGCACGCTTCGTCACCTCGACCGGATGCGCGAGAGCTGCGGTGGCCGAGGTCGCCTGGAGGTGCGGACGACGCCGCAGCAAGCCTTCGACGCGCTCCGGGTGGCGATCGATGAGCGCTACGCCCGTCGCGACGACGCCGGGCTCGATTGGAACGCGCTGTTCGCGGAGCACCGGCAGGCGCTGGTCTCCGCAGCCGACGCGATGCATTTCGCACGAGAGGCCGCTCGCATGCTCGCGAAGGCGCGCGACCCCGCGATGTACCTCGAGGTGGACGACGAGTTTTTGGACATCCTCGAGACGGAGCGTCCGCAATTGAACTTCGAGCAGACCGCCATCCGGCGGGCCGTTTCCGACCTCGCCGAGCGCGACGCCTGTCTCTTGACCGGGAGAATCGGAGACCTGGGCTACGCGCTCATTCCCGAATGGGCGGGGAGCCGCTGCGAGGGAGTCGGCGAGGCATTCACGAAAGCACTGGCGAACGACTTCCGCGGCGCGACTGGCCTCATCGTGGACGTGCGACCGAACGCGCGAGGAAACGAGGACAACGCAGCGAGCGTCGCGGGCCACTTCGTGCTCGTGTCGACCCCGTACGCGAAGCACGAGATCCGAGATCCGACCGCGCCGGGCGGCTGGGACCGCGGAACGCGCGCGCTCGATCCGGTGGCTCCGCGCGACATGCGGCCCGTCGTGGTCCTGATGGGGCCGAGCTGCCGCGGAACCAACGAGATGTTCCTGCTCATGATGCGAGCGGCCGGCGCCACCCTCGTCGGCATGCGATCGGTCGGCGACTCGAGCCGCCCGAGACCTTTCGACCTCGGCAATGGCGTGACCGTCCAGCTCCCCACGTGGCGCTCGTTTCAGCTCGACGGTTCGCCGGTGCAGGGCGTCGGGATCACGCCCGACATCGAGGTGCGCGAGCGGCCGACGCGCGACAGGGACCCCGTGCTCGAGCGCGCGATCACCGTCTTGCGCCAGCGGCCCGCCGGAGCGCCGAGCCCGTCGCCTCCGGCCACGCGATCTCCGCGACCTTGATCGACCCTGCTCGGCCCGCAGAGCAGTCCACACTCGACGATCCGTCGCGCTTGTTCTTCACGAACACGGGTAACGAAGCGTCCGCGACCCCTGCTCGACCGCGGCGTACAGCGTCAGGAGGTTTTCCCGGACCACCCGGTGCAAGGAGGTGATCTCGGGCCCGAGCGTGCCGTCCTTCGGCCCGAAGAGCGGCGCGCGCCTGCACGACTACCTGTCGGGCTTCGTCGACGGCGAGGAGGACATCCGCGGGTTCCTGGTGTGGAGCTGGATGCAGACGACGGCGACGAGTGGAGGGTGCTGGCGCGCTGGGCGGAGTGGTTCGAGAAGGGGATTCCGGGGCTCTGAGCGCGGGAAGAAAAAGGCGGCCGCGCCGGGGTGGGAGGTGGAAAGACCTTCCCGGCGCGGCCTGGAGGATGTCGCAGCTACGGACCCGCCGGCGGCGGGGCCTCGCCTCCTTCCTTCTCGGCCTTGTCGGGCTCGCTGCGGGGCACGCCCGGCAGGAGCGCCTCGAACTCGCGGCGGCGGACGTCGTCTTCCACGAAGACGAGGCGTCCGGCTCCCGAGATGAGGGTGACCGCGCGGGCGACCCGGCGCACGCCGGCGTCGCGGTCGCGCGTGGCGAGCGGCCGCTGGACGCGCGCGCGCTCCTGGTCCGCGTCCGTCGCGACGACCTCGTCGAGCGACGCGCGCAGCGCGACGAGGTCGGCCTCGACGAGCCCGAACTCGCGGGCCTCGTCCGGGTGCGATTCCAGCCGCGCGATGACCGTCTTGAGCCCGTGGACGACGTCCTTCACGAGCTTCGGGTGCAGGGTCTCCCCGACGCCGTACGCCGCCCGGACGTCCACCGATCTCGACAGCCGGGCAACCGTGTTGCGGATCGCGGCGATGCGGCGGTGGGCGTTCCTGCAGACCACCTCCTGCCGCGCCGTGAGCTTGCGGACCGTGGTTGTGGCGTCGTCCGTGCCAGGAACGAGGGAGGACAGGATCGCGAGGTCCCTCCCCAGGGAGTCGAGCAGGCCCGGGGGCAGCCGCGCCCCGAGGTCCGTCTCGGCCACCAGGTTCTGAGCCTTGAGACCCGACTGGATGACGTTGAGCATCTTCGCTGAGATTCGTGCCATTTTCTTTCTCCTTGTCGAACGTTTCGAATCGTTTGGGATGCCGGCCTCATTGCCGCTCCCGTGTTCGGAACTCGTTATCGGTCAGCCGCGCAGAAGGTTGCGTGGCCCGATACGATTGCGGCCGACCCGGAAGGGCATCCGGTCGCCGTGTGGACGCGCGGCGGTCGGCGCCGCAGGGGGGACGTGGCGCTCCCGCAGGCCGATCGGCGCACTCCACCGCCCGTGCTGCGCGGGCGTGGAGGCGGCGCGCGCGGTCAACTCGGCCGATATGCGGGCCGACGGGGTCGATCCGCGTGGCGCGGGGGCGGCAACGACCAGCCCGGACGCGGATCGTCCGTGTCCCCATGCGCCCCCTCGCGCCCGCACCGGGCACGTACCGCCGCCCGGACGCGGATCGTCTCGGTCCCCGGATCGATCGTTCTCTTCTCCGGCCGCCAGCGCGCAAGCCGGGCGTCGATGGACCGACCCTTACCGCTGCTCGATTCGGCAACCACGCTCGAAGCGACGGCCGCACCGCAGCCTCGATTCGGCCACCGCCCTCGAAGCGACGGCCGCACCGCAGCTCGATTCGGCCTCCGCCCTCGAGCCGACGGGCGCACCGCGCCTCGATTCGGCCACCACCCTCGACCTACCGGCCTCACGCCGCCGATGGGCTCTGCCCGCGTGCCCGCCGCCGACCTTGGCGAGCCTCGACCGAGCCTTGACGCAGACCCTGCCGACCTTGGCGGGCCCGCGCCGCCTCCCTCACCGCCTGCGACGGGCCACCACGCGCACGTCGACTTTCCTTGCCGACCCCTCGCCGGTCTCTTCCAGCCTCGGCCACCTTCGGGTGCTCGAGCGCAGGGCGCCGTCCGTGAACGCATACCTGGCCGCGCTCGTTTGGCTCTGCGGCGAGACGCGCGGGCGGCGCGCCGAGGTGGGGCGGATCCCGCGGCTGCGCGTGCACGAGAAGCTGACGGAGTTGCCGAGCAGCGTGGTGGGAAACGCTGTTTCTTCACCACGGAGGCACTCGCGGCCTGACGGCCGCAACCAAGCGGGCTTCGCCCCGCGCGCCGCGCATCCGGGTCCGGGTCCGGGTCCGGGTCCGGGTCCGGGTCCGGGTCCGGTCCCGGTCCCGGTTTCCGGGTCCGGTTCCGGGTCCGGTCCCGGTTTCCGGGTCCCTAGTCGATCCTCGAACCGCACGTTCGCGGCTCCTTTCGGGGTGGGGTTCCCGCGCTCCATGGCGCAACCGCCGCGCCGAGGCCCGCTTCTCGATCTGCGCGCTGCGCGTCGATCCCATGGCCTCGTCACGGCGCCTGCGCCGGGGGGCTCGCGTGAACCCCACCCCGAAAGGAGCCGCTCCGATGCGATTCGACGCCTTCGAGATCACCCTTGAGCTCATCCGATCCCTGCGCGATGCGCTTGCACACCTGGAACGGAGGGATCCGCCGCTCGCCGTCCAGACGAAGAAGGCCGCCGCGAGCATCGCGCTCAACCTGCGCGAAGGCCGGCGTCGGGTCGGCAAGGACCGCATCCACTTGTGGCGAGTGGCTGCCGGCAGCGCGGACGAGGTCCAGGCGGCCCTGCTCGTCGCGGAGGCCTTCGGCTACGTCGACCAGGCCAGCCTCACCCGACCGCTCGCGCTGGTTGATCGCGTCCTCGCCATGCTTTGGCGCATGACCCGGTGACTCCGGGTCTGTCTGCCTAGCGCCGGATCGCCTCGCGCCGAACGATCGCCTCGAAGGCCTCTCCTTCCCTGCGCAGCTCGATCACTGCCTCCGTACCCTCCGGCCCGGCCAGCGCGGCGGCGGCGGCCGCGCCCGTTCGCACGGCGCGCCCGTCGACCTTCACCACGACGTCGCCCGGCTCGATGCCGGCTTCCTCGGCGGCGCTGCCGGGGGCCACGGCGCGGACGATCGGGCGGGCGCCTTCGAGCTCGATCGCAACCCCGACGCCAGTCGGCGCGTCGACAATCACGTCCGAGAGGCGCGTATCGAATCGCAGGCGAACGTCGTCCACGGTATCGCCGGCGCGCAGGCGAACGGTCGTCTCGGTCTCACCGAGCCCAGGGTGCGTCGCGACCAGACGGACGTCGCCCGCCGGAAGGTCCGCGAGGGTGAATCGCCCTCGCAGGTCCGTCGAGCCCGGCGGCGGGCCGGGACCGCGCGCGACCCCCGCGCCCTGACCGACCGACACGCGAGCGCCAAGGACGGGATCCCCGCGGGCGTCCACGACCTCGCCCGCTGCGGTCGCGCCCGGGACGAGGGCGATCTCGAGCTCGGCGGTCGTGCGCTCGAGCCCGCGCGGCGCCGGCAGCTCGACCGCCGCGCGGGCCTCGGCGTAGCCCGCCGCGCGCACGACGACCGAGTACGCGCCCGCCGGCACGTTCGTCAGCTCCGCCTTCCCATCGGGGGTTCCGACGGCGCGCGACGGCGGGCCGGAGCGCGGGCGCAGCTCCACCTGCGGGTTGGGGACCGGCTCGCCCGTGCGTTCGTCCGTCACGGTCACCGAGATTCCCGCCGGCGGTCCGAGCACGATGCGGGCGTCGTCGCTCGCGTCGATCCGTTCGATGCGCAAGGTCGCGTGCGCCGGGTGGGCGACCATCACCCGCAGCGGACGCCCGCCGAGCCCAGTCATCTCGAAGGTCCCCTCGTCCGTCGTGACGTCGAAGCCGCGCTGTCGGGGCCCGCGGTCGAGCGTCGTCGCCTCGATCATCGCGCCGTCGACGGGGAAGCCGCGGTCGTCCTCGACGCGCGCGCGCCACGCGGGGGCGGGCGGCTCCAGCGTGAAGGTGCGCTCGGTCGTCTCGCCGGGCTCCAGATCCACCCGGACGGACAGTGGCCGGTGCGGCGGGAGGGACACCTCGATCGTCGCGAGAACCGGGAGGCCCGCGACCGTGAAGGCGCCGTCCGCGTCGGAGAAAGCCAGCTTGGGGACCGGATCCGTCTGGGAGCGCGCGACGATCTCGGCGCCCGGAAGCGGAAAGCCGCGATCGTCGACGACGCGCCCGGCGAGCGTCGCGCCGCGGCGAAGGACGACCTCGACGTCGCGGACCTCGCCGCCAGGATCGAGTGCGATGGGACGCGACGATCCGCGCGCGAACTCGCCGTGCGTCGCCCACACGACGAGGCGGCCCGGGGGAACGCCCTGCAGCACGAACTCGCCGGCCGCGTTCGTGGACAGCGCGGGATCGACGAGCGCCATGAAGGGAGCGCCGCCCGGCACTGCGACCAGCGGGCGGCCCAGCGACATCGGCGGCGTGGGCAACGGGCCGGGCATCACGCCCAGCTCACCCGCTGGGAGGAGCACGCCGGGGACGAGCGAGGCCGGCAACCCCGTGGTGACCGCCGCGAAGTGCGCCTCCTCGATCGCGCGGGTTCCTGCGGAGAAGAGGAGCGCTCCGCCGGTCGCCTCGGTGCCGGAGGCCTCCAGTGCGGCCCCGGCAATCGGGAAACCGCGGTCGTCGACGACGCGCCCGTGGATCGTCCCGCCGGCCGCCAGCTCGATCACGACGTCCTGCCCCGGACGGACCTCGCGCCCGACGACCGGCACGTGGCCGTCCGCGCGAGCTCCCAGGCGGTGCGCCCGCGGGAGGACGCCATCGAACACGAACCCCCCGTCAGCGCCGGAGGTCGTGCGCCGTGGGGCGACGGCGAGCGCCTCCTCCGCGAGCACGAGGCGCGCGCCCGCGATCGGGCGGTCCGTCACGGCGTCGACCACGCGCCCGGCGATCCGCGCGCCGGGGAGGATCTGCAGCTCCACGCGCGTCGCCGGGCCCGCACGGACCTCGATGCCGAACACGGGCTCGGCGACCAGCGTGCCCTTCGACGCGCGGACCTCGTAGACCCCGGCGGGCACCTCGGCCAGCTCGGCCTCGCCGCTCTCGGTCGTCTCGAGCGTGCGCGGCGGCCACAGTCCGCTGCCTCCGATCAGGACCTCAGCGCCCTCGACCGGATGTCGATCGCGATCGACGACGCGCGCCACGAGCCCGCCGCTGGCTTGCAGGCGGATCTCGCCGACGGTGCCGGGCGCGACGACGCCGCTGCGGACCCGCGGCGTGCGTCCTGGAGCGCGGACCTCGATGCGCCATCTCCCCGCAGCGAGCGTCGCAAGCGCGAAGGTGCCGTCCGCGCCCGTGGACGCCACGTGCGGCAAGGCGGCCCTGTCCTCGTCGAAGGTCTCCGGCCACGCGACGACCGTCGCTCCGCCGACTCGCGCGCCGTCTTCTCCGACGACCAGCCCGGTGACCGGCGCCGCCGCGGCGAGGACGATCGGGCCGAGGTCGTGGACGTCGTCGGCCACCAGCACCGGCGCCTCCGCGCGCGCCCTGCCTTCGGCAGACACGAGCAGCACGTACCGACCTTCGGGCAACTCCTCGATACGGAAGCGCCCGTCAGCGCCCGTCCGCGCTCGGCCGGGCCGCAAGACGACGTCTCCCGGTGCAAAGAGAAGCGCTTCGACCTCCGCGCCTTCGAGCGCCACGCCCTCGGCGTCGCGGACGACCCCGCTCACCCCGCCCTTGGGCGCCGGCTCTGCCACTCGCGCGGGCCGGCCCGGCCGCCCCGCCCCACCCTCCGTCGCGATCATCCACCCCAGGACGCCGGCGAGAACGACTATCCCCACGGCGATCGCCGTGCGTACGGTGCGCCTGGCCTCCACCTTCACGCGAGCGATCTTCCCTCAAACCCCCGAAACCGTCGCGAAAATTCCCCGGCGCACCGTGGCCCTCATGATGCGCGCGACGGGGCTTGAGGCACCTCGGCGCGCTTGACCTCTCTCTCTCTCTGATAATCGCGAGGGCCGAGGGAGGTGCGTGATGGCCTATCTGCTCGGCCTGGTGGCGTTCTCGTTGACTCTCGCGTCCGGAACGGCGTTTGCGCAGACGAGTTGCCTCTGCGACGGGCTGGCCGGCTTCATCGTCGAGTCGCCCTACTTCGGCGTCGAAGCGGCCGAGGTTCTTTGCGGAACGGATGGCGGAGACTTCATCTACGGCGCAGGCGGTGATGACGTGATCTGCGGATTCGGCGGAGACGACGTCCTGGTGGCCGGACCGGGCGACGACCGGATCTTCGGTGACCTGGGCGACGACATCATCCTGAGCGGCTTCGCGCCCCTCGAGGGCGGCGGCGACGAGACGATCTTCGCCGGCCCGGGGTTCGACGTCGTCTTCTCGGGAAGCGGCAACGACATGATCTCCGGCGAGGGGGACGCGGACCGAATTCTGTCCGGCAGCGGAAGCGACACCGTCCTCGGCGGTGGAGGCAACGACTTCATCGACTGCGGAGGCACGCCGCCCGTCCCCGAGGGCGTCCCCGACGACGTGGTCATGGGCGAGGCAGGCGCCGACAGGATCAGAGTCCACGGCGGGACGGACATGGTGCTCGGAGGAGGCGGCAGCGACCGGATCGACGGCGGAGCCCACAGCGACATGATCGAAGGCGGCGCCGGGGACGACCGGATCGATGCCGGGACTGGACTCGTGCAATCCACGACGGGCGGAATCGGGGCGGACAACATCTGCTCGCACGCGGCCGTGGACACGATCTCCGGCGGGGATGACGACGACATCCTGAGGCTGGGGACAGGCAGCGGCAGCGGGTTCTGCCTCGACGGCGACGATTTCTTCGCGTTCGCGGCCGACGTCGCCCTCGGGAGCTCGGACGGAGGAGATGGAAACGACACCCTCACCAATTTCGGCGCCTTCGTCGTGGCGGTTGGCCGCGACGGCATGGACCAGATCACCTTCAGTGACGTCGCTTTCGCGTTCGGCTGCGGCAACGACGACAACGACACACTGGCCGCCCCCGGCGTCGGCTTCCACTTTCTCGAAGGTGGCAGCGGTACGGACGAGCTGGACGGAGGCGACTTCGTCGATTTCCTCCATGGAGGCCCTGACGGGCAGGACGACTGCGACGGGAACGGGCAAGCCGACGCGTGCGATCCTTCCTGCGAGATCAGGACGTCCTGCGCCGTCATCGCGTTCGTTGAGACGGCATGCTTCCTGTGAGCAGTCGTTTCCTCACGCGGCTGCTCCGGTCGAGGCTCGCCGCTCTCGTCGCGGGCGGGATCGTCGGCGTCGCCGCGTCCTTCGCGGCGGCTCCGGAGCGGGAGCCCGCGACGCGCGTTTCGCCACGACACGCCTCTGCGTCTCGCTGCGTCCCGGACCCGCAGCCTGCTGACGAGCGCGTGCGCCGAGCCGCCGCTCTCCTCGCGGCGATCGACGAACGTGCGCGGCGGGCAGGGTCCGCTACCGAGTCCCGTGCAGCGGACGATTCGCGGGATGAACTGCCCCCCACTCCGCAGGCGTGGACGAGGCCTTCGCGGCGGCGGCAATGGTGGACGAGGATCTCGCAGGACGAATCGAGGAGGCGCGAAGCGCCGGCATCGCGGGGCACGAGCAGTCCGCCGAGCTGGAACAGGCCCGCGACGGCGTGCGGGCGCAGCTCCTCGCCGCCAGGGAACGCCTCCGGAAGCTCGGCCGGTATCCGGAATTCGACGAGACCCTCGCCGCCGCGATGGCGCAGACGGATTCCGCCTTCGACGTTCCCACGGGAGCGGAGGAGTGACCGCCCCGGCGTCTCGCGCGTGCGTGCCGGCGGCCTTCGTGTGCTGCCTCTGGGCGGGCGCGGCCTGCGGAGCCAGCTCGACGTCGACCGGGGACGGCACAGACGCTTCCGGCGACGATTCGTCGTCCGGAGCCGACGCCGACACGGACGGGGATGCGGACACGGACGGGGATGGCGACGGGGACGTCGGCGACGCAGGCCACGGTGGCACTGATGCCGACACCGACGCCGAGGCCGACGGGTCGTGCACTCCGGGTCCACGCGTGCCCTGCGGCTTCGGCGAGTGCAACTGCGAGGAGGACTGCGACCTGGCCTGCACGGCTGTGGGCTGCAGCGTCGAGTGCGGAGAAGGCGCGTGCTGCGACTTCGACTGCCCACCGGGCGCACTTTGCGGGGGGGAGTGCCAGCGGGGGTCGCTGTGCATCGTCCGCAGCGAGGAGCCAGCCGCCGGTATTCAATGCAACGCGGGAGCGGCTTGCGAGCTCTTCTGCCCTGCAGGCGTCCGGAACTGCCTGATAGATTGCCTGGCCGGCGCGAGCTGCATCTGCTGGTCCGGGTGCGTCGTCATCAACTGCATGGAGGGCTCGGAGACCTCTTGTCCGGGCGGCGAGGTGGTCTGTCGCCGGGAGTGTCCCTGATGAGATCCGTTCTCTTGACGGCGACCCTGGTGCTCGGATGCGGCGCAACGCGGCAGGAAACGGACTCCGGACCCGACTCGGATTCGGACACCGACACCGGAACCGCGGGGGATGCCGATACGGACTCCGACTCCGAGTCGGACTCGGACTCCGGCACGCCCAGCGATACCGATTCCGATACCGCTACCGAGACCGACACCGGGTGCATCGGCGACGACTGCCATACGGTGTGCCCGGACGGTGCGGACGTCTGCGACATGATCTGCGAGGGCGGGACCTGCACCCTGGAGTGCAACGACGCCGCGACTTGCCGTGGTGTGTGCTTCGAGGACACGACCTGCGACGTCGAATGCGAGTCTGCCGGGACCTGTTTTCTCGCCTGCTCCGCCGGCGCGAGCTGCCGCTGCGTCGGCGAGACCTGCTTTCTGACCTGCAAGTACACTGACGTGGTCGATTGCGGCGACGGCTCGCAGGTATGCGGCCGTCCCTGTCCTTAGATCGCCTCGAGCCTCGCGTGTCCCGCTTGCGTCTTCGGTCGGGAGCGTCCGGGATGCGGTCCGCCGCCCTTGGTGCGGCGATCCTCCTCATCTCGTGCGGCGCGTCGCGGCGAGTGGCCGACGCGGGGCCGGATTCCGACTCGGACGCGGACTCCGACACGGGCAGCTCGACCGAGACCGACGCCGGCATGGACCCCGGCAGGAAATGCATGGCCGACGACTGCCACACCGTGTGCCGCGACGGCCTGGATTCCTGCAGCACGGTCTGCCTTCCGGGCGGGAGCTGCACGCTCGAGTGCGGCGACGCCGGAACCTGTGGCGGGGTCTGCATGCAGGACGCGTCCTGCGATGTCGACTGCGAAGCCGCGGGGACTTGCGTCGTCCAGTGCTTCTCCGGTGCCCGGTGCCGGTGCGTCGGCGAGACCTGCCTCCTGCGGTGCGACGACGCAATTGTCGTAGCTTGTGCCGACGGCTCGCAGGTGTGCGGGCGTCCCTGCCCGTAGCGCCGGCCTACGCTGTCGACGCAGCATCCGCCGAGGGAGCTGCATGGGGCACCGCACCGAGATCAGGGGGTTCGCATCGAGAACCCCTTTGCCGCCCCGGCGTGACGGGCGTTGCTCGCAAGGCTCCGGATCGCGTTCGTCCGCTCCCTTGCCCCCCCTCCCCCCCCGTGGTACACGCCCGGCCGCCATGGCGATTGCTTGCAACCTTTGCGGTCGGGGTCGGATGAAGGGCCACAAGATCAGCCACTCGAACATCAAGACGCGCAAGATCTCGCGTCCGAACCTGCAGCGCGTGCGGGCGAACGTGAAGGGGCGCATCACGCACCTGCGCGTGTGCACCCGCTGCATCCGTTCCGGCCGCGTCCAGAAGGCCCCGTAGTCCCTAAGCGGAGGCTGGTGTGAAACGGCGCCTACTGCGGCCGACGATCCGGGGCGATCTCCGCGCCATGCTCCCTGCGGCCTCCTCTCCGTACGTCGAGTACGCTTCGTCGGTCCTCGGTCCGCCTGGCGCGGATCTCACCCCGGCTCGTCGCCCTCGCTACGGCGCCGTTTCACACCAGCCTCCTCGTTCCGTCGAAAGCCCCGAGCTCGTCGAAGTCCGCTTCGAGGTCCCCGTCGACCGGGACGGGTGGCGACTCGACAGGTTCCTGTGCTGGAAGATCCCGCGCCTGTCGCGCACGAAGGCCCAGCGCATCATCCGCGACCAAGCGTCCACGCTGGAAGGGCGTGCCCTGCGCCCCAACCACATCGTTCGAGCGGGCGAGCGGTTCCGGATCCTGCGACCGGTCCCCGTCGAGCCGGATCACCCGACGACCTTCGGCGTGATCTTCGAGGACGAGCACCTCTACGTCGTCGACAAGCCGGCGGGCCTCGCGGTGCACCCGACGGCGCGCCATTTCAAGGGCACCGTCACGGCGATCCTGCGAGATCGCTTCGGCGACGACCGCCCGCGCATCACGCACCGGATCGACCGGGAGACCTCCGGGATCCTCGTATGTGCGAAGACGAAGCCCGCCGAGCGGCGACTCAAGCAGGGCTTCGAGAACCGGCGCATCCACAAGGACTACCTGGCGATCGTCTCCGGGATCCCGGCCTGGGACGAGGCACTCCTCGATGGGCCCCTTCGCCCCGCGACGACCGGCAAGCTGCGCGTCCGGATGGAGGTCGCCCCGCCCGGCGAGGGACAGCCCGCCCGCACGCGGGTCCGCGTCCTGGAGCGCGTCCGGGATGCGGCGCTCGTCCAGGCTTCGCCCGAGACGGGCCGCCAGCACCAGATCCGCGTGCACCTGATGGCCGCGGGACACCCCGTCGTCGGCGACAAGCTCTACGCCCATGACGAGGCGCTCTTCGTGGCGTACTACGAGGCCGGGATGACCGACGACCTGCTCGCCCGCCTCGGCCTCGCGCGCCAGGCCCTGCACGCGCACCGCATCGCCCTCGCCCACCCCGCAACGGGGGCGCCGCTCGTCCTCGAGAGCCCCCTGCCTGCCGACCTGCAGGACTTTCTGGACGGTCGACGGAGTCCGCAATGACCACGCGACGTTCGATCCTCTTCCTCACGTGCCTCGGGACGGGTTGTGATTGCGGAGACGACGACCGGAGAACGACGCCGACCGAGGACGCCGCAGCCGGCGACGCCGGAGTGGACGCGGCACTGCCCGATTGCGGCCCGGTCGAGAGCGGAACGATCTCGGACACCCGAGACCTGACGGAGGGCGACACCATCGCCGGTCCGGGCGACTTCTTCCTGCGCAGCGATCGGATCACGCTGGTCGTGGACGACGCCGGCGACCCGGACCACATCGCGGCGAGCGGCGGGACCCTCCTCGAGCTGGGCGTCGCCGGATCGAGCTACGACCACCTCAACCAGGTCTCGCAGCTCTTCACCGGCCGACAGGGCGCCACCATCGACTACGACGCCGTCGGCGCCGAGAACGCCGGGACCATCGCCCGCATCGTCGCCACGGGCGAGGTCCATGGCCGCGCCGGCTTTCCCGCCGTCACGACCTACGAGCTTCGGACCTGCGAGCCCTTCGTCCGCATCACGACGGAGGTGACGAACGACTCCGGCGAGGACCTCGACCTCCCCATCGGAGAACTGGGCCCCCTGACGCTCGACGTGATCTTCTGGGGCACGCGGAGCCTGCGGCCCTTCTGCCCGGGCTCGTCCGGCGAGGGGTTCTCCTGCCCCGAGTTCGACATCTCGAACCCGATCGCATCGACGGGGGGCTATCCGTTCGTCGCGGCCTACGCGCGCAGCGGTCCGCCCTTCTCCCTCGCGATCTTCTCGCCTTCCGAGGGCGAGGTGTTCGGCGTCAACGACGAGCAGGTCTCGGCGCTGGGGCCCCCTTCCGCCGTCGCGGCGACGCTCCCCGCGGGCGAGACCGTCCGCTACGAGCGGCGCATCGCGATCTCGGACGCGCGCAGCGACGTCGCGGCTTCCGCGGACATCGCGATGGATGCCCTGCGGGCGGACCTGGAGGTCGGCAACGCCTGCCTCGACGTGACCCTCCCCGACGGCGCTGACGGCGCTCGCATCGAGATATTCGAGCCGTACGGGCCCGAGCCGGACGACCTCGATCGGCGCATCCCCTGGACGGACCTCGCCCCGCAGGCGTCGGGCGAGATCGAGGCGCGCGTCCCCGCCGGCGAGCACCGGATCCTGGTCACTCCGACCTCCGGCGAGCCACTGCTCGCCGGATCGGTGACGGTCACGGCGGGCGCTCGGTCCGACTGCGTGCCCGTCGCGGTCCCGGCGCTCTCGACCGTGGCCGTGGAGGTCGTGGACCCCGCCGGCGCAGGTGTCCCCGCCCGGCTCGTCGTCGTGGGCACCGGAGAGACGATCTCGCCGGCCAACGACGTCCACGGCGCATCCCCGGCCGGGAACATGTGGCTGACGGACCTGCAAGGGCGCGCGGACCTTCGCCTCGGCGACGGGACCTACGAGGTGTACGCGGTCCGCGGGATCCGCCACTCCCTCGCGCGCGCGTCGATCTCCGTTCCGCTGGACGATGCGGTCACGCTCGAGATCGCGCCTGTGGGAACGCTCGGGGCGTCGTCGACCGCCGCGGACCTGCACGTCCACTCGGCGCTCTCGTTCGACAGCTCGCTGCCGCTCGACGACCGCGTGATCTCGTACGTGGCGGCGGGAGTCGACGTCGTCGTCGCATCCGAGCACGACGTCATCGGCGACTACGGGCCCACGATCGAGCGCCTCGCGGTCGGGGAGCGGATCGTGGGAATCGCCGGGCTCGAGGCGACTGCGAGCGTCCCGTACGAGGCGTTCCCGCACACGACCGGGCACCACAATGTCTGGCCGCTCGTGCCGGACCCGGGCGCGCGGCGCTCCGGCGCCCCCGCGGACGAGTTCCTCCCGATCGGCGATCTGTACGCCACGCTGCGGGCGCTTCCGGCTCCGGGCGGCGTCGACAAGGTCGTCCAGCTCAACCACGCGAGGTCATCGACGGCGGGGACGATCTGGCTGGGGTGGTTCGACGCCTGCGGGTTCGACCCGGGGGCAGACCTGTCGGCGGACGATCCGTGCGCCGTGCTCGGCGCGGACGGGACCTTCGACCTGATGGAGATCGCGAACGGCGAATCGCTGCTGCACGCGCGGGGGATGCGGGCCGACTGGCTTTCCATCGTCGCGCAGCGCGGGCACGTGACGGCCGTCGCCAACAGCGATTCGCACCGTCTCGGCGAGGTCGCGGGGTTCCCGCAGAACCTCGTGGAGGGGGTCTTCGACGCCGCGGCGTTCGACGTCGAGGCCTTCGACGCGGCCCTCGTGGCGGGGCGCGTATACGGATCGTCCGGCCCGATCCTGCGGGCGCGGATCGGGTCGGCGGGTCCCGGCGATGTTCTGGCGATCGACCCTGCCGATGCGTCGCTCGATTTCACCGTCGAGGCCGCCCCGTGGGTTCCGGTCGCCGAGTGCCGGATCGTCGTCGACGGAGAGGTCGTCGAGACGGCCCCGGGCGCGGCGGTCGCAGATCCCTTCGATGCCGCCACGGATCCTGTGCGCTGCGAGGGGCCGGTCGATCTGGCGCCGTACCTCGGGAGCGCCGACGCGTTCGTCGTCCTCGAGGCCGGCATCGCCTGGCCGGCCGACGACGTGGAGCCCGTCACAGGGGGGCCGTACGGCGTCGTCGCGCCCGGACACGACCCGCTCGCGTTCTCGAACCCGATCTACCTGGACCTCGACGGCGGGGGCTGGAGTCCGCCGGGAACGTAGGAAACTGGACCGCACGCCTCGCGGCATGCCACGCATTCACCGGGAGGATAGGGCCATGAACGCAGTCGCAGACCTTTCCATGGTACGGGCGCGCATCGCGGGAGTTCCGGCACCGCTGCGGATGTCCCTGCGCGACGTGGGCGGCGACGCGGCGCTGGTCGGCCCGCTGCCGTTCCTCAAGATGGGCGAGTCCCTGTGCATCGAGATGCCGGGGTCGCCTCCGGACGCGACCGCGCGTGCGGCGCACATCGCCGGAGTTCACCTGGAGGTGAACCCGGATGACGGAATCCCCAGTCTCGTCGTGCGCTTGACACGGCGCGCAGCGGACGTCCCCATGCTCGCGGCGTCGCGCCTCGCGGCGGGAGCGGGCGCAGAGAACCTCGTCCTGGTCCTGGGCTGCGCGACCCTCGCCATGGCCGCGTTCGTGGCCGGCTGGGCTCTCTAGCCCGGATAATCCGCAGCGGCACGACTTCAGAGGTCCCGCGTCCCGCCGTTGTGTAGGGACATGATGGCCTCCGAGATCTCCAAGGCGAACGTGCTGCTGGTCGACGACGAGCCGGCCCTGCTGCGGGGATACTCCCGGTGGCTGAAGGCGGCGGGCTACCGAGTCGCGACAGCGGAAGACGGCGAGCAGGCGGTGCGGCTGCTCGATCACGACGATTTCGACGTCGTCGTGAGCGACATCACCATGCCGGGAATGGGCGGGGTGGGCCTGCTGCGCGTCGCGCGCGAGCGCGGGCTCGATCTGCCCTTCGTGATGGTCACCGGGAGCCCGACCCTCGACACGGCGATTCCGGCCCTCGAGCACGGCGCCTTGCGCTACCTGTCGAAGCCGGTCGACCCGGGCGAGCTGGAGCGTGCCGTCGAGGGCGCGGCGATGCGAAACCGCGCATCCCGCGTGCAGCGCGAAGCCCTGGCGGTCGTCGCCGAATCGGATCGGATCAGTCGAGCGCTCGTGGCGGAAGGTGAGGGCCTCGATCGCGCGCTCGGCCAGATGTGGATGGCCTGGCAGCCGATCGTCCTCTGGTCGGAGCGGCGCACCTTCTCGTTCGAGGCGCTCATGCGGACCGACGACCGGACCTTCCCCCATCCGGGCGCGGTGCTCGACGCCGCCGAGCGGACCGGCCGCCTCGGGGACGTCGGGCGGACCGTGAGGCGGCTCGTCGCGGCCGAGGCGGCCTGCGCGCCGCCGGACGCCCTGCTCTTCGTGAACCTGCACAGCCGCGACCTCCTCGACGACGCCCTCTACTCGGCAGACGCACCTCTTTCGCGGATCGCGCACCGGGTCGTGCTCGAGATCACCGAACGGGCCGCCGTGAGCGAGATCAAGGAACTGCGCGCCCGGGTCGCTGCCCTTCGGGGGATGGGCTTCCGGATGGCGATCGACGACCTCGGCGCGGGGTTCGCGGGCCTGTCGAGCATCGCGCAGCTCGAGCCGGACGTCGTCAAGCTCGACATGTCGCTCGTACGAGGCATCCACGAGAGCACGACGAAGAGAAAGCTCGTGGCCTCGATGACGACGCTCTGCCGCGAGATGGGCCTGCTCGTCGTCGCCGAGGGTGTGGAGACCCGCGAGGAGCGCGATACCCTCGTGGACGTCGGCTGCGACCTCTTCCAGGGCTACTTCTTCGCGAAGCCGGCCAAGGCGTTCCCCGCAGCGTTGCTCGCGGACTGATCCGCGCGCGGACAACGCCGGGGTGCGGTGCTAGAGTGCCGCGCCCATGGAGCTTCGGCGGCTTCCACATCTCCCCACCCTCCCCCTCCTTCTCCTCCTCCTCGCATTCGCCCTTCTTTCGGCCTGCGGCGGCAACGGCGGCAACGGCGCGCAGGCGCGTGTGACGTCGCCGTTCACCGCGGAGCACGCGCGGTTCTTCGACGACGCGGTCGACTTGATCCGCGAGCCCGAGGCGCTCGGTGGGCGGTGGGCGGAGCAGTGGGACGAGGAACTGCGTGGTCGGACGGGCTACGCGGACCTCATCGCGCGCGTCGTCGTCCAGACGCTCCGGACCGACACGGACCTCGAGCACCGCAACACCTACCACCTCGTCTGCCGCATGAACGAGACGCTGCGCGGAGAGTCCCCCGGCGAGGAGGTCCAGGTCGCCGTGTCCGAGGGGTCGGGCGGGTTCGAGACGGTCGCGCGCAACGAGCGGCGCATCGTCGACGCGCGGTTCGTGCTCTTCCTCAAGTGGTACGCGGACGACGCGGGCGAGGTGAAGAGCCACTGGCACCTGACGCCGGCGACGCGGAGCATGGTCGAGCAGGTCAAGCAGATGATCGCGGACGCGCGGCGCCGCGCCGAGGAGGAATGAGGCATGCGGTGGGGACTTGTGGCCGCGCTGCTCGGCGCGGGATGGGCGTGCGGGTGCTCCTGCGGTGACGACGGCGGCACGGGCGACGACACGGCGCCCGACGCCGGTGACGACGGGGGCGGCGACGACGCCGGCAGCGACGCGGGTCCGACCTGCCCGCCGGACCTGCACGTGGACGACGTGCCGTTCGTGCCGCCGGACTGTCCTCAGGAAGCCGCCGCGGGACAGGCGGACCGCCTGGAGGAAGCGCTGGGCATCGTCGACCTGACGCGCGCCGACTTCGGCTGGTCGGAGACGGACTGGGCCGAGGCGAGCTACCGGTCGGTCCTCTTCGACGAGTTCGTCCTCTCGGAGTTCCGTCCGAATCACGACGCCCCGGTCCGGAGCGCCTGCCACGCTGCGGAGATCACCGGCGAGATCGACCACGCGCTCGGGAGCACGCACCTGCTTTCGCGGCTGATCGCCGAGGCGTCGGCTCACCTCGACCTGCCGGTCGAGGAAGGCGAGCCCGTGTTCGAGTACGCATGCGACGGCAATCCGCTCGCGGCCCCGCTGCACGGCCTGCTGACGGCGCTCACCGGGACACAGACCCTCGAGGAGGTCACGGCCGCGCTCGGAAGCATGCCGCTCGAGCTGCAGACGGCGCTCGCGCCGGTCCTCCTGGCGCTGACCGCGTGCGTCGAGACCCGGGCGCGGCTGTGGACGACGTTCGGAGAGGAGCCCTCGGTCCAGCTCGGCGGCGCCATCACGAGCATCCTGTACTTCTCCGGAGCTCGCTTCGCGTTTCACGACGCGCGCGGGGACGACACGCCCGCCGTCCTGGAGCTGAAGCGCGCGGTGTACGCCGATCTGTACGACGACGCCTACGACCTCGCGGTCGCGCTCGATCATGCGCGGCCGGTCCTGCGGGCGCAGGCCGGGGCCACGGGATTCGACGTCGACTTCGACACGCCGGGCGGAAAGGTGATCCTCCGGGACGGCGCGGACCACGTCTACGACTTCGACGAGCGTACGCCGATCGCGTTGCTCGTCGACTCCGGCGGCGACGACCGTTACCTCGTGCCCGTCGCGGGCGTGAACGCGCTCGAGCAGTCCGTCTCGCTCGGGATCGACCTCGGGGGGCAAGACTTCTACGGATACGCGGAGTCCGACGACCCGTGGGCGGACGTCGGCCACCGGATCCCCGCGGACTACTACGGCCGGTACAGCGCCGCCGAGCCCCTGTCCGTCTCGGAGGTCAACCGGCAGGGCGCGGCGCGCTTCGGCGTCGCGATCCTCGAGGATCTGGGGGGCGCGAACGACGAGTACCGATCGCTGCGGATGAGCCAGGGCTTCGCGGCGGTGGGCGTCGGCATCCTGCACGACGACGGCGGGAACGAAACCTACACGGCCGAGGCGGGCTCGCAGGGCAGCGCCATGTTCGGGATCGGGATGCTCGTCGACGAGGGCGGCGACGATCGGTACGTCGGCTACCACGCGAGCCAGGGCTTCGGGTACACGAAGGGCGCCGCGTGGCTCGTCGACGGCGGGGACGGCGCCGACGAATACGTCTGCGACCACGGGATCCCCGAAGAGGGCGGCGACCCGCTGTACTACTCGCCGCAGCGGCCGGGCACGGGGAACTCGAGCATGTGCCAGGCGGCCGGAGACGGGCTGCGCGGCGACTCGATCGGGCCCGGCGTCTGGTGGAGCGGGGGACTCGGCGTCCTGCGGGACGTCGGCGGCGACGACTATTACGAGGCGAGCGTGTTCGCGCAGGCAACGGCGTACTGGAGCGGGATCGGCCTGCTCTCCGACGGAGGCGGCGCGGACCGTTACGAGGCGATCTGGTACGTACAGGCCGGCTCGGCGCACTACGCGACCGCGATCCTCGTCGACTCGGGCGACGGCGACGACGTCTTCAACGACAACGAGTGGACCGTGGGGGTCGGCGTCGGGTCGGGGCACGACTACTCGGTCGGGCTCCTGATCAACGAGGGCGGCAACGATCGGTACTTCGCCAGCGGCAACGGCGCGGCAACCGGAAACTGCAACGGGATCGGGATCTTCGTCGACAACGGCGGAGACGACGAGTACCGCTCGAACACGACCTGGAGCTACGGCCACGCGCACATCTCCACGGAGTGCGAGGCGCGCAGCGATGCGATCACCGACGCCGTGTTCATCGACGTGGGCGGCGACGACAGCTACGCGCGGGCGGGCGAGACCTTGACCCTGGACGACGACGTCTCGTGGACGCAGAAGGGGTCTTACGCGGGCGCGCCCGAGGGATATCCGACCGAGCACGGTGTCGGCCTCGACGCGCCGGACGGCGATTCGACGCTGCACGCGCCATAGGAGGCTGGTGTGAAACGCCGCCTCCTGCGGCCTACGATCCGGGGCAATCTCCGCGCCATGCTCCCTGCGGCCTCCTCTCCGTACGTCTAGTACGGCTCGTCGGTCCTCGGTCCGCCTGGCGCGGATCTCACCCCGGCTCGTCGCCCTCGCTACGGCGCCGTTTCACACCAGCCTCCTGGGCTGGCGGCGCTCGTTCTTGCCGCTACAATCGTGCGCATGGCGCTTGCGCGATCGTTCCTCGCGGTCTTCCTGCTTCCCCTTCCCGCTCTCGCCTGGACGGACCTCGGCGGGGGAGATCACGGTGGGGCGGACTGGGAACCGGCGAACGGAGCGGAGATCGCCGGCGTGCACACGAACATCGGCGCGTTCCGCGTGATCGTCGGGCGCACGGTGCTCGTGCGCGCGTACGACGGGGCGTCGTACGGGTCGGTCGAGATCCAGGCCTGCGAGGTCGACGTCGCGGGGACCCTGTCCGCGGACGCGGCGGGGTCGCTCGGCGGTGCGACCGCGGCGGGCGACGGAGGACACCAGGGTGAAGGCACCGGGGCCGGCTGCGGCGGCGGTCCGGGAAGCTGCGTCGCGAATGGCGGGCCAGGCGCCGGCTACGGAGGCGCCGGCGGGCCGACGGACCCCGACAACGGCTGGGCCGCGGCGTGCGAGACCTGCGACAACCCGACGCTCGCGCACTGCGAGGGCGCCGCCGGATCCGCGTACGGGACGTCCGACGGGACGGACCTGTCGATGGGCTCGGGGGGCGGCGCGGCCGGCAACGGCTGCGGCTGCGGCGATTCCGGCGGGCGGGGCGGCGCCGGCGGCGGGATGATCGAGTTGCTCGCCGTCTCAGCGGCGACGGTGACAGGCACGGTGTCTGCCGCAGGGGAGACTCCCCCGGTGGATTCGGCCGACTGCGGGTATCACCCCGGCGGAGGCGGCGGATCGGGCGGCGGGATCCTCGTCCAGGCCGACACCATGGGCGGGGCCGGGACGATCCGCGCGCGCGGCGCAGACGGAGCGGAAGCGGACGGCTGCCCGGACTCCTGCGACTCGTGGGAGTGGGCGGGCGGCGGCGGAGGGGGCGGCCGCGTGAAGCTCTTCTACGGCGTGGACGCGTGGACCGGTACTCTGCAGGCGGGTGGCGGCGTGGGCGGGCTCGGCGACGGAGACTCGAGCTACTCGGGCGAGCCCGGAGGCGCCGGGTCCACGAACGAGAGCGTGTCGCAACCGCTCGTGGTCGACGCGGCGTGCGACGGGAGCGTGTGCGGCGACGGCTTCGTCGAGGGCCGCGAGACCTGCGACGACGGGAACCGCGATTCGAGCGACGCGTGCACGGCGTGGTGCCGCGACGCGACATGCGGTGACGGCGTCACGTGGGTCGGGGTCGAGGACTGCGACGACGGCAACGCGTTCGACACCGACGCGTGCGTGTCGGGCTGCATCGACGCGGACTGCGGGGACAGCTACGTCTGGGACGGCGTCGAGCTGTGCGACGACGGCAACCACGACAACACGGACGGCTGCACAGCGGCCTGCGGACCGCCGACCTGCGGCGACGGGTTCGAGTGGGACGGCGTCGAGGAGTGCGACGACGGCAACGCGGTCGACACGGACGCCTGCCTGCCGTCGTGCATCGACGCGACCTGCGGAGATCGCTTCGTCTGGGATGGGGTCGAGGAGTGCGACGACGGGAACGTCATCAACAACGACGCCTGCATCGACACGTGCCTCGATGCCGTCTGCGGCGACGGGTTCGTTCGATCGTGGGGAGCCGTCGAGGAGTGCGACGACGGAAACGTGGCCCCGGGCGACGGGTGCGACGCGACCTGCGTGCAGGAGCCCGGGTGGGAGTGCGACGACACTGGCTGCGTCTCCACCTGCGGCGACGGGCTGGTCGCCTCCGACGAGGGCTGCGACGACGGCAACGACGCGGACGGCGACGGCTGCTCGGCGACGTGCGCGCCCGAGGAAGGCATGGTCTGCGAGGGCGAGCCGTCCGTCTGCGCGTCGGTGTGCGGTGACGGCACGCAGGCGGCCGACGAGGACTGCGACGACGGAAACCTGGAGGACGGCGACGGCTGTTCGGCGAAGTGCGTCCCGGACGACGGCGGCGGCGACTCGGACACGGACGTCGATGCGGACGTCGACACGGACGCCGATGCCGACGTCGACGCCGACGCGGACGCGGACGGAGCCGTGACGGACGGCGACAAGTCCTCCACGGGCGGGTGCTGTGCGGGAGGGGCGGCGAGGGGGCCGTCGCGCGGCGGCGCGGCGCTGGCGTCGGCCGGTGTCTTGCTCCTGTTCGTGCGCCGGCGGCGGCCGTGATCCTCGCCGTCTCGATCCTCGGCCTCGCTTGCGGCGCAGGTGACGAGGCGCAGGGGCCCACCGCGGTGCCGGCAACTGCCGCTCCCCGGGAAGCGGCGACCGCCGCCCCTGCGACCGCGACCGCGGTGCCGCCTGCGACTGCGTCCGCCGTCGTGTGGACCCGTTCCGGGAAAGCGCCGACCGTCACGTCGATCCTCGCGGCACTTCGGGAGTCCGGTGTGTCTGGGGCTCGCGCGCTGGGTCGGCCGCAGACCGTCGGCGACGGCCGCGTCGTTGGCGTGGCGTCCCACGGGCCGGAAGAGGGCCCGTCGCTGATTGCGTACGTCGCGTCGGATGGCGGCGGACAGGCGCAGATCGAGGGACGGGCCGATCTGCCGACGGCGAAGCCGATCCTCACCTCCTTGATGGGACCGCCGGTCGTGGCAGCCCAGGAGATCGGGGACCTCGACGCCGACGGCGAGCCGGAAGCGATGTTCTTCGTCCAGTATCACGACGAGCCGCAGCCCGCCGTGGGTGACGTCGCGCGCGGGCACTACTTCGTCGTCGACCTCGATCCGGGGCCGCGCGTGGCCGCCTCGTTCGAGTCCCAGGCGCACCCACAGGCAGACGTCCTTCTGGAGCGCCGGGCCACGGTCCGTCGCGAGGATCTGGACGGCGACGGACACCCGGACCTGAGGGTGCGCGGCCGCGAATGCATGAGCGCGACCGAGGGCGCCGAGGACTGCACGCCGGTCGACGAGCGATGGATCTGGGACGCTCCGACGGACGCGTGGACGCGGCGCTGACGCTCAGCGCCGGAAGGGCCCCATTCGTGCCAGGGTCTGGAAGACCGTTCCGTACGAAGTTCCCGGGTTCCAGAAGAGATAGCCGTCGGCTCCGGCGCCTCGCGCGGCCTGGATCTGCACCTGCATGAACTCCGGTCCATATCCTGGAGCCCGGAATCCGAAGGCCTGCAGGTACGGACGGATTGCGACTGCGTGGCCGAGGCGCTCGCGCACGTTGCGGATCGACTTCCAGACGATCGGGCCGATCGGGTGCGCGTGATCGGTTCGGATCCAGTTCGATCCGAAGTCGGACGCGTAGAGCATCGGTGAGATCACCTCGACGTGCGGCGCCATGTCCTCGAGGGACTGCCCGATCCCGGTGGGATCGCCGGTCCGGAACGTCGTCAGGCCGAAGACATCGACCGAGATCGGGATCCCGAGCGCTGCGTCCGCCGCCTGCAGGAACCGCGCGACGACCCGACGCCGCAGCGTCCCGTCCGCGCTCGGGAAGACCGCGTGCTCCGTGAGGCGGTCCACGGGATAGCGCACGTAGTCGAACTGCACCTCGTCGAAGCCGAGGGTCTGGACCTCGCGGGAGAGCGCGACGAGGATCGACTGGACCTCTGCGTTTCCGGGGTCGAGCCACCGGCTGCGCGAGTTCGACCGCCAGGGGCGTCCGGTCCGGTCATCGAGCACGGCGAGATCCGGGCGCGCCGTGGTGAGCGAGTCGTCCTTGAAGCAAACGACGCGTCCGATGACGTAGTGGCCGCGGTTGCGCAGGTCGGAGACGAGCGCGCGCAGATCCCGGTGGACGACGACGCGCGAGCCCTGCAGGGCGGGGACCTCGCTCGCGAAGAGGACACGTCCACGCTCGTCCTTCACGTCGATCACGACCGCGTCGAGCCGCGCCGCCCGCGCCAGGCCTCCGATGCGCCTGTGGCCGCGGATCGCGAGGTGCGGCGTCGAGACGAAGAGCCCCCGGACCTCGCGCCCGCGACCGGTCAGCTCCGCGTAGGGGGAGGGGGGGATGTCGCCGCGCGCGAGGACGGGTCCGCTCGCCGCCGCAAGGGCGAGAAGAAACCTGATGATCCGCATGGGTGGATCGTACGGAACGGAGCAGACCGCCGTCGACTTAACGGCTACTCGGCCCCGAGGATCGAACGGAGCAGGGCCTGATCGCCCTGCAAGGCCGTTCGCTGCATATAGAAGGACAGGCCGCGAGTGCCTCCGAGCTCCTCGCCACCGCCCGCGCGTCCGGGTCCTCCGTGGGTGAGTGACGGGAGGACGGTTCCGGGACCGGGAGACTGTCCGGCGACCTTGGCGCTGCCGATGAAGACCCGGCCGTGCCACGGCGCGATGGCGGGGACGAAGGCGGTGAGGAACGCGCGGTCGTCCGAGTAGACGGACGACACGAGTGCGCCCTGGCCCTTGCGGACGATCTGTGCGGCCCCGGCGGCGTCGCCCGACCAGGCGCCGAGCGTCGCGACCGGTCCGAAGACCTCGTGCTCGTTCATGGCGCGGACGTCGAGGGGCCGGGGCGTACGGCGCAGGACCGGACCGACGAAGTAGCCCTTGCCCGCGGGCGCGCCGACCGGATCGACCTTGCCGGCGCCGCCGAATCCATCGTCCGTCTCGGCGGAGACGCGCTCGATCCCCGCGCGCACGTCGGCGAGCTGCTGCGCCGTCGCGAGGGGGCCCATTCGCACGCGCTCGTCCGCGGGGTTGCCGACGACGATCGCGGAGAGACGGTCGGCGAGCGCCGCGGCGATCCGGTCGGCGCGATCCGCCGGGACGAGGACGCGCCGGATCGCGGTGCACTTCTGTCCCGCCTTCTGCGTCATGTCGCGCGCGACGTCTTCCAGGAACAGGCCCTCGGTCTCGGAGCCTTCCTCCACGTCGGGCCCGAGGATCGCGGCGTTGAGGCTGTCCGCCTCGACGTTGATCCGCGCTCCGCCGGAGACGAAGCACGGCGCAGCGCGTAGGCGCGCGGCCGTGTCGCTCGACCCGGTGAACGCGAGGACGTCCTGGCCCTGCAGGTGGGACAGGAGGTCGCCGACCGACCCGCACAGGAGCTGCAGCGCGCCCTCGGGCAAGACCTTCGCGTCGACGAGGATGCGGACGATCTGGTGGGCGACGACCGCCGTCGCGGTCGCGGGCTTCGTCACGACGGGCATCCCGGCGAGGATCGCGACGGCCGCCTTCTCGGCGAACCCCCAGGCCGGGAAGTTGAACGCGTTGACGTGGACGGCGACGCCGTGCCGAGGGACGTATGCGTGCTGCCCGAAGAAGCGCGGCGACCGTCCGAGCTGGATGCCCTCTCCGTCGACGAGGATCCGGGCCGCGCCGAGCTTCTCGGCGAAGCCCGCGTAGGCCATGAGCGTGCCCGAGCCGCCGTCGACGTCGAACTTCGCGTCGCCGCGCGTGTTGCCGGCGTTCTCGATCGCGAGGGCGAGCAGCTCGTCGCGCGCGCCATGGATGGCCTGCGACATCTTCTTCACGACCTCGCCGCGCTGGGCGAAGGTCATCTCGCGCAGCGCCGGCCCGCCCTTCGAGCGCGCGTGCTCGAGCGCGCCGGCGAAGTCGATCCCACCGGTCGAGGTCTCGGCGACCGGCTCCTCGGTGGACGGGTTGACGAGAGTCGTCCGCACCCCGGTCCCCGCGACCCACCGGCCCTGCACGTAGCTCTCGAGCGTCTTCATGGGGGAGGGAGTGTAACGCGGTACGATGGGCGGGATGTGGCGCAAGGGGACGCGGCTCGCGGTCTGCGCGTGCCTAGCGGCGTGTGGCGCTCGCTCGGGCCTGCGGGATCCCGACGCCGGGCGCAGGCCGGTCGACGCCGGCGTGGGGGCGTCGGACGCGGCGGCGGACGCGGGGGCAGACGCCGGAACTTGCGTCGACGAGCCGGTCCGGATCGAGTGGGCCGCCACGGGCGACCTCGTCGACCTTCTCGTCGTCGTCGACGACTCGCTCTCGATGGCCGAGGAGCAGGCGAACTTCGGCGAAAACCTTCCCGACGTCGTGGAAGCGCTCATCTCGCCCTCGGACCAGGACGGCGACGGCATCCCGGACCAGCCCGGCGTCGCGAGCATTCACGTCGGCGTCGTCTCGACCGACATGGGGCTGCCCGAGATTCTCGCCCTCGACGGCTTCGATCCGTGCGTGAACCTCGACGGCGTGCTGCGCAGCCAGCCCATGCTCCCCGGTTGCGACGCGGCGTACCCGACGTTCCTCACCTATGACGCGGCCCTGCCCGACCCCGAAATCGCGCGGGACTTCCGCTGCGTCGCGACCCTCGGCACGGAGGGCTGCGGGCTCGAGCAACCGCTCGCGGCGGCGGAGAAGGCGGTGACCGCCCAGGCTGCGCCGGGCGCCCCGAACGACGGCTTCCTGCGACCCGAGGCGCTCCTGGTCGTCGCGATCCTGAGCGACGAGGACGACTGCTCGATCGGAGATCCCGCGGCGTTCGAAGGGTGGGACCCCGCTCGGACGAACCTCGTCTGCTTCGATCACCCGGAGGCGCGGCGCGACGTCGAGGAGATTGCGAGCTCGCTTCTCGGCGTCAAGCCGGATCGGCCGGAGAGGGTGCTCGTCGCAGCGATCGTGGGGCTTCCCCCCGACCTCGTCGGGGCGTCGGCGGACGAGGTTCTCGCGGACCCGCGGATGGAGCAGCGACCGGACGACGCGGCCTACCTGCTGGTCCCGTCGTGCGACGTCCCCGGGCTCGGTCGCGCGTACCCGCCGAGGCGGTTCATCGAGCTCGCGGAGGCGATCGAGGCGGGCGGCGGCGTCGCGACCGTGCAGAGCATCTGCCGGGATCTGCGGCCTGCGATGGACGCCCTCGCGTCGATCATCCTGGGCAGCGTCGACAGCGGTTGCCTGCCGCGGCCCCTGCAGCGTTCCGACGGGGATGCGCTCGGCCACCTCGAGCACGCGGACTGCATCGTCGAGGAGACCCTGCCGGACGACCGCGAATGCTCGGCGGGCCGCGTCCTGGCGCGCACCGACGCCGGGCGGACCGTCTGCCACGTGTGCCAGCTCGGGGATGGTCTGCCGCCGTTCGAGACGGACGCCTTCGGCAACGACGTGCGCGAGTGCGCAGGCTTTCCCGAGGGATGGGCCTACTCGACGACCGACGCGCAGTGCGGCGAGCTGGGCAAGATAGTCTTCACGGGCGACACGCCGCCGCTCGCAGGCACCGACCTGCGGCTCGTCTGCACGGAGGACGCGCTCCCTCCCGTTCCGTGCTGACCTTTCCCGTCGGTCAAGGATCGGCCATCGGCCCGATGCACGAGGTCGCGGCGACGACGTTGTCGTACCACTTGTGGGTCTCGCCGGCGCCGTTCGATCCGCTGTGCAGGGAGAGGTTGAAGCGATCGATCTTCAAGTCCGCGACGTCGCGCAGCCGGAGGTTGCCGAAATCGGCGAAGACCTCGCCATCGAGCCAGATCGTGATCCGTCCGTCCCGCTCGCCCGGCGTGTTCGCGCGGAGCATCAGCTCGTACGCGTACCAGCGCCCGAGCTCGGGGACCACGTCGTCGCGGGCGACGAAGTCGTCGCCGAAATCGCCCGGGTCGTAGGAAAACGGCAGGACCGTTCCGTCGGGGAAAAAGTGGTCCCCCCACTGCGAGCGCTGCTCCGGGTGATAGATGTAGACGTTGAGGAGGCCCGGGTTCGGCTCCGCTTGCTCGCCTCGCCAGCACTCGAACTCCATCAGGAACTTGTTGGTCCCGTCGGCGGGGATGCCCGGAGTGGCTGCCCCGTCCACGTAGTAGTGGGCGGAGATTCCGCCGCCGTTGTGGCTCGACCCCCAGATGTCGAAGTCCGGTGCGAAGCGCGAGTAGTAACGGAGGTAGAGGACGTCGAGCTCCTCGTCGAGGTGCCGGGCGACCGTGTTCGAGAGCTCCTCGTCCTGCTGGGGGCTCGTGAACTCGACCGATTGGTCCCCGGCGAACACGTTCTCCGCCTCCGTCGCGATCCGGACGACGTTGTAGACGCCGTCGTTCCAGTTGGCGTCCAGCTCGGAAGCGTCCGCGTAGGTCTCGAAGTCGTCCGCGAAGATCACGTCGGGATCGGCTTCGATGCCCAGGTCTCCCGGGTAGCGCGATGCGATGCAGCCGCCATCGGAGTCCGTGTCGGCGTCGGTGTCCGTATCGGTATCGGTATCGGCATCGGAGTCGGCATCGGTGTCGGCATCGGAGTCGGCATCGGAGTCGGAGTCCGCGTCCGCGGAGCTTCCGTCATCGCCACCGCATCCCGCGGCGGCGACGCCGCACACGGCCCAGGCGGCTGCTACGGCGGTCAGGCCACGCGAGACCTTCATCGGCTTCCCTCCGTTGTGTCGATTAGAGACTAGAACCGGAAGACTGTCTCGATCGCCGCGCCGGGGCCGCCGGTGACGTTCGTGCGGCCCTGGTAGCCGCCCTCGAGGCGGACGAGAACGGCGGGAGAGAGCACGAAGCCGACGTCCCCGAGGAGGCGGATGCCGCCGTCCTCGCCGGCGGGGAAGTTTCCGGCAGCGATGGTGGCGCCCATTGGGACGCGCGGGACGGTCGCCCAGCCGAGACGCAGGCGGCTCTCCCAGCCGAGGGTCGTGACGCCCATCACGCCGACAGCGAGCGAGGCGATGCTCGGGCGGCCGAGGACGACGTCGATGGCGCCGCCCGACTCGAAGCCTTCCTGCGAGACGGCGAAGAGAGCGCTCGTCAGAAGACGCAGGACGGGCGCGACGAACCAGTCGATCTGCGCCTCTCCGTAGTCGATCCCGATCTCGATCGGGTCGGCGGCTGTGAGGTCGCCTTCGGGATCGAAGGGGGTGGCTCTTCCTCGCAGCGTGCCGGCGGTGACCGCGACGCGGTCGACCGCCGTCAGCAGGTGGTAGGCGAAGGTGCCCTCGACCCCGTAGTAGCGGTCCGGCTGCGGCCCCGCGCCGGGAACGAGGCGGCGTGCGCCGAAGCTCGCGGCCTGAGCCGCCGCGCGCGCTTCGTAACGGCGGCCGTGAATGGCGTCGAGGCGCTCGCGGTCGGACGTGGTGGTCGCGGAATCGAGCACGACGACCGGGTGTGGGTCCTCGCGGGACGCGAAGACGGGACGCTCCGTGCCGTCCGGCATCCGCTCGACGGCGTAGTAGAAGAGGGTGGGCGGGCGCACGGCGGCGGCGGGCAGCTCGGCGAGCCATGCCTCGCCTGTGCGGGTCGCCACGACCTCGTCGCTCGCGCGTCCGCGCGATGGGCCGTGACGGACGACGATCGTCCCGGCCTGGTCGGCGCCGCGCACCGCGAACCGCAGGCGCCCGCGTCCGGTCCGCAGTTCGTCGACCGGGCGGTGCCGGATGATCGCGGCCTCTTCGGCCTGGGCGTCGAGGGGCCGGCTGAGAACGAAGAGGAAGATGACGGGGCGCATGGTCGTCCTCACCAGTCGAAGGTCGCGGCCAGGCCGCCGCCGAAGCCGCTGTGGTCGATCGTCCGGCCCTGGTACGAGACCCGAGCCGCGACCGCGAAGACGTCCGACGGGCGCACGCCCAGCTCGTAGACGAGCCGGACGGCGAGCTCCTCCGCGTCGACGGGCTGGTCCGTGACGTGGACCTCGCCGGTCATCGGGAAGGTTTCGAAGCGGCGCCAGGCCAGTGCCACGAACGCGCGCTGGCCCAGGTCCGGGACGGTCTCGCCTGCGAGGACGAAGTTCGTGCCATCGCCTCTCCCGAGCCGGATGCGTCCCTGAAAGCCGGGGCGCAGTCCGTGGCGCTCGTCGCGCGCGTCCTCGGGCCGGACGAGCCCGAGCTCCACGCGCGGGAGGATCGCGAACGAGTCGACCGGCTCGAGGTCCAGCTCGGTGTAGCCGTAGGTGAAGCCGACGGGGCGCGGCGGCAGGCCGCGTACGTCGAGGTCCTCGACGGTCCCGCCCTCGCCGCGCAGGACGCCGTAGCCGATGCGGATTCCGTGCAGGACCGGCACGCGCATCCGGTAGAGGAAGTCCGCCTCGGTGAGGGAATGCCAGTCGTCGCCGGCCAGGCGGTCGTAGCTCACGTACTCGCTCGAGAGCCGGACGCGCGACCGATCGCTGCGATCGACCCTGTGCGGTGCGAGGGTCTCGGCGCGGCGCGGCGCCTGCGGATGCCCCGCGACCGGGACGGACGTTCCGGCGTCATCGATCACCTCGACGTAGTACTCGAGCCCGTCGCCGCCGACGGAACTGGCGGGGACCGGAGCCCGCGCGTGCAGTCGCGAATCGAGCGGCATCGGCACCGTCGTCCATTCATTCGCGCCGACCGGACGCGCGTGCAGCTGCAGGCTGCGGATCGGGGCGCCGCGGGTGACGACGGCGCTGACCTCGGCGGGGTGCCCACGGCGGACGTGGCCGAGATTCGCGCCCCGCACGGCGCGCTGCAGCCGGATCGCGTGGACCGCCTCGGCGGACGGCGGGGGTGGCTCGGTCTCCGCGTGCAGGGACGCGAGCTCCATGCGGATGGCTTCCGCGTAGCGGGAGGCCGGGTGGGCATCGAGGAATTGCTCGTAGGTCGCGATGCGCTCGTGGACGGGTTTCGTCAGCGTCGCATGCCAGGCAATCAGGAGATCCTCCGTGTCCGGATCATGCAGTGGCTCGAGGGCGAGGAAATCCGGGATGGACGCGGCCCGTTCGGCTACTCCCGAAGCCCGACGGATCTCGACAGGACCCGGCGGGACGACCGGCGCAGCGGCCGAGACGATCGGCGGCGCCGCGGGAGCGGCGGGGTCGACGCTGCGAACGACGTCGCCTGCTCGGACCGGCTCCTGCGCAGGTTGCAGGAGCCGCGCGACGGAGAGACGCGCGCCCGTGCGCACGATCCGCGCTCCGCCGATCCGGAAGCGGTCCGCGATCCGCTCGCCCGTGACGGGGTGACGGACCTCGATCGGCCGCAGGACCTCGAGGAGCTGGCCCTCGCTCGCGGCCAGGAGATCGACCACGAGGTCGCCGCCTCCGAGGACCTCGACGACCGGGCCTTCGACGGCGAGCGCGGACGACGGAAGGAGCAGGGCCGCGAGGGCGATGCGAAGGGCGACTCGCACGCCGCCGGGCAGTGCACGATCCGGGCCCGGCGACACCCTTTGGGTTTTCGCGCGGCCGGGGCCGGCGTCCTGTCACCGTGGCGCCACGCTGTCACCCTGCCTCACCAGCGCGCCGGTAGACTGGGCGTCGTGCGCGTCGCGATCGTCGACACCGGAGTCGACTTCCGGCATCCGCACGTCGATCGGCCCGCGCGGGGGTGCGCGCTGCGCGCGGACGGAGATCGCGCGGTCGTGACGGACGGAGACTGCGCGGACCCGGCCGGTCACGGGACCTGCGTGGCAGCGCTCGAGCGCTGGCACCCGCCCGAGGTCGAGATCGACGCGATCCGGGCGGTCGGTCCGGACCTGCGCGCGCACGGGGATGATCTTGCCGCGGCGATCGAGGTCGCGGTCGAGCGCGGGGCGCGGATCGTGAACGTGAGCGTCGGGACGGGCGACACGCGGTTCGTGGGAACGATCGAGCAGGCGGTGCGCGCGGCGATCTCGCGCTGCGTGCGTGTCGTCGCGGCGGCGCCGGAGGGAGGGCAGGGCGTGCTCTTCGCCATCGGCGTCCCTCCATCCTCTTCGTCATCGGTTCACCGCGCGGGACCGCCGTGACAGCACCGACCGCGACGTCGTTCTCCCCGAGGCTCGCAATCGTTGCGTCGCCGGCCTCGCACGGGCGGAAGCGATCGCCTGCGCGGGAAGTCGGGCGTGCGGCGCCCGATGGCGATGTTGCGGATCGGACCGCGAAAAAAGCGGGGTATCGTTCGGCGTGACCTTGCGGCTCCATGGAGCTACAAGGTGTCCATGAAGGCCATCGGTCTGCGGGAGCTCAAGAACCGCCTGGGCCGGTACGTGGACGAGGTCCGCCGCGGCAAGGTCATCCTCGTGACCGATCGCGGGGAGGTCGTGGCGGAGCTTCGTCCTCCAGCGCGAGCGGGCGCCCCCCGGCCGGCCTCGCGCGCATGGCCGACAGGGGTGAGGTCGTGCTCGGCCTCGCCCACGACGTTGCGGCCTACCGTCCGCTGGCCCCGTGTGGGGCGCCGGGCACGGCGAAGGCGCTCCTCGACGAGGGCCGCGGTGCATGACGGTCTACTTCGAGTCGAGCGCGGTTCTCGCCTGGCTGCTGGGTGAGGTGGACTCGCCTCGAGTCCTGGCGGCGCTCGGAGGTGGCGCGGACGTCGTCGCTTCCGATCTCACGCTGGTCGAGTGCGATCGGTCGCTCGTTCGGGCGGCGGCGTCCGGACGCGTGGACGAGGCAGAGGCGAAGCGCAGGCGGGGCGAGCTCGGGTCGGTCGCCCGCTTCGCTGGAGTGTCTGCACCGTCAGGCCAGAACAGATCGACAGGGCGCCGGGCGCTCGATCTCGCGGTGCTGCCTCCTGACGTGCCCTGAGCACGGAAGAGCTCGGTAACACCAGATCCACGCGGCCGAGAATGCGTCGAAGCGGATCGGCACGACCGCCCTCGTCAGAAGCGCAGGATCGTCTCGATCCCCGCGCCCGGGGCCGGGCCGCGAGGCGCGCGGACGCGCATCTCGCCGTCGATCGCGACGAGCAGCGCATCGGACAGCGCGATGCCGCTGAGGCCGATCCGTCGCAGGTCCGGGTCGCCGGCCTGTGAAGCCGCGCTCAGGGCGTCCGCGGCCAGGCGCAGAACGGGTGCGACGAACCAGTCGATCTTGGCGATCGGCAGCGCGCCGTCCTCCAGGGGAACTGCCCAGGCGTGGAGGCGCCGCGTCGCCCCGTCGGCCGGGTCGGCCGAGCCGGCGAGGAAGCCCGTGAAGGATCGTCCTTCTCGCGCGGGATCGAGGCCGGCTGTCGCGTTGCGGCCGGCGCCGGCGCCGAAGATGGCGACGCGCGCGAGGGCGCGCGTCTCGATTCCGCCGCCGTCGCCGCCGTCCGGCGTCGGGTCGACGGCGACCGCTTGCGGGTCGCCGCGTGACGCGAAGAGGGGGCGCTCGGACCCGTCCGGCCGGCGGTCCACCGCCCAGTAGACGAAGCCAGGAGGGCGCACGCTCTCCGCGGGGAGGTCGGCGACCCAGGCCCCGTGGTCGGGAACGGCGACCACCTCCTCGGCGACGGCCAGGGAAGACGGGCCGAAGCGGACGACGATCATGCCGGCGCGGTCCGCGCCGTCCACTTCGAACCACAGGCGGGCGCGCCCCCCGATTGCCCGATCGACCGGCCTGTGCCTGACGGCGCCGGCTTCCTCTGCGGCGGCTGTGCCGGACCCGCAGAGCGACAGTACGAGGACGGCGCCGGGGAGCGATCGGCTCACGACCCGGCCTCGTGTGCGGATCCCCGCACGTTCGAGGTGCGGGTCGTAGGCCCGTAGGGTTGCGCGCTTCCGCGCGCACCGTTCGACAGGCGCCGCAGCCCCCTCCGCCGGTCTTCCATGTCCGGGCTCACGGTGGGGACCATGTGCAGGAACCGGACCGGAGGCCAACCACTTGGAATCGCTGAGACTCGACGCGCGGGTCGTCACCGCTGCGCTCCAGATTGCCTCCGGGAGGCGACAACCAGTGGCTGCGCGTCGGCCGAGTTCCATCGCGTCCGGGGTCTTTCGGCGGGGGCTCGGCCGGGAGACCGGGGCGTAAACTGGCCTGGTGCGCGTCGCGATTGTCGACACGGGGGTCGACTTCCGGCATCCGCACGTCGACCGGCCGGCGAGGGGGTGCGCGGTGCGCGCGGACGGGGATCGCGCGGTCGTGACGGACGGAGACTGTTCGGACCCGGCCGGTCACGGCACCTGCGTCGCGGCGCTCGTGCTGTGGCACGCGCCCGAGGTCGAGATCGACGCGATCCGGGCGGTCGGTCCCGACCTGCGCGCGCGCGGGGATGATCTTGCCGCGGCGATCGAGGTCGCGGTCGAGCGCGGGGCGCGGATCGTGAACGTGAGCGTCGGGACGGGCGACACGCGGTTCGCGGGAATGATCGAGCAGGCGGTGCGCGCGGCGATCTCGCGCGGCGTGCGCGTCGTCGCGGCGGCGCCGGAAGGAGGGCAAGGCGTGCTCCCCGCGGGACTTGCGGGCGTCGTCGCCGTGGGTGCGGGACGGATCGGATCGGCAGACGTCGTCCACAGGCCGTCCGGGTTTCCGCCGCTGCTGGCGCCTGCGGACGCGCGGCCGTTCGAGGGGCAGCGGTCGAACTTCCGCGGACCTTCCCTCGCGGCGGCGTTCGTGACCGCGCGGATCGCGCTCGGTGCTACCCTCCCGGGCGTGCGCGAGCCGACCGATCGCGAGCGGGCCCGGGCAGCCGACATCGCCAGGCGTACGCTCGAGGCCTTGCCGCCGCGGCCCGCGGGCGTCGACGCGGAGATCGTCGCTGCGATGACCGAGCAGGTGCTCGACGCGGCGGTTCGCAACTGGGACGACGACTCGTGGGTCGATTCCGGGACGGAGCCGACCGTGAGCCTGCAGCCGATCCTGGATCGCATCCGCCGGGGCTAGGAGGCTGGTGTGAAATGCCGCCTACTGTGGCCGCCGATACGCGGCAATCTCGGCGCCGTGCTCCCTGCGGCCTCCTCTCCGTACGTCTAGTACGGCTCGTCGGTCCTCGGTCCGCCCGGCGCCGATCTCGCCACGTCTCG
>Ga0247727_10002787_pt1 | contig 39473 bp, 36 predicted proteins | sample WisWelCaveWW1625_FD_202498 | JGI IMG/M metagenome (GOLD analysis project Ga0247727, IMG submission 202498) | Biofilm microbial communities from Wishing Well Cave, Virginia, United States - WW16-25 | ecosystem: Environmental > Aquatic > Deep subsurface > Groundwater > Cave microbial mat | place... | reverse complement strand
GACAGCCCATGAGTCAGAGAAAAAGTGATTTGGGAATCCCTCGACTGACGACGACAACGACCGCCGCGCACGATTTTTGATGCGGCGTGGCTCGACAGACTCTACTCAACTGACGACAGGCCCTAGCGATGCAACGGGAGTGGGGCTAGCAGAAGCTGACCTGGCCGGGTCACGGCGTCACGCCGTCCCGACCTCGTCCGTCCACACGCGAAAGCTGTTCAGCGTATTTGGCCCGAACGTCGTGGTGAGGGCGACGTCGGCCGCATCGCGGCCGCGCGCCAGCAGCACGCGGCCGATGCGCGGCACATTGTTGCGCGGGTCGAACATGTGCCACTGGCCGCCGAGATAGGCTTCGAACCAGGCCGCGAAATCGCCGGGCGGATAGGGCTGCGGCGTGCCGATGTCGGCCAGATACCCGGTGCAGTAGCGCGCCGGTATATTCAAAGCGCGGCAGAACGCGACGGCCAGGTGCGCGTAATCGCGGCACACCCCGCGCTGGTCCTCGTAGGCCTCCGAGGCGGTCCGCGTCACCCGCGCGTGCTCGTAGCCGAAGGCGATGCGCGCATGCACGAAATCGCAGATGGCCTGCACGCGCGCCCAGCCCGGCTGGGTGTGGGCGAAGTGCGTCCATGCCACGTCGAGCAGCCGATCGCTGTCGCAGTAGCGGCTGGCGATGAGGAACACGAGGGCTTCCTCGGGAAGCTCCTGCACCGGGATCTGCGCGGCGTCCGGCGTGGTCCGATCGGGCAGTCCGGTGTCGTTGACGACGGTGTCGGTCGAGATGCGGATCGCGCCGGCGGGCGCGAGCATGCGGCTGCACCAGTTGCCGAAGCCGTCCCGGTAGCCGGAGATCGGCACCGACGGGTCGATGACGATGTGGTCCGGGCGCTCGAGGTCGGATACGCGGGTGTAGTGCACGTTCAGCATCATGATGACGGGGGTGGGCTGGGGAAAATGGTACTGCAGCTCGTAGCCGACCCTGAGTTTCATGACGTTCTTTCGCGCGCCCGGCCAGCCTGCCCAGCGAAGCATCGCGAGACCGTAGACCTTTTCCGCCGCGCGTCGAGCCCCCCTCGGCATCGGCGAGAGAATGCCAACACCCTGCTCCAGCAGCTGGAGAGCCGACCATCGACTGGTTGATAATCGCCGTGCGAGTACCCATCGGGGCCTGCTGGTCGCCCCCGGCGATCCGCGCCTCTCACGCCTCGGCGCGTTTGCCGGCAATGATCTCCCAGGCGGCATTGATCTGCTTCAAGCGCAATTCGCGCAGCTGGAGGTCGGCCGGGCCATGGGCGTGGTCGGGATGCCAGCTCAGGCGCAGGCCGTCGACGATCTTCTTGATCGCTGCCTCGGTCGCGTCCGGCCGCACCCCCATGCCGAGCACCTGCAGGGCCTCGTCGCGGGTCTGCGGGATGGCGTCGCCCCAGCTCGCGGGCGTGCTGGCCGCCTCGGGCTGCGCGGGTAGAGGCAAGGGCGGCGGAGCCCGCGGCACGATCGGCTGCGGTCTTGCGCGCACGACGGCGCGGGGCCCGGCGTCCTCCGCGCGGGCCGGCCTCCCGTCCAGCGAGACTGAGGCAATGTCGCGCGCGGCCGTGCCGCCGAGTTGCGTGCGCTCGCGTTGGCGCATGTAGGCGAAGGCCGCCATCACCAGCATGGCGAAGCCCGCGGCAGCGAACGCAGCGACCGCGGTGGGGCTGTACATCGCACTGACCAGGCTCACGGCGATCGATTTGTCCGTCTCGGGCGTCGCCGCTTGCGGCGGGCTCGGCGGCTCGCTCCGGGGCCTGGCCTCCTTGACCGGCGCCGGCGGGATGACCTTCGGCTCCCGTGGCGGCTCAGGCGGCGGAGCTGCCGCCTCGGGACGCACCGGGACCCGCGGAGTGGGCGCCGGCGCAGGGCCGGGTGGTGCCGGATCGATCCGGTTGATGATCCGGGGGACGACCGGAGCGCCGGGAGATGGAGCCGGCGATGGCGCTGATTGCACCGGAGGTGGAACGGCCGGCTGGGCGTCGGCCCTGGGTGCCGGCTGCTTCTTGGCGGGCGGTTCTTTGGCCGGCGTCTCCTTGGCCGGCGCGTCGCGGACGTCGGCAGTCGGCGGCGGCAACGGCTCGACGCGCGCGACCTTGGGAGGCGCGGGGACCTGCGCCACAGGCGGAGCGGGCGGCGGGGCGCTCTGCCGCGGCGCCGTCGATGCCACGAACACGCCGTCGATGCCGAGCATCGGCGCGAAGCCGGCCGGCATCGCGACCGCCGCGGGGCGCCACCCCAGCGCCTCGCGATCGGCGCAATAGCGGTCGTTGCGGGTGAACCTGCCGCTGGCGCGTCGCCCCTCTTCGTACAACCAGTCAGCGCAGGGGTCGTCGCTCTCTCCGGCCCAGCGCGGCGGCATCTGCAGGAGCAGGCGGCCGTTCTCGATCCAGGCACCGCCGCGCCGCCGGGCGTTGGCGGCCGCGACCACCGACATCCACGGCACGCGCACGCCGCCGCAATCGAGGTCGAAGCGATGCACGATCCATTGCCGGCACATATCGGGCTCCGACGGCGAGCAGGCCGAGAAGGTGCGCTGCTCGCGCCGGCCAATGATCCGGTGGCCCTCGTCCTCGCGCGATCGGGTCAGCACCGGCTGGCCGCCGATGACCGCGCAGGAATAGGACATGACCAGCAGCTCGTCGGCTCGCGCGGCTGTCCCGGCAAGCGTCAGCGACAGCAGGCAGAATGTGCTGATCCTAAGGAAGGCACGCATCGGAAGGCCCCAGCCCGGCGAATCCGCTTCGCCCTCGCAATCACCAAGCCCCGGACCTTGGCACATTTGTGGCACATGGTGGGAGGTCCGATTTGGGCTGCCCGGTCACCCGGCCTCACTCGACTTGCATCTATCCGCCCAAACCTGCTCACTTGCGAGCTCAGGCCCCAGCTTGGAGCAACCGCCATGGCCGCAGCCCAGCCGGCGCCCTACCGCGTCGAGGCCACCAACATCTCGCACGCGTCGGAGAACAAGATCCACGACGACGCGGTGGCGCAGAAGCTGGGCTTTGCCGGCGGCCTGGTGCCGGGCGTGGAGGTGTTCGCCTATGCCTGCCACCCCGTCGTGCGCACGTGGGGCCGGGCGTGGCTCGAGCGCGGGCAGATGGATTGCCGCTTCCTGAAGCCCGTCTATGACGGGCGCATCGCCGTCGTCACCGCGCAGGCAGCGGTCGGCGGGCTCGATCTGAAGGTGGAGTCCGAGGGCGTGCTCTGCGCCACGGGCCACGCGTCGCTGCCCGAGCGCGCCGGCAGCCCGCCCGCGCTTCACGACTATCAGCAGCGCAGCCCACCGGCGATAGAGGAGCGTCCCCCGGCCGACCAGACGAGCCTGGCGGAGGGCGTGTGGCTCGGTATCGCGCCGGTGTCGGTGACGACAGAGTATATCGCCACCTACCTGCGCGACATCCGCGAGGCCGATCCGATCTACGCCGCGGCGGGCATCGCCCATCCGGGCCAGCTGCTGCGCCTGTGCAATCTGGCGCTGCGGGAGAACGTGGTGCTGCCGCCGTGGATCCACACCGCCAGCAAGGTCGCCAACTTTGCGCCCGCGCGCCGCGGCGACGAGCTGACGGTGCGCGCCAGGGTCGCCGCCAACTACGAGCGCAAGGGCCACCGCCTGGTCGATCTCGACGTGCTCATCATCGCCAACGGCCGCGCCGTGGTGGCGCACGTCATCCACACCGCCGTCTACCAGCTGCGTCACCTGCAAGCGGCGCCCTAGCCATCCCCTCTCCCCGTACTTCACGGGGAGAGGGAGATCATCAGCCCTTGGCGTCGTCGTTGCACTTCTTGAGGTGGCTGGTCTTGGCGGCGCCCGCCAGCTTCTTGTCGGCGGCGGACTTCTCGCAGGCCGCTTCGGCGTCCTTCTCGCACTTGGTCGAGAACGATTTCAGCGCCGCGCCGGCGAGCTTCTTCTCGGTCGCCTGGGCTTTGCAGCTTGCCGATGGGGCAGGTGTCGTCTGGGCGTAGGCCGCCGTAGCAAGCGCTAGAGACAGGCCGGCGGCGGTTATCAGGTATTTCATGTGTGGAGCTCCCTTTGTCAGTTCCCCGGTACGAGTCGCGACTCTATGCCCGCGCGATGGCGAATTCTTGGTGCGCGCCGGAAATTCGCAGAACGAACGGTTAATTCGCCCTAAGCCGGCATGGCGGTTTCGACCAGGCGGGCCCAGTAGGAGATGCCGACCGGGGCGGCCGGCCCGGAGCTCAAAAAGCCCACACAGTATGGCCGCACACGTGCTAATTCTTTCCCAGGTTATGCGTGGGGGGCGTCATGCTCGGGCTGGAGTGGTTCTGGGAATGGATTCTCAACAAGCTCGGCTACCAACTGGCCCCATTTCTACTCGGCATTGCCGGCTTCGTTGGATACACTGCCCTGCGGCTAGCATGGAGGCAAGTGCGCCGGCTTTGGTGCTTCTTCCGAAGTAGAGCCCGTGCCCTTGGCGCCGTCCGGCGAGATCGCTCCAAAGATGGCCCACGCGAGGGGAGAGGCCTGTGGGTCGCTGCCCCAATCACTCCACCCGACAACTATGAAAGCAATCTCGGAAAGCCTACGGTTCTTGTCATCGCCAATCACAAAGGAGGCGTAGGCAAGACAACATTGGCCGCCAACATTGGAGCGTTTTGGGCCCAAGCCTGGAGCAAACGAGTCCTCCTCATTGATCTGGACTCTCAGGGCACACTATCTGCGATGGCGCTCCGTGGCGGCGATTGGCTGCCGCCGAAAGGGCAGGACTCACTTGCAACACGTTCGATCAGCGCTGACCTGGAGCCCGGCATTTTCGTCAGCTGCGCCAAGGACGTCCCTCAAGAACCTCGTCTGAAAATCATTACTGCCTATTACGACCTAGCCCAAGCAGACAATCGTCTCATCGTCGAGTGGCTCCTCCAATGCAAGGCGGCGAGGACCAGATCATTCTTTCGTTTCATGCGTGATGTGCTATTCGGCAATGCCTTCAAGTTGAACGATGTACGTTACAATCTCGCGGATCTTCTGCAGTCTCCCGCTGTCCGTAAGACTTTCGATATCGTCATCATCGACTGCCCCCCACGCCTCACGACAGGAGCAATCCAGGGTATGTGTGCTGGTTCGCATCTCCTGATTCCCACGGTCCTCGACATGGCGTCGGCCGAGGCGGTTGTTTCCTTCGTGGGAGAGGTCGAGGGTCTAAAAAAGTCCGGGGTGTGCCCCCATCTGAAGTACGTTGGGATCGTCGGCACCATGACCAGCGCAAACGTCAACCAGATTGCAGAAACCAACTCGAAAGCGTTGATTACCAATGCGCTAGCTGCGATTCAGCGCCCAACGGGCCTGCTTGCCGATGCCGAATTCGTTCGGCAATCCACAGCTCTCGTCAACAACGCGGACGAGGGAATCGCCTATCTTGTCGTAGGCAATGCTAAGCGCCAACAGGACGCTAAGGATGCCATCGCCCGACTGGCCGAATACGTAGCCCAACAGTGTGGTTTGCCGCCACCACCGGCCCATGAGGTGGCGCGCAACGGAGGCAACAAGCCATGAAGTCGAAAGATTTCGCCGAGGCCTTGCGGCAGCTCGCCGACGTCCTTGCCGCGCCCAACCCTCCGGTCCCCACTGGTTCGGCGATGCGCGATCTCGCCTCGGTGTTCGAAATTGCCCCGACAAGCACCGTGGCAACACTGGTAAAGCGTTTAAGCGCAAGGAACCTTCAACTTGCCTCGGAGACCCCAACGCTTGGCGACATTGCGTGCACCTTGGCACCGCTGCAGATATTTTTGGCCCGCCACGCCAAAGGCGGCCTCCTCGCCGACTTGAGGCTCGTTGAGGGCTTCCTCAAGGCCCATGCGCATGCAGGAGTTAAGTCGCTCGTTGAGTGTGCATCTCACGCTCTCGCCTCCCCCATCAGGGTGAAGCCTGAACCTCCGCCCTTACGCGAGGATCTGGTGGCCAGGTATCTAAGGAGTCTGGAAGACGCCCGCTCCGACGATCCGCGTTTCATGGCCGTCTACAACCAGCTATCCATCGACCCAGAGATCGGCAAGCTGGAGGCGGTGGCTCTAGCCAAGCGCTTCGCGGGTACACCGGCGACCGCAAGAGCTGCTGCATTGAAAAAGCTGCTCAGTCACCATCGTGCCTTGTTGACCTTCAAGGCAAAATCGGAGTCTCGCGATGGACGGTCGGCTGCCTAGCTAAGCCGGCATGGCGGTTTCGACCAGGCGGGCCCAGTAGGAGATGCCGACCGGGGCGGCCGCATCGTTGAAGTCGTACATGGGGTGGTGCACGCTGGGCGTGTCGCCGTTGCCGATGAAGATGAAGGCACCCGGCCGCGCTTCGAGCATGTACGAGAAGTCCTCCCCGCCCATCACCGGGCTGGTGTTGGCGTCGACCTTGTCGGCGCCGGCCACCTGGCTTGCGACCTTGGCCGCGAACTCTGTCTGCCGCGCGTGGTTGACGGTCACCGGATAGCCGCGCTCGTACACCGCCTTGGCGGTGGCGCCGTGCAGCTTGGCCGTCGCCTCCGCCACCTCGACCACCCGGCGCTCGATCAGGTCGCGCACCTGCGGGGTGAGCGAGCGGGCGGTGCCGTGCAGCTCGGCCTTCTCCGGGATCACGTTCATCGCCTCGCCGGCACGGAAGATGCAGATCGAGATGACGCCCGACTGCAGCGGATCGATGTTGCGCGACACGATCGAGTGCAGCTGCGTCACCATGTGCGAGCCGACCAGCACCGGATCGATGCACATGTGGGGCCTGGCGGCGTGCCCGCCCTTGCCGGTGATCTCGACGTGGATGCGGTCGCTGGCCGCCAGCAGCGCACCCGGGCGGATGGCGAACTGGCCGAGCGGAACGCCCGGCATATTGTGCATGCCGTAGACCTCCTGGATGGCCCAGCGGTCCATCAGCCCGTCCTCGACCATCGCCTTGCCGCCGGCGCCGCCCTCTTCGGCGGGCTGGAAGATGACCACGGCGGTGCCGTCGAAGTTGCGCGTCTCGCACAGATACTTGGCCGCCCCGAGCAGCATGGCGGTGTGCCCGTCATGGCCGCAGGCGTGCATCTTGCCGGGCGTCTTGGAGGCGTAGGGGAGGCCGGTCGACTCCGTCATCGGCAGCGCATCCATGTCGGCGCGCATGCCGATCACCTTGCCGGAGCCGCTCTTGCGGCCCTTGATGACGCCGACCACGCCGGTCCTGCCGATGCCGGGCACCACCTCGTCGCAGCCGAACGCCTTCAGCTTATCTGCGACCACGCCGGCGGTGCGGTGCACCTCGTACAGGATCTCGGGGTTCTCATGCAGGTCCCGGCGCCATGCGGTGACTTCGTCCTGCATGGCGGCGACGCGATTGATGATCGGCATGAGGGGTCCTCGGTTGGGTCGGAAGGCGGCGCCCGCGCGGCGAGCCGAGTGCAAGGAAGCAAACCCCCCGAGCGGGGTCAAGCGCGGTGCCCAGGAAGATGGACGACCCAACGACTAGAGGTGGCTATTTGCGCGGGGGGTGCTGCACCTCGACCAGCGCGCAGCCGCGGTCGCCGGTCAGGATCACCCGGCGGCCGTCGTCGACGCTGCGGCCGGAGATGATGGTGCCGAGCGAGTTCTTGAGCGTGAGGAGGTCGACGTGGTCCATGCGGATGACATAGCCGCCGCGATCGTCGCCGGCGCCCTCCGCAGGCCCGCAGCGCACGGCATAGTCGCCCGGTCCCAGGGCGATCGCAGTCGGCGACCAGATCGCGGCCAATGCCCCCACGGCGACGGCAATACGGGGCGCCTGCATCACTTCCACTCCAGCTGTGTTGACGTTGATCCGAGGCCATCCCGCGTGCGTGAGAACCTACCCGGGGCTCGAGCGCCTGTACATCCTATCGCCTTCAGCAATGCAAAGCGCCGTTTGCCATGGTAGGATTTTTGCAGGTGCACAGTCTCGTGCAGGTGACCGGAGCCGAGCAGGTGAGAAACCGGACAGCATCCAAGGAGGCGGGGGGCGAGCCCCGCCAGCCGGCGCGGGCGTCCAGGAAGGCCGCCGGCTTCAAAGGCAGCGGCTCGCTGATCGACGACGCGGCCGGCGGCCAGCGCAGCGGCGGGGTGCAGTCGATTGGCCGCGCCTTCGCCATCCTCGAGGAGATCGCGCGCAGCCGCGAGGGCGTCAGCCTGGCCGAGCTGAGCAAGCGCGTCGGCCTGCACAACAGCACCACCTTCCACCTGGTCAAGACCATGGTCTCGCTCGGCTACGTGCGACAGCTGAAGGACAAGCGCTATCGCGTCGGCCGGCCGCTGTTTGCGCTGGCGGCCAGCTCGCTCGACGACATCGAGATGGTGAGCCTGGCGACGCCGGTGCTCGAGGACCTCTCGCGCGAGACCGGCGAGAGCGGGCATTTCTCGGTCAGGATGGGCGATTGCGTGGTGGTGATTGCGCGCACGAGCGGCCCAGGCGCGTTTCAGCTGACCGATCGCGTCGGCGTGGTGCGGCCCGCGCATTGCACCGCGCTCGGCAAGATCGTGCTGGCAGCCCTGCGCCCCGAGCAGCTCGAGCGCTTCCTGCAGCGCGCCGAGCTCAAGGCCTTCACGCCCAAGTCGATCGTCGAGGCCGACAAGCTGCGCCACGAGATCGACGAGGTGCGCCGCGCCGGGCTCGCCTTCGACGACGGCGAGTTCGATGCCGAGCTGCGCTGCGTCGCCGTGCCGGTGCGGGACTTCACGGGCCAGGTGATCGGCGCCATCGGCATCTCCGGCCCCGTCTGGCGCCTCTCCATCCAGGCCCTGCAGAGCCGCGCCAAGCTGGTGCAGGCCGCCGCCGCGCGCCTGTCGGCCGAGTTCGGCGCGCGCGAGCTAGCTCGCGCGTAGGGCATCTCCGATGTGATGCGGATGCCACCCTTCGATGCCGGGTCCTCCAGCGTTGGAGCGGAGGCTCACTTACTTGCCGCCAGTTGAAGCCGAGTCCGCACGCGACGGCAAAATCAGGCGCACGGTCGTACCCTGGCGGCTGCTCTCCCGCTCGACCTGGCCGCCGAGCTGTTGGGCGAAGCCCTCGACCAGCCGACCGCCGAGCCCCGAGTCGGCGCGTCTAAGATCGATGCCCTTGCCATCGTCGGCGACCGTCAGGCGAAGCTCCCCAGGGACCCTCTTTAGCGTCACCATGACGGTGCCCGTTGTCTCGCTCGGAAAAGCATACTTGAGGGCATTCGTGACGAGCTCGTTCACAATGAGCCCGATCGGAATTGCCAGATCGGTCGGCAACAGCTCACTCTCGATGTCGGTTTTGAGCACGATGCTTCTGCCGCCATCCCTATCCACCGATGCGATGAGGTCGCGGCACAACTCATCCAGGTAGGTCGCTGCATCGACCGCCTCGACCATGTCGGATTTGCTGAGCTTGGCATAGAGCTGTCCGAGTGCGTCGATGCGATGCGAGACCCTCTCGAGCGCGGCCTTGCCCTCGCCGCTGTTGTGGCTGCGCGCCTCGATCATGACCATGGCCGCGATGGACTGCAGGCTGTTCTTGACGCGGTGGGTCAGCTCTTGCATCAGCATGGCGATACGCTCGTGCGCGACCGCGTGCTCGCGCTCCAGTCTCGCGCGCTCGGTGACGTCATCGATCGCAAGGAGGATCTGCTGTGTCTTGTTGCCCGGGCCATAGACCTTGCGGGCATTGAGCATCATTACGCGCCGGCCGATCGACGGGAAGAAGTGGTCGACTTCGAAGGCCTCGATGGTCTTTCGGCCTGAAATGATGGTCTCGAGCGCGGTGCGGAGCTTGGGAATGTCCCACTGTCCGTTGCCGAGCTCATAGAGCTTCCGGCCGACCGTATCCTCCGGCGCGACTGCGAATGTCTGACAGAAGGAGCGGTTCGCGAAGCGGATGGTCAGGTCAGGCTCGAGCACGAGAAGACCCTCCCGGATTGTCTCCACGACATCCAGCGGAATGACTTTGTGCACAGCGACGGCTCCTGCAGGCCCAAATCCGTCAGGGAAGGCTCTAGCAAAGCATCGGCGATGTGTCTGTCGCATCTGCTACATTGCGTTGCTTGGTCGTTTCCGCCAGAAACACGCGCCTATGTCGCATTTGCGACAGACATCTCGGTGCACCTATGGCAGTCCGGCGACACCTAATCAAACAGCCGTTTGGGGGGATCGGATGGCTGACGAGAATGTCAGGCGCCATTGGTCGGCAAATCGTCTCCTCGCCGCTGTTCCGGCAATCGATCGCGCCATGCTCGAACCCCACGCTGAGTTCGTGGAGCTCGCGCATGGTCAAGTCCTCTTCGAACCGGAAGAAGATGTCGTCATTACCCACTTTCCGCTGACGGGAACGATGGCGGCGCTGGTGGTGGTGCTCGAAGACGGTAGGGCGGCGGAAGCCGCGTCCATCGGGCGGGAAGGCGCCATCGGTGGGATCGTCAGCGCGGGCCACAAGCCCGCATTCGCCAGGGCGGTGACCCAAATCGCAGGTCCGGCGCTTCGGATCGAGACCGCTCGGATCGAGGTCGCCAAGCAGCGCTCTTTGGTCGTGCGCGATCTCTTCGCGCGGTACGCAGACGCGCTGCTCGCGCAAACGCTTCAATCCGTGGTTTGCAATGCGTTTCACCCGATGCAGCAGCGTCTTGCACGTTGGCTGTTGATGACGCAAGACCGCATTGTCAGCAACGAGCTTCCACTCACGCAAGAATACCTCGCTCAGATGTTGGGGGTGCACAGGTCGACGTTGATCCGGGTTGCTCGATTGCTCCAGGACGACGGCGTCATCCGCAATGCGCGGGGTCGTCTCGTGGTGCTCAACCGGGCCAAGCTCGAGAAAGCCTCCTGCGAGTGCTATGGCGCGGTTGCCCGGCACTACGAGCGCATATTGCGGCTGGCCGATGAGCAGCGCATCAAGAACGCGAAGGGAGCAGGCAAGCATAAGCGTAAGCCCGAGGACTAGAGCAGGATCGCTTCAGATTGAATCATTGTGCCCAATGGTCAACGTGGCGGCTGAAGCGTGAATCCTGCGCTAATCATAGAGTCGAGAGCAAGATTCGCGTTTCTGATCGAAGCCAAGCGCTTCGATCAGAAACGATCTTGCTCTAGGCGGGTCGGCCTTTCCCTCACTCTTGCAACTCAACCGCGGTTTGGCGCACGAGCGGCGCGGCGTTAGCAATGCGGCTGCGGCAGACTGCCGGCGCGCATTGGCAGTCGATCCCACGGTCGATGAAGCGTCTGCACTCGCGGTGACAACCCCGCAGCACATCTTCGCCTAGCCCTGGCGCCGGTCGCTCGACTGCGTCTCCGGCTAGATATGGCCGGCAAGCGCAGGCAGCGCCGCGGCGATGGCAACCGCCAGGCCCACGCCGAGCAGCGACAGGCCGCCGACGATCGACACCAGCCACACGACCTCGCGCACCTCATCACGCATCGATTTCCACATCTGCAAACTCCTGCGCCCGTACGTTCGGCCCCTCGCTCCAGCCCTGATCGTGGCGTGTTGATGCGCGCCCTGCTGTTCCTAGGGGAACACGCAACTGGACGCGCGGTTCCCCGGGCAAAAATCGGCGGGAACGATGAGGAGCCTCATCTGCTCCCGCCAAACCCCGCCGAGTGCAGGCTCGACGGTGGGAGGTGCGGACCCGGAGGAGGCCCGCCAACGGGCGCCGTGAAGGGACCACGGCGCAGCTGTAGTTTACCCGGCACCCGCGGCCTTGCGCTGTGCGAAAACTCACGCGCCGCGTGCGGCTCCCCGCGCACCACGATGTCGCCGCATGCTTGACCCAGGCTGCAAGTGCGTTGCGCCTGCCCGCACGCGAAGGGGGATTTGCCATGACCGACAAGACGACGATCGACATCAACGTCGATACGTTCAGCGATAGCGGCGGCTATTTCGTCAGGACCGAGATCGAGGCCCGCTCCGTCAATATCCACGGACCGTTTGCCGATGCCGAGGCCGCACAGAAGGCGAAGGCGGACCAGCTCGCCCATCTGAAGAAAACCTCGGACGCGCTCTGCGAGCCCTTGCGGCGTGCGACGTCCACCTTGCCGCAGGGCTGATCGCAAGCCACGGTCTGTTGTGCGGCAGGCGCACAAGAAAATAGGGCGCCGTGGGAACTGGCGCCCTATCAGGTGACCGTCCGCGGTGTGGGGGTTGCGAGCGGTCGGAGGTACAACGGGTGCGCCGCTGATTTATTCCCGTGAGTCATCTCGCGATTGTTGCCATCTCGCGTCATGCGGCGCATGAGCACACACGCAGCCGTGAGGAAACACGCACCCGGTCACTGCGTTGTCTGGTTGGACAGAGCGGGGCTGGTCCAGGCCAGCGCGGGCTGGCTGCACGCTTGCGGGACATCCGGATGGGCGGGCGCCTGGGACGCTGGGCGTCCGTTTCCATTCATTGCATCAGGCGCAAGGTGATTCAATCCGAAGCGATCCTGGTCTAGCCTGCCGCGGGTGCGGGGTTGCGCGGCAGGCTATCAAGCACAACGCTCGAGCGCCCGTTTGGTTCCCGAGGTTTCGCAAAAGTTTTTCGGGATGTTGGATTTTTCAGCCCCCCACCGTCACATCCACGGCGACCTCCATGGTCTGCCCGCCGCCGCCGAGCAGCACGCCGCTGATGGGGCTGACATCGTTGTAGTCGCGGCCGTAGGCGACGGTGACGTGCTCCTCGCTCGGCATCACGCCGTTGGTGGGGTCGAAATCAACCCAGCCGACCTCCGGCGCCCACACCGAGACCCAGGCATGGGAGGCATCCGCCCCCTGCAGCTTCTCCATGCCGGGCGGCGGCCGTGTCAGCAGATAGCCGCTGACGTAGCGGGCGGGCAGGCCGAGCCCCCTGAGGCAGGTGAGCGCCAGGTGCGCAAAGTCCTGGCACACCCCGCGCCGCTCCAGCAGCACGTGCGACACCGGCGTCGAGATGTCGGTTGCGGTGCTGTCGAAGGTGAAGTCGTCGTAGATGCGCCGCGTCAGATCGAGCGCCGCGTCCAGGATCGGCCGGCCCGGCGCAAAGGAGGGCTGCGCGTAGTCGATCGCCTCGCGCACGATGCGGGTATGGCGCGAGGCGCTGGCGAACTGCAGCACGCCGATCTGCAACTCGCCGCCGGGCCGCCGCGCCCGCGCGACCACCTGCTCCCAAGGCGTGGAGAGCCCCGGCATCGGCAGGTCGGGGCGCGCCACCTCCACGGTGCTGCGCGCATGGATCACGAGCTCGTGGTGCTCGTCCTCGATCGTCAGGATGGCGGTGTCGTTGCCGAAATAGTCCTCGCGCTCGACGTTGGAGAACGGCGCCGGCTCGATCAGCAGGCTGTGGCGCAGCACGCCCTGGCGCTGGCCCCGTCGCGGCGTCAGGTAGACCAGATGCTGGGATTGCAGCACCGGCTTCTCGTAGGCGTAGGTCGTGCGGTGGCTGACGTCGTAGATCATGGCGGCGCACCGCAATATCCGGAGCGCAGGTCGTGGCGGTAGTCGACGTAGTCGTAGGTTGGGTCAAGCGTCAGCGCGGACCCAATGCACCTTGTCATCGCGGGATTCATTCCCGGGATCCAGCGGGCCGCAAACTCCGAACGCATCGAGCGTGTGGATCGCTGGATACCGGGGACGAGCCCCGGTATGACAACCCGTGTTGGGTCATCGCTCTGCTTGACCCGACCTACGGATGTCGGCGGCAGCAGCATCACTCCACCCGTGATTGGGTGCGGACCCACTTGGCGTCTTTCTCGGTCAGGTCGAAATAGCGCCGCCCGATGGTATCGGACAGCTCGGGCAGGGCAGCGGTCTGCCGGCTCAGCAGCGCACGCAGGTTCTTGCGCGACCCGTCCGCCTCGGCGCGGTCGAGCGAGTCGAGATCGGCGAGGCGCACCTCGGTCAGGAGCGACAGCGCCATGCGCTGCTCCTCGATGCGGGCGCTGCCTTCGCCCGACTGGGGCAGCGAGTCGATATGCCGCGTCAATGCCGCGAGCTGGAAGGCGATGCTGCGCGGATTGGCCTCGTCGATCAGCAGCAGATCGAGCACCAGCGGCAGCATCGGCGCCAGCCGGTAGCGCGAGCGATAGGTGATGAAGCTGTCGGCCAGCTCCAGCACGAACAGCAGGCTGCCAGTCTCCTCGTCCGCCGGCCCGGCCTTGCCGAAGATGCCGAGCAGGAGCTCGCCCAGATTGCCGGCGCGCGACAGCCGCCGCCCCATGTCCAGGAACGACCAGCCGTAGTTGCGCGTCATGTTCTCGTGCGTGAGGCCGTGGAAGGCCGCCAGCACGCGCAGGCCGTCGTCGAGCAGGCGCAGCGAATCGCCGATCGCCACCGGCATGGCGCCGGCGCGCCAGCGGCGGCTGGCGTAGAAGTCATTCAGCGTGCGCCAGGCCTCGAGCGAGAGCCGGTCGCGCGTGATGCTCGCCACGTGGTGGATGTTGTCGAGCGTTTTCGGCAGGCTGTAGTACCAGTCGGCCGACGTCATCAGGTTGTGCGCGAGCTGCTCGATCAGCTTGGCATCGGTCGGCTGCCAGGGCTCGGGGATCTTGCCGTCGTCCTGGGACAGCAGGGTCTCGAGCGCGATGCGGCTGGCCCGCAGCTCCTGGCGCGGCGCGTTGTCCTCCTGCAGGCGGCTGAGGCAGATGCGCAGCGCGCGCATGGTCCAGTCGGCGCGCTCGGTGTAGCGGCCGAGCCAGAACAGGTTGTCGGCGGCCCGGCTCGGCAGGTCGTTGGCCGCGCGCTGCACGTGGGCGGCCTCGATGGTCGGGCGCCACAGGCTGATGTGGGGCGCGGGCGCGGTGTCGCTCATGACCCATACGTCGCGCGATTCCCCGTCGGGCGCGCTGAGCGCCACCGTGCGCTCGGGATCGACGGTCATGGCGAGGCCGCCCGGCAGGGCCGCAAAGCCGTTGGCGGTCGCCGTCACGAACAGGCGCACCGCGTAGGGTTTCGGCACCAGCCCCCCGGGCGTCAGCGACGGCGTGGTGCCGAAGCCGACCTTCTCCTCCGCGACCAGGGACGCGCCGCGGACCTCGATCTCCTCCAGGAGCGTGGCGCGCTCGGCCGGCGCCAGGCGCATGGGATCGAGGCCGGCAATGGCGCGGCCGGGCCGCGCGGTGCCCTCGTGCGCGGGGCGGATGACCATGTGCTCGAGGTTGGCGAGCACGTGCTCGCGGCTCTGCGCATCGCCCAGCCACCATCTGGGCCCGTCGGGGATCAGCAGGTCCTCGCCGAACAGCACGCTGGCGAGCTTCGGCAGGTAGGCGCTCAAGCCCCGGTTCTCGGCCAGCGCGGAGCCCAGCGCGTTGGCGACCAGGTCGGGATACTTGCGCACCGGCCGCAGCAGGCCGACGGGCCCGGCGAAGGCCGAGGAGTCCAGCTCGAGCGGATCGGCGGCGTCGCCCGCGATGCAGCGCACGATCAGGTCGATCGGCATCAGGCCGTGCAGCGTCTTGAGCGACACGCGATCGCCGCTGGCGCGCAGATCGCCGCCCTCGACCAGCAGCATGCCGAGGTAGCGGGCGAGGTAGGCATGGCTGAAGAAGTCGTTGTGGCGCGGCCCCGGCGTCAGCAGCGCGATGGTGGGATCGGCGCGATTGGCGCGCCGCGCCAGCGCGGTCTGCAGCTGCTGGAAGAACGGCGCCAGCCGCAGCGCCTTGCAGGCGCCGAAGATGTCGCCGGCAATGTTGGTGTGCACCATGCGGTTGGCGAGCGCGTAGCCGAGCCCGGCAGGCGTCTCGGTGTGGGTATCGATGACGCGCCAGCGGCCGTCCGGTCCGCGCGCCAGGTCGGCCGCGAAGAACTGGATGAAGCCGCCGGCCGGGTGCAGGCCGTGGCAGGGGCGCAGGAAGGAGGGATCGCTGAACACCAGCTCGTGGGGAATGGCGCCCGAGGCCAGCAGCTGCTGCGGCCCATAGAGGTCGCGCAGAATGCCCTCGAACAGTCGTGCCCGCTGGATCAGGGCGCGCTCCAGATGGCGCCATTCCTGCGGCGCGATCATCAGCGGCGCCATGTCGACGCGCCAGGGCTGCGCCGCGCTGGCGGGATCGGAGAACAGGTCGTGGGCGATGCCGGTCTCGCGCACCCGGGCGTTGAGCTGCTCGATGCGCAGGGCGCGGGTCGCCGGATCCAGCGCGGCCAGCGCCTGCAGCAACGGCTGCCAGTGCGGGTTGATGCCGCCCGCCGCGTCGATCAGCTCATCGAAGCCGCCGGCGAGGGTGTGATAGCCCCGCGTCAGTTCGCTCTCCGCGAGCATGTGGGCCTGCGCGCTCCTGCCCATCGTTGGCTACCGCTTCCCTTCCTGCCTGGCGGCGGCGCACGTTGGCCGACTCGATCGATCAGGACGCCCAATATCTGCCCTGTCGAGGGCACGCCCGGCTAGGCCGGCCTCCCCTCGCCGGCCTATCCGACGATAGCCGTGGCGCGAGGGACACGCCAAGCCGCCCGCCCCAACGAGTTAACCGCCCTCTCGGCTTGTGTTCCCGGAAGCCGCGCCGCCAAGGCGAGAGGTCTGCGGCGACGGGATTCCCCTCCCCTTGACGTCCAAGCGGAGCTTGGCTTCGCCAAGACGAGGGGTAAGGGGTGGGGTGAAGCCGCGCGCGCAAAATTCGCGATTTGAGATCGAAGAAGGCCCCCACCCCCGACCCCTCCCCGCAAGGGGGAGGGGAGCACGCGCAAGCCGCTTACGAGCATCCTTACCTGAACCGACGCAGATCCAGCGTGAGCGGGAAATCCGGGTGAACGCCGCCGGTCTTCGGCGGCGTAGTGCCTGCCGAATGACCCATGCTCTCGAATCGGGCACGGCGGCGGCTTTCGGCCTCCAGCGCGTTGACGGGGCGGGTCTGGAAGATGCGGCCGCCGGGATGGGTGGCGTGATAGCGGCAGCCGCCGACGGAGCGGCCGCTCCAGCGGTCGACGATATCGAAGGTGAGCGGGACGTGCGGCGGGATCGTCGGGTGGAAGCCCTCGACCGGCTGCCAAGCGCGGAAACGCACGCCGGCGACGGCCTCGCCGGACCGCCCGGTCGGCGCCAGCGGCAGGGCATGGCCGTTGCAGGTGACCGTGTATCGGTCCGCATTGGCGCTCGCCACCAGCACCTGCGCGCGCTCGAGCGAGGAGTCGACCGGCCGGGTGGTGGCGCCGGAGGTGCTTTCATCACCCAGCACCAGCCACGGCTCCAGCGCTTGGCGCAGCTCGAGCTGCACGCCGGCCTGCTCGATCGCGCCCCAGCGCGGCAAGCGGAACTCGAGGTGGGGCACGAACCAGGCCGCGTCGAGAGGCAGGCCGGCGGCGCCGAGGTCGGCGATCACGCTGGAAAAATCGGCCCACAGGAAGTGCGGCAGCATGAAGCGGTCGTGCAGCGCCGTGCCCCAGCGCACCAGCGGCTGGCGGTAGGGCCGCTCCCAGAACCACGCCACCAGCGCGCGGATCAGCAGCTGTTCGGCGAGACTCATGCACGCGTGCGGCGGCATCTCGAAGGCGCGGAACTCGACCAGGCCGAGCCGGCCCATCGGTCCTTCGGGCGCGTAGAGCTTGTCGATGCAGATCTCGGCACGGTGGGTGTTGCCGGTGACGTCGACCAGCAGGTTGCGGAACAGGCGGTCGACCAGCCAGGGGGGGACGCTGCCGCCCCGCTTCGCACTATGCACCTCCGGGATCTGGCTGAGCGCGATCTCGAGCTCGTAGAGGGACTCGTGGCGCGCCTCGTCGGCGCGCGGCGCCTGGCTGGTGGGGCCGACGAACATGCCGGCGAACAGGTAGGACAGGGCTGGATGGTTCTGCCAGTAGGCGATGATGCTGGCCAACAGGTCGGGGCGGCGCAGGAACGGGCTGTCCGCCGGCGTGAGGCCGCCGACGACGATGTGGTTGCCGCCGCCGGTGCCGATGTGGCGGCCGTCGAGCATGAACTTTTCCGCGCCGAGGCCGATCGCCTGCGCCTCCTCGTACACGGTGGTGGTGATGTCGACGGCGTGCTTCCAGGAACCCGCGGGATGCACGTTGACCTCGACCACGCCGGGGTCGGGCGTGACCTTGATGACGCAGAGGCGCGGATCGAACGGCGGCGCGTAGCCTTCCAGCCGGACGGGGAGCTTCAGCCCCGCGGCGGTGGCCTCGACGGCCGCCATCAGCGTGGCGTAGTCCTCCCCGTCCTCGAGCGGCGGCAGGAACACACACAGGTGCCCGTCGCGCGGCTCCAGCGCCAGCGCCGTGCGCACCGGCTCCGGCGTCTCTGTGGCGGCCGGCGCATGCGGCTCGGCCGGCAGCTTCGCGCGGTCGGCGAAGGGGTCCGCCGGCTGCACATTGGGGAAGTCGACGAAGGCGATCTCCGGCAGGCTGCCGAGCGGCAGCCTCAGCCCAACGGGGAAGTCGCCCGGGAACAGGAACAGGTGTCCGCGCTTGAACGCCCAACGCTCGGTGACGAAGGCGTGGGGCCTGCCGTGGCGCTTCACGACCAGGAGGGGCAGGACATAGCCCGCGGGCCGGTCCAGTCCTTGCGCAAACACGCGCGCAACGCGATCGCGCTCGGCCGGCCCGCCGAGCTTGTTGTCCGCAGGGGAGACGCCGAGCGGCAGCTTCTGCTCGATCAGCAGGAAGTGCGCCGCATCCTCGTAGGCGGGGATGGCGCTGCCGGCGGGCAGGCCGAGCGTGCGGGCGAGCGCGGCGGCGAACCTCTCGGCATCGGCGATGCCGGCTGGCCGCACCGGCGTCTCTTCGGCGATCAGGTCCGCATCCCGCCACAGCGGCTCGCCGTCGCTGCGCCAGTAGATGCCGAACGCCCAGCGCGGCGCCGGCTCGCCGGGATACCACTTGCCCTGGCCGTGCTGCAGCAGCCCGCCCTTGGCCAAACGCGCGCGCAGGCGCCGCGCCAGCTTGTCGGCATAGTCACGCTTGGTGGGCCCCAGCGCGGCCGTGTTCCACTCCGGTGCCTCATCGTCGTCGAGGCCGACGAAGGTCGGCTCGCCGCCCATGCTGAGGCGCACGTCGCCGGCTGTGAGCCTGGCGTCCACGGCTTCGCCGGCGGCGAGGATCGCGGCCCATTGCGCATCGCTGTAGGGCCTGGTGACGCGCGGTGTCTCGCGCATGCGCTCGACCTTCATCTCCACCGAGAAGTCGACCTTGGCGACACCATGCGTGCCGGTGATGGGCGCGGCGCTGATCGGCGACGGCGTCGCCGCCAGCGGGATGTGGCCCTCGCCCGCCAGCAGGCCCGAGGTCGGGTCGAGGCCGATCCAGCCGGCGCCGGGAATGTAGACCTCGGCCCAGGCGTGCAGGTCGGTGAAGTCCTTGGCTGCGCCGGCGGCGTCCTCGGCGGGCTGAACGTCCGGCGCCAGCTGGATCAGGTAGCCCGACACGAAGCGGGCGGCGAGGCCGAGCCGGCGCAGCATCTGCACCAGCAGCCAGCCGCTGTCGCGGCACGAGCCCGAGCGCGTCGCCAGCGTCGCCTGCGGCGTCTGCACCCCGGGCTCCATGCGCACGCGATAGGCGATGTCGGCGGCGAGCCTGCGGTTGACGCCGGTGACGAAGTCGATCGTGGCCTTGTCCGTTCCTTGGCCGGTTCCTCGGCCGGTGCGGTCGATGCCGGTCAGGTAATCATCGAGCGTCGGCTCGCCCGGCAGCACATGCAGATAAGGCTCGAGCTCGCTCGCCAGCACCGGCCCGTAGGCGAACGGATAGCTGGCCGCGCTGTCCTCGACGAAGAAGTCGAACGGGTTGATGGTCGCCATGTCGGCGACGAGGTCGACGGTGACGGAGAATTCCGCCGTCTCGTCGGGCAGCACCACGCGCGCCAGGAAGTTGCCGAACGGGTCCTGCTGCCAGTTGACGAAGTGCGGGCTCGGCGCGATCGCCAGCGAATAGGCCAGGATCGGCGTGCGGCAATGCGGCGCCGGCCGCAGGCGCACCAGGTGCGGCCCCAGCGCGATGCGGCGGTCGTAGCGATAGTGCGTGTGGTGGGTGAGGGCGACGTGCAGGGTCATCGGGCGATCGTCGGCTCACGTCCTCGGACGATGGGGAGGGCTGCCACGCAGTATCGCAGACGCCCCCAACATAGAAGCCCATAGTTTAGGCAATCGTTTCGCCGTTGCGGGTTACGCGGGCCCGGCTTGTCGGTGGCCGCGGGCAGCACTGAGGCTGCAGGGCCCGCTTTCGGTCTCTTGCAGCCAACCGCCACGCGTGACTGGGCGATGATGACCCAACTCCGACGAAGCTCTAAGCGGCATCGACTGTTGGCGCTGCGCCGCCAAATGACCTCCCCGCGTCGGTCTGATCCCCACGCCTACGTGAGCTATGGCGCTCCAGAGCGCCAGCGCCTCTGCTTTTCGCGATTGCCGCACCCCTTCATGCTGCACCACTGGCGATGTTGACCCTTGCTCGTATCGACGTAATAGACATCGCAGTCTGACGCTCCGCATTTTCGAATGCGCTTTCGCTCGACATTAACGAGCAGGTGCTCGAGTGAAAGCGCACAGGTGTGCAGGAGAGTGTTGGGCTCAATCGGGTGAGGCCAACAGTGACTGGCCAATCCCGGCGAGGGAGCGGCGACTAGCGCACGGGCCGCATGCGCAGCCTGAATAGCAGCAGATATCGCATCCAGATCAAGCTGCGGCGCTGGTTGCCTTGTATGAGCCGCAGCCAAAACATCATGCAGATGCTCGCGCAGCTTGCGGGCACGCACCACGACGCGCGAGCAAGCGCGGCCGTCAAGACGCAGGAGCCGCGCGGCGACGGCGGGTTCGACGAGGCCAGCCAATTCCACGAACCGGACCAGGTCACGGTATGTCGCCAAGTTCTCAATTGGCGACTCGAAGGGCCGCTCATCCAACGTATTCACGAAATCGAGGGCGGGGTGGCCTCCGCTCCACTCGAACGGGTCGGCGCGATCGCTCATCGTCTCTCTTGCCTCATGTCGGTTCCTTCGATACCGTAACCTCTGAAAGACGGCAAGAGGGTTACGGACACCGACGCCGCTGCAGGAGTGATCATGACTTGGGCGGCAACGAACGGACGCGTGACTTCGGCATACTCACGTGGCGCGCTCTATGGCCTCGCTGCGGTAAGCATCTGGGCCGGAAACATCGTTGTGGCTGGCCTTGGACTTCGATCCAGCCTGACGCCTTGGGATATCTCGGCGATCCGTTTCGGCGTCGCCGGAGTGCTCCTGGTGCCCTATCTGCTGCGAGAGGGTCTCGCCTTCGACCGGCTGGGTTGGATCGGCCTGGTGGCGCTTGTGCTCGGTGGCGCACCTACCGTCTTGCTTGCCAATTCCGGTCTGTTGTTCGCCCCGGCAGCACATGCGGGCGCACTCTTTCCCGGCGTGATGCCGCTGATGGTCGCGATTCTTGCGGCAGTTCTCTTGAAAGAGGCGTTTACGCTTCAGAAGCGAGTGGGCTTCGCTCTCATTGTGACCGGCGTTGTTGGCATCGTCTGGGGAACGGGCGGCACCATCGGAACCCGACAGAACATCGGCCACGTGCTGTTTCTCGGATCTGCATTGGCCTGGGCCTGCTACACGGTCGCGATGCGGCGGGCGCGCCTGGACGGCCTTCACGCCGCTGCTATTTCAGCGGTCGGTTCGCTGCTTCTTTTCGTGCCCCCATATACTTTCGTGGCCGGAGCTAGTCTCTTCGAAGCGTCGCTGGGCGCCATAGCCCTCCAAGCGCTCGTGCAGGGGCTCCTCACGGCGGTCGTTTCTTACATCCTTTACGGGCGCGCCGTCGGCATTCTCGGAGCCTCGAGTGGTGCCGCGTTCGCTGCCTTATGTCCGGCAATGACCGCCCTCATGGCCATACCGATCCTCGGCGAATGGCCCTCGGCGATCGACTCTATGGCTATCGTCCTGATCTCGATCGGCGTCTATGTCGTCAGCGGCGGGCCGCTCCCAGGACGGCGGGCGTAAATTTGCGAGGCTTCGCAAGGGCACTATGGCAGATGATCCGATTCAGACATTGTCTGAGATTGGCACATCGCGTGCGGCTACCTCTTTCGGCTTTTGGAGCGTAGCGGTTGAGCGACATTTCCATCTGTTGGCGCGGCAGCGCGGGCCGGCCTAGTATGCCGCCATGGCTGACAGAGATACCGCGATCGTGCTCCTGCACGGTATCGGCGGGGCGGCGCGCATCTGGGCGCGGCAGGTGGCGACCTTCGCGGCGGCCGGGTTCGAGCCGGTGGCGCTGGACCTGCCGGGCTATGGCACGCGCCCTCCCGTGACGGCGCTGGACTTCGAGGGGCTGGCTGCCGACGTTGAGGCGGCGATCGACAAGAGCGGGCTGGAGCGGCCGGTGCTGCTCGGCCATTCGATGGGTGGCATGGTGGCGCAGACGGCGCTGCGCCGGCGGCTGCAGGGGTATCGCGCCGCGGTGTTGGCGTGCACCAGCCCGGCGTTCGGCAGTCCCGACGGCGCCTTCCAGCAGAAGTTCGTGGCGGCGCGCCTCGGCCCGCTCGACGCCGGCCAGACCATGGCCGACCTGGCGCCCGGACTGGTCGGCGCCATGATGGGGCCCGACCCAGATCCCGCCGGCCGCGCGCATGCCATCGACGTGATGGGCCGCGTGCCGGCCGACACCTATCGCGCCGCCGTGCGCTGCCTCGTCACGTTCGATGAGCGCGCAAGCTTGGCGGGCATCCGCGTTCCCGTGCTTTGCCTCGCCTGCGAGAAGGACCCCAACGCGCCGGCCGCGGTGATGGAGCGCATGGCCGGCAAGATCCCCGGCGCGCGCTACGTCTGCCTCCCCGGCCTCGGGCATCTGCCGAACCTGGAGGCGCCGGCCGCTTTCGATGGCGCGGTTTTCGACTTCCTGCGCCGTGCTATCCTCTCGGCATGAACGCCCGCGATCTCGACCAGCACGATCCCGACGCGCCGATCTTCGATCGCACGGCCTTCCACCTCGCCGACGAGGAGGCCGAGCTGATCGCCGCTGCCCGCCGCTTCGGCCGGCAGGTGCTCGCAGCCCGCGCGGCGCAGCACGATCGCGACGCCACCTTCCCAATCGAGAATTTCCGCGACATGCACGCAGAGGGCCTGCTGTCGATCTGCGTGCCGAAGGGCGACGGCGGCGCGGGCGCGTCCTTCCGCACCTACTGCCTCGCCGCCGCCGAGCTCGGCCGCTACTGCGGCGCCACGGCGCTGTCGTGGAACATGCACGTGTGCTCGACCCTGTGGACGGGCGCGCTGGCCGACGACCTGATCATGACCACGGACGAGCGCGCCGAGCACAACGAGCGCCGCGGCCTGCACTACAAGCGCATCGTCGGCGACGGCGCGCTCTATTCCCAGCCGTTCTCCGAGGGCGGCGCGGCCGCCGCCGGCGCCGCCGCGTTCGGCACCGAGGCCAGGCCGGTCGACGGCGGCTTCCTGGTCAACGGCAAGAAGATCTTCGCCTCGCTGTCGGGCGCCGCCGACTACTACGGCGTGCTCTGCACCGAGCGCGCCGAGGGCGAGGCGGCGAGCCGCCGCAACACGCTCTACCTGGCCCTGCCGGCGAACGCCGAGGGCGTGTCGGCGGTCGGCGACTGGGACCCGCTCGGCATGCGCGGCACGGTCTCGCGCACGCTCCTCTTCAAGGACGTGTTCGTGCCCGAGGACGAGATGCTGATGCCGCGCGGGGTCTATTTCCGCGCCGCCACCACCTGGCCGCACATGTTCCTCACGCTGTCGCCGACCTACATGGGCCTGGCGCAGGCCGCCTACGACTTCACCGTCGCCTACCTGCGCGGGGAATTGCCCGGCACGCCCCCCGTCAAGCGGCGCATGTACCCCACCAAGCAGATCGCGCTGGCCGAGATGCGCATCATGCTGGAGCAGACCAAGGCGCTGTGGTTCCAGTCGATCAGTGAGGCGCGCGCCAACCCGGCCAAGGAGCAGGTGCTGCGCGCCTACGCGGCGCAGTTCACGGTGATGGAGAACGCCAACGCGCTCGCCGCCAAGGCCATCCGCACCTGCGGCGGCCAGGCCATGCTCAAGAACCTCGCGCTCGAGCGCATCTACCGCGACAGCCGCTGCGGCTCGCTGATGCTGCCGTGGACCGCCGAGATCTGCCTCGACCGCCTCGGCCGCGAGAGCCTGTACGAGCCCGGCGAGAAGGACGAGTGATAGTGGTGCTATTGCTCCGACGCTATCGCCGAGCCGGTGCCTGGCCTGCGGGAGACTGCGCGGGGCTGGCGCCGGGCGGAGTCCCGCTTGCAAGGGACTGCCCGAGGATCGCCATCAGCATGCCGGCGACTCCGTCCCCGCCTGCACCGACCTGGACGTTGGGAACGAACTTTTGTGCGTTGGTGAGGGCGGCCGTGAAGACCTCCGGATGCGCGTTGCCGAACCGCGCGATGGTATCGAGCATCAGCTCGAATTGCCGCAGCTTCACCGTCGCCTCCGGGCCGAGCACGCCGACTTGCTTTTGTTGGCCTTCGGAGATCAGCGAGAGCTTGTCGCGCTCGCCTTGCCCTTCATTGCGGGCAGCTTGGGCGTTCTGGACGGAGCGCTGCACGTTGATTTCCGCTTCCACGAGCTTGGACTGCTGGTCGGCAGTCGCTTTCGCCTTCTCGGAGTCCACGCGCTTTTCCTGAGCCGCTCTCTCTTGGATGAAGGCCCGCGCAAGCTGCGTCGCCAGCTGCTCGCGGCGCACCGCGACCAGCAGCTCGGGGGGGAGCGCCGGCTCGCCCAGGCGCACTTCGCGAATTGTCACGCAAGACTTCTGGGCCTCGGGACGAATCCGGCGCTCGATTTCGCCCTCGATGAGCGGTCGCTGATTGATGAGGTCGAGCACCTTGGTCGGGCGATTGACCGTGACGAAGATCGGCTTGCCGTCCTTGTCGAGGATGGGCCTGCCGTTCTCGTCCACGCGCGCTTCGGTGATCTCGTAGGTACCGCCGGCCACGTCGCGCGTGATGGCGCGGATCGATGGCGTGAGGACCCGGTCCTCGACTTGCTTCAAGGTGCCGACGCCGGCAACGACGCACGACGCGTCGGCCGGGGATACCTGTGCTACGACGCGCAATTCGAGCGGAACGTCCCAGCCCTCCATCTTCACGAAGATCGCCCGGTCGGCATTGTCCTTGTCTTGAGGAACATCGACCTCCGTCCGGTTCTGGACGATGTCGCCCTTCGCATCCACGGTGAGCGAGATGTTGGCCCGGCGATACCCGCCCGAGTAGGTCCAAACTTGCGCGCGCGTATCGATCTCGGTGAGTGCGAACGCTTCCGGGTTGAAGTAGTACTGCCCCGGCTGCAGAGATTTGTCCCAGACGCCGACGCATCCGACCGGAACCACCGGCGCATCGAGGCGGCCTTTTTCTTCCGGCTTGGCGAGCGCAATGGTGTCGCACTTGGCTGGCTTGTCCGCCTTCAGCGTACCAAAGTCGACATCGGCGTGCGCGTTCGACTTCACGACGCCGACCAGGCCCGCCTTGACCTCCTTCGCATCCACTTCCGTGATGTCCCACAGGTAGCGGTTGAGGCGATACTTGCCGGGCGTCAACACGCTCAATTGCGGACCACGCTGACCCCCGTTTTGTAAGAATATCTCGGCGTCCAGCATCTGGGATCCGAACTTGGCCGGGAACGGGTCGGCGAAGGCCTGACCGGGCCGGAGCGACGCCCCATCCTTGGCGGTCAGAATCCCGACCTTGCCCTTGGGGACGCTCACTTCCAGGTTGTTGGTGTCGACGTCATACAACACATTGACCAGGAGCCACGGATGGAAACCCGGCGTGAGAATTCTTGCCTGCGGGCCGTTTTCTCCGCGTACCGCAACGATCCGCCCTTCGGTCAGCGATCCCCCGCCGTAGACACGGAAGAGCTGCCCCAGGTGCCCGTCTGGAACGCGTACGAACGACGTCGAGGCGATGGCAAAAAGGACGGCGACCGCGCCGATCAAACGCAGGGCGCTGTCGGCGAGCACACCCCTGAATTGCTGGGGCAACAAGGAAGGCCCCACGAACGCGACAACGGCTCCCAGCAGCAAACCCAACAGTAGGCCGAGCATCTGCAGCTCCTTGCGACCAAGCCGACGAAAATCGATGGCTGTCCATGGCAAGAGAGCACCAAGCACCCCTTGCCCCAACAGTTTATGCCGCCAACGTGTAAACATTGAGTTGGACGGCGGCTTGCCACCCCACTGCAGTGAGCGGCAATACAACTTCATCTCCGCGGCGACATGCGCTAAGTCCGTGTGGTTCCGCCCTGCCTTTCGCGTGGGAGGCGGCGGACGCGAGACGCGACATGGACCTGTCCGATCTTATCGACTGCAACGCTGCGATCACGCCGGACAAGCCGGCGATCCGGTTTGCGGGCGCAACACTGACCTACGCGGATCTAGCTCAGCGCATTGCGCAAACTGCGCGCGCCTTGCAGTCGCAGCTCGGCGTCGGCCCCGGCGACCGGGTCGCGATCCTGGCCAGCAACCACCCGGACTACTTGGTTGTGTTGTACGCCTGTGCACGGCTCGGCGCCATGCTGGTGCCGATCAACTGGCGTCTCGCCGTGCCCGAGCAGGTCTACATCCTGCAGGATGCGGCGGTGAAGGCGCTGGTGGTGGAGCAGGCGCTGGCCGCGGTCATCGCGCCGCTGGCCACGGCGCTGCCCGATGCGCGCATCGTCGGCCTCGATTTCGCGCCGGAGCAAGGCGTGGCCTTTTCCGCGCTGCTGGCATGCGCCAGCGGTGAGGGGCGTGCTGCCAACGTCGACACCGCCCTGCCGCTGCTGGTCGTCTATACCTCCGGCACCACCGGCCGGCCGAAGGGCGCCGTGCTGCGCCAGGACGCGCTCGTCGCCAACGCTGCGATGAGCCGGCACATGCACGACATGACCGCCCACGACCACGTGCTCACCGTGCTGCCGATGTTCCATGTCGGCGGCCTCAACATCCAGACCACGCCGGCGCTGCAGCTCGGCGCCACCGTCACGCTGCACGCGCGCTTCGCGCCGGAGCCGACGCTGGAGGCCATCGCGCGCGACCGGCCGACGCTGACCGTGCTGGTGCCGGCGACCATCCAGGCCGTGATCGAGTACCCGGGCTGGGCCGCAACCAGGCTCGACAGCCTGCGCGCCCTGACCACCGGCTCCACGCAGGTGCCGCAGCGCCTGGTCGATGCCTTCACCAGCCGCGGCGTGCCGGTGCTGCAGGTGTACGGCTCGACCGAGACCTGCCCGGTGGCGGTGTACACGCGGCTGGCCGGCGACTGGCGCCGGCCGGGATCGACCGGCCTGCCGGGCCTTGCCTGCGAGGCGAAGGTCGTCGACGACGAGGGGTGCGAGTTGGCCGCGGGCCAAGCCGGCGAGGTGATCGTCCGCGGCCCCAACGTCTTCACCGAATATCGCGGCAACGCCGCCGCCACCGCCGAGGCGCTGCGCGCGGGCTGGTACCACAGCGGCGACATCGCCACGCGCGACGCCGACGGGCATTTCTTCATCCACGACCGCAAGAAGAACATGATCATCTCGGGCGGCGAGAACATCTATCCAGCCGAGGTCGAGCGCGTGCTCTACGAGCACCCGGGCGTCGCCGAGGCCGCCGTGATCGGCCGTCCGGACGACAAATGGCAGGAGGTGCCGGTCGCCTATATCGTGCCGCGGGCGGGGGCCGCGCCGGACCCGGCCGAGATCGAGCACTTTTGTCTCGCCCAACTGGCGCGCTACAAGGTGCCGCGGGACTACGTGCTCGTGGACACGCTGCCGCGCAATGCCATGGGCAAGGTGCAGCATTTCCGGCTCAAGGAGCTGATCGCAGAGGGGAGCGTGCGCGGCGCCCCCGACGAGGGAGTGCGAAACGCATGAAGATCGCCGTCCTGGGCGGTGGCAATGGCTCGTTCGCGGCCGCCGGTGAGCTGGCGCTCGCCGGCCACGCGGTGCGGCTGTGGCGGCGCGATGCGGCAGCCGTCGAGGCGCACAAGGCGGCCGGCGGCGCCATCGTCATCGAGGATTTCAGCGGCCGCCACGAGGCGCGCCCGCGCCTGATCACCACCGACATGGGCGAGGCCGTGCAGGGGGCCGAGCTGATCGTGTGCCCGGCGCCGGCGACGGCCCAGGCCGATATCGCCCGCGCGCTGGCGCCGCATCTGGCGGATGGCCAGATCGTGTTCCTGGCGCCCGGCAGCTTCGGCTCGATGCTGTTCGCGGTGGCCCAGCGGGAAGCCAACAACGACGCCGAGGTCATGTTCGCCGAGACCGGCACCCTGCCGTGGCTCACGCGCAAGCACGGGCCCCACGAGGTGGCCATCACCATCCGCGCCAAGCGGCTGCCGACCGGCGTGTTCCCGCTGCATCGCGAGACCTACGTGCTGGCGGTGATCGGCCGCGCGTTTCCGGGCCCGATCGAGCCCTGCGGCGACGTGCTGTCGGGCGCGCTCATGAACGCCGGGCCGATCATCCACCCGCCGCTGATCACCATGAACGCCGGCCCGTTGGAACACTTCGAGAAGTGGGACATCCACAAGGAAGGCACGCAGGCCGCGATCCGGCGCGTCACCGATGCGCTGGATGGCGAGCGCATTGCCATCCGCGAGGCGCTGGGCTACGGGCCGCCGCATTTCCCGCTGGCGGACCACTACGCGCGCGAGGGCGAGGAGTGGATGTACGGCCGCGGCTCGCACGACAAGCTCACCGACAGCGGCGACTGGCGCGAGAAGATCGTGCTGACCGAGCACCGCTACATGCGGGAGGACGTGGCCGTAGGCCTGTCGCTGCTGGTGTCGCTGGGCGAGCTGGCCGGCGTCGCGACGCCGCTGGCGCGCGCGTTCCTGGCGATCGGCGCGGCGGTCTGCGGCGAGGACTGGTCGGGCACCGGTCGCACGCTGGCGAGCATGGGCCTCGGCGACCTCGACGCGGCCGGGCTCAAGGCGCTGCTGGCCGAGGGTTTTGCGTGAGCCCACGCGGCGCCATCGCCTGTCTCATTGCGTGTTTGGGCGCCGGCCGCATGGCGCGCGGCATTGCCGTGGTGTTCGCCTACGCCGGCCATCGCGTCATCATCGTCGACGTCAAGCCTCGCGATACGGCAGAGTTCACGCGGGCGGCCGGGGATGCCATCGCCGAGGTGCGTAGCACGCTGGTGACGCTTGCGTCATTCGGCCTGTTTGCGCCGGAGGCGGTCGAGCAAATCGCCGAACGCGTCGCAGTCGTCCCCGAAGCGGACGCGGCCGCGACGCTGGCTGAAGCGGAGGTGATCTTCGAAGGCGTGCCGGAGGTGCTCGACCTCAAGCGCGAGGTGTTGGCCCGCATCTCCGCCGTCGCCGGGCCGAAGCCGATCATCGCCTCGACCACCTCCACCATCCTGGTCGATGATTTGTCGGGCTCGGTGGAGCATCCCGAGCGCTTCCTCAACGCCCACTGGCTCAACCCGGCCTACCTGATTCCCCTGGTGGAGCTCTCGCCGGGCGCGTGCACCGATCCGGCCGTCACCCAGCGCATGAAGGCGCTGCTGGAAGGCATCGGCAAGGTCCCCGTCGTGTGCGCGGCGCGGCCCGGCTATATCGTGCCGCGCATCCAGGCGCTGGCCATGAACGAGGCCGCGCGCATGGTGGAAGAGGGCGTTGCGTCGGCCGAGGACATCGACAAGGCCATCAAGTACGGCTTCGGCTTCCGCTACGCCAACCTCGGCCTGCTCGAGTTCATCGACTGGGGCGGCGGCGACATCCTCTACTACGCCAGCCGCTATCTGACCGGCGCGCTGGGCAGCGAGCGCTACGCCGCCCCCGAGATCATCGAGCGCAACATGGCCGAGGGCAACATCGGCCTCAAGACCGGCCGCGGCTTCCTCGACTACGCCAATCTCGACCTCGATGCCTACCGCCGCGACCGCCTGAAGGCGCTGGTCGACATGCTGGGCTTCATGCGGCTGACGCGACCACCGGTATTGGAGGAGTAGGCCGGGCAGGCGAAGCGCAGCCAGCGGGCGTTCTTCTGCTTGCTGGAGGCAAACAGACGCGTCTCACACCCACTTTGGACAACGCTATTGACCCAATGCCGACCTCGCGGCCTTCTGAACTCTTGCCCGAATAATCATGACTACCTAGTGCAAAAATCCAGCCGCTCTCGCAGCTGCCATCTGAGCGGCGAGATGGCCTTCATCGCACCGCCTATGTAGACCTAAACCTAAACCCGGATCCCTTACGGCAGGTCCTGGCACGAACCGGGCAATTGCCGTTCGTCAGCTGTCAGGGTTTAGCGACCCGCGCCCGGCCGATCGCCTCGACGATGCGGCGCGGCGTGATGGGGGAGACGGTCAGCTCGGCGCCGAGGCCGGCGAGCGCGTCGTTGACGGCATTGGCGATGGCGGCCGGGGGCGCGATGGCGCCGCCCTCGCCGATGCCCTTCTGGCCGAAGCGCGTGTAGGGCGACGGCGTCTCCATGTGCAGGATGCGGATGTCGGGCACCTCGGCGGGGCCGGGCAGCAGATAGTCCGACAGCGTGGAGGCCTGCGGCTGGCCCTGCGCGTCGAAGCGCATCTCCTCGTACAGCGCTGTGCCGATGCCCTGCGCGGCGCCGCCCCAGATCTGGCCGTCGACGATCATGGGGTTGACCAGCACGCCACCGTCCTCGACCACGACGTAGTCGAGGATCTCCAATTCCCCCGTCTCGGGATCGACGGCCACCACGGCCGCATGCGCGGCATAGCTGAAGGTGCCGGTGTCGCGCCTGGCCTTGTAGCCGGCCGTCACCTCCAGCCCGCCGGGGTTCACATCGCCGGCCAAATCCTGCGGGCGGCGATACCAGGTGCGCGCCACGTCGGCGACCGATATGCGCCCCGACGGCCCCACCACCTCGCCGCCCTCCAGCCGCACGTCCTCGCGCCTGGCCTGCAACAGGCCGGCGCCGATGGCGAGCACGCGCTCGGCCAGCTCGTCGCAGGCGGCAGCGACCGCGCCGCCCGACATGATCATGCAGCGCGAGCCCCAAGTGCCGGTCGAGTAGGGCGTCTCGGCGGTGTCGCCGTGCACGAGGCGGATGCGGTCGTGGGGCACGCCGAGCACGGAGTGGGCCACCTGCGACAGGGTCGTCTCCAGGCCCTGGCCGTGGCTGTGCGCGCCGATCTTCAGTTCGAGCGCGCCGTCGGGCGTGAAGCGGGCGTGGCATTGCTCGTGGCCGGGCACGAACGGAATGCCCCAGGCGGCATAGACGCTGGTGCCGTGGCCGGCCTGCTCGGAATACATCGCAAAGCCGATGCCGACGCGGCGGCCATCGGGCTCCCCCTGCTGCTGGCGCGCGCGCACCTGGTCGAAGCCGACGGCCTCGATCGCGCGGCGCAGGGCCTCGGGGTAGTCGCCGGAGTCGAAGTGGCGCTTGGCGATATTGTCGAACGGCATCTGCTCAGGCGCCACCAGGCTCTTGAAGCGCACCTCGTTGGGCTCGCGCCCGAGCTTGCGGGCGAGCGCGTCGAGCGTCACCTCGAGCGCGAAGCACACGCCGGTGCGGGCGACGCCGCGGTAGGGCAGGATCGGCGGCTTGTTGGTGGCAACCGAGAAGGTGCGGCAGCGGTAGTGCGGAAAGTCGTAGAGACCCGGCAGGATCGAGCCGACCTGACCGGCCTCCAGGCAGGCCGAGAACGGGTAAGCCGAGTAGGCGCCGGAACCGACGGTGGCCTCGCAGTCGAGCCCGAGCAGGCGGCCTTGCGCATCCGCGTAGGCCGTGAGCACGTAATGGTGCTCGCGGCAGTTGGCGTTGGCGGTGAGGCTTTCGCGCCGGTCCTCCAGCCACCTGAGCGGCGCGCCGAGCCTGCGCGTAACCCAGGCGAGAGCGACCTCCTCGGGCAGCAGGATGCCCTTGTAGCCGAAGCCGCCGCCGACGTCGGGGGCGATGACGCGGATCTGGCCCTCGTCGAGGCCGAGGCACTCGGCCAGCCCGGTGCGGACGATGTGCGGTTGCTGGGTCGAGGTGTACATGACGAGCTGGCCGAGACGGCTGTTCCAGCCCGCCACCACGCCGCGGCCTTCGATCGGGCTCATGGCCTGGCGCGAGGTGGTGAGCTCACGCGTCACCGACACGGCCGCCTTGGCCTTGATGGCTTCGAAATCGACATCGATGCTGGTGGTGAGGAACAGGTTGTCGCCCCAGGGCTCGTGCACCAGCGGCGCGCCGAGTCTGCGGGCGGCGAGCATATCGCTCGCCACGGGCAGGGGGTCGAGATCAAGCTCGATTTCGGCCGCGAGGTCTTCGGCCTCGGCGCGGGTCGCCGCCACGCACAGGGCCACCAGCTCGCCGACGTAGCGCACCTTGCCCGTGGCGAGGATCGGCTGCACCGAGGACTTGAAGCCGGGCAGCGTGGTATCGGCGCGGATGGGGGCGACGCCGGCCAGGTCGTCGGCGATGAACACGCGGTCGCGGATGGCCGGCGGGATGCGGACGGCCTCGATGCGGGCGTGCGCCAATGGGCTGCGCAGGAAGGCCACGTCCAGCATGCCGGGCAGCTTGATGTCGCCGACGTACTGCCCACGGCCGCGCATGTAGCGGTCGTCTTCCTTGCGCAGCAGCCGCGCGCCGATGCCTTGGCCTGTCATATTGACCCGCGAATTGCTGTCATCCCGGCCGGAGCGCGCCAGCGCGCAGAGCCGGCACCCAGGACCTCCAAAGGACAAGCCTTCGTCGCAATGGGTCCCGGATAGGCGCTGCGCGCCTTCCGGGATGACAACTGGGTGGCTTGGTCGGTCACGACTCTCTCTCCGCGCCGATCAACTCGATATTCAGCAGCACGCAATCGCCCGGATAGGTGATCTCGCCAACGTAGATGACTATGCCGGCAGCGTCGGTGACGACGCAGCGGGCCTCCGCCGTCGGCGCATTCAGCGCGATGCCGAGGTGGCGCGCGGTCTCCATGTCGGCAGCGCCGATCGCCAGCGTCTGGTGCGCGCGCGAGATGGCGAGGTCCTTCATCTCCGACAGCACAGCCAGCGCGACCCGGGAGGCGAACAGCTTGGCGGCCTTGGCGTGAACGTGCTTGGCGATGTGCACGCGGGCGTATGCATAGGGCTGGCCGCCGCGCTTCTGGATGCTACGGATGAAGACGTAGGCGGGCGCGGGGATGCCGTCTCCCTCCTCGACCCGCGGCGGCGGCTCTTCGCTGGAGTTGGGGCCGGGCGGGAGCAGATGGGGCACGTTGTCCTTGATCGGCGCGATCAGGCTCTCCCAGTCGGTCGCGAGTTGGAGCCAGCGGTCGTTCTCGGGCGCCTTGGTGACGAAGGTGCCGCGACCCTGGAACGACTTCACCAGGCCTTCGCTGTGCAGCAGGTCGATCGCCTGCCGCACGGTGACGCGGGCGACGCCGAACTCCCGCTCCAGCTCCTCCAGCGTGGCGATCTTGTCGCCGACCGCCCAGTGCGCATCGCGGATGCGGCGGCGCAGCGCCGACGCCACCTGCAGATAGCGCGGCACGCGGCTGTCGGCATCACCAAGCCGGGGCCCCAGTCTTCGGACGCGATTTGCCATGCTGTCGCTCGTATCCTCGTTGTTTTGCGTTCCCTACCGCGGGGCTCACTCGCGGGCGTCCACCATGCCGCTGACCAGGTTCTCTGCCAGCAGTCTGGCCAGATCGATCGACGGCTGCCGCCGCAGCGGCACAATTTCTCCGGACATCGCCGCGAGCATGACCGCAAGCTCGCGCGCGGCGGCTTCCGCCGCCTCCACGCCCACCGCTTCGAATGCCACCTTAGAGCCCGGCGTCATGCGGCCCAACGCGGGGATATCAGCAGAGATGACGGTCGCGATCTTGGGATAGCCGCCGGTCGTCTGCCGGTCGGCCAGCAGGATGATCGGCAGGCCGTTGCCGGGCACCTGGATGGAGCCCGGCGCGATGCCGTCGGAGACGATGTTGCTGCCTTTGCTGGAATGCTCGAGCGGCGGCCCCGTGAGGCGCATGCCCATGCGGTCGGAGGCCTGCGAGACGGTGTAGGCGCTCTCCAGCAGGGTGCGGATGCCACCCTGCGTGAAGTGGTCGCCCTGGGGCCCGAGCACGACGCGGATGCGGGCGGGCGACGGCAGGTCGAGCGACGGCAGCATCACCTCCTCGCGCTCGGGGGCCGCATCCCGGCGCAACGGAATGAGGTCGCCCGCCTTCAGCGCGCGGCCCTCGAAGCCGCCGATGGCGCCGCGCGTGAGCGTCGATTGGCTGCCGAGCACGGGCGCGATGGCGAAGCCGCCCTCGACGGCCAAGTAGGCGACCGAGCTGCCTGTCAGCGCGCCGATGCGAATGGTCTCGCCGCGCTCGAGGTACATGCTCTCGAGGGTGGCGATGCGTCGGCCATTGCCACCGTTATCCATCGGTAGAATGTCGACCGGCGCCCGCCCGCCCGCCACGGCAATGCGAACGCTGTCGGCCTCGACACGCAGCGTCGGCCCCTGGTAGGCGATCTCGAGCGCGCCGAGGCCGGCCGGATTGCCGACCAGCAGATTGGCGGCGCGCAGGCTCACGTGATCGAGCGCGCCCGAGACCGGGACGCCCAGGTGCTGGTAGCCGGTGCGGCCCAGGTCCTGCAGCGTGGTCATGAGGCCGGGCGCCAATACCCGCAGCGCTGCCGTCATGCGCCGGGCTCGCGGGTTGGCTGCACCTCGGGCGCCAGATCGAGATCGCCAGCGGCCGCCCGCGCCAGCAGCGCCTCGTATTCGGCGAGCGATACCGGCTCGAACACGATCTTGTCGCCCGCGGCGAAGAGGGCGGGCGGATCGCGGCGCATGTCCCACAGCGGCACCGGTGTGCGCGCGAGAATGTGCCAGCCGCCCGGACTCTCCAGCGGGTAGATGACAGTCATGGCCATGGCCACGGCGATGGAGCCGGCCGGCACCTTGATGCGCGGATTCTCGCGCCGCGGCAGCCCGAATTCCGGCGGCAGCCCGCCGAGGTAGGGCAGGCCCGGCAGGAAGCCCATCATATAGACATGCAAGGTCGCAGCGCTGTGCTGCTCGATGACCTCGTTGGGGCTGACACCGATGCGGCCGGCAACGTCGGCGAGGTCGAGGCCCAGGCTCTCGTCATAGCAGGCAGGAATGCGCCACCGCCGGCCGGCCAGCTCGGCGGCCTGCAGGCCCAGCACGAGAGGGGCGAGGCGGCCCTTCAGGTCGGCGTGACCCAACCGCACGGGATCATAGTGCACCATGAGCGAGCGGAAGGTCGGCACCAGCTCGACCACGCCGGCGATCGCCGCGTCGGCCACCCGCTGAGCCAGCGCCAGCACGAGGCCGCTCACGCGCGCATCGATCTGCTCGCCGAATTCCACGACCAGGGCCGTGTCGCCGCTATGCAGGTATCGAGGCTCGGGGTTCACGGCTTGGATGATCCGCAAGACGAAAAAAGGGGCTAGGACTGGTAACTCGCTGGGCCCTCTATGGGGCCTGGGTGGACATGGTATGGTCTTCCTATAGATAGTACGAGCTTGTCACCTGCGAAATCCAACAGCTTGGCCGATCGCGATCAGGACACGCCGACATGCGCACGATGATCAACGTGAATGCCGACATAGCCGAGGGCTGGGGCGCCTACGACATCGGCAACGACGCCGAGTTGATGAGGATCATCAAGTCGGCGAGCGTGGCGTGCGGCTTCCACGCCGGCGATCCCAACACCATGCACAGGCTGTGCATGATGGCCAAGGAGCTGGGGGTCAGCATCGGCGTGCATCCGGGCTTCAACGACTTGTGGGGCTTCGGGCGGCGGCGCATCCAGATGCAGTCGAGCGATCTGGAATACATGATTGCCTACCAGATCGGGGCGCTGCACGCGATGGCGGCCTATGCGGGCCTCAAGGTGACACACCTCAAGGCGCACGGCGCGCTCAACAACATGGCGGCCGAGGACGAGGGCTACGCCATGGCGATCGGCCGGGCGATCAAGGCGGTCGACCGCAGCATCATCTATGTCGCCCTGTCGGGCTCGAAGATGGAGACGGCAGCGCGCCGCCTGGAGCTGCCGCTCGCCTGCGAGGGCTTCCCCGACCGCCGCTACGACGACGACGGCAACCTCGCCGCCCGCAGCATCCCGGGCGCCGTGATCAAGGACCCGAAGACGGCGAGCGAGCAGGCGCTGCGCATGGCACAGGAGGGCGAGGTGGTGTCGCTCGGCGGCAAGCGCGTCAAGGTGAAGACCGATACCCTGTGCGTGCACGGCGACGAGGCGACCGGCGTGGTGGTGGCGCGCGCCATCCGGTCAGCGCTGGAGGGCGCGGGCATCGCCGTGGTGCCGCTGTCGGAGATGCAGCTTTGAGCGGGGCCGCGCACGTGCCATCGGCCAAACCCACACTCGCCATCATCGGCGGCACCGGCACGCTGGGCTCCGGCCTGGCGCGGCGGCTGAAGGCCGCCGGCTATCCGGTGATCATCGGCTCGCGCTCGGCGGACAAGGCGCGCGAGGCGGCGCAGGCGATCGGCGCCCAGGGCGCGAGCAACGCCGACGCCGCCAGGGCTGGCGAGGTCATACTCGTGACGGTGCCGTGGTCGAGCCAGGCGCAGATCCTCGACGAGATCGCGCCGCACGTCGCCGGCAAGCTGGTGGTCGACACCACCGTGCCGCTGGTGCCGCCGAAGGTGGCGCGCGTGCAGCTGCCGCCGGAGCAATCGGCCGCACTGGCGGCGCAGCAGCGGCTCGGGCCGGGCGCACGCGTCGTCGCGGCCTTCCACAACGTGGCGGCCCACAAGCTGCAGACGGACGAGCCGATCGACTGCGACGTGCTGGTGTTCGGCGACGACCCGAAAGACCGCGAGTCGGTGGTGGCGCTGGCGGCCGCCGCCGGCCTGCGCGGCGTGCATGCGGGCCCGCTGGTGAATTCGGTGGCGGCGGAGGCGCTGACGTCGGTTCTCATCGGCATCAACCGCAGCTACAAGGTCGATGGCGCCGGCATCCGCATTACCGGGATCGGCGGCTAGCGTCGGTCATCCCGGCTGACAAACAGCGAAATTTTCTCATGTTATTTCAATCGCTTACGCTTCAGCTGGGCGCAGAAAGGCTCGACAAAGGCTCCGAGGACGGAGCAATTGAACATGGCGTAACATGGCTCGGCTAGCACGTGAACAATCTCTTGAAGAAGCGCTCGGCCTCGCGCAGGCCCTCGTCGGTGAGGACAACCGATTTTGCTCTGCTTGCCGGGTTCGAGATGTATCCCTTCTGATGAAGCCGATCCAGCGCGTCCCAGTCGTGACCTTTCCAGACGCGCATCTCGTCGTGGCGGCCGAGGAGGAGAAGTGCCAGCACGGCCTCGTCAATCTTGTCTAGGTCGCTGGTGCTCATAGTGATAGCCGCAGGGGATTTGCACGCGACATGCTTTTCGCCCGGCACATGGTATACTTCGTTCAATGACGAAGCTATTGCAAGATGCCATTGAGAAGCTGAAGGAATTGCCCGAGAGCCGGCAGAATGAACTTGCCGTTGCGCTTATCGAGGTCGCGGAAGGTGACCAGGGTGACTATCATCTGACTGACGAACAGGTTGCAGAAGTGCGGCGCCGACGAGCAAACCCCGATCGAAAATTCGTGTCGGTCGCAGAAGCACGGAAACGTCTACGCCACTACGGCGTATGAGAGTGATCATCGAGGAGAGCGCCGTCGCTGACATCGACGGCCTTGTTGCGTGGCTCGCGAAGGACAGTCCGCAGCGTGCGCGTACAACGGCCGAGAAAATCTTGCAGACCATTGAGCGGACTGACACTGTTCCCAGAGATGGGGCACAAGGGGCGAGACCAGGGGACATATGAGCGGTGCGTATCAGATACGCCGTACATCGTGGTCTACGAAATCCGCAAGAAGCCGAGCGCGGTTCTCGTGATCGCGGTCGCGCACGGCGCACGCGATCGGTGACGGACTTTGTACACTTGGCGCATTCCGCACAAAGTTCAGGCCGTTCACTCAATGATCTTCCAGTAGGAATCTTTTCGGATCACTTTGCCCTTGCGGAAAGTGTAGAAATCACAGCCGTTGACTTCGAACATCTTGCCTGCGCGGTCAGTGCCCGTGAGCGTCCACTTTGAAATGCCCGTGTCGGCGCCTGCGTCCACAAAATGCTGATCGTTGCCATAATTGACATCGGGGAGCCCTTCAAATCGGGAAGCTAGGCCTGTCCGTACTGCTTCCTTGCCCTCTAATCTGGAACCCCATGGCCGCGGTCCTCTTGGCATTTCCAGGATGCAGTCGTCGGCAAAAAGCCCCATGATCCGATCCAGGTCATGTGCATTGAATGCGTCGCACAATTCAATCAGTGTTGAGCGTATCTCGGTCATTTCTCGCGTCTCCGCCGAACAGTGACAAGCCGACCTCCTTTGTCGGCTGGCCCATAATAGCATCATCGGGCGACCACCTGTACCGCTATGCTTGTGCTCCACTTTGCGCAGTAGACGCTATCGGTGACAAGTATGGTATGCTGATGGCTCTATGGATCGGAACACCAAGGACATTCTCGATACCGTCAATTTCATCAAGGAGCGGATGCTCACGAAAGACGATGTGAGAGAGATCACGCGCGAAGTCATCCGCGAGGAAATGCCGGGCATGATCCGCGAGGAGCTCAAGCCGGTGCATCACGAGCTTAAAGAAATCAATCGACGTCTCGACACGTTGGACGAGCAATACAAAAATCTCAAAGGCGTCACGAAAGAGATCGACGAGCTACGTGACCAGGTGCGGGCGATCGAGAAGCACCTCGGCCTCAACAAGCAGATCGCAGCATGAAGTGAAGTAGTGCGAACAGCGTCGGAACTTTGAACGTTAGGCGCATTCTGTAAAATCTCGCCGCGCAGTCTGGGCCGTCGTCGAGACGATACTGCTTTGGTCGCTATTGACTTTTTCTGCCTAGCATACCTCAGCCGTTTGACGGACCAAGTCTCGCAGTTCCGGCTCGTCAACTCTCATAGCTGCATCGGTCAGTGTGAACCACACACGCTCGCGCTGATTGCGTTCCGGCCAGCTAGCCAGTTCATCTGTCACTTCAAGCAGATAGACGTTCACCCGAACAGGGATGAGGCCGGCTTGCTGCCTCTTTTGATACGTGTAGCAACCAATGCTTTCGGGGTGCGCCACCCCGAGGACGCCCGCCTCCTCGCGGGCCTCCTCGGCAGCTGCCACATGGTCCTCGCGATCGGGCCACGGCCATCCCTTCGGGATCACCCATCGTCGCGTCTTGCGAGAAGTCACGAGGAGTACGCTCAGCGAACCGTCGGGATTGCGCCGTATCGGCAAGGCAGCAACTTGTCGAACAAATTCCATTGCCTCAATGTGGAGTGCTTCGGCTTTCCTGACAAGCCGTTTTCCGGGGAGCAAGCACCAGCTCCCGATCAGGCAAGGAGTCGGTTAGCGATGAGCGCTGCCGCAAAAGCTAACAACGCGCAGAACGGAAACGTGACGCACCACGCCAGTACAATGCGGCGCAAGACCCCCCACCTCACGTCGTAAGTTCGGACTGATGCACTCGCGCCAACGATAGCCGTCGTGATGGTGTGCGTCGTGCTCAAGGGAATCCCGAACTGCGACGCACCGAAGATGGTAAAAGAAGCTGATGTCTGCGCCGCGAAACCCTGCCATGAGGTGATGCGCGCCATCTTCATTCCGACCGTCTCGATGATCCGCCAGCCGCCGAAGCTTGTGCCAATGCCCATCGTCA
>Ga0247727_10002786_pt1 | contig 39474 bp, 29 predicted proteins | sample WisWelCaveWW1625_FD_202498 | JGI IMG/M metagenome (GOLD analysis project Ga0247727, IMG submission 202498) | Biofilm microbial communities from Wishing Well Cave, Virginia, United States - WW16-25 | ecosystem: Environmental > Aquatic > Deep subsurface > Groundwater > Cave microbial mat | place... | reverse complement strand
AAGTCAAAATCACCGTGTTGCCCCGATTCGCCAGCTCGGACAGCATGCGGAAAAGCGGCGAGTGCTCGAACCACGATTTGGTGAGCGAGCGATACGCGGACTCGTCCGGCGTGATCTCGCGGAGCACTTCGGAATCGCTGCGGCTGTGCGCGAGAATATCGACGAAATTGATCACCAGCGCGAGCAGCGGCAGATCCGCCAGCGAGCCGATCTGCTTTTCCACGTTCTTCGCCTCGTTCACGTCCAAAATCTTGATATACTTCGGCTCCGGCTTCAAGCGCACGGCCATTTCTTCCAACTGCGCTTCGAGAAGCTGGCGCTCGAAGCGATTGAGGCTGGTCTCGTCGTCCTTGTCTTTTTCCCACAGCTCGGGATGCTGCTGCTCGATGTCGAGCGGAAATTTGCCGGCAAAAATCGCGTTGCGCGCAAACGGCGTTGCCGTCGGCAAAATCGACACGTAGAATTCTTTCGCAATAGTGAAGCGGTCGCGCAGCAACGGCTCAATGGTCAGCCATTGGTCGAGGCGGAGATTGTCGATGACGAGAAAAACCACGCGGCGGCTCTGCTGAATGAGCGGCAACACATAATGCCGCACCAGATCGGGCGATAGCAACGGCCTTTCTGCCGGCGCACTGCCGTTCGGTTTCACCCAGCTTTTGTAGTGTTTCTCGATGAACTTGCCGAACTCGGCGTTGCACTCGCGTTTTTGCTCGGCCAACATTTGCCGCAAGCTGAGATCGGGATGGCGATCCAGCTCGATCTCCCATTCACAAATCCGCAAATACAGGCCGATCCAATTTTGCCAGGTCAACGGCTCCAGCAGCGTGCGGGCGATTTGGTTGAACTCGGCGATATAGTCGCGCGAAACGCGGGCGCCGGTGATCTTGCGCGTGTCGAGAATTTTTTTGCAGGTTGAAAGAATCTGGCTCGGGTTGACCGGCTTGGTCAGATAGTCGTCGATACGGCTGCCGATCGCCTCCTCCATCAAACGTTCTTCTTCGTTTTTGGTGACCATCACCACCGGCAGCGAGGGGTTGATCTCTTTGATCTCGGCAAGCGCGGTGAGGCCGTCTTTGCCCGGCATCATTTCATCGAGCAAAACGAGATCGAAAGCTTCCTGCCGCACCAATGAAATGGCGTCGTCGGCATTCGCCGCGGGCCGAACCAGATATCCTTTTTCCTCTAAAAACAGAATATGCGGGCGAAGCAATTCGATTTCGTCGTCCACCCACAGAATTTTATTGCGAGTTTCTGGCATGAGATTTCGTGTCCAGTAATTTCTTCATATAATGTAGTACAGAGTTCCAAGCGCATTGCGCCACGTTCTCTGCGCCGTTCGCCAAGCAATAAGACCCCGCAGCCCCCGATTTTCCTTTAAGAATGACTGAAGGAAAGTCCGGGCTACCGGGGTCTAAATGCCGGCGCCAGCAATCAATTATAGAATTAAAAGTAACGAAGTTTGGTGAGATTGTCAATAAGGAATTTGGCGAAGATAGGGACTTGGCAATGAGGTGATCGATCTGTCATTTTGGATGAACCCCACTGATTTAGTGGTGAATATCAGCGGGGCTCTTCAATCCGTGGATGAAAAAATGTTCACCTCCGCTGGTTTACTGGATTCTGACAACGATTCATATTGGCCTTTCACGACCTGCCAAAAACCGGAATCGTCGCGCCGTTAATCGCCTGCGCCTCATCCGAAGCTAAAAATAAAATGACCCGCGACAACGCTTCCGGTGACACCCATTCGTTAAAGTCGGCGTTCGGCATGGCTTGGCGATTTGCCGGCGTATCGATGATGCCGGGGATCACGGCGTTGGCCGTGATATTGTAGGGCTTGCCTTCTGCAGCTAGCGATTGGGTAAAATTAATGAGGCCCGCTTTCGCCGCGGCGTAAGCGGATATGCCTTCGCCGCCTTGCAGACCGCCTTTGGAACCGATGTTGATGATTCTGCCGGCGTTCTGCTGCATCATCAGTGGCAAAACGTGCTTGCAGCATAAGAAGGCCGACTTCAAATTGAGATCGATCATTTTGTTCCACTGTTCGAGGCTCATTGCTGCGACCGGCACGCCGCCCAAATAGCCGCCCACCAAATTCACCAGCACATCGAGGCGGCCGAAGCGCGCTGCCTGCTGCACCATCGCCTTCACGCTCGCCTCATCCAAAACATTGGTTTTGATTCCAGTCAATGCTTCGTGCGAGTTAACACTTGCTTTTAGAGCGTCAAATTCCTGCTCGTTTCTGTAGGTGACAAAAACTTTGGCCCCGGCTTGCAAAAAAGCTGTCGCTACGGCGCTACCAAGTGCACCGGTTCCACCTGTAATCGCCACGATTTTATCTTTGAAATTCATCGCCTCTCCTTAAAAGTAATCTCTCTAAAATGGAATCCGTGCGTTTTGTTTTTTAATCTTGAACCAAGTCGCCCCGTTCGTGCGCGAGAAAAATTATTTCAAGCGCGAAACGGCCTACGCAGCACCCTCCCCGCCAATTTGCCGGTGAACTCGCTTTCGTCAATCACCACTTCGCCGTTTAACAGAACGAAGCGAATCCCTTCCGGATATTGGTGTGGCGCGGTCGGTGACTTCGTCCGGATCGAAGATCACCACATCGGCAAAGTTGCCCACTTGCAGAAGCCCGCGATCTTTTATGCCCAACGAGCTCGTGACCGTGGTTTTGAGGAATTGACGGCGGGAGTAAGAAGACAAAACGATCTCCTTGAGTTAATCTTTTTGAATTTGGTTGGCGTCATCGCTGGCTCAAGAGGGGTTGGACAAAAATCGAATCGGAACCGGCCTGCGGCGAACTCTTTTCTCTGATGGGATGCAAACGCGTCGTCACCCACTCTGCCTCCTCCGGCGCGAGGTCCGGCTTGGGCGGAGACTGGCTATAGTCGAGGCGAAGGTCGTAAGCTGCAGCGTCGTAAATGCTCTGAATCGCCCGGCCGAGATCGAGTGGTACATCCGGATCCGGCGCGAGCAATGGAACGGGCAGCAGCAGCGGAACAGGGTTTTGAAATCGCAGCGGCCAGATTTCGACTTCGGGGCGATTGTCTCCACGGTGCAGAAAAATAAAATACGGCGCTTCAGGCAAAGGCGTGATCAGCGGCGGCCGGTGGCCGGTGCGCAAGAGATCGATCTCCATCAGATGCGCCGAGCTGCGCAGCAGGTCCCGGCGCTTGCGGCGATAATCTTCGAACGCCTCGTGGCTCGGGCGCTTGTTGACTGGCGAGAGAATCTCGATGACAGTTACCAACAGGCCGGTCGCGGCCTCGCGAATTTCAACGCTGTATAACTTAATCGGTTCTTCGAGCAGGACATGGCCGAGAAGCGGGGCTGGTGCGATGGCAACGGCTTCGCCGCTCCAGGGTTGCTCGTCCACTTGCCAAACACTCACATCGGGCTTTGCTCGGTGAGCTTTTTCGACAAGGACTTCATCGTAGGTTACCGTCGGAATCAACGCGGCAATGTACCGCGGTCGGAGGCCGGGGGCTAATTGGTTGCGGATTTCCATCGCCAGGCTGGCGTGAAAATCCTCCCAAATATGCGAGGCCTCGAGATATGGATCCATTCCAGGAAAAGGTGAGGGCATAGGAGGTCTCCTTAAATTCTGCAAAGATGGAATAGAATTCATTCACAATTTAGGCGTTTCAACATTCACGCGCAAGCAGAATTTCCTATGCCTCCCGCGCCATTTCTGCCCCCAACTTTTGCAAACGTGCCACAATATCCTCATAGCCGCGATCGATCAGCTCGACATTATCAATCGTGCTGGTTCCGGAAGCCGCTAGCGCCGCGATAACCAGCGCGATGCCGGCGCGAATATCCGGGCTGCTGAGTTTCTGGCCGCGCAGTGGCGCCGGCCCGATCACGATCACCCGATGCGGATCGCACTGCGTGATGTTGGCGCCCATCGCGATCAGCTTGTCCACAAAAAACATGCGCGACTCGTACATCCAATCGTGGCAAAGCGCCATGCCGTGCGCTTGCGTGGCGAGCACAATTAGCGGGCTCATCAAATCCGTTGGAAAGCCCGGCCACGGGCGGGTTTGAATTTTTATAGACTGCGCTTTGAGCGTAGAGGGAAAGACTTCGAGTGTCGCATCGTCGCGGAAATTCATCTGCACGCCCAATCGTTCCAAATAAATCAGCATCGGCCGCAAGTGCGCGGGACGGACATCGCGAATGAGGAGATGCCCTTGCGTGCAAGCGCTCGCGATGATCATCGTGCCGGCTTCGATGTGATCCGGCACGATGGCGTGATCGAAGCCACCGAGTTTTTTCTGCCCTTGTATGATCAGCCGGTTGGTTCCTTCGCCTGAAATCTTGCTCCCCATCTTTTTTAACGCTATCGCTAAATCCGCCACATGTGGCTCGCAGGCGGCATTCTCAATCACCGTCTCGCCGGGAATCGCGGTGGCGCACATCATGGCGTTTTCAGTGGCGGTGACGGAGACTTCATCCAAAAAAATCTGACCGGCGCGTGGATGCGCGAGCGTGGCGTCATAATTGTCTTCCGCACCGATAATGTTTGCCCCCAACGCCGCAAGCGCGTCGAAATGCGTTCCCACGGCGCGGCGGCCGATCACACAACCGCCGGGCGGGCCGAGCGTGGCCTTGCCAGTTCGCGCCAACAACGGCCCGAGCAAAAGAATGGAGGCGCGCATTTTCTGCACGAGCTCATTTGCCAGCGCGAATTTCGCGATCGCGCCTTTGACGTGAACGCATCCATTGCCGGCATGTTCGAGGCTTTTTCCCAAATCCGCCAGCAACGCCAGCATCGTCGCCACGTCGGTGATTTGCGGCAAATTGCGGATGATGCATTCCTCATCGGTGAGCACCGTCGCGGCGAGAATCGGCAAAGCGGCGTTTTTATTGCCGGAGATCAAAAATTCGCCTTCGAGCTTTTTGCCGCCGGTGATGATGAACTTGGCCATGTTGATTTTTGATTTGAAATTCACAACGCGGACGAGCCGCAACCAAAAAGAAATTAACCGCTCACGGAATTGGAACAGCGCACGGAAATGAATTATAAAAATCAGCTGGCCGCCTTTATCCGTTGGGCAAAGGAGCAGCGATGATTCTAAAATTCACCCCAATATTCTACTTCCTTTTGCAATTCAAGCCCCAATTCATTTCTTGCTTTTTCTGCGACAAGATCAATCAGCGCTTTGACTTCCTCAGCGCGCGCTTTGCCAAGATTTTCGACGAAAGCGGCGTGGCGCGGTGAGATGATCGCGTCGCCGCGCTGCACGCCTTTCAGCTTGAGCACGTGTTCGACGAGATAGCCAATCGAGGGCGTGGGCAGGTGCAAACGCTTTTGCTCTTCGGGAGAAAGGTTGCGGAAAATACATCCGGCGGAGCGCTGCGGCTGCAATGCTTTGCGCCGCGCCCATTCTCTCGCCGTGGCTTGCGCGCGCTGAACGTCTCCACGAAACAGGCTTAATTGCGCCCACAGCACGGTCTCTTTTGTCTTTTGGAGAAGGCTGTAATCGTAATCAAATTGAAAGTAGCTTTGATCAACTTGTTTAATGCCGTCGTCTTTAGCCGTCGCTGGCGGATCAAACAGCAGCGCTCGATGCACGAAATCGCCGAAGAAATGATAGCCGCCGTGCATGTTCATGTAAATCGCGCCGCCGACCGTCGCCGGAATGCCGGCAAACCATTGCAAGCCGGTTATGCCCTGTTTGAATAATGCTTTCATCAACGTATCGATCTTGGCGCCGGACTCGGCTTGCACGATCACGGGCGAGGAACCTTCCTCGGGATAAAGCAAATCATCGATTTGATAATAACCTTCGTGCGCCGGTTTCAGTCGCGCCGGAATTGGTGGTGAGGTTTTCGTCGTCACGGAGGTAGGTTCGTGAATCACCTGCCAGTTCTGCGTGCGATTTTTGATGACCAAGCCGGGAAAGCCTCGATCCGAAACGATGAGATTGCTCCCCCGGCCGAGGACGAAAACCGGAACGTTATATGTGTGCGCAAGGTGAACGCCTTTTTGAAGTTGTTCTATCGTTGTCGCCGTCGCCAATCGCGTTGCCGGGCCGCCGACGCCGAGTGTGGTATGCAACGCCAGCGGCTCTTCGATTTTGATCTCGGCAAAGATTTTCGCCAGCGCGGCATCGAAAGTGGGTGGAAGGTTCATACAATTATGTCAAAAGTTCTTGTGAAATTTGCAACGAAAAGGCTACGACCGCAGGGAACTGCAGCGAAAAACGCCCAATGCGGACGCAACCAAATGGAGAAAAATTATCCGCCGAACTTCACCGAAGTCACCGAGTGTCGCCGAATAAAATTCTTTTCGGCGAATCTCGGTGTATTCGGTGTTCATCGGCGGGAGATTGTTTTGCTTTTTCTGCAAAGATTTCACTCTCAAATGGATTGCCGTTTTGCCAGCCGGTTTTGCCGGTGGCGCGGAAGTGTTCGAGGCGGCGGATGGCGATCTCGCAATAAATCGGGTCGATGTCGATGGTGCAGCACCGCCTGCCAAGCATTTCCGCCGCCAAGAGCGTAGTGCCGGCGTGGCAGAAAAAGTCGAGAACGAGATCGCCGGGCTGTGAGCTGGCGCGAATGATGCGTTCGATGCTCTTCAGCGGCTTCTGCGCGTAGCAGCCGTTGACGTTCTCCTCCATCCGGTAAAAGACTTGTTGAATGTCCACCCACACGTTGCCGGCGCGAATGTTCGTCGATTTGCCGCGCTCGAAATTCTCGGTAATTTTGCCGTTGACTTCTTTGTAATAGCCGCGCAGGATTTTGGGAATATCGGTGTACTCCGCTTCGACGTTGAAGCTCGGCCCGCCTTTGATGTAATAAAGCAATTCCTGCCGCACTGCCATCCAATTTTTCTGCGTGCCGTAACCGCGTTGATTGCGCATCGTAATGAAACTGCGAGGACGAAACGGCGTGCCGCGCATCATGATCATGAAATCCGGCAACGGCTGAAAACCGGCGGTTTGATCGGCGCCAAGCCAGACATAAAGCGAGCTGTTTTCAGCTAAAACTGTATTGGTGTTTTCAATCCACTGCTTGCACCACCCGATGTATTCGGAGAGTTCTCTTTCATCAAACGCCACGAGATTGTAGGGTGGGTCGTGAATGGCCAGCGTCGCTTTTTCGCCTGTTATCAACTTTTGGATGTGGCGCGAGTCAGCCGCATCCAAACAGCCAACGCGATGTTGGCTGGAGGGATCGTGCCAAATTTCACCTGTTTGCAAACGGCAATATGGGAGCAGGCGATGGCGCAGTTCGGGATGCCGGTCTAATCTGGGTAGGGGAAGGTTTTTCATTCCGATTTTTTTACCGCGCGGCAACAGCGCTTCTTGCTCGTGTACGACGGCGCAGCCGTGACGACTTTTGCGTGAGACTTTTCCGAAAGTTATCAATAACGCCCATGGCAGCGTCATCAAAGAAATCGGCCTCACAGGAAAAACAGTGAAAGCGTTCCAAATCTGGGATAAGCGTTCCATCGAGAAGCTGGCAAGGGCCACGGGCTCTGCGCATGGCTTTTTTGCCACATTCAGGACAGCTCATGACTGCCGGCAACCCATCCCACCAGTTCCCTTTAAAGTTTGAGGGCGAGACTGGTTTAATCCGTTGATCGTTTCGATGAGATAAGGACATAAAAACAAATCCTTGAGTGTGATTCTCGATTTTCTAATTTAAGCTTCTTTATTGGGTTGTTGAAAGATTGATTTTTTTCGCAACTTGCTCTTCTTTGCATAAGCCGGATACTTCTCATAAACGGTAGCCAAAAGATCGCCGTGATTCAGGTCGTCGTAGGTTTCGATGATCGTAGCAGCGTCTTGGCGCAAAGCGCTTACCAATTCGCGTTGGTCGTCGGGAAGGTCTTGCAGGAAAGCTTGGGCTCCTTGTGGATTGGTGAGCGTGATGCGGGTCTTGTCTTCGTTGGCGTCTTCTGCGACGGCAACGAGTCCTTCTTTTTGCAAAGCGTGTAAGTCTGTGTAGAGTTCTTTGGCGAAAGGGCCGTAGTGGTACGAAATGAAATGGTAAAACCGTCTGCGGGAGGCGCCTTCCATTTGCAAGAGAAAGGCGTACTTCATGAGTGCGGTAACGAGAATTTCAGCTTGCGTTTTGTTCCGCTGCGCTTTTTCGGCGAGTAGGGCCAGCAGCACCAACCGCGGCAACCGCTCGTAAAACGCCTGTCGTGCAGCGATCGACTCAGCATTCTCGACTTCCCACTCGGCAGTGAGTTCACCGGTGAAGGCTTTCGATAGAAGCGAGGCAAAAAGGTTATTGGCATCAGCATAACTCTTTTGCGATTGTTCAACAGTATTAAGCAATTGCTCAGCTTGAAAAATGAAATTTCTTTGAAATGAAAGCGGTGGAATTGGAATGAGCATTTCATTAAAAAGAGTTGAATCAATACTGTGAACGGTACTGCCATGTTTAACCATGCGGTGCAATACTTCCGTTTTTCGAGCATTTAATGCCCAAAGCAGATACTCTGGCAGAATAATATCTGGATTTGGAATTAGAGCTTTAATGTCCTGATTAAAGGCGAGTCTATTTCGCGCTATTGCAACAGGAAATGTATGAGCAAGAATACCCGAGCGAACAACGATGAGGATGGTGCCAGGGTCGACAATAGTCGTAGAACTGTTTGATAACGCGTCTTCTGAAATATGTTCAATTGTGTCAAAAATCTCCAACTCTTTCATATCACTTGGCGAAACCCAGGGAATTGAACCACTCCAATACTCGGCCTTTTTGCGTGAAGGTGTTCCTCCTGTCTTTAAGAGGGTAATTTCGTTTAAAGGCTTCTTGGTTATCTTGATTTGATTTTGCTCAAGAAGATGATAAAAAAGAGCGGGCAGAATTTGATCCGCCAAGTGGCGGGCTTCGGCGCGTTTGCGGCGGATGGCGTCGGCCTGTTGTAAAATCTCCACAATCCGCTCCTGCACAGGGAGTGGGGGAAAGGGAATTACAATATTACTCCAAAAAGAAGAAGGTACACGTTGTCGACCAGAAGTCCCTGTGAATGACGCAACTGCCAAATCTCTAATTTCCGAGGTGCGAACATAGTACAACAAAAACTCGGACAGAAGACGATATGTCGGTCTAAGTACATAGAACTCTGTTGAGCCAAAACAGACAGGAGAATCCAAGTCTTCTACTAAAGCCACTTTTCCATTTTCTACGCAGGGCGTGATTTTAGCAAAAAGCACGTCTCCGTTGCTAAACCTCGTTTTTCCTTTTCTACATTCTCTATAAGTTTTTCTTTCAGTTGCTTTAATCTTTCCATGATGCTCGTCAATGAGAGCCATCGAAACAAATAGAACTTCTTGTTCGTCTTGCCAAAAACTTGGTGGATCGGTCTTTGGATCAATCGCTAACAGTTTAGAATCATCCATTTTGCCCCCCCGCCATTCCTTCGGCAATTGCCTCTTTTCGTTCATCGCCCACCCTCCTTGCCGATGACATTGCGGGCGCAGGCGAAGAAGCGCAAAAATCGCGTCAGATCCAACTCATGACCGTTCTTGGCCTCACCGCGCCAGAGTCGTGCACCATCGAGCTCCAGCAGCGGCAACATTGGTAAAAAGGGCGCAAGGTAGCGACGCCAAACTTCTTGGCGCTTTTTGTGCTCCGGCATGCTTTGGTTGCTGGGGATATAAATTTCATTCTCTGCGGCTAGACGCGAGACATTGACCACCACAAAAGACACGGCGCGCTGCTGAGGCGATGTGCTTGCATTCGTCACATCTGATTGCTCGTTTGTCTTTTTAATAGGTTTGTTTGTCTCTTCAATGCGTTTGCGTATCGCGGTAATGAAGCTCCATGGTCCGGGCTCATCCCAAACATGCTTTTTGCCAGTGATCTGACCAAACCAATCGGGCAGCGTTGGTTTAATCCACGGACGACTGACCGACAGCAATCGCAGCGCACGAACTGTTTCACTTCCCGCCTCCCCCTCTGCAATGCCGATGACAGCCGATGGCCCTTCGACCAACTCGCCCAGTTTCAGTGCCACTTCTACAAAAGCCTCGTGTGAAAGCGGCGCATCCAGTTGCATCAATATCTCATTGCCGTCAATACGCAAATTGAGTGAGAACGTCGATACGCCAGTGGACAACGCCACTGTTACATTGGTTGCAAGACAAGCGGCAAATTCGTCTTTCATCCAGTCGAGCGCCAGATCTTTGAGATATAAAATTCGCGTCTGCTCGTCAAAACGCGTCAATTGTTCGTCATTGGTAATGAAGATCAGTGACTGCGTTTGGTTGGCCGTGGCCATTTCGATGGCGTCCGGCGTTTCGACTGATGGTTTGCTTTTGCCCTCGGGGATAGAAGTTCGACGGATTCCCGCGGCATCTATCCCAATATTGTCATCGACTGGAATGAAATCGAAATATTGACGAACGGCAGAAAGCAGGCGAGTTTCTTCATCTGGAGAAACTGCATCGGCCAAAAGCTCAGTCAAGGTTAATGAACTAGTGATTAATTTGACTGTACCACCATCTTTAGCTACAAAAACTGGACGCAGATTCTCTGCCCATGGCATTTTGTCTTTAAAATAGTAGAGCAGGCAGTTGGTATCAAGACAAATCAGGCTGCCAGGAGTGAGAGCTTGTTTAAGTACGGTTTGTGCGACGCTCATTCCGTAACCTCTTCCGGTTCGTCCTCTTTGCGAAACTTGAATGCGCCACGCAATCCTACGGCGGTTTTGGGCACGGAAATCATGTTCAGTAGTTCCTCAAGATCGGCCTGTATTTCGCGCTCAAGGTCCAGAAGCCGATTGATCAGCACCTCGGGCGTCTCATGCTCTTCCGTTTCGGCCTGATACGGGTAGTAGCGTCCGGCTGTGAGGTTATAATTGTTTTTGCGAATCTCATCTATGGAAGCCCACCAAGATTTCGGACTTTTGGCATTGCTATCGGCATCGGGTTTCAGACTGGGAATTCCGTTGTTGAAACGGTATGGAAAACGCCCTACCATATCCTGCAAATCACCATCGGTTTCAATATCGGGCAGCGAACGACGCGTCGCACCAAGATCGCGTCCATCGCTTTCAACCTTGTAGAACCAAACGCGTTGTGTATGACCTTCCTCCCGGCTTTTGAGGCGGCGAACGACAAGAATAGAAGTCTTGGCGCCGCTGTAGGGATTGAATACGCCATTGGGTAGCGAAATCACTGCGAGCACCTGAAAGTGTTCTACTAGTTTTTTGCAGATCGCCCGCAGTACTTTCTTCGAATCGAACAGCATGCCTTCTTTAATGACAAAGGCTGCGCGACCACCGGGTTTTAGCGCGTTAACGATATGCTGGGTAAATAAGGCTTCGTAAAGTTTGATATGGTGCTCGAAGTGAGCCATGCGTTCTTGAGCCGTCGGGCCAAACGGCGGATTAGCAAGGATGATATCGTATTTTTCGCGTTGCTCTTGTTGAGCTTTACTGGATAGACTATCGTCCTCTTCCATATGCGTCGACCCGTCACCGTGCAAGATCATGTTCATCAGGCCAAGCTTGAACACATCCGGCGCTTTTTCGACGCCGAACAGATGCTTTTCTTTGAGCTCGCGGATGGCCTTCTCGCGCAGAGCGAAATCGGCTGTCTTCTGTTTGATCTTCTCCTGTACATATTCAAACGCGCGAACAAGAAAGCCACACGTGCCGGCTGCAGGATCGTAGATGGTTTCATTCGGCGTTGGGTCGATAACCTGCACGACACGGTCGATAATGTGCCGCGGCGTGAAATATTGACCATATTGCTTTTGCTCGCCAAGCTTGTTGACTACGAATTCGTACGCGCGACCAAGGAAGTCCCATTTGCCGCCGGTTTCTTTCTGAATCTGAATGTCGAGCAACCGCTTGCACAGCTCGCGGATGGTGGGATCGTAACGCACACGAAGCGAGTGGTTGCGGAAAAGCTTTCGAAAAAGGTGGAGATTGCGTGTGACAGATTTGTAGGCATCTGAAGGTAGTGCTCCATCGGTCACTGCTGGCATTTCAGAAGGCAATCGCCAATAAGGCATTCCTGAGATTACTCGTTCGCACTGCAATGTTTGCTTCTGCTCTTTGCCGTCAATGACGCGTTCAACTTCTATTTTTGAAAAATCGGTTTTCCCATTTTTCGCTTCTACAACGTCGCCGATTTTCGCCAGACGAGAAAATAAATCTTGCACGAAAGAGACAAGGGAATCAAAGCCCTTTTGTTTGGCATGTTGATCGGGATTTTCCGCCCAGGCGTAAAAGCGCGACTCCTTTGGTAAATAGGGAACGTAGGGTTTGCCGCTGAATTGCTCGATTTCTTCTTCGTTAAGTTCGCGCTCATCCCAGAGCTTGAGAAAAAAGAAGTAGGAAAACTCTTCCAGGTACTCGGTGGTTTTCAGAGTATCATCGCGAAAAACGTCAGCAATACGCCAGAGGTTTTCGCCGAAAGACTGAAAGTCAAGAATTTTGGCCACGCTCTGCTTCCTCCTCAGATGGATTGAGAACGTTCATGGCTGCATCGGACAGCGCCAAAAGCTGTTTGAGCGAACCGAATAGGGTTTTCACTCGTGCCAAACCACCCTGGTAATCAAACCACTGTGAACGTAAAACTTGCTCTGGTGTCAAATCGGGATTGGCATGACGAAAGTCGAAAATCATCATCACGAATTCGCGCTGGTCTTTGTTGAGGTTTTTGTCCAGCGCCCAGCGCTCGAACACGCGGCGGCGACGCAGCAGGTCGAAATCCGCTTCCCCGCGCGCAACGACGACAAAATCTTCGAGATTCGCATCAGGTTCGCCGTAAATATCGCGGAGCGTATGAATATCAAAACCCATAGTGGCTAAAAAAGCCGAATCAACCGCTACGTCACTTTTGAAGTATCGCCAAGAGTTAACGGTTTGGACAAACCGCTCGCGGAGGCTTTCACGTGAAATCACCTTGCGCAGTTGGCTTTCAATTTGGCGACGCAAATCTTCCAATAGTGCCGGCGCAAATACTTCGGAGCTTTCGAGAGTGACCGGAATATCAAGAATAATCATTTCCTGATATTTCGGCGGTTCCAGTTCTTCCTCGAAAGACGGCTTACCACCGACTCGTCCACGACCGGCGAGTTCTTCCTTTTCAAGCGGCTCATCTATGATACCGGGGGTTTCATTGGTCACAAGCTCACCCTGTTCTTCAAGCCGTGTAATGTCGACAAAATCGACGAGCTTGTAAAAATCCTTCCCCGTTTCATGACATTTGCGCGTGCCGCGTCCCTTCATTTGCACATAAAGAATCTTAGACTTAGTGGGTCGCGCCATTAAAATGACTTCCACATCCGGCGCGTCGATTCCGGTGTCGAGCATGCCGACACCGACCGCGATTTTGATGTCACCGTTGATGCGTTGGAATTCTTCGATGCGCTCACGCGCGTTGGGCATTTCATTGTGAATGGCGACAATGAATTTTTCAGCGTCGGGGTCTGTCGGCGGAAGATGATGGAGCTCATTGTATTTGGTGATGAGGGCATATTGCAAATTGATCGCGTGGCGAATGCTAGCTGCGAAGACAATCGTCTTTACCGGTTCGCGGCGTCCGATGACTTCGAAGTACTTTTGTGCAATCATCTCATTGCGCCGTGGCACGTCGACGGCACGGCCCAACTGATCCGGCTCGAAATCGAAGCCCATATCATGGACGCCGTAGAGATCGACATTCGTAAAAAATTTGAAATGGTGGCATTGCGCCAAAATGCCGTCCTTCTCGCCTTGCCGAATGAAGTAGCGAAAGATGGGGCCGCGATATTGTCCTTTGTCGCTGAAATAGCGATCCGTATTCTGCGTTTCCTTATCGGATGGTGTGGCCGTCAAGCCGATGAGATGAGCGCCACCTTCGGAAAAATGCTCCAGCGCACTGTGCCAGTCACCGAAATAAGAGCGGTGGCATTCATCGAGGAAGACAACGCCGAAATGATCGTTTGGAAAACGTTCGTACTTTTTGCCAACCGCAAGGTGTTGCACAGTGGTGACTAATAAATCGGCAAAGCGATCATCTCGATCGCCGGTAGCACGACGCACGGAAAGGTTGTCACCAAGTTGTTCGTTGAAAGCGCGAGCCGTTTGGGCAGCAAGAGCATCTCGGTCAACCAAAAACAGGGCGCGCTTGAGAAGACCGGATGACCAGAGTTTCGCAACGATTCCAGCAGCGGTGATCGTTTTACCGGTGCCGGTCGCCATCTGCAGATACATTCGACGACGACCAGCTTGTACAGCGGCGAGGACCTGAGAGACCGCAACGCACTGATAATCGCGCAATGTACCGAGCAAGATTTCAGCTTGTGGTTGAAAAAACTCTTGAAACTCTTTTGGTGTAGGAAATTGGTTGATTATTTCGGGAAGTGTATTGGCCTTTAGATTTTGTCGCAGGAATGATTCTCCGTCACCTGCAAAAATCAATGGCACATCGTTACCGGTATTCTTTTTGTATGCAAGCGCATATCGCTTTGCTTGCTCTAGTGCAGCATCCAGATATTTTCCGGGCTTCTTGGCTTCAAGAATCGCGCCAATTTTACCACCAATAAAGAATACGTGATCTGCTTCGTCGCCGTCGAGGTGCTCACGCCAATGCTTTCGCGTGACCTTGAAATCGTTCAAATTCCAACCGCGCTTGCGAAGATGCTCCTCAACGAGGAGTAGCGTCTCAGCGCCAGTTTCGCTGATTCGATTCTCGGTCATTTGCCTTCGTATAGAGATTAGATTTGGGACAGGCTAGAAAAACCGCTCACACAATATTTAAATATAACAAAAAAAGTGAATAATGCAAATTGTGTTTATGGAAAAATCGGCTAAAGCAACCCTAACCCAGCTCCCTTACCTTCGCTACCATTGCGTACGGCTGTGGATACTGAAATTGCTGTAAATATTATTGATATGCTACTTCGCGATGCTCAGCGCCAGAAAGAGCTTTTGCCCAATAGCTTGGTTGGATAAGCCGTCGGCGACAAGCCGCAGGATTTCTAGTTCGCGTTGACTTGGATAGTCAACTCAGTAAGACGATGGCAAAAAGGTTGAAAGCTCATACGTTTTAACCACAGTTGACGCAAGCTCCAGTGGAAACGCGGTAACCAACTTGGTCAAACAAAAAGCTCGCCAAAGTGCCACCCAAAAAATTAAGGAGAAAGGATACGGTTCACACCCTTTCTCCTGTTGATTTTTATTAGCGATAAATCACCCTTGCCGCCCAGTCGGGCCGACTGGGTTACGTTATGCCACTGCCTCAGTCACCATTTCCGGCACACCTTTATACTTGCCGTTGGTTGCAGCCACTTTCTTGCGGCTTAACCGCGCGCGCAGGCCTTCCATATACGTGTAAATCACCGGCACCAAAACCAGCGTCAGCAGCGTCGAGCTGATCAACGCGCCGATGACGACGATGGCCATGCTCTGGCGAATTTCCGAGCCGGCGCCGAGGGCCAACGCCAGCGGCATCATGCCGAGCACCATCGTCAGCGTGGTCATGAGAATCGGCCGCAAGCGCGTCGGGCCGGCTTCGAGAATGGCCTCGCGCGCGGAAAGCCCTTTCGCGCGTTGATCATTGGCGCGGTCAACGAGCAGAATCGCGTTCTTCGTCACCAAGCCGAGCGAGAGCAAAATGCCGATCATCGAAAACATGTTCAGCGTTTGGCCGGTGAGCGCCAACGCGCCGAGACCACCGACGAGAGCTACCGGAATCGAAAACATGATCGTGAACGGGTGCGTGTAGCTTTCGAACAGTGCCACCATGATCATATACACAAACAGGGCAGCGAAGGTGATGGCAATCGTCATGTCGCGGAACATGTCCTGCATGTTCTGCACGTCGCCGGCATACGAGATCGTCACGCCGGACGGCAATTCGATGCCGGCCGCGCGCTTTTGAATCTCCGCGGTGATTTGGCCGAGCGCCACCGTGCCGTCGAGGTTCGAGGAGACGGTGATCAAGCGCTCGCGGTCTTTGCGGCCGATCGTCGTCGGACCTTTGCCGTAATAAACCTCGGCAACCTGCCCCAGAAAAATGCGCTCGCCGCGATAATTGACCAGCGAGACTTTTTCAACGTCGGCCGGATTCGAGCGATTGGCTTTGGCCAGCACCACGCGGGTGTCGAACTCGGTGTTGCCGTCCTTGTATTTCGTCGCGATGTCGCCTTCGATCGCCGTGCGCAACGCCACGCCGATTTCGCCGAGTGTCAAGCCGAGCGGCGCGGCGCGGTCGCGGGCGACGGCGATTTGAATTTCCGGCTGGCCTTCTTCCCACGAGCTTTTGGCGTCGCGCGTGCCGGGCGTTTGCGCCGTTATCGCAGCAACCCTTTCGGCAATCGGGGCGAGCGTTTCGAGATCCGGGCCTTTCACTTCGATTTGCAGCGGCGACTCTTGCGCGGCGCCGAACATGCTGATCGGGCTCATGCGCACGGTCAAGCCGGGGATCGCCGCCGCTTGCCTTGAAATATCGTTCATCACTGCCGCGGTGCTGCGTTTGCGCTCGCGCTTGTCCTGCAGCGTCACCGAAATCTGCGCGACGTTGGGCCGTTTGGCGCTCGACCATTCGCTTTGCGATTTGCCGACGGTCGCCAGATAACGCGTGACTTCCGGCATATTTGCCAGAATATTTTCCACTTGATTGGTTGCGCCGTCGGTAATATCCAACGCCGTGCCAATTGGCATTTCGAGATTCACCGCGAACTCGCCGCGATCGGCTTCGGTCATAAATTCGGTGCCGATAAATCCGAACGGCACCAAAGCAAAGCTGAGAATCAACAAACCAAAGCTCACCAACATCACGGTTTTGCGGCGATCCAAACCCCACGCCAACCATTTGCGATAGCGCTCATTCAAATTTTCCTGGAAGGCCTCGAATTTTTCAATCAGCCAATGCAGCCAGCGCCATTTCAAAGTCGTCGGGCCGGCGCGCGACCATTTCGAGGCCAGCATCGGCGTCAGTGTGAACGAGACGAACAGCGAGAGCAAGGTGCTGACGACGATGGTGAGGCCGAACTCTTTGAAAATTTTTCCAACGATGCCGCCGATCAGCGCAATCGGCAGGAACACCACGACGTCAACGAGGGTGATGGCAATTGCTGCAAAGCCGATCTCGGCACGGCCTTTGAGCGCTGCGCTCTTTTGATCTTCGCCTCTTTCGAGATGGCGGTGAATGTTTTCGAGCACGACGATCGAGTCATCTACTAGAATGCCGATCACCAAAGCCAGCGCCATCAGCGAGACGAGGTTGATCGTGAAGCCGAACGCCTGCATCATGATGAACGTGGTGATCAAACTCGTCGGAATCGACAGCAGCACGATGAACGAATTACGAAAACTGTGCAAGAAGATGAACAGCACCAGCGCCACCATCAACACGGCGAGGCCGAGATCGCGCTTCACTTCGTTCACCGAGTGCAGCGTGAATTGGGTGATGTCCTGCGCGATTTCAAAATGAATCCGGCCGTTTTGCTCTGTTTCAATTTTCGCCAGCTCTTCGCGCACCAGCGCCGCCACTTGCACGGAGTTGGCGCCGGACTGCCGTTGCAACATCAAGCCGACGGACGACTCGCCATTCAATCGGGTGTACGTCACGTCTTCGTTGTAGGTGTCCAGCACCCGCGCCACATCGCGCAAATAAACTTTGCTGTCGCCGTGCGCCGCGAGCACGATGTTGTTCATGGCTTCCGGCGTGGTGAATTTTCCGGCGACGCGGACGATATACTGGTTCGTCGGCGAGTTGATCTTGCCGGTGGGGAAATCCAAATTCTCGCGCTGCAGCGCCTGGCTCACTTGCACGACGGAAAAATTATAGGCGCGCAGCCGGTCGTTGTCCACTTCGATGCGAATCTCACGTTTCCGGCCGCCGACGATTTCCACGCTCGAAACTCCGGGGATTTGCTCGAGGCGCTGCGAGACGTGCTCGTCGGCAAATTGATAAAGCGCGCGGGCGTCGGCGTTGCCACTCATCGCAATCCGCACGATCGGAAAGTCGTTGATATCGGACTTGGTGACGGTCGGCGTGTAAATTTCTTTGGGCAAATCAGCGCGCACACCGTCAACTTTGCGCTGCACTTCGTTGGTGGCGGCTTCGACATCCGTCGTGAATGAAAATTCCGCCAGAACGACGGAAACACCTTCGTTGGAAAACGAGCGCACGTGCTTCAAGCCGTTGAGGCTGGAGAGCGCCTCTTCGAGCGGTTTGGAAACGGCGGTCTCAACTTCTTTGGGGCCGGCGCCGGGGTAAACGGTGACGACTGAAACCATCGGCCAATCCATTTTCGGCAGCAGGTCGACGCCCATTTGCATATACGCGAAGATACCGAGCGCCGCCAGCGCCGTGAACACCATGGTGATGAACGCCGGGCGTTTTATCGAGACTTCGGTGAGTTTCATATATTTGCCTGGTTTGGAATATTGGATCAATGGATTGTTGGATCAATGGATTGTTGGATCAATGGATTGCTGGATCAATGGATTGCTGGATCAATGGATTGCTGGATCGGTGGATTGCTGGATCAATGGATTGCTGGATCGGTGGATTGTTGGGATGCTGTGAATTACAACAATTCAGCGCTCCAGAAATCCATCAATCCAACGATCCAACAAGCCATTATGCGATTCTTCTACTCCTGCACGACGACTTTCGCCCCGTCCGCCAATCTTTGCTGGCCCGAAACGACGAGCCGTGCGCCGGCGGCGAGGCCGCCGATGATTTGCACTTTGCCGTCTTGCTGCAGGCCGAGTTTCACCTCGATTCGCTTTGCCGCGCCGTTTTCTTCGACAAAAACATAATTGTTGCGCGCCGCATCGGAGAGCACGGCTTCGCTCGGCACGACGATGGCATCATTGGCATTGGCAACTTGAATCGTGGCGCGGCCGAACATGCCGCTCTTCAGCAATTCGGCTTTGTCATTTTGCGCGAGAATCTCGACCGGATACGTGCGCTCGCTATTGGCTTTTTGCGCCACGGAAAAAACTTTGCCGGAAAATTTTGCGCCCGCAATCGCATCGGCAACGATCTCGACCGGTTGGCCGACCTGCACCATCAAAATTTCGTTTTCCGCCACACTGGTTTTCAGTTTCATGTTGCGGCTATCCACTACGACGCCGATCTCGTCGCCGGGCATCACCATCGCGGCCTCGTTTACGTAACGATCCGCCAATCTGCCGGCCAACGGCGCTTTGATCGCGGTGTCATCATAATAGCGTTGCGCCAACTTCAAAGCCGCTTCGGCGCCTTTCAATTGGGCCTCGGCGGCGCGCACTGCCAGCCGCGCATTCTCGATATCATTTTGAGTGGCAATCTGTTGCGCGAACAAATCGTCATAACGCTTCAAATCTTTCTGTGCCTTGTCATCATTCGTCTGCGCTGCCATCAACTGCGCTTTCGCCTGTTCCAGCGCCACGAGCTTCAAATCGTTTTCCACTTGCACGATCGTCTGCCCTTTAGCCAGCCAATCGCCGACTTGGGCTTTCACCGCGACGACTTTGCCTTGGGTTTCGGAAATTACCGTCGCTTCGTTTTCACCGACCAGCGTGCCGGAAACGATCAAGCTCTGCGAAATGGATGCCGGCTGGACAGTCTGGATTTTCACCGAAAGCGGCAATCCTGCTGCAGCGTGGTTTGATTGTTTTTCAGAACCCCAACGGCTCCAGGCAACAAAACTGACGGCGGCGGTCGCGAGTGTGGCTATGATGATTGTCTTAGTTTTCATATTTGTCTCACTCTCTCTATTTAGTTGTCAGTGACCAGTGATCAGTCATCTGATTACTGAAAACTGGCCACTGACCACTGTTTACTGATTGCCGGCTCTTAAAACGCCCATCGCTTGCGCCAGCGCGGTTTTGGCCAGCAAGAAATCATATCGCGCGTTGACCTTGTCCCAGCGCGCCTGGCTCTGCGCGTTCTGCGCGTCGAGAAAATCCAGGTTGGAAGCGAGGCCGACTTCGTACGAATGCTTGTTCACGCGAAAATTCTCTTCGGCTTGCGCTCTGGCTTTTTCGGTGATGACCAACTGCTTTTCAGCCAGCTCGAGATTCTGCGACGCCTGCAATACCTGCAAACGCAAGCCGCGATCGAAATCCTGCTGCAAATCTTCCGTCTGCTTTTTGGTCTCTTGCGCTTTCTGCAGATTGGTATAATCGCGAAAGCTGTTGAAAATCGGAAACTGCGCGACGATGCCGAGCGACCAGGTTTTATAGCTGTCGAGCTTGAGCGTGTTGTTGGCTTCCCAACTGTAGTTGTAAGCCAGGCTCACCTTCGGCGTAAAATTGGCGCGCTCGACCTGCACTTGCGCGCCGGCCAAATCGACGTTGGCTTCCGCCACGCGCAAGGCGGGATTTTTGCGCAGCGCCACAGCGGTTCGCTCTTCAATCGTCGCCGGAACTTCCACTTGCAGATTCTCCACCGGCGCGACATTGTATTCCGTATTCAAATCCAAACCGAGCACTTGATTGAGCGCCGGACGTGAGAGCACCAAGGCATTTTCGGCGCGCAGCACGTTGCTCTCGGCATTGGCCTTCTGCACTTCCCAGCGCAAGATTTCGGTCTTGCTGCGCAGGCCGGCCTCCACCTGCTTGCGGGCGCTGTTTAAATGTTCATCAGCGGCCTGCAAAACCTCTTTGGCAACGGCAAGCAGCTCGTGAGCGCGCAGCACGTCAAAGTAAGCTCTTTGCGTATTGTAAATGACCTGCTGCTCCGTGGTGGCCAAATTGGCCTGCGCGGTCATGTCTTGCGCCTGCGCCACGTTGACATTGGCGAACAAGGTGCCGCCGGTAAAAATGGGTTGGGTCACACTTACTGAAGGACCATAAGAATCTTGCCACGCCGCAGGCCGTATATCACGTCTGAACTCCGGGGGTACGTAAAAAGGACTATTAGGATCGCTGATAATATTGATGAAAGAATTGGCACGACGCACTGTACTCGCATCAAGCCGGGCATAACGCAATTCGAGATTGACGCTCGGCAAAAACTGCGTATACGCATTCTTCACGCCCCAGCTTGCCGCACTCGCGCCTTTGCGCGCCGCCTGAAGCTGCAGGTTTTTTTCCAACGCGGTTTGAATCGCCTCCTCCAAACGCAAAATTTTGCCGTTTGGCGCGGCGATATTTACATTATCACCAGCCGGCTGCGCCAATCCGTCTCCCAAACCAGCAACCAGCATCAAGAATCCAGTCCCGATTGTCGATAATAAAATTTTAAATGATAATCGGGACATCCATCTCACGTGCTTCATTGTAATCCTCCTTGAGTTGTTTTCTCTGCGCACTCATTGCATTGCCACTCCGGCGTCCATCGTTCTACCGTTTGCACGGTGGCAATCAGTTGATCCAACCACTCCAACTCCAGACGCATGTTTTTCAGCGCATGTTCGATCAACATGTACCAATTGAAAGGGATTTTCTCTTTATAATTCGCCGCTTCCTGCGTTAACGCCTCCTGATGTTTTTCGAGATTTTGCTTGCGAAGTTGCAGCGCCTCCAACACCTTTTCGCGGGGCGCACCGCAAATGAACGCCACGCCCAGTCCGAATAACCACTCGGGATGATCGTCCTCACGCAGGAAGGCCTGCACCTGCTCGCTGAGCTGCTCCCGTCCGACCGGCGTGAGCGAATAAACCGTGCGCTCCGGCGTGTTGCCGACTTTCTCTTTGCCGGAAGTAATCAAGCTTTGCTCCTCCAAGCGCGTCAGTGTGCTATAAATGGAAGGCAGCTTGATCTTCGCCCAGTAATCCATCTCTCGCTCTTTGATCTGCTGGTGAATTTGATAGCCATGCATCGGACATTCCGCCAGCAGGCCGAGAATTGCGATTTCACTTTTTGACATTAGCGGCTCCAAAAAATTGTTTTACTGTATACTATTCTCGTTTAGAATAGTTTCGGTCAGAATAAAAATTTTTTAATAGATAACTTTTGTCCACTTTTAATCAAATCGTGAATCTTATGAAGTTATAGTTTATGTCATCGCATTCGAGTACGATGCTATCGGCACATATATTTTTACCGAGATGAAGTTGCCTACTTTGCATAACTAGACACGTCACTTACTGGAGTCAGTTTCATAATGAAATGAGTTTTTCTAAAATGAAAAGTAAACCAACATTGGACTACAATTAGATTGAGTTCTGTAATGAAGTAATATTTTTAAATACAGATAATTAAGTAAAATTATTTCATCCTGTTTCTTTGGCACGATACTTGTAGAATAGTATTTAGAACAATTACGAATTTGGCCAACATGAGTATGACGTACTACGCAGTTATTGGCACAAGTTATCAGCAAAGCACGGTAGTTTATCGGGAAAAACTGACCTTTTCACCGGAGGAGATTCAGCATTTTCTTCCCATCGTTTTGAGCACCGGGCCAATTCTTGAATGTGCCTTGCTTTCGACTTGTAATCGTACCGAAATTTATCTGGTCACTGAAGATCTATCTGCTGCCTTGCGACATTTTCATCAGTGCATGACGCAAGCGAAGGGCGAAACAGCGTCGTTGTTGTTTGCGAACGGTTATCAGCGCCACAATCGCGATTGCATTCAGCATTTGCTGCGCGTGGCGTCCGGACTGGAATCCCAGCTGTTGGGTGAAGCGCAAATTCTGAATCAGGTGAAAATCGCGCATCAACTGGCGCGCGAAGCCGGCACGACAAGGCTGTTTCTCAATCGACTCTTCAATTTGGCGCTGCAAGCCGGAAAGCGCGTGCGCCACGAAACCGCCATCGGCATCGGCGCCATTTCCATCGGCTCGGCTGCAAGCGAATTGCTGCTACAGCAATTGCCACAACACCCAAATGAAAGCGCGACGGTGATTCTTCTCGGCGCCGGCGAAATGGCTGAAGGCGCAGTCTTGCAATTGATGGCGAAAAAACGGGCGCCAGTGCGTTTGCTCATTGCCAATCGCACGCGCAGCCGTGCCGCTGCTTTGGCCGAGCGCGTAGGAGGAGAAAGTGTCGCGTGGGAAGATTTGCCGGTTGTTCTCGCGGCAGCAGATGCTCTCATCGCCGCCACTTCGGCACAAGAGGCGGTTGTATTTTCCGATCATTTGGCAAAACGAAAAAATTCGATCAAGGCGAGCCGGCCGTTGTTGTGCATTGACATTGGCATGCCCCGCAATGTTGATCCCGCGGTCGCGCAACTTCCCAACGTGCGGCTTTACGACCTCGATCATCTCAATGGCGTCATCGACAAAAATTTGCAGACGCGTCTGGCGGAGCTGCCGAAGGCGGAAAAGATCATCGACGAATTGCTGGCGGAATTCGGCAGTTGGTATCATTCATTGAAAGTCGTGCCAATCATCAAAGAGTTGTTTCGTTACGGTGATGAGATTCGCCAACAGGAGATTGAGCGCCGCCGCAAAAATTTTCGGCCCGAGGAGTGGGAGCACTTGGACGCCCTCTCCGCCAGTCTGGTCAGCAAACTCTTGCATGTGCCGATTCAGCGGTTGAAAGAGTGGGCGAATAATCCACAGCTTCGCGACCACGATCTGGAAGCGGTCTGCGAATTTTTTGCATTGGGAGAAAATTTTGTCTCGAAAAATCCTGCGCATCGGCACGCGGCGGAGTGATCTGGCGCTCTGGCAGGCGAACCAAGTGCGCCAACAACTTTTGGCACGCTCTCCACAGTTCGAAGTGGAGTTGGTGAAAATCGACACTCGCGGCGACAAAGTGCTCACCCAGCCGATTCCCGAGGTCGGTGGCAAAGGTCTCTTTACGGAGGAAATCGATCAGCAACTGCGCCGTGGGGAAATCGATCTGGCCGTGCATAGTCTCAAAGATCTGCCCACCGAGTTGCCGGATGGGCTGATGTTGGCAGCGGTGTGTGATCGGCGCTGGGTTCACGATGTGTTGATTGCTGGTGGCAATTTCACGTTGGCAACGCTGCCTTCCGGCAGTCGGGTAGGAACTTGCAGTTTGCGTCGCACGGCGCAAGTGAAGGCCTTTCGTCGCGATCTCAAGATTCTGCCGCTACGGGGAAATGTGCCGACGCGACTGCGCAAGTTGGAGAACGGAGATTATGACGCCATCGTTCTTGCCGAAGCCGGTGTGCGGCGGCTCGGTCTCGATGCTCAAATTCGCGAAGTCATCGCTACGGAAATCTTGTTACCAGCGCCGGCCCAAGGCGCGTTGGGTATCGAGATTCGCGCTGATGATCTTGAGTTGAAGCAAATGTTGGCACCAATCAATGATGAAATCGCTGCCTGCGAAACCGCGAGCGAACGATCTCTGCTGCAGGCGCTTGGTGCAGGATGTCAAGTTCCGGTGGCTGCGTTGGCTCGTGTAAATGATGGCGAATTGCGCTGCGAGGCACTGGTGGCTTCGGTGTATGGAGAAAAAATCGTGCGCGATGCGATAACTGGGCCAGCAGCGGAAGCGATCACCCTCGGCAAAAAATTGGCGCAGTCGTTGTGGTGGCACGGTGCGGATAAAATTCTCGGATCGCGGACTGAATGGACGAGCGTAGAAAGATAAGAATGCGTCCGCTCGCTGGTCGCACCATCGTGGTGACTCGACCGCAAGACCGTGCGGACGAGATGGTCGCGACGATAAACCGACTCGGCGGCGAGCCGTTGATTTGTCCGATGCTTGAAGTAAGGTCATTGTCCGAGGCGGAAAAACATCGAGAACTGCTCGGCAAGCTGGATAAGTTCGAGTGGCTAATTTTTACCAGCGCTTCTGCTGTCGAGACATTCCACTTCTGGTTGGAAAAGGTTGGCATCAATGCGTTACAGCCGGCACTTCGTATCATCACTGTCGGTGACAAAACCGCAACCACGGTGCGTGCGCAGGGATGGCAGGTCGATGCGATTGCAAAGCACGCTTCGGCTGAAGGCGTCGTCACAACCTTAAGACAGCACGATGTCGGGCCTGATACGAAGATCATTTTCCCGCGTGCACTCGAAGGTCGCGAAACCATTCCGCAGGAGCTGGCCAAAATTGGTGTCACCGTTGTCGAGTTGCCGGTCTATGAGACAGTACCTACGATTCCAGTTAATCTCGACGAGTTGCGGAAATGCTTGCTGCAGAGAAAAATTGATGCCATCACTTTCACCAGTCCTTCGGCAGTGAAGCAATGCTTTCGTTTGCTCCGCGTTGAAGAGTGGCCAATTTTTTGCGAGATTTGTTTGGCGGCAATCGGCTGCACCACCGCCACGGCGATTCGAGCGCATGGTTTGCAAGTGAATGTAGTGCCGGCGACGACCTCGGCGGTGGCTTTGATTGAGGCGATTGCGGAGTATTTCAAAAAGAATCTTGGAGAGACTTATCTTGTTGCAGCATCTCAAAAATGATTTATTCCTGCGCGCCTGCCGAAGACAGACTGTCAGTCGCACGCCAATCTGGATCATGCGACAAGCTGGGCGTTATTTGCCGGCCTATCAAGCGGTGCGGTCGAAAGTTGATTTTCAAACTTTGTACAAAACGCCAACGCTGGCTGCCGAAGTAACTATGCAACCGGTGGAAATTCTCGGCTTTGACGCCGCGATTCTCTTTTCCGATATTCTGGTCATTCCTGAAGCGATGGGCCTGAAGTTGGAATTTACCGAAGGAAAAGGCCCGAGATTTCCACAACCGCTCCGCAGCGCCGAAGATGTTGCGCGTCTGCATGTACCCAAAATCGAGAACGAGCTGGGATACGTTTTGGAAGCGATCCATCTGACCAATCGCCGGCTTGATGGAGCCGTGCCGCTCATCGGTTTTTGCGGCTCGCCGTGGACGCTGGCCACCTACATGGTCGAAGGTGGTGGATCAAAAGAGTTCGTGCATATCAAATCCCTCATGTTTCAGCAGCCGCAATTGTTGCATCTGTTGTTGGAGAAAGTTACCGCGGCACTGGTGGATTATTTGAATGCGCAAATCCGCGCTGGTGTGCATGCGGTACAAATTTTCGACTCGTGGGGCTACGTGCTCTCGCCGGATGATTACGAAGAATTTTCCTTGCGCTACATGCACCGCCTTATCGCAAGCGTCAAGCGCGAGGGAGTGCCGATCATTTATTTCTTGCGTGGTCATGGTTGCGGTTTGGAAAAATTGGCCGCCAGCGCGGAGGTGTTGAGTCTAGATTGGACGATTGATCTTGCGTTAGCTCGACAACAAACGAACGGACGCGTGGCAGTACAAGGAAATCTCGATCCCACAGCGTTATTGGCGACGCCTGAAATCGTGCGCCAGCAAGCGAAAAAAATTCTCAATAAAATGGCTGGCGCCTCCGGCCACATTTTCAATCTCGGCCACGGCATTTTGCCGAACACGCCGGTGGAGAATGTGCAGGCGCTGATAGCGGCTGTGAAAGAATATGGATCGGTGGATTGATGGATTATTGGGGGCGAATTGGTGTAGCTATGGAAGATTCCGTTGATCCAAAAATCCATCAATCCAACAATCCAACAATCCAACAATCCAACAATTCATTACTCCATTGATCCGGCAATTCAGAGAAAGACCATGTTTGACATAAACCTCGACCTGCTCCGGAAATACGACCGGCCAGGGCCACGCTATACCAGCTATCCGACCGCGCCGCAGTTCTCCGAGGCGTTCGGCCCAACGGAATTCTGGCAGGAAATTACTGAAAGCAACAGCAACGGCGAGGTTACGGATCTGTCATTGTATTTCCACATTCCCTTCTGCGACACGCTCTGCTATTTTTGCGGCTGCCACATGCTGATCACGCACAACCGCGATCGCATCGAAGAGTATGTGGATTATCTCAGCCGCGAGATTGAGTTGGTAAGCAGATTGCAAAAGACCGGACGTCGTGTTGCGCAAGTGCATTGGGGCGGCGGCACGCCAACCTCTTTGAGTCCGGAACAAATCACGCGTCTCACCAACGTCATTCATCGGGAGTTCGAACTCACGGCTGATGCCGAAGTGAGCGTCGAAATCGATCCGCGTGGCTTGACGCGCGAGCATCTGGCGGCCTTGCGGCAGGGCGGCTTCAATCGCGCCAGCCTCGGCGTGCAGGATTTTGATCCGGCGGTGCAGCAGGCGGTCAATCGCATTCAATCCTACCAAGAAACGCGCTGGACGATGGACACGCTGCGCGAGCTCGGCTTCGGCAGCATCAATCTCGATCTAATTTATGGCCTCCCGTTTCAAACCGAAGATTCATTCTCCCGCACGCTCGATTTGATTATTGGCATGCAGCCGGACCGGCTGGCGGTTTTCAATTATGCGCACGTGCCGTGGATGAAAAAACATCAGCAAATGATCAAGCTCGAAACCTTGCCTCGGCCCGACGAAAAGCTGCGCATTCTCAAGCGCACCATCGAGCGGTTGACCGAGGCCGGCTACGGTTACATTGGCATGGATCATTTTGCCAAGCCGGACGACGAGTTGGCCGTCGCGCAAAAAGCCAAGACGCTGTACCGTAATTTTCAAGGCTACTCCACGCACGCCGGCTGTGATCTTTATGCTTTCGGCGTCAGCGGCATCAGCCAGTTGCAAAATGTTTATGCGCAAAATCTCAAGGAGATGCCGCCTTATTACCGGCGCTTGAACGAAGGGCAACTTGCCACCAGCCGCGGCTACAAGCTCACCGAGGACGATCATCTGCGGCGTCACGTCATTATGCGGTTGATGTGCGACATGAGCTTGGACAAGCGCGAGGTCGAAAACAAATTTGCGATTGCTTTCGACGACTACTTTGCCGATGCGCTGATGAAGCTCGAAGAATTTCGCGACGACGACTTGCTGACTCTCGACGCCAATACGATTCAGATTAACCCATTTGGTCGGCTCTTCATCCGCAACATCGCCATGGCCTTTGATGCTTGTCTCGACAAAAATCCGTCGACGCGAAACCTTTTTTCACGGACAGTCTGATGCCTGAAAACGCTCAAGATTTGACCGCAATTGTGCTGCTCAATCTCGGCGGCCCTGATTCTTTGGAAGCTGTGGAGCCGTTTCTTTACAACTTGTTTTGCGATCCGTTCATCATCGATCTGCCGCTGGGCTTTCTGTTTCGGAAACCTCTGGCAAAACACATCTCGACAAAGCGGGCCAAGGAGGTGCGTCATTTCTTTCAACTCATTGGCGGCAAGTCGCCTTTGCTCGATTTGACCCAACAACAGGCGCAGGCGCTGGAACGGCGGTTGAATGAATTTGGCAAGTATAAAGTTTTTATCGCCATGCGCTATTGGCATCCGCTCACGGCTGAGGCGATGCAACAAGTGCGAGCCAGTGGCGCGACTGCCGTCGTGCTGCTGCCGTTGTATCCGCAATATTCCCGTGTCACCACCACCTCGAGTCTTGCCGAGTGGAAGCGTTTGGCGCACAAGCACGACGTGGACAAAATTCCAACACGAATCATTCCCTCTTATCATGGCGACGCAAATTACCTCGCCGCGGTGGTGGAAAATCTGCAGCGCTGTCTGCAAGAAAATTGGCCGCCGTATGAGCCGCAACCACACATTCTTTTCAGCGCGCATGGCGTGCCGGTGAGTGTGATCGAACGTGGCGATCCTTATCAAGCTCAGATTGAGGAAACCGTGCGCTTGGTGATGGAAGCGATGCAGCATAGCCATTCGCATATTGTCTGTTATCAAAGCAAAGTCGGCAAAGCCGAGTGGCTGAAACCTTCGACCGAAGACACCATCAAGAATCTGGCAACGCAGGGAGTGAAAGACATGCTGGTGGTGCCCATCGCTTTTGTTTCCGATCATTCCGAAACACTTTATGAGCTGGATATTTTGCTGAAAGGTGTCGCCGACGAGGCCGGCGTGAGAAAGTATGTGCGCATGCCCTCGCTCAATGCTTCACCGCTTTTCATCAATGCCCTCGCCGAATTAGTGAGAAAAGCAACGCAGACGGCACCGACGAGCATGGCGTTGTTAGGCGAATTGAATATGGATGATTTTATCAGGCGACGGGCGAATCCTCGGACCGAGTGAAGACATGGATTTTTCAGAGAACGAAATTCAAGCCGTCATCATCGGCGCCGGCATTTCGGGATTAGCCGCCGCTGCCTGGCTTGATGCTGCAGGTGTGCGAGTGCTGGTTTTGGAAAGCGCGCCGCACGCCGGTGGCGTCATGCGTAGCGAGCGCTTTAATGATTTTTTAGTCGAGACTGGTCCCAACAGCCTGCTCGAAACCACGCCGCACATTGGCGAGTTGATTGCGTTGGCTGGCATTCAGGATCAGGTCGTTTATCCGGATGGCGCCGGAAGCCGGCGTTATATTTTGCGTGCGGGAAAAATCATGCCACTGCCAATGAATCCAATGGCTTTTCTTTCCACCCCGTTGTTCTCGTTCAGCGCCAAATTGCGTTTGCTGCAGGAGCCGTTCATTAAACCCGCGCCGGCAACCGTGGAAGAGTCGATTGCAAGTTTTGTGAGTCGCCGCATCGGACAGGAATTTTTGGATTACGCGATCAATCCTTTTGTGGCTGGTGTCTACGCCGGTGATTCGCAGCAACTGAGCGTACGTGCCGCGTTTCCAAAACTGCACGGCCTCGAACAAAAATACGGCAGCCTGATCCGCGGCGCTATTCGCGGACGCAAAGAAAGAGCCGCACGCGCCGAGAAAGCGAAAGACCGTGCGCGCCTGCTCTCATTTCGCGACGGCATGGGCGCGTTGCCGGCGGCTTTGCAGCAACGGTTGGGCGGAAAAATTGTGCTCGGCGTTGGCAACGTCAAAATTTCGCAAGCTGCGCCGGTGCCATTCTCCTCTGATGATAATGAAAAAAAATGGCGCGTCACTTTCGGTGCCGAAAAAAATCAAACGACCGGCCAGCATGAAATCTCCGCGCCGCATGTCGTGATGACTGTGCCGGCGCATGGCGTTCCAGCGCTTTTTTCGGACAACATAGCGCATCGTCTCGCAAGCTTGCGTGAGGTGGTTTACGCGCCAGTCGCCATCGTCGCCACCGGTTTTCGGCGCGATCGCGTGGACCATCCACTCGACGGGTTCGGCTTTCTGGTGCCGGAAAAAGAGAAGCGCACCATTCTCGGTAGCTTGTGGAATTCCACGTTGTTTCCAAACCGCGCGCCCAAAGATCATGTGTTGCTGACCACCTTTGTCGGCGGGATGCGCCAACCGGCGTTGACTGGTCGTGATGACAAAGATCTGCTCCAGCTCGTTCTCGATGACCTGCGTGATCTCATTGGCGCCAAAGGATCACCGGATTTCGTTCATATTCGTCGTTACCCAAAAGCCATTCCGCAATACATGCTCGGCCATCAGCGTTTTCTTGATTTGATGAACGAGGTCGAGCGCGATTTTTCCGGGTTGCATTTCGCGACCAACTATCGCGGCGGTATATCCGTCGGAGATTGCATCAAGCAGGCACGTGAGATGGCAACGAAAATTCGCCTGATGATAAATCATCAGGCTGAGAAGCTAAAGACGACTGAAGTCGTCTAGCTTTCTCACTTTTAATCGGCTTTCGTTTTTGAATGGACAAATTTTCACTACGAGGAAAGCTCATGTTTACTCCCTATTTTCGCCCACGGCGGCTGCGGCGCACGCCCGCTTTGCGCGAGATGGTGCGCGAAACCGTGCTGCAGCCGAGCGATTTTATTTACCCACTGTTCATCAAGCACGGCAAGAACGAACGGTTGCCGATTCGCAGTTTGCCCGGCATTGCGCAGTTGAGCATTGACGAGGCGATCAAAGAAGCCAAAGAGGCGCAGCAACTTGGCGTACCCTCACTCATCTTGTTTGGCATCCCGAAAATAAAAGACGCGCTTGGCTCAGAATCTTACGCCGACGATGGCATCATTCAACAGGCGATTCGCGCCTTGAAAGAGGCGGTGCCGGAGATGATTGTCATTGCCGACATCTGCTTCTGCGAATATACCGATCACGGCCACTGCGGCATTATGCATGGCCACACGCTGGATAACGATGCTACTTTGGAGCTGCTGCAAAAGCAGGTGATTGCGCAAGCGAAAGCCGGCGTCGATGTGGTCGCACCCTCCGGCATGATTGACGGCATGGTCGGCGCGATTCGGGAAGCGCTCGATGGCAGCGGCTTCCAGCACGTGCCGATTCTCAGCTATGCCGTGAAATACGCTTCGAGTTTTTATGGACCGTTTCGCGAGGCAGCCGAGTCGGCGCCAAAATTCGGCGATCGGCGCAGCCATCAGATGGATCCGGCAAATGTGCAGGAAGCATTGCGCGAATCACAACTTGATGTTGATGAAGGCGCGGACATGCTCATGGTGAAACCGGCGCTGGCTTTTCTCGACGTCATCCGCGCGGTGAAAGAGCGCTTCGATCTGCCACTGGCCGCTTATAACGTGAGCGGCGAGTATGCGATGGTAAAAGCCGCGGCGCAGAATGGTTGGATTGACGAGCAGCGCGTGACGCTGGAAATTTTAACCTCAATCAAACGCGCCGGCGCGGATGTGATTCTCACTTACCATGCGCTGGAAGCGGCAAGGTGGTTGAATGCGTAAAAAATTTATCCTAATGCGGAAATCACAAATCCATCGCCACGAGGTCATCGTAATATTAATTGGACTTACTCAAATACCACTTTTAGAAAGGAGCAAGACATGCTGACCAAACATTTCTTCACAAGGATTCTCCTTCCGCTGACTGCTCTTGTCCTATGGAACGTAACGCCCATGCTGGCGCAGGAGCACCCATCGGAACATCCCAAAGCAAAGGCGGAGCATCCTACGGCAACGGCGCAAGACCCGGTGAAAGTGGCGCCAAACATTTATAAAGTGTTGCTGGAAAATGACCGGGTACGAGTGCTCGAATTTCGACTCAAACCCGGCGAGAAGGACCCGATGCATTCGCATCCGTCGATGATCGTATATTTCTTAAGTTCCTTCAAACTAAAGTTCACTTTGCCTGATGGAAAAACCACCGATGCGGAGGGCAAACCCGGCGGGGTGCTTTGGAGCGAAGCTGTAACACATGCTCCGGAAAATGTGGGGACTACGGAGGCACATGTTTTGGTTGTCGAATTGAAAGAGCCGCCGAAGATGGAGCCAAAGAAATAGGCGTTCTTCCGGATTAACGGTCGAGCACAAATCGTATAGAAGAGGGCCACGCATTTTCTCACAGGAGAGATGGCCCTCCTCTATCGAACTTTTTTATTTTAAGAGAGATTTTGCTAAAGTGGAAGAGAAACTAGCTCGCCTGCGCACGGCGTTGCAAGAGATGGGAAGTGTCGTGGTCGCTTATTCAGGTGGTGTGGATTCAACGCTCGTGTTGAAGATCGCACATGAGGCGCTGGGCGAACGCGCCATTGGCGTCACGGCGATCTCGCCCAGTCTGCCTTCCGGCGAATTGAAGGCAGCAACTGCCTTCGCTCAAAGTTTAGGCGCAAAGTTTACCACGATTGAGACGCGCGAGGTGGACGATCCGCGTTATCAAGCCAACACCGAGGCGCGCTGCTATTACTGCAAGACCGAGGTTTATAGCGAGTTGATCTCCTTCGCCCGCGCCCACGGCTTCGCATACGTCGTCGATGGCCTCAACACCGACGATCTCACTGATCGCCGTCCAGGTCGCAAGGCCGGCGCAGAACAAGGTGTGCGCAGTCCGCTTGTCGAGGTGGGGCTTTCGAAAGTCGAGATACGTGCAATCTCTCACCGGCTGGGCCTGCCCACATGGGACAAACCCGCACTGGCGTGTCTTTCGTCGCGTATCCCTTACGGCATGCCGGTCACCCGCCAAGCTCTCGAACAAATTGACCGAGCCGAGCAAGCCGTGCGTCGTCTCGGCATTCGGCAGGTACGCGTGCGGCATCACGGCTCGCTTGCAAGCTTCGAGGTTGAGCTCGACGACCTCTCCACGCTCCTGGCGCATCGTGAAACTATTGCGCGGGCACTGCATGAGCTCGGCTACGCTTACGTGACGGTAGATCTCGACGGTTACCGCACTGGCAGCTTGAACGAGGCGCGACGATGAATGAGGCAGCTCTGAGAGAAATGCTGAGCGCCGTCAGCAGTGGAAAACTCACAGTAAACGAGGCATTGGTCAGCCTGCGCAATTGGCCCTACGAAAATCTCGGCTACGCTCGGATTGATCACCACCGCACGCTGCGCAAAGGCATGCCGGAGGTGGTGTTTTGCGAGGGCAAGACACCAGAGCAGGCCGCCGAAATTTTTGCCCGCATTGTTGATCGGAATGAGCGGGCGATGGCTACCCGCGCTGATAAGAACCACGCGCAGGCCATTTGCGAGCGAGTGCCCGAGGCGATCTACCATCCGGAGGGCCGAGTAATCATGGCCGGCGCATCGAGGCGTCCCTCGCAAGACGGTCAATCATTTATCATCGTAGCCACCGGAGGCACGGCCGACCTGCCGGTAGCTGAAGAAAGTGCGCTCACTGTGGAGTTTCATGGTCATCGGGTGCAGCGCATATACGATGTGGGCGTGGCGGGTTTACACCGCTTGCTCGATCAGCGCGAGTTGTTGGCAAAGGCTGCCGTGATTGTGGCTGTGGCTGGCATGGATGGTGCACTCCCAGGCGTGGTTGCCGGTTTAGTCGCTTGCCCGGTGATTGCGGTGCCCACTTCAATAGGATACGGTACAGGGCCTGGGGGCGTGGCAGCGCTGATGAACATGCTCAATTCTTGCGCGCCAGGCATTGCCGTCGTGAACATTGACAACGGATTCGGGGCCGGTTATTTGGCCTCGCTTATTTTGAGGAATTTTTCATGCCCATCGATTTGACTAAATCTGCAAATTGGTTTAGCCGTGCCAAACAATTATTGCCTGGTGGGGTGAATTCCCCCGTGCGATCTTTCAAAGCCGTCGGCGGCACGCCGCCGGTTTTCGAGCGTGGTGAAGGCGCTTTTCTTTTTGATATTGACGGCAATCGTTATATCGATTACGTCGGCTCGTGGGGGCCGCTGATTCTCGGACACGCTCATCCGGAAGTCGTTGAAGCAGTAATTGCCGCGGTGCACAACGGCACGACGTTCGGCGCACCCACGCCGGCGGAACTGGAACTGGCGGAGTTGGTGGTCGATGCGCTGCCTTCGGTGGAAATGGTGCGCTTCGTCAATTCCGGCACCGAAGCGACGATGAGCGCGATTCGCCTGGCGCGCGGCTTCACCGGTCGCGACAAGATCATCAAGTTTCAGGGGTGCTATCACGGCCACGCCGATATGCTTTTGGCCAAAGCCGGCTCCGGCTTGGTGTCATTCGGATTGCCGGACAGCTCTGGTGTTCCGGCTTCGGTGACGCTGCATACGCTTACGGCGCCTTATAATAATCTCGCGGCGGTGGAAGCGCTCTTGGCGGAATTTTCCAACGAGGTCGCTGCCGTCGTGGTCGAGCCCATCGCCGGCAACATGGGCGTGGTTTTGCCGCGCCCCGATTTCTTGCCCGGCTTGCGACGGTTGACCCAAAAACACGGTGCGTTGCTGATTTTTGACGAAGTGATTACCGGCTTTCGTGTGGCGTATGGCGGCGCGCAGTCGTTTTATAATGTGATGCCGGACTTGACTTGTTTGGGCAAAATTATCGGCGGCGGTTTTCCGGTCGGTACTTATGGAGGCCGGCGAGAGATTATGGAAAGATTAGCGCCATTAGGCCCGGTTTATCAAGCGGGAACTTTGGCTGGCAATCCCGTTGCTATGGCCGCCGGAGCCGCAACGCTGCGCTTGCTCAAGAAACCTGGAACTTATGAACGGCTCGAAGCTCTTGGCAAAAAATTAGCGGCTGGCCTGGCTGAAGTGGCAAAAAAAATTGGCTTGCCCGTCTTTCAAAACCGCGTGGGTTCGATGTTGTGCAACTTTTTTACGGACAACGAAGTGATCGATTACGACACGGCGCTCACTTCGGATACCAAACGCTACAGCCGCAATTTTCACGGAATGTTGGAATGCGGCGTTTATCTCGCGCCCTCCCAATTTGAGGCGAGCTTCGTCTCGTTGGCGCATACCGAAAGCGAGATTGAGCAAACCCTTGAAGCAGCGAAAGAGGTATTAGCGAAAGAGCAGACAATTTAATAAAATACCTCTTGCCTCTGTCTTCTTCCACTATAACGAGTTCTCTCACGCGTAGTCTATTGTAGCCGACTTATAACCGTGGGCCTAGAAACGCAATCCTTTGAAACACCCGCCTCTTGGTAATTTGCCGGTAATTTCGTAAATTAGAGGTAAACTACCGGAGGCTTATGCGCATCGAAAACATTGCGATTGCCGAGATCGATCTCACCTTGCCGGGGTGGGACGATTTCATTTTTACTTACCCGCTCGCGCCGGGGCCACTCCTGGAATCCATCCGCGCCGTCGAGCTGCAGCAGCCGATCGTCGTGGCGGAGCTGGATGAGCAATACAAAATCGTCATCGGCGTGCGCCGCTTGCTCGCCTGCAAAGAACTGGGCTGGAAAAAAATCCCCACGCTCGTGCGCCGCAACGAAACGCGCGAGCAATTGCTCTGGTTGAGCTTGCAGGAGAAAGTCGGCGGCCGGCCATTGAACGCGATGGAAAAATCGCGCGTGCTGCAGCGTTTTGCGATTTTATGGCACGGTGACCTCGAACGTTTGCAAAAAGAAATTTGCCCGCTCCTCGACATTCCGCCCACCATCGAAGCCGTCGAAACGTATCTTTTTTTCAAAGAATTTCCCGGGCCGCGACAAGATGATCTCGCCGCCGGACGTTTGACGCCGCAGCATGCCGAGCTGCTGCAACCCTTGCCCCCGGAAGATCGGCGCGCCGCCGCGGAGAAGCTATTCGGCGATTATCCGGTCTCGCTGCCACAAGCCCGAGAGATGATGGACAACGTTTCGAATTTGGCGGCGCACGAAGGCGTACGCGTCGCCGAGATTTTTGAGCGGCCGGCAATCAAAGAAATTTTCGTAAAAGAAGATTGGACGCCGCGACAGCGCGCCAATCAATTGCGCACCTATCTCCAACACGAACGTTTTCCGCGCCTCTCTGAAACTGAAGAAAAGTTTGCCCGGCTCGCCGAGCCGCTGGCGAAGCACAAAATCAGCATCCGTCCGCCGCGCTTTTTTGAAGGCAACGAGGTGACGATCAGTTTGCGCGCCGGTGCGGCGGAGGAAATCAGCGCGGCGATCGCGGCGATGCAAGACGCCGCCAAGCGCGGTTTGTGGAAAAAAATGTTTGCATTGATGCAGGGTGAAGCAAGTTAATTCGTAGCGCCCCTGACAAGTTTTGGCGTTGGGGTTCGGCAATATTTTACTGTCCCCCCCAATGACTTCCCGTTTATTTGGCCAATTAGTCGACGAGTTGGACTGGCATCCTCCCCCGCACCGAGTTGATTAAGAAAATTGCTTCGGCTTGCCGTAAATCCCCCGGCCGCAGCACGCGCTCGCTGAGCTTGCCCAGTGCCAAAAGCTCGGCACGAAACGTTCCTGCCAACAAACCGCATTCCACCGACGGCGTGTAATCGTTGCCACCCCATCGCACCACGAGATTGGCGAGGGTGGATTCCGTCAATTCGCCGCGCTCATTCACCAGCAGCACCTCATCACAATCAGGCCGCGAAGCTTTGCGAGTTTCATAAACTTCGCGATGCGTAGTTTTGTGAAATAAAAAAACGTCGCGGCTATTGACCGGCTCGCGAGCGATGGTCACTCGCAACAATGATCGCGGCGATAATTCCGCCAAAGCGGTGTGGGCAATTTGTGGGCTGCCATCGCGATTGAGCAACAAACGAATTTTGAATTTTCCATTGGTTAGATTCTCCGCAGCTTTCTGCAGCGCCGCGCGTATTTCATTCTCATTAAATTGAAAACCGAAATAATCGGCGGAATCGGCGAGGCGGGCCAAATGGCGGTCGAGCAGGAAATAGCCGGCGTCGCCCTCATACAAAATGGATTCCAGCAAGGCGAAATCCGGCCGGTTTTGCGAGAGGAATTGGGCTTTCAGCAGACACTCGCGATATTCGGCTTCCGGCGAGGAATCGTAAGTGATGCCGCTGCCGACGCCGAGTTCGGCCATGCCGGTATGCGTGTCGATGAGCAGCGTGCGAATCGCGACGTTGAACGCGGCTTCCGGGCCGGGCGAGACAAAACCGATGCAGCCGGTATAAATTTGCCGCGGCGAATTTTCAAGCTCGTCGATAATTTTCATCGTACGGATTTTTGGCGCGCCGGTGATTGAGCCGCCCGGAAACAGCGCTTGCAGAATTTCCACCAAGCCAGGCTGCGGCAACAAGCGCGAGGCAATCGTCGCAGTCATTTGCAGCACGGTTTCGTAACGTTCGACCTCAAAAAGCTTCGGCACGTGTACCGAGCCAAATTCGGAGATCCGGCCCATGTCGTTGCGCAGCAAATCGACGATCATCAAATTTTCGGCGCGCTCTTTGGCAGAAGTTTGGAGCTCTTCGCAATAATGCCGGTCCTCAGCCGCTGTCCGGCCGCGCGGGCGCGTGCCTTTCATCGGTCGCGTGATGAGATTTCGATTTTGCCAGTGAAAAAACAGTTCGGGAGAGGCGGAGAGCAGGTGATAGCGCCCGAGATTGATATACGCGCAATAACCGGCGCGCTGGCTGCGGCACAAACGATGATACAAAGCCAAATCGTCGCCATGAAAATTGGCGCGCAAACGAAACGTGAAATTGACTTGATAGGCGTCCCCCGCCGCAATGTGCTCGCGAATTTGTTCGACCGCCTGGCAATAGCTGGTTTCGTCAATGCTGGATTCCCAATCCGACAACTCAAACTTGCCGTCGCGAAAAAAATCCCCGGCGGTGATTTCGCGGCGTTCTTTGAAAAGGCCGAACCACAGCAAAGGGAATTCCGTCGCGTCTTTCACGCGCAAATTCGGCTCGAAAGCCGGTGCGGCTTCATAAACCAGAAATCCCGCAGCGTGCAAACCGTTTTGCACGGCCCTTTCGATGCGGCGCAACGCGGGAATAATATGCTCGTGCGTGGTTGCCGAAATTTCTTCGACGCAATCGCCGAAATGGAATGAACGATCGCCGGGAGAGCGCTGGTAGCTTTCGAGCAAAACAAAGGGCGTAGTCATGGTGGGAATATACAATTTTTCTTTGTTTTAAAAAAGCCGGCGGGATGGATAGGAGGGTGCCATTCGTGGCAATGCTTAAAGCGCCAAATTCATCTCTTTCATCTCCCGCCGCGCTTCTTCGAATTTCTCCAGCCGGCCGAGATCGCGCCAATAATAGTCGTCCATGCGGAAAGCGAGAATTTTTTCGCCCTCGCCAGCAAGGTGCAGGTAGGTTTGGATAATCGAAAAGGCCCCACCCTCGCGCATCTTTGAAAAAATTTCCGGCGAGATGACGTGAATGCCATTAAAGGCCAATCGTTGAAAGTCTGCGAGCGGTGTTCCGGCCCATTCAACGCGATTCTCTTTAACCGACTCCCAACCGCGCAGCACGCCCTTCTCATCAAACAGAAAATAGCGGCTGGTTATGCGATCTTGCACCGCCAAAGTTGCCAGGCTGGCGTTCTCAACGTGGAAGCGATACATTTTGCTCAGGTCGAGGTTGCTGAGAACGTCCACGTTGTGTACGATAAAGGGCCGGCCGTCATCAAAAAAGCCGGCCATTTTTTGCAAGCCGCCGCCGGTATCCAAAAGCTCGGTCTCGCGCGAAATTTCGATGCGAATGCCAAAGTCATTCCTGGCGCGGAGAAAATCCACGATCATCTCCGCCAAATGAAAGACATTGATGACGACTTCGGTGCACCCGACGTTGATGAGCCGGCGCAGGACGATTTCCAACATCGGCACGCCGTTGAGGTCAATCAACGCTTTCGGGCAGGTGTCCGTCAGTGGCCGCAGCCGGCTGCCCACCCCGGCGGCAAGAATCATGGCTTTCATTCAAACGCCACCAAAATGAGTTGACCAAATCTTTTAGTTCGTCCACGCTTTGAATCGCCGATAACAACTTTGCCATCCGTTCCAGCTTTTTTACGATTTAATTCGGCGGCGAGCTTGCTATTGTAAGAACTTGGGAAGCCTTTGGAATCAAGGCATTCAGCAGCGGATAATTCCAATCGTTGGCGACGCTGTTATAAACACCGAAGCCGGCGATAAATTCCCAATAGTGCCAGCTCATGCCGTTGGCCTCGGCGGTGCGGGCGACGAATTCCGTCCACAGCGCGCGCGACGGCATATCGGCTTTGCTGTAAGCGCCAAATTCACCGACATTCAAAGGCCGGTCCCGAGCTGCGCCCCAATTCGCGGCCTCGGTTTGGCGAATAATCACGATCGCCTCTTGCAAATACTGATTCCAGATGCCTTCGGTCAGCAAGCTATTCGGCTCGTTGAGCAGCTCGAAAAAAAGATCGCCGGAATGATTTTGATAATGCGCGGCAAGCTGCTTCCAGCGTATTTTTGTCAACGTCATTTTCGAGCTTCACTCCTTGAATGAAAACGAAACTACCAAGTGAGCTTTATAATACAGAAACGGCAGCAAAGATGCAAGTTTTTTGCAGGCGTTTATCCGGGGATTTTTATTTGCGCTCTCCACCATCCCCGCCTGTCCATCCCGTCCGTGTGTACTGGGTCACTTACCTGACCATTACCCATATCTATCCTTACTGGACACAGGGCGGTCATGGCTTGGTCGCGACGCCATGGACATCGTGATCTTCCACATCGCCGTCAGGTCATCGAGGCGTTGCAGACCCAGC
>Ga0247727_10002785_pt1 | contig 39492 bp, 30 predicted proteins | sample WisWelCaveWW1625_FD_202498 | JGI IMG/M metagenome (GOLD analysis project Ga0247727, IMG submission 202498) | Biofilm microbial communities from Wishing Well Cave, Virginia, United States - WW16-25 | ecosystem: Environmental > Aquatic > Deep subsurface > Groundwater > Cave microbial mat | place... | reverse complement strand
GTGTTCAGTTCAACGCAAAATGTGCTGCTGACAGTCGCTGCTGAAGGTGTTACATCCTCCGGAACCGATTGTGAGAAACCTGCTGTGGTGATCAGAAGAGAAGCTGCTACAAAAATGTTTTTCATAAGATGATGATAAAATGCGTTGTTTGATTCTGGTAAGGTTTTGACACTAAGACTGTCAAAAGTCGCTTCGGGTTGCCTGAAGCGGTATTAATTTGATCATTCTTTTCAACACGTGTCATTTATTGAAAAACGAAAGGGCCGCCCTTACACTGGTAGAGACGTGAAATTACAGGTTTTTCGTCCTACAAATAAGCAAAAAAAAACCGTCCCGACGATGCTGTCGGGACGGTTTTGTGTGAAAAAGGTTGAGCAAACTTATTTCAAGATCGTAACGTGACCGTGGTGCTTGTGACGCTGATCGGAGTTATTGTCTCCGAACTCAAGCGACCAGATGTAGGTTCCATCTTGTACAAGACCTAAACTTCCGTAGGTTCCGTTCCATCCCGAAGTTGGGTTGAATGTTTCGTACACGATTTCGCCATAACGATTCCAGATGGTCATATGGAAATCATATGGATCGATGCCAGAGTAGAACGAAGGCTTGAATGTTTCGTTGAACTCGTCGCCGTCTGGTGTAAAGATGTTCGGTATAAAGAACACAATCACATCGTCAACGTGTACAATCTGAGTTGAACTTACCGCACAGCCGATTGAGTTTGTTCCGGTGAGTGTTACATAGTAGTCAACATTACCTTGTTCTTCAGGGAATGTATGAATCGGATTCTCTTCGAAGCTGTTTGGTGAATAGTCACCGAAGGTCCACTCGTAGGTATCTGCATATTCAGAATGGTTGGTGAAAGTAACTTCTGTTTCTTCAACCACTGGACGCCAAGGATTGAATGTGAAACTAACTTCAGGTGTTCTTACAACCGTAATGTAGTCGTTTTTGGTGAGTTCGTTCACGCATCCGTGAATTGAGGTCACTTTGTAGGTAATGTCATACACACCTTCTACCTCGAAACGGTTGAATACAGTTCCACAACCCGTAGCGGTTTGTCCGTCGCCGAATGTCCAGAGACACGATGCAGCAGCAGGTGCAGAGTATCCTGTGAAGTGAACATCAAATGGAGTACATCCCAAGGTGTCGTCTGCGAAGAAGTTGATAACCGGGGTCGGGTGAATGATGACATCCACATCGTCAGTAGCCCAGCATCCGTTGGCATCTGTACCAGTCACTGTATAGGTTACAGTACCTGGAGCCTGGAAGAACGGAACACCGTTAACCGCTGCATTATCCCAAACATATACTCCGGCAGCGCCAGCACCTGAACCCGTCAGGGTAATATTTTGTCCCTGGCACGCTTCGATGTCTCCTGAAGGATCGGAAGCATTTGCTTCAACCGCTGGAGGAGCCAGAACCGTAACAATCATTTCGGATGCGTCGTTCGGGCAAGGAGCAACTCCAAGAACGGTATAGGTAAAGGCATAGTCACCCGGGACCAGACCGTCGCCGTCAAATGTAGATGCGCCGTCAAATCCACCGCTGAGTACTGTTTCAGTCCAGGTTCCTCCTGCATAAGCCAATGGGCTTAACAAAGTCGTCAAATCGACCGTTGAACTTGGGTTGTTACAAACGTCGCTGACGTTGTCCAATCCAGCATCCACTTTCTGGTGCACATTGATTGTAATTGTACAGGTGTCGTTTGGACAAGGAGGCAAGGTTGCTACGATGTAATCGAAGGTATATGAACCAGCAACAACACCTGTGGCATCAAATGCTCCCGTTCCAGGAATAAATGTACCTGATGGTGGCACGGTTGACTCTTCCCATACTCCACCACCGGCAGCAGCAGGGATAAGGTAATCGTCCATATCAAAAAGTCCACCTGAGTTACAGGCATCATCCACAACGTCTGGTCCAGCTGGCGGAGCAAGCATTTGCACAACGATGTCTTTGGAAATTGTTGTAGACAAACAGCCCGCAGTTGGAGTTCCCGTTACAGTATAGGTAGTGGTTACCGGTGGACTTGCGTCTGTTGTTGGTCCTGTCGTTGTACTAAGGTCAGTTGGTGGTGTCCAGTCCCAGGTATAATCCGATGCACCAGGTCCGTCAACAGTAATGGTTGCTGTTCCACCAGGGCAAATTTGAACCGTGTCAACCACTGGGTTGCACTCGTCAATTACACCACCGCTACCTGCGTAGTCGAAGTAGTACAAGTTGGAAATCGCTGCATCTACATCGGCAGAACTCATTACAATGGTAAACTGAATATCAACGGTCGATCCGGCAACGAAATTTGGAATTTTGTACGCCAATGAAATTGCGATGTCGCTCACAGTTGTAGCTCCAACTGTTTGTACAAACGGTCCCACACCATTCCAGATATCAGAAGCGTCACGGTTCGTGAATCCACCGTATGTTACGCGATAATCTGGTCCGATGGCACCGATTCCGACATAGTTGTTCCACATATTGAACTGCTCGGCGCAAACCAGTGCGATTTCACAGGCAGGAGTTGGTTGTGCTTCAATTGTATTCGTTGTAGAATACCCCCAACCGATTGGCTCGTTGTTGTCCGGGTCGAAGTTTCTGTAGTAATACACGTTCGGCATATCGAATGCATTCGTGTTGGTGAACGTTACGCTCGTGGTGTAGTACAACTCGGTTGTAATGAGTTTGTACTTGATGTGAATATCAATTCCCATCACCGAACCGTCCCAGTCAACAATGATACAATCACCGATTACGGCGTATCCTGTGATTGCACCAGGTATCTGCGGTGCAGGAAAACCTGTCGCGTTGTTCGAATAGTTTACACCACCGATTTCAAGACCGAATCCATTTTCAGGAGAACCTGGCGAGAAAAAATCCCCGTCATAGTTGCCCCATCCGTCCATTGCCGGGTTGGAGACAAATCCGAAGTAAATCAGAGGTGAGGTAAAGAAATCCGACCGTGCGTGTGAACCTGCAAGTATCGGAGCTCCTTCCATTCCCTTGGTGTTAACACCCACTTCTACAGCGTCACCGATCAAATAGGCGCTACCGGCTACGATTTGTGAGTTCACGTTAGCGGAACCGAGTAGCAATGCGATTGCTGCGGCTGAGATGTTTTTAATATGGCTCATTGATTTCATTTTATTCTTGGGTATTTTCTGTGATCAATTAAAATTATTCTGCTGGACACAAAGTGGCCAGGTAATTGTTCCACCAGGTCAAATCCTGCGGAACAGGAGTGCGGTCCAGATGGAGGTGAATGAATGCTTTGTTCTGTGAGTGGTCAACAATATAGGTAATGAGGTTGTTGGCCCGTGTCCAGAATGCCTTTTGAGCATCTTCCTGATTGGTGAATCCGAGATCTGCGATGTTCATTACATACCACTCGGTCACTGCTTCGCCTGTGTTCAGTTCAACGCAAAATGTGCTGCTGACAGTCGCTGCTGAAGGTGTTACATCCTCCGGAACCGATTGTGAGAAACCTGCTGTGGTGATCAGAAGAGAAGCTGCTACAAAAATGTTTTTCATAATCTACTGTTTAAATGTGTTCTTAAACTATTAAAATCAATACGACGTGGTGGTAATGATTTGCTTTTAAGACTGCAATTTACATAGAGGGGTTGCCTTCGGATGCCGATATATTTTTTCCTTAATCATTTTGTGTGCTATCGTTAATAAAATAACAATCTGTTAATTTTATAGACTACTGCTTCACTCTTTCGGCGAAACCGCTCTCATTCAAATTCTGGCGAGGTTTATTTTTAGGCAAGGAGGGTCGACATTCCTTTCACCACCTGACCGAGCGCCACTTTAATATCGGTGCCAAGCGGGAGAAAAACATCCACCCTCGATCCAAATTTGATGAAGCCAAATTCGTCGCCAGCTTTAACGAGCTGATCGGTTTTTGCATAACACTTTATTCTTCTGGCCACTGCGCCAGCAATTTGTCTCACAAGAATCTCGTTGCCGGATTCCGTTCGGATGACCAGGGTTGTCCGTTCGTTGAGTGTGGAAGACTTTGGATGCCAGGCAACAAGGAATTGGCCTGGATGATATTTGTAGTACATCGTTTTACCAGAAACGGGATACCATTGAACGTGCACATTCAATGGAGACATAAATATGGAAATCTGAATGCGCTTGTCTTTAAAGTACTCTGGTTCGTCCGTTTCTTCGATAACGACCACTTTCCCGTCAGCCGGGCATACAATGTCCTTTGCGGTTGCAGCGAGTTTTCTGGAAGGAACCCGAAAAAACTGCGCGATGAGAATAAAAAACGCGAGGCAGGTTAGATTGATCAGCCAAAAGAGCCAGAGGAATTCGCAGAGGAAAAAAAAATTCAACGTCACAATTCCAGCACAGAGCGATGCAGCAATCAGAATGATACCGAATCCTTCTTTGTGAATTCTCACAGCGCCGAATTAAAAACAAACGTATGCAAAAGATAAACAGCCGGAATAGCAAATAGCGACGCATCCATCCGGTCGAGCAGTCCGCCATGACCTGGAAGCATTTTACCCGAATCCTTCACGTTGAGCGTTCGCTTGATTTGCGATTCGAACAGATCCCCCAACGTACCGCAGACCGCGATAACGGCGCCATAACAGCTGTACACGACATAACTTTCGCCCGTGATTCTTGCGATTATGATTCCACAAACTACAGCAAAGATGAAGCCTCCGGCGAATCCTTCCCAGGTTTTTTTCGGCGAGATACGTTCTGCCATTTTGTGTTTTCCGAAGCCCTTCCCGATGAGATAAGCGAATGTATCGTTGCTCCAGATGATCAGAAATATGGACAACACAGGTAGGATTCGGATCACTTCGTCACTGCGTGAATCCACCGCGAGAAGATTCAGAAGAAACATTGGTAACAAAACGTAAATGATGCCGAAAAATCCTAATGCCGCGTTGACCAGCGGGGTCGTTTTTTTTCGGAAAAGTTCAAGAGTTGCCAGAATCGGTAAGGCCATAATAGCTAAAACAATGGCATAGTCGGTTGTCATTCCGCGACTCGCAACAATTTGCAAATCCAAAACGAAGCACAAATAAATGACTCCACCGAGAATGGGAACCACGAGTTTGTCAGGCGTAAAAGCAGATGCGCGGAACAGTTTGGTGAATTCGGAAAGCATAATCACGGCGAGTATTCCAAGAACCGCGTGTAAATACCAACCCGAAAGGATGGTTGCACCGACGAGAGTACCGGTGAACACTGCACCCGTAAAAAGCCGATGCAAGAAATTATTCATCTTGATTCGCGATGATATTTTTCGCTAGCTCGACCGATTCATTGAGCACCAGCAGGCGGATTACGCCAAAATTTTGATACGATGAATCCTTCTGGTTCAGAAGAATCGTATTGATGTTCGCTGCCTCGAGTTTCCCTTTTATCAGGCAGGCCAGATGCAGATTGTCCGTGACAAAAATTTCAGTTCTATTTTTCACCTCCCTGATCGCCTTTGTTCTCGTCTGGTTTGACATCGTCCTTTTTCGGAAGAGCCCCGGAACCAAATGTTGACGCTGGTTTGAACTCGTTTCGTGGTACGAATTCATTTGCCCCGGATTTTGGTGGTGTCGTTTTATCGAGCGGTTTTTCCGACTCTTGTTTTGGTGTTTCGCTCTTTTTTTCTGCTTCTGCGGACAAAGATTCCTTCAGGTCCAGTTCCGACTGAAGATTGCTCTCGGGAGCGATTTGCTTTTTAATTACTTCCTCTTTTTCCCATTTCCGTTTGCCAAAAATTGCGATGAGGTCGTCCTTGAATATCACTTCTTCCTCGAGCAGTTTTTCAGCGAGAAGCGTCAGTTTGTCTTTGTTTTCGCGGAGAAGTTTCAAGGCGCGGTCGTATTGTTCCTCGATCATTCGGGTAACTTCTTCGTCAATTAGTTTCGCGCGATCTTCGGAATACGGTTTGGTAAAACTTCCCATTCCCTGAGAATCGTAGTAGGAAATATTTCCAAGTGTTGGACTCAGCCCGTAAATGGAAACCATTGCATACGCCTGTTTGGTAACCTTTTCGAGGTCACTGAGGGCGCCGGTAGAAATTTCGCCGAATATCAATTCTTCGGCAGCTCTTCCGCCCAATGCATAACACATCTCATCGAGCAGTTGTTCCGTGGTGGTTATTTGGCGCTCTTCGGGTAGATACCAGGCTGCACCGAGAGATCGGCCGCGCGGAACGATCGTTACTTTTACCAGAGGTGAAGCGTGTTCCAGCAGCCAGGAACTCGTTGCGTGGCCGGCTTCGTGAAAGGCAATTTTTCGCTTTTCTTCTGGCGTGATGATTTTGTTTTTCTTTTCCAGTCCACCGATGATTCGGTCCACGGCGTCGAGAAAATCCTGCCGGTCGACGAATGACTTCTTTTTGCGGGCTGCAATGAGTGCCGCTTCGTTGCAGATGTTTGCAATGTCGGCACCTGAGAATCCAGGCGTTTGCCGCGCGAGGAAATCAATGTCCAGTTCCTTTTCCAGTTTAAGCGGCTTCAGATGGACTTTGAAAATTTCCTTTCGTTCGTTTATGTCGGGCATATCGACATAGATTTGTCGGTCGAAACGTCCAGCGCGCATCAGTGCGGAGTCGAGCACATCGGCGCGGTTTGTCGCGGCCAGAATGATAACCCCGGAGTTAGTGCCAAAACCGTCCATCTCGGTTAGAAGCTGGTTTAGGGTGTTCTCGCGTTCGTCGTTCGATCCGAAGTTGGCATTTTTTCCACGGGCACGACCGATCGCGTCAATTTCATCAATAAAAATAATGGAAGGTGCTTTTTCTTTGGCCTGACGGAACAAATCGCGAACTCGGGAGGCACCTACCCCAACGAACATTTCGACAAAATCAGAACCTGAGAGTGAAAAGAACGGAACCTTGGCTTCGCCTGCGACCGCCTTAGCCAATAGAGTTTTACCAGTCCCCGGAGGGCCGACCAGTAGCGCGCCTTTTGGAATTTTCGCTCCCAGCTCGGTGTACTTCTTTGGATTTTTCAAAAAATCCACAATCTCTTCAATTTCTTCCTTCGCGCCTTCCAGACCGGCAACATCTTTAAATGTGGTATTTGTTCCTTTGCCCTTTTCAAAAACCTTGGCGCGGGATTTTCCGATGTTGAAAATATTTCCTCCGCCACCACCGCCGCCACTTCCACCTGAAACACGGCGCATCAGAATCAACCAAAAAACAATAAGGATTATAGGGAACAACAACCAACTGAGAATTCCGCTCCAGTCCGTCCTGCGGTCATACTCGATCCCGAACGCATATTTAGGTCCCTTGCTGTCCAGTTCGCTTTTCAGTTTGTCCAAATCTTCCTCGAACGATCGCATCTCTGGGGTTACAAATTCCAGATCGGGCGACTGGCCGGAAAATCCGTCTTTTGTTCGGAGCGCCTCATATTTTTTGTCCAGTTTGCGCACTGAGTCGAGCGCTTCGGGCTTCAAAAAGACCTCAACAATTTCTTCGTTTTTGATCACCATTACGTGATCGATATAGCCACGGCGGGCAAGGTCATAAAAGTCGCTTTCCTGTACCTCAATGATTTTTCCTTGCCAGGAGACCAGATTAAAACTGATCAGCAATACGGCAATGATGGCATAGATCCAATATGCGTTAAAGCCTTTTTTCTTTGGTTGTTCGGACATAATTTTTTATGAAACGTCAGGTACATCTGTCCGGATCGAATCCGCCCACAGGTCTTCCAAATTGTAAAACTCCCTTCTGTCCCGGTAAAATACGTGAACCACAACGTCGATATAATCCAATAAAATCCATTGCGCGTTGATAGCCCCTTCCGTATGCCAGGGTTTTTCTTTCAAATCTTTTCTTGTCTTTCGAACCACGGAGTTGTAAATCCCTTCAACCTGTGTACTGGATTCACCGGAGCAGATAATAAAAAAGTCCGCCACCGATTGTTTCAGCTCTCTCATATCCAGCTTTACGACATTTTTGCCTTTGACATCCTGAATCCCATCGATGATGCAATTCACCAATTTTTCGGTGGGACTTTTAGATTTAGGTGAGGCCTTTCGCATTCATTGGACTTTGACAGGCAAAACTACTTCTTTTGTTTCATACTTGAACCCTTCTTGTAATTACCTTTTAACGCTTTGCGTCGTCCGTGACTTTCGGCAGGCAGGTTTCGGCTCAATTCCCGATAGACCACTATGGCGGACTGTTGGGATTGAACGCTGCCTCGACGAAGCGAATCGGCACGAGGCGGACGCAAATCTCATCAAAAATAATTTTAGGAAGGGTTCTAGAACCCATCTCAAAATTATCTTTGGCGCTTTTTCTGCGCCTTTCGCCCTTATCCTTCGTTGCCTTTCTTGCACAGATACCCTCTGGATATGCACTTCGAAAGGCGTCTCGGCTAAAGCCAAAATTCTTGAAAAATCCCTCAAACATAATTTTGAGATGGGTTCTAGCTAAAAATGGCCACATTTGTTTGCTTTGATGAGCGCCAATGAAGCCAGATTTCATCCTTCTTGATTCCGTTGATTCTACGAACAACTATGCAGCCAAACTTATTCGGAGCGGAAAAGCGCAGCACGGCACGACAATTCTGACAAAACGACAGACAGCGGGAAGAGGTCAGCGCGATTCGGTCTGGCAATCTGACACGGATGAGAACCTTTTGATGTCAGTCATTCTCTTTCCAAAGCTTCTGGCGGACGACCTGTTTTTGCTCAATATGGCTGTTTCGCTCGCTGTTCAACACGCTTTGACGTCATTCGGTGTTCACAGTGTCATCAAATGGCCAAATGATTTGCTTTGCCTGGATCCCTTGCGGCGGGCGAAAAAAATTGCAGGTATCCTGATTGAAAACCAGCTCAAGGGTGCTGCGGTTTCATCTTCCATCGTCGGCATCGGGCTGAACGTAAATCAGGCGTCCTTTGTAGGATTGAGCGCTACCTCGGTTCGAAATGAGACAGGTGTCAGAAACAATCCGCCTGAATTATGTGAGGTGATTTTGACAGCCCTGACTGGCTATCTGGACGATATCTGCAGCAGTCGTTCGGCGCTTATTCATCAGACTTACCTCGAACACCTCTACCTTTTCAATACCTCTTACCAATTCACCGTAGCAAACAGTACGTTTACTGGAACTATTCGTGGAGTCGACGCTCTAGGTAGGATTCAGATCGAAACAGCAGAAGGGACGAAGTATTTTGGCAATAAAGAAGTCCAGTACACTGGTTTGGAAGAATCGGCCAGTTAACCAGCTGGGGTTTCAGTTTCGGGACTTCCGTGGATACGTTTCAACCGTTCGGCCATAAAATCAAAAAGATTCTGAAGCGGCTTCGCCACCATCATCTTCAGAAAGGGATTTATGTCTCCATCAAAAACCAACCAGGCACTACATCCGTCCTTTTCGGGTTCGATGTGTATAACAAGCGTGAAGGTAAAAGGCGCTCCGTTCCCATTGACAATGTCGATGCGCGAATGAGGTGTCGTTCCATTTTTCACAAGCGGAATGGTTGCGGCATTCTGGATCCTGAATGAACAAAAATCAACATCCGACTTCCAATCGGAAATTTTATCGCGGGGCAATAATTGGTCAAAATGATTGAAGTCGATTGCAAAGTTGAAGACCTTTTCCGGCGTGGCAGTGAGCCGGACTTTTTGAGATTCAAGGACGGTAGACATCAATTTTTCCATTTATGAGGATCAAGCCTCCAGTCACGCAATGAATTCAGTTCATTTTCTGCAATGTAATTGGCCTTAACAGCCATATCGATCAGGCAATCGTAATCGCAGAGTGTGAAGAAATCGCATTGCTCCTTTTCAAAACTTTTGACAGCCTTCTTAAAACCATAGGTAAATATGGCGGCAAGTCCAAGCACATTGACTTTGGCTGCGCGCAAGGCCTCGACGGCCTTTAAACTAGATCCACCGGTGGATATAAGATCCTCAATTACCACCACACGTTGTGCCTCGCGGTACTCCCCTTCAATGAGGTTTTCGAGTCCGTGGCCTTTGGCAGTGGTCCGAACATACACAAAAGGCAGTCCCATTTCTTCGGCTACGAGAGCCCCGATCGCGATTCCACCGGTTGCTACACCGGCAATCAACTCGACGTTTGGGTACTGCTGGTTAATTTGTTCCACAAAAGTCTGGCGGATTGACGTGCGGATTTGCGGATAGGATAGAATTTTGCGGTTGTCGCAATAGATCGGCGATTTCCATCCACTGGCCCAGATAAAGGGTTCATCGGGCTGCAACTTAACAGCCTTGATCTGAAGCAAAAAATCAGCTATTTTTAGCGCCTTGTCCTTGTCCAAAATCATAGCGATCAAATGTATGAAGTTTTTATAGATAACGAGCTGCGGAGGATAAACGTGAAAGACGAGCAAGAGTTGCTCTGTCATTTTCAGGATCACCGCTATATCAGGGCTGCCGGAGGAGTTGTTCGACATAATGAAAAATATCTTTTCATTCTTCGTCACGACCTTTGGGACATTCCAAAAGGCAAACTGGAAAAGGATGAAAGCGTTGAAGCGGGTGCGGTTCGTGAAGTAGAAGAAGAGTGTGGCGTGACTGGGGTTGAAATCACTTCACCTCTTTGCGAAACCTGGCACACCTATGAACGCAAGGGAAAAATGCACCTCAAAAAATCCAGCTGGTTTTTGATGACCGCAAAAAATGTAGGTTCTTTGCAGCCGCAAACCAGTGAGTCCATCACAGAAGTGCGCTTCTTTACCCTTGAGGAATTGGAGTTGGTTCGGTCGAACACGTATGGTTCCATTCTGCAGGTCATCACTGAATTGAAGAAACGCTGAGTGACTAATTGTGGACTATCTCGCGGCCATTTGTTTCCTTTTAACAAATTTGCATTGATGCATCAGACGCCGAGACATTGAAGAAACCCGATCCAAAATATCTGCCCGACGACCAGAAACTAGTCGCTGCTGCGAAAAAGGACCGCGCTGTTTTTTCTATTTTGTACGAGAAGTATTTTGAGAAGATCTTTCATTTCGTGTACAAACGAGTGGGAGACGAGGATGCAACCGGAGACATTACGCAGGAGGCGATGCTCAAGGCAATGTTCAACCTGAATAAATACGAAGATCGGGGAGTTCCATTTACTGCGTGGCTTTACCGAATTGCCTCGAACGAAGTGAATCTTTATTTCCGCGCCAAGAAGAAAAATTTCACGGTTGAAATTGAAGAAAAGCACGTAAAGAGTATACTCGAGGAAGTCAAAAGTGGCGATGCAATGAGTTTGGAGGATCAGGAAAAACTGGTCGGCGCTTTGAATAATCTTGAGCCCGAGCACGCGGAAATCATCGACCTGCGGTTTTTTATGCAGTATTCGTTTAAAGAAATTGCCGATTTTTACAACATTACCGAGGCCAATGCCAAAATGCGGTTGTACCGGATACTGGACAAGGTAAAAAAGGACTGGAAATAATGCGTAAGTACAAGATAAACCGGACACAAAATGTGAAGTTGCCCTCGAAAGAAGCGATGGCGAAGCACAAGAGCTTTGGCCGTTTGTGGCACGAGTACGACCGTGTGACCAAACGTCCGACCAAACCGATTTACAAAGACAAGAAGCTGTTTTTCATTCTACTTTTCATTGCGCTTATGGCGATGATATTGTCTCAGGTGGCAAATGAGGACAAGAAAAAGGACGACAAAAAGAATCAGGACACGACCGTTGTCGACTAAGCGTTCAACCATTGTGAATAAGGTATTTGCGGACTTATGGTCATTTTCAGACGAAGGTCATTTCAAACACATCACCAATGAACGGCTTTTATTATCTTAGCCGACTCAATTTTTGAGATATCTCCCGGCTCCGCCTGAGGCGGATTTGGAGGATAAAGGAGAGGTGGGTGAGTGGCTTAAACCAGTAGTTTGCTAAACTGCCGTACGCCAAAAGTGTACCGGGGGTTCGAATCCCCCCCTCTCCGCTGAAGGGGATAACTGGAATTTCACATTCAGTTGTCCCCTTTTATTTTTGCCCAATCCCTTACCAATACTGGCAAACAATTCAAACACCGGATTGAGTTTCGGGGTTCGACATTTTTTTCCGTCAAATGAAAATAATTCGGGGAATATCGAACCCACAATCTTCTGTTTAAGCCCAACCGTGCAGTTTTCGTAGGCTTCCGAGAGTTTTGCCAAAAGATTCAAACCCGATTGTAAAAGACCTGCATATTCCACAGATGAGACTTTAAGCCCTTTAATTTTCTGCACAATCTCGTCCCTGTGTGCTGAATAGCGACTTTTGATTTGCACGTATTCATGCGGGTCAAGTTTTCCATCGAGCATTAAATCCTGAGAACGCACCAGCCTTTCATTGATCTGGTCCAATTGTTTCTGAAGACTTTTTGCCTCAACTTTTCCGCCTTCTTTTGACAGCACCAGTTGTTCTTCAAGCATCACCGTGTAGAGTTCCTTTATTTCCGGGACAATGGCAATACTATCCAACAATTCTTCAAAAGCCTTGTGAACCTTATCGGCTGACTCGCGCTGATCTTTGCAATGATTGCAATGGTAATACCCGTATCGTTTGCCAAGTTTTCCCCTTGATAAGCTGGCCGTCATCGCGTTATTGCAATGACGACAACAGATAACACCTCTCAAAGGAAAATCGTTCCTGACCTTTGAATATTTGGGAATAGATTTTCCACGGGCTTTGCGGTTGCCCGAAAGCATTTGCTGAACCTCATAGAACAGCGTTTCGCTTACCAACGGTTCGTGAATTCCTTCAACAATGACAGCCGGTTCATTATCACATGCCGGGACAGCAATTTTCCCCGCGTACAGAATCCTTTTAAGAATATTGCAAAGGTTGTTCCGGGAAACAACGACTCCCTTTTTCCGCAGTTCCTTCCTGATCTCCACTTGTGATACCCCGCTTGCAGCCTGTTCAAAAATGTAGGTAACAAGCTGCGCTTTTTGCGGATCGGGCACAATGATGTGTTTACCACCAGCGTCCGTTGCTTCTGTGTAACCGAAAACGGCAGGTCGGGGCCAGCGCCCTTGTTTCAGACCTTGTCTTATTCCCCTTCTCACGAACATTGAGCGTTTCTTATTCTCCACATCCGGTGCCGCCATATACACGGCAAGCATCATCAGTTGTTCCGGGATGTTAAAATCAATGGGCTGGTCAATGGCCTGCGGTGTTATCTTCCTTTTCTGTAAATCGCGGATTACGTTAAACCCGTCAGTTATGTCCCTCGAAAACCTGTCCCATGTAATGATGAGCAGTTCATCCACTCTAAATTTACCGCCCTTCACCAATTCCATCCATTTTTTCCACTCAGGACGATCAAATGATTTGGCCGAATGGTCCTCGCGGATGACATACGCTATTTCATAATCGTTTCTCTTGCAGTAATCCTTCAGGCGTTCCTCCTGGTCGCCCAAACTATATCCCGTTCTGGCCTGTTCATCAGAACTAACCCTGCACATTATCGTTACCCTTTTCATCGTTCTTGCTTTTCTTTGACTTAATTATTTCCACGTTGATCTTTACCATCCTCATCAGGAAGCCCCTGATCAATTCCAGTTGTTCGTCCGTGTATTTCTCTCCTTCTTTGCCCAGCAATTGCCGGCACTTTTTTACACTAATCATAATCCCTCTCTTCGTTATTACCAAGTTTTATGGATTTTTTTGGTAATCCTCCGCATCACTGATTAATATTCCATCATCACCTCCTTTTCGCTGTTTTGTGTGTTGTATGTTATCTGGTACGACTCATTCTTCTCAAACAATTCTTTCAAAAGTTCTTTGGCCTTTTGAAGTTCCTTTGGTTTTTCTGCGACATTAAAGCTCAGGCTCTCATTGCCGGTTTTTACCTTCAGGTTGGTAATGCGCTCTTTTCGCAGGTTAATCAAAAGTTCCTTTTCCTCCGGGGTAAGATCAAAAACATTGTTGAGTTCATCGAGTTCGTACAATTCTTCTTTTTCAATGAACTCAGAAACGATGTGCCGAAGCGGGAAACTGATAAACGGACCGTTCATCATTGCATCGGCAGTGAACATATCTCTCATGGGGTTTCCCTCGAAGGTGATGCAGGTTCCGTCTTTTTTAATCAGCAGGTGAACGTCTGATTTAGCGATAATGGTCATGTAAACGAGCATGGTCAATACAGAGTTGACCAACTTACCCTCGGTGGAATCCATGAGCTTGTTCAGTTCCTTCGATGAAGCAAAAGCCGTTTTCATTTCCTTCTGGATTGCCTTGATTTCTTCATCGGAATCTTCTTCGGCGGTGAGCATTTCGGTAAGCATCGCCCTGAAGTCGATTTCATTCAAAAGAGAAGCCTTTACCTTTTTAATGGATTTGAAAGGCAAGCCAAATTCCCGAAGCTCAGTTACCATCCGCAACCATACGTATTCCATGGCGTTGTATTTCCGGCGACCTTTTGTCCTTTTCTTCTCAATATACAAACCGGCCTTTGTCCAAGTAAAAGCGATATTGTCGGCAAGACCGATATCGGAAAGCTGGAACTGTTTCTCGAAAAGCAATTCCAGCAGGTCGGATGACTCTTCAAAAAACTCGATTATTTCGGATTGTTTATTTTTCATATAAATTACATTACCTCTTACAAAGGTAAGCTAAAATTGTGCCAAAGTCAAGGTTTCACAAGAGGTTTTTCAGATAAAATCATAAAATTCAGTATTTCAAATAATTGTGCATCCGTTGAACGTTCAGAACGTTCAAAAAAGTGGCAGAATTATGGACAATTTGGCCGCAACATTCCTTGTACATAGTGTCAGGTTTGATTTCCGGTTACCGCTACCAACTGTACGAATAAAAAACGGGTTTCATTTTCAAAACCTTGCTTTTTCTTGCTTTTTCATCACTTTTCGTGCTTTTTCTGTCGTTATTAACCCTCAGCGGATTTGGCTCTGAGGCAATAGTCAGAACCTTCTCAAAATTTCAAGAAGCCAAAGCGCTAAACAGTGGCAGGGCATGTTTATAAGTGACAGGGATTATTAGCAATAATAAACATCGCTATCTACCTGACACAAATCAGTCAGCAAGGGGAATTTGAGCAGTTAACTTGCAGTTAGAAACAAAAAACCGTCCGGACTTAATTGTCCGGACGGTTTTTTTTGTCATTTAGGCTTTAAGACTACTCAATCACCAACTTCAAAACATCCATCGTCAAACCATCCGCCAATACACTCACCGTGTAAACGCCAGAAGCAAGTGTAGATATATCAACACTAACCCCACCGTGGTTAGGATTGGCAAATGCCGAAATTACTTTTTGACCTACAAGATTTCCAAAGCTAATTTCGTAGGTGGACATTTCATCCATATTCGGTATTTCAATGAAAACTTTTTCGTTGGCTGGGTTTGGGTAAATGCGTACCAAATCCTCACTTGATTCTCCTCCCGTTGATATTGGAGTTTTTGGCACCCCATCTTCCATGACCGGCATAACAGGGTGAATGATTGCGTCTGAATACGTCACCAAGTACAACAATGCATCCGCTCTTGGCTCAAGTCTTGGATCTTCGGTTTCGGTAGAAATTTCGAGCAAATCCTCTACCATAGCTGAATCTGACGCAATCATCTCTAACTGATCTTCCGATCCAATCGTTGCAATATTAATATCGGCGATTCGTGTAAAATCGGTCTCACCGGTTTCAGCAACAATTGCGTTGCGTACCACAATGGCTTCTGCAAGGTCTTCCTGAATAATCAGTGCATCCACCAGTTGTTCGGTACGCTGTGGCCTGTCCTCCGCTACCAGTATGGCCACGATGCTGTCCATTGGGTTCACGGCAACGGTATCATTTAAATAATACCTTATGGCCTCATCCACCCACCACTCGCGTTCCTGCGTGTAGTAGCCAATATTGTTTAGCAGTTCTGCCATCGGCGAAAGGCTTCCATCCTGAGCAGCATCAATAGCGGCTTCAATTCCCGGAGGCAAGGACAATGCCTCAACTGCCGCCATTACTGCTGGCGAAAGCGGCGAATTTGCAAGTAGAACCTGCTTCAGATTTCCAACAGGGGGATTAGTGGCAATGTAAGCAAGCAATACTTCATCACTGAGGTATGGCGATGCAGCAAGCAAGGCAGTCTTGACAGTTCCACTTGATCCGGTGGCAATCAAACTTGTTAGAGCATCTGTGTCTCCTCCATCGATTTGAGCTTCTAATCCGGCTATTAACGCCGCGTAGTTGGCCATGTTTTCGTACGATACTTCCACCGGATAGCCCGACCCGAAAGGATCATCAGCCGATGGTGGAAAATTTGATGGACAAGAATTGTCGTAGTCCATTACGTGTACAAGAATATCATTGATATCGACCACATCACTGGAATAGGTGATGGGCTGCGTTTCCGGACTTTCGTCGTAATAAACATATTGAAAGTCCTGAACAGCAAAACCGGCAAGAATGTGAAAAATTGTTGGATCGCTCAGTACGTTCCTTGCGCCCTTCAGATGAATTAAAGGGTCACTTGTTCCAACCGCCCAGCCCTGATGATATCCAATGCTGGAGGAGGGTGACATGGGATAATAGTTCGGAACAAAAAAATCATACAAAACGGGATCACTGAACGTGTTGCAGTACCATCGCAAGCCGTCGGTTGGTGGATCGAGTGGGTCGATCATCAGCGATGAGTTGCTCCCCTGAGACTGGCCTCCAACCCGAAGATCAGAGAATGAATTACGATAAATCTGATTGTGGGCCGGTCCGGAATTGGTCACTACAATTCCACGCGAAAATGTTGTTATTGCGCTCGGATCGTCAAATTCACTGAGGTTATTATTTTCAACCTGATAGCCCGTGCAACCGCGTAAATAAATACCATAAGGCCGCATGTCGTCAGTCAACGGTATGCCAGAAATTGTACCGACTTCAAAATTGTTCCTGATCACTTTTGAACCCGTGAATGAACCAAGGTAAATGCCATAAATATTGTTGTCGAATTCATTTCGGTCAATCAGTACACCAACAAGCGACGATCCGGTTTGCGCGTAAATGCCATACCATAAATTCTCAAATTCATTCGGATCTGCCACGGACGGAAAACCAGCTGACATTGCCGGATCGACCGTAAGCTTGGTATTATTGCAAAGTATGCCATAGCCGCGCTTAGTTTGCGCGTAGAGGGTAGGATCAACATTTACAAAGCGGTTTCCCTGAAATTTAATTCCGCTCTGATAGCCATTTACAAGATGTACGTGAAATTTCGGGTACTTGGTTGGTATGTTCAAAAGACCATCAGTGATGAACTGGTTATTTCTGAAATAACAAAGGTTATCCGTTATTACGTTGAACCCGCCGGAAGTATAAAAATTCTTGTAGTTCTGAATCAGTACATCAATTTCGTTATTGCGAAAAACCGAATTGACAGCGCGAATGATGCCTCCACGGCAATAGCCTGACACCGCATTGAATGGTACCGACAGATCGTCTGCTCTTGCTCCCAGCAAAGCATGTTCAATTTTTGCGCCATTGTTCATATTCAGGAATCCCTGTTCAGTGGTTGTCAGCGAGCCTTGTTTCTTTAAGCTGTGGCCCTGCACAATGACGCCCTTCCACATCAACTCGTCGCTACACCGGTCATCCACTGTAAGCGTTGCACCGTTGATCAGATGCAACTGTCCTCCGGTGGCCGCTGCGCCGCCTGAACGTTCAATGACAACTTTCGCATCAGGATGAAATTTTAAAGTCATGTTATTAATCGTAACTTTAATTCCGGCGGGAATGGTTAGCGTTCCTGTGATGTAAACGGTAGCCTCACCCGGATTAAACGGATTTGAAGCCGTGGTCCACGTCTGATTGGCTCCACCGGTAAAGGCAGTGTTGGCCGTGTAATTGTCTCCTTCGTAAGTAACGCTTGCAAGACAACACTCCACCGTATTATCAAACCACGTTGTGTAATCCATACCGTCTATCTGGTCAGGGAGGGTGTAGCGTTTTTCTTCTAAATCATCTGAACCTTGATCCCAATAATTCGCAGGGTAGTTTACCGGCTGAAATGTCGCGTCGAAATCACCTATGGAAGATGAAAGAACTAAGTCAGCATTGGATATTTCTGCCAGCGATGTGGATGTTGACATATATAAGTTCCCATTCGTTCCGGTCTCAATAAATGAGTGCTGATGTTCCGCAGGCACCAAAGCCGACCATGCCAGCGGAATCCAGTCACCGGCACCGGCAGCCGCTAACGGGTCGTAACATTGAATGATTTCAGGTTCAAGTATGGTTGGTTTGTGGCTGATATAAATAAACCTTCCATTCGGGCTGAATTCAAGCCCCGCAGGGTCAGCCAGATCTGTTGTAGTAGCAAATGTTGAAATGGGTTTGAACTTAAATGAGGCAGGTATGTAATCCAGGTCGGCAGCGTCGATATCGAGTACAAAAAGTTCCATAGGACCCGCAAAAGCGAGCCGGTAATTGCCGCCGGCAATGGTAGCTACCTCCATTTCGGTACGGTGCTGAGGAAAGGCTACAATTCCCAAATCGCTTAATATTATCGTCTCCTCAGGAATTAACCCGGTAGCGGTGAGACGCAACGTCAGGATCGTCATCTCATTATTCACCGGCGATGGAAAGTTGACATCCGTTATACAAAAAATAGCGTGATCGCCATTGATATCCGGTTTTGATGCTGCCCAAAATACTACCGGGTTGAACGGCCCGATATAATTCGTGATGCCGGATGCAAGCGCAATGACAGGCGTAAACTCTTGCACCAGACTGCCCTTTGCTGAAAGATGGAAGTCGCCATCCGCCGGTTCTGAAATATCCAAAATTGCATAAACCGGCTGGGTGGATGCGGCGTCGCCAGCGGAAGAGGTAGGGTCGATTGCCTCGGAGAAAAGATAATAACGGTTACAGTTACCCGGATCAGGCACAACCATTATTTCGCTATAGCCGCTGTAAACATCATTGTCATCGAAAATTGAGGAAAAAATCGTCCTCCCGTGCCGGTCAAATATGCTTGGTCCTACAATAAAAAACAACAAATCACCGTCGGCATTTGCTATGGCATTGGCCGCGCCTAAGTGTTGCGCGCCGCTGGCCCCGAGCAGGCCCGGTACATAACCGCCGTCAGGACCTACAACATCTGGGTAAGCTACCCCTGTTTCCGGGTCGATGGTGGGGAGGAAATCGTATGTCAGGCCGAACCCAAATGATAAATATTTACTTGTTGCTGCGTCATTAGTCGGTAAGACCCAAATCGGGTTCTGTTGAGACAGTCCGTTGTAAACGACCAGAATGTAAACAGGGATCAATAGCAATTTTTTCATAGTTTTAAGTTTAAGGGGCGGACAAGGTAATAAATTATCCATACATCAAGCATCTTAGAGCCAACAATTTAACAGGAAACATCGTTATCTTTGGGAGAATGAGGCTTTATTTAGCAATTCTGGTTACAAATGTAAATTTATGTTTGGCTCAAGCTGAGCATACCCTTTGGCTCCAAGAACAGGTCAATGGTGGAGTTTGCTGGTCCGGTTTTGGATTTGGTCTTTGGGGAGGTACAAATGGAACTTCACAATTGTACATAGAACCAGGCAGTACAATTAAAAAGGCATATTTGTTTTATGGCTTACATGACAATTATGGCGGGCCTTCCAACGAGATTCTGCTACCGTTTAATATGGAGTTGAATGGGTTGGCACTTTCTTTGGATACCACAAGCCCTCTATTTATTAATCAATTTTATTCTTCGACTGAATGGCTCGATTACAAATTCTATTCTGTTGATATTACGAATTATATTTCTGTAGGAGACATTGAGGTAACCTATGAAATTCCTGAACAGCCGGCCGGAAACAACCGCTTTTGGTTTTTCAGCACGTATGTGATATACGAAAATCCGATACTACCATTAATTAATACCTGCATTTATTTGAACAAAGAAAAAATGTGGGTACCGATGAGTTACGACCTAAATGAACATAACAAAATGGACACATCTGAGACAATAAGTTTGAGTACGATTGTTACAATAGCGCATTTTGTGGAGGACGGTTACAATATCTATGTTGATGATGACAGCATAGGAAGAATTGGCGGGAACGACAATGCCGCTGATGGCCCGACGGGAGCAATTACCAGTGGTCATTTTTATCATCAAAATAGTACATTATTTGGACTGGATGATGACACACCGGACATTTGGATGGATTCAAGCGATGTCCTCGCGAATATACGATCTCACGTTACGGACCCAAGCGAACTTGAAATATTATTTGATTATTCAGGAGAAGATGATTTTCCTGACGGCTTAACGAATGCTATTTGGACAATGATGATCAACTACTCCCCCGCCTGCGACGCAACAATACTCGCCGTTGGTTTCGATGACACAACAATCTGCAAAGGCGACACCATTCAATTGCAAGCGATTGGCGGAACTCGCTACAAATGGGAGCCCTCCGCTTTTTTAGATTGCGACACATGCGCCAACCCAGTTTGCACCACACCCCAAAGCCGCTGGTACACCTGCACCATGTTTACCGCAGACAGTTGCAGCAAAACCCTCCCCGTTTTTGTGCGCGTAAACCAACCTGCAAAAATCACCGGCACCGGTAACGAGCCAGATACTTGCGGCAGTGATGTTGGAATCTTTGGCCTTTACGCCACCGGCGAAGAACCGCTGCAATATTTTATGGATGGAGGACTGAACCCAAACGAAAATTCGTTTTACAATTTATCCGGCGGTGAACACCAACTGAGAATTACCGATGCCAATGGCTGCAATTTTGATACGACGGTTTTTGTTCCGTGGGTGAACCCTGTGGTGGCAGGTTTTACTTCAGATAAAGTCGTTGGCCATACACCGCTTTACGTTTACTTCACCGATGAAAGCCAGAATGCCAATGAATGGAAATGGCTCTTTAATGGCGATGAAGACGACGAACAAAATCCCTGGCACGTTTTTACACAACCCGATACTTTTACTGTAACGCAGATTGCATATAACAAATACGACTGGTGCAGCGATACGGCACAAATGACAATACGGGCCTACGGTCCGGTGGATGTTTTTATTCCCAATATTTTTACGCCCAACAACGATGGCGTGAACGATATTCTCACCATCAATGTTTTCGGCTGCGAAACGGTTCGTTGGCGAATAATTAACCGTTGGGGACAGGAGGTGGTTGTTGGAGAAAGAAAACCGGAAGCGTTGGAAGAGCTCATTGAAATATGGGACGGCATTAATTACGGAGTTCCAGCCAGCGATGGAACTTATTTTTATAAAATTACTGTTCAGTCGCCGGCGAAAATTACGGAGGAGTTTGTTGGGAGCTTGCAGGTGGCTAAATGAAAGGTTCTGTCTGCAACTCGGCTGATTGGTAGTTTTTGTGAATTTGTCGGATTAACAAAAAATTGACTTGGCGGAGCGGTGTAAAGTTTCGCAACTCAAGAGTTGTTAGTGTGGGTGATTTTGCATAGTATAACCAGAACAGGATAAGTGGAACATAATCTTGGAAATGTGTAATTATTGAACAATCGGTGAAGAATTATCATTTATGAAATGGATAATATCCTAATTTTGGTTTGAAATGTTCAAAATTCTGCTACAATTAAAGGTAAAGGGTTTATTCGCGCTGGTTGCGGTTCATCCCTTTATCTATTCTCAAAATGAATTCTCGCTTCCATTGGGGACAAAAATCTGCGACATTCCCGGGGATCATTTCCTTGGCTACAGGATAGCCGAGGATAATTTCGTTTCGGAATTTGATGGAAATGGCGAATTAGTCTGGAGCGGAAGTACAGTGTTCTTTGGAGGATCAGACGGACTTTACCTTATGCCGCCAGTCGGTTACTCCGGCACCGATCAGTACCTTATTATAATGACCCGCGATATTACTTCAATCCTGTTTTCGGATGATTCGAGCCAGTATCAGTTCATGATTGTTGACTTGAGTGAACAGGATATTGTTACGCAAGCTACGGATACGTTTTATTCACACTCGATCATACCCATTGTGTATAATGATACGGCGGTATTCCTGTTTCAAAAATATGTTGCCGGTAGTGGACCTGATCTTACAGAGGTACTGACAATTGGTACCGACCTTAATATTTCAGCCTATACGGCTTCCGATTCAATTGAATCCTACTATTACGCCTGGGATAAATACTTTTTATCCGGGAGTGGAATATACAGGATTCAAAATTTGGAACCATTTGCGATTCAGTCTGATTATTACAATTTACCATTCTCTTCATCCGGCATGGTGTATTTAGGAATGCCTTGGGGTGATGTGGGTGAACCTGATAATAACGACGTGTTTTTTATGGACACCGTTGGCGTCGATAGTTTATTAATCATCTACGAATCGAGTTATTCCGGAAGTTTAACCCGTGAGTGGACGTTTTTGTTAACCGATTATCAATTAAACATTTTGAATTCTGAATATCTGGTAGCTCCGGGATCGCGTGAAATGAGGACGGCGACTGCAACCGATTCTGAATTCTACTTACTCTTGAAACATATGGATGAGTCTTCAACTATGCCAGAAACGATTCAGGTATTTGATTTTAATTTCAATATGGTTTGCCAGTTCAGTACTTTTTTTCCTGCTTCAGAATATAATGGCCTCTCAACGGTCAACAATAAGGCATATTTCAAAAGAAAAACAGGAAGTTCCGATCATTACTATCAAATTGATGGTTGCGATTTTACTTCCCATGTACCAAATTATGATGCGATGAACTCATCCTTCAGAATATTTCCAAATCCGGCGGCGGAGGTGTTTGAGATAATGCCTAAAGAAGGTGCGACGCTGAAATCCTTACATATTGAAATAAAAAATTTATTCGGCGAGACTGTTTTACGGAAAACATTGGAAGAGGATAATACTATAAGCATTTCCAATTATTCGTCGGGCACCTATATAGTCTTTATCACGGGTGAGGGATCTGAGGTTTTTACTTCTAAACTAATTGTCAGATAGATTTGACTTAGTGCAAAACTGTGCAGCTTGGGAATTTCGAAATATGGACGACATCAACTACGGTTATCCTGTGAGCGATGGAACTTATTTTTATAAAATTACGATTCAGTCACCGGCGAAAATTACGGTGGAATTTGTAGGGACGGTGCAAGTGGCGAAGTAAGGATGCCGGCTGATCGAGTGTTTCGCGCAAGGATTATTTTGATCCGAACTAATGTTTTCGAAATGTATCGAGATCAGCGGGACGGCGAACGCGGCAGCGCTGCAAATGACTTCGTTTTTTTTTGGTAAATTTGATTTATGTTCAAGTTTTCTGGAAAAAGCGCTCTCCTGCTGATTAGCATTGCTTTCAATTCAGCACTCCTGTCGGCACGTACATCATCAGCCGATTCTGACACCTGTGCGCTCAGGATCGGAACGAACCATTACATCAATTGTAAAAAGACCCTTGTATGGCAGGAAGAAGAAATTCTTCATATCGGTAACGGGCCGGGTGGGGTTCCTGTATTCTCCCTGAAAATTTACAACCCATCAGGAAAGTTGGTCACGGAAATTGACTATACCGGACCTGAAACAGCTATGGTTAGCGGGTATGAAATTATCCGTTCCGATAATGCTACCACGTTAACCGAGACATCAACCGGGCGAATCATCCTGCATCTGGAAACGGGTACTGACGAAAAGAAAAATATGTGTACGATAAATGTGTGGGCCGATATTTTTATGCCGGACGGTTTTTGCTTTCAGGTCACGCCCGAAACAATAAATGTACCTCACCTTCAATACATGCAAAACTCTGTCCTCAAAAATATGGGGATAGCCATTTTACTGTAATGACCGCCGGATTCAGAAATTTCAGGATTAAATTGACGTTTGTGTTTTTCGTGTTGTCGGGAATTTTGTGCGTTCCCGCTTCTGCACAGATGAGACGTGCCGAAAAAATATACAGAAATGTAAACGACGCCGTAATCAGAATTTACGCCTATGGAGCCGATCATCAGATTTGCAGTCAGGGCAGCGGCGTCATCCTCAAAGACAGGGGCTGGGTAGTTACAAACTGTCACGTTGCCCACTGCGCACAGACCATTTTAGGAGTACACGAGGGAATCTATTACCCGTTGGACAGCATCATAGCAGTTGACAGCGAACAGGACATTCTGGTGTTCTACCTTTCAGATCCGGCGGGAAGCACCACTTTGAGAGATGTGCCGAAAATTTCCATTGCCGATAGCGACAAGTTGCGAATTGGCCAGCGGATTTATGCCGTGGGAAGTCCGTATGGTTTTGAAAACACAATTACCGAAGGGCTTGTGAGCGGTATCAGGAAATCGGAAGACGAACAGAGTTTTATCCAGTTATCATCGCCTATTTCCAAAGGTTCGAGCGGTGGCGCGGTGGTGGATGCCAAGGCCAGACTCATCGGAATCAGCACCCTTATTTTTGAAGGCGAGGCCGCACAAAACCTCAATTTTGCTATCCCGATAAACGACGTAATAATTGCCGCCGACATAACAAAGTCAAATGTCCCGGTAGAACAGCCTCGCGACGCAGACTTTTATTACAAGACCGGTTATAGGCACTACCTCGCAAAAAACTACATGCTTTCTGTTGACTATTTTGAGAAAGCAATCCGTATTGCCCCGCAGGGCGAACGGGCGGTACTTTACTATCACCTTGGTTTGGTCTGGCAACATCTTGAGCAGTTCGATTCAGCGATTGTATTTTATAACAGGGCGCTTTCCATCACAGAATTTGCCGATTGCTATGTTGGCCTTGGATCAGTTTATTACCGTCGTGAGCAGTATGACAAGTCAATTGGGAATTATGAATTGGCATTGAATCTGGTCAAGGACTACCCGGATGCGTTATTGGGCCTTGGGCTTGCTTATTATTCAAATGGAGAACTCATAAACTCCACAGGGTGTTTAAAAAAACTTATTCAGTTGGGGGTGCGATACCCACAGATTTTCCTGCTTCTGGGACACATTTCTTACACCGCAAAGGCTTTCCTGCTGGCGGAATATTATTACAGTGAAGCGCTTTTACTCGACCCTCAGTACGCCGATGCTTATCTCGGTCTTTCAAAGACCTATTTGAAGACCGGCGAAACCGGAAAAGCTGCGGAAGCTCAGCAGAATGCTTTTCGCCTAAACCCTGAATTGCGCAAGGTAAAAATTGAACCTTAATGGTTGCAACAATTGTTGTAAAACTCGAATAAGCCGCTGTAAAGGCAATTCTGTTTGAACGCCAACTCATTCTCGACAAGTGTAATAATATCAGGTAATTGCCATCCGTTGATCGTTCGCGTGAACGTTCAACGAGTACCGAAATTATGGACAATTTGGCGGAGGGCACAGATTTCGACGGTTGTCACATTTGTGATTCCCTGGGATCATTTGGTGCCGCATTTGGTAAAAAACTTCTCAGGTATTTCAGGACATTGTCAATTTTTCTCTGGACAGAGGGATCGTCAATCGTTTTGTTGTAGTTTTTGAAATTTTGATAAATGCTATCCTCATTATTCTTAAATGCGGTTTCATTCATTGAACCCTGAGTTAGGTCTTTTGATAATTTGAATGCAAACAACTCGTGACCTCCTTCATGTTTGAAAGGAACATCATAAAGCGATGCATGTTCCGAAAGAAATTCTATCGGATTTAATCCGTTTTCCTGAATCTTCGTTATAACACTCTGGTCAATTACCGCACCTGACCAATCTTGTGATTCAGCCAAAAGGTAGCCATCAATAAGTGCCTTGCCGTAAACGGAACTGACCACATAGGCACCGCCAGTTTTGTTCTGATAATCGTGAAACATTTCCCGGAAATGACCGCAAACGAGCGCACCTCTCGCCGGAAAACGCTGAAGGGTGGTGCGGCTATTATAATTGTACGCGACCTCTAAAATCTCCTTCAAAGATTCAAGCGAATCATCCTCTGTCCAGAAAATAACTGTATCAGAAAACAGGAATGTCTTTACTTTAAATTTGGTTAGGTCGGCCACTACATTTCCGCTTCGACCCGGTGTAGTTACATTTTTCGCTGCCGCGCTTTCAATATCTATCATAATATTGTCCACACCCCGCATTTGCTCAGTAGCGGTATTGTTTTCAATAAATTGTTTGAAGCCCAATAAGTCAAAATAAGCCAAGTACCGGTCTCTCATTAAAAACATTTCCAGAGTGGATTTTTAATTACATCAAAAACTAAGTATTGAACGTTCAACACTTAGTTTTTTTTGATTTATCGCGGCTTTAAGACTGTGACGGACGATTTACAATTCATCAATCAACCTTCACCATTCTTTTTGTTGCAACAATTTTTCCGTCTGCCACAAGGGTGTAGGTGTAAATTCCTGTACTCAAATCTGCCCCATAAACGTTCAGCTGGCCCTTGCCTCTTGTCTGCACGTCAACTGTATTAATCAGTTGACCATTGACATCGTAGAACATAATTTGCGCCTGCTGCACTGCATCCGGTAACGTATAAGTAATTGTCGTGCGCTCAGCGAAAGGATTTGGAACGTTTTGATCGAGGATGATGTTCTGACCGTTGCTGAGCGTAACATTCAGGCTGTTTTCCAAATCCTCTTGCGTTCCCTCATCCATTGTTTCAATTGCGCTTGAACTCATGCTGCACAGCCAAGGGAGAATTCCGTCGAGACAGTCTTCTAGCAAAGTCAAACGTTCATTCAAGTCTGTAATCAGGGAGTCTTGAGTGTTGATGATTTCATTTTGCGATTTGGCGTTCGCAATTAAAATCGGAATGAACTGCTCATAATCGAGACCTTTAAAGGTCATGGTCGGATGAATTTCTACACCTGCGCTGTCATACTCCGCAGGATGCACAAATTCCATAACAACATCGGGTAATACGTCTTCCACTTCTTGCGCTATCATTCCGAATTTGCTGGCGTCCGTTAATTGTAATTCGGGGTATTCATCAACTTTAAAATCAAACGAAACAGGATGAATGTTTTCGATAATTTCAGCGGCATCTTCGCCTGTAATGGTTTCAATGTTTTCTTTGATGGCTTCGTCCGAAATGACAGTAAAACCAACAGTTGACGCGACTTCGCCGTCAAAATATCCCGCGTAGTTGGTCACGCCCCCAGTTGCCGTGCCGTGAATTCCATAATTCGTACCTGGCCCGGAAGCAGAACCAAAAACTCCACGATTCAGAGTTGTCACGCTACCTCCGGTGGCACTCGCTCCAATTCCAAAGTTTGAAACTGAAGCGTTATCTCCCGAAAATCGTCCACCACTGTTTGTGACAGCAACTGTCGCAGTATTGTTTGCTTCTGATATCATACCAATGTTGGCAGTTGACGAACCAACAGCGTAACCTCTTACTCCAACGTTTACAGCCACATTGCTGACCGATTCACCCATAACACCCACCGCCAATCCGCTCAGAGCAGTTACGTTGCGCGTAATAAAATGACCGCCGTAATCTTCCGATTCGTTATCCACGTTAAACTTGGCTATGACCGTTGAGCCGCATGGATAACCAATGCTAAACAGGTTTATTCCCGGTCCGGTAGGTGTTGCGCCATCAATGAACCAAAGTGCGTTGTCGTTTAACCCTACCTTGGTATCTGCGGCAATATCACCGGCCCCGGCAGGATCGCTGCAAAGCGCACCAAAGGTGTTTGGTGTTCCCCAAGTTCCGTTGCCGAGGAGGACGTCATTTGTGTTGCCGGTAAAGTCAAGCCTTCGGAGTAAAACGTCATTTGGATTTGCAGGGTCCTGAACACGACCCAAGATAATACATTCAGAAGCGGCATCCAGTGCAACCCAACGCGCTCTGATCCCGCCATTGACATTAAGCATCATTTGGTTAATTGATGCTGCCTGACGGTGAATGAAAACCGGACGAAAGTTTCCACCGGATAATGGGACAATATTTAAACCGAGTCCATTGGCGTGAAAGTCAGTAAAATTCCCAATGTTCGCTCCAGCCGCGTTTGTCTGACGCAGTCTGAACTGAACAGTATTATCTGCAACTTCCAATTGCCGAGTTCCATTAATATTCGAGTCAGAGGTAGGTTGTAAGCCGATTCTCCAAAACAAATTTGGCCCTACGAAGCCGTGCAAAATATCAGTTGTACAAAACTTGTACATACCACTACCTACTTGATTGTTGAAATAAAAACCTTCAGTAATTTTGGACCGGAATTCAAAGCGGATATCTTGTCCTGAAATTTGGCCACTTGGACCAAATACAATGTGAGTTTCGTTGCCACCTGAATTGCCTGAAGTGAATAGATCGAGATTACCGTTGCTTGCGTTAGGATCCACAATTCTTAACCCATACCCGAAATTTCCTGCGATGGCGCTGAATGGTTCAGAATTCCTGTTAAAATAACCGCGTAGCGTACCATTGGTAGTAATCCTAAAGTTCTGATTATTATTAGTGCCAATGTACTGGCCACCTGTAACGGCATTTCCACCTAAAGTCCAGAATTGGCAATTTGCCGAAACTGAAGTGCCAAGTAGAAGAATAGATAAGATTAAATTTTTCATAGAATAGGTTTAAGATTAATGTTTAATTATTTTTTTTCTGATAAATTGATGTCCGTCATGCAAAACAAGAAAATACGGGCCAGACGGTAACGCCGACAAATTCAAGCAATATTGGTTTTCAAATAATCGAAAAGTCATTATTGATTCACCAAGCGCGTTATAAAGATTGCATACTATGCCATCGTTATTTATGGGATGCGGATAAACAACATCGCATGTTGTAAGTGTTGGGTTTGGATATATCTCAAGCCTCTCAAGTTCAGAAGGTAAAATACTCCCGACATAATTCTGCACAAAATCAGAATCTGTGGAAACCGCGACATCATCTATAAAGTAGTAAGCCCCCGATGGTGATGGGTTGGTCATTATAGTATCGGTGTTCGCATCGTCAAAAAAATTGCCAATCACAATATACTGGTATGGCGTTGCTGGCGTGAAACTCCCAAATACACGGTACCATCCCAAAGTATCGGAAATAATTTCATCATCATATACATGGCAAATATTGTCAGTTGGATGCGGTGATCCTTCAGAATACTCAGTTGTTCCAAAACGTATTCCTAATTTATTGGTCATACAATTCCACCACTCCAAGTCAGGGTCGGCGCCGGGAATATTCGCAAAATTTATTCTCATCGATGCATAGTACGTTGTCCCCGGTATGAGTGTCGATGTCAATTCTGAACCAATGTATTCTCTATATCCCGGCGCCTCGTAGGTGAGTAAACCACAATAAGCGAAACCGCTTACGGGATATTGGTAGCCCACAGAACTATAAGGGACACTCGCAAAACCGGTTGCACATGAATTGAAATAGTCCGGTGTATTCCCGAAATTTTTCCAACTAACAACGCTGTCGACTTGATTCAAGTCATCAGGACAGCTGAAATATTCTTCAAAACTCGGATTTGGAACAAGGTTTACCTGAGCCATAACATGCCCGTTAGATAAAGCTACAAGCAAACCAACAGCATAGGCGGAATAACGCCTAAAATAACTGCGGAAACTTTTGATCAATATGCTGCGATTTGTGAACAAAATCAACACATTTTAGTTTAATGAATCACAAGCGAAATACTCGTTCATCATCCTAAACCTAATGATTATTACTGACATACGGATGATGTTTTTGGTTTTTTTTCGACTCTACGTCTTTATACTTAGAAAAGGTCACATTTTAGAAAAAATGTCCTCCAAATGCCCACTTAATCTGATGTTTCAGGTGTGCGATGGTCGGATTTTCTGCTCGGTAAAACTGTTTAGATGATTCGCGAAATTTGAGAATGTGACGAAAAAAATTACAATGAAGTACTGAATTTCTATACGTTGAACGTTCAACGGATGGGCTAACGCCAACAATGTCAGTAACCAGAGAGATCAGGGAATTTATCAAGAATGTATTTCCTGTTGTGTAGCGCGTCATCGTACTTCGGCCATAATTCAATCGCTTTATCGAATTTTTGAACTGCTGCTTTCCATTGTCCCTGATCCATCAATTCGCAGCCGAAATTGTACCAAAACTGCGGAATATTAGGAGAAATTTCGACCGCTTTTTGATAATGGGCGACTGCCTCTTTTGACTTCCTGATTATTCCACAAAGCGTTCCGAAGTCATTGAAGTATTCTCCGGTGGGATTAAGTTCAATGGACGTTTGTATATCTTGAATTGCATCGTCGATTTTGCCCAAAGCCGCATTAACAAGATGTCGGCATTTGAACGCATAATCGTAAGTTCCATCTTTGGTAATGGCTTTGTCATAATCGGCCAAAGCATCCTCCAATTCTTCATTGTAATATCGAGCAATACCTCTGAGTGTATATTCTTCTGCCGATTTTGGGGTAAAATCATAATGCGCGTCCTGAATCCGAGAAAACAAAAATTTGATAACGGAAATTATCTCAGAATCCGAGGGACTTTCCTTAAGGGCTTTCCCGCACTCTATAAGAGCATCGGGATATTTGTCCTGAACAATTAATTCGGCTATGCTCTTTTTTATATTGCCAGTTTCCATGTGTAATTGCGTCCCGAACGCTATTCACGGAGCGCTTAACAAATGTAAGAATATTAAACAGTTACCATCCGTTGAACGTTCAACTGAACGTTCAACGGATGAAAATCACCCGAAAATAGAGAACTCATATCCCAAGCCTTTAAAGCGGTTCTTTGTCGCAAAAGCAAAACCATTTTCCACTTTCACCGAAATGTCGGCCTCATGCTCAATTTCGAGAGAACCCCTCAAATTTCCTTTTTTGGTTGACTGAGAAATAGTGATTAAGCCGCTGTTGCCGTAAATGTTTCTCATCTCCTTCAGGCAGGCAGCATCAATCCCCATGTTGTTGAGACTGTCAATGAAAATGAAGTGATACGTATTGGGCGCTACCGATTCGGTCAATTCTCCGAACGAATGAATATCTGCCAAGTATAGGTTAGAACTAAAGGCATTATTGTTGAGAAATTTGTCTTTCATCGTTTTGGAAAAACCCTCTTCACCACTTACATAAAGCACCTTTCCAAAATGGCTGGCAAGATAATGTGCAAATTGCAGACAGAAGGTTGATTTCCCCTGTCCGGGACTTCCATGAACAACCAAGTGAAACGAAACGGCAGGTTTTCCAAACAATTCTTCCCATTCATCCTGAAAATCCAGCGATTTGAATTCCATTTTCTTCAAGTCATTGCTGCAAATGATTTTCCCGTCAAGCTCCAGCGGGATGTCCTGTTCAATTATTTCTTGGGTAAAATCCGGCGTTTCATCAGGATTCTTATGTTCCTCTTGGTTCTGTTCAACCTCGATGAACTGATCTACTATTGACAATTTTCCCTGAAACAAGTCGATTTCGTCTTTGATTGTTTCACAAACAAAGTTCAGCTCCTCAATGCGCTTTTTAACTTCCTTAAGTGATTCAAGCCTCCTTTTTCGCAGTATTTTTCGCACTAAGAACCCACCGCCCAGTCCAAGGGCAACGGCACCTATCCTGAGCAATCCGTTTTCAGCCCTCCTTCCATTTTCGTCCTTCTCAGTCTTGGGAAGATCAACGAATATACCTCCAATGGAACCCAGCACAGGTAACAGCCCTTCATTTCCATTCTCAAGCTCTTTCCTTTGGGCAATAAAACCGCGCAGTTGAACCTGTTTGGCCTTTAACTGTTCTTCCAAAGCCTTCAGTTTATCATTCATGATAACGTAATCCGGGTTTGGTTGTCTTGTTAGTACGGGTAATAAACCGGCCTTATCCTTCAAAACACCCTTCAACCCATCAATATGGGCAATACCATAACTTTTAACCTTTGGGGTCAGCAATTCCTTTTTTGAATCTGGTTCCACCTCTCCCGATGAGCCATAACGCCAGTATTCCGCCCTGCACGCATTTGAACAAAATTTGGCAACACTCCGCAGATGTACAATCGACACTCCGCAATTCTCACATATCCTTCTCATAAACGTATTTATTAAATGATTTTTTTCGCAGTCTTTTTGCGTTGAAGTTCCTTTTCAATCTCGTCTGAAAGTTCTTTGAGCTTTAGAAGTTCGGTGTGAATGGGGTTCGAGAACTGTCCCTTTGTCTCCGCAAAGCAATCCGAACGTTCCGCCAGAGGCGGGCCGAGGAAAATGAAACTCACCGAAAATTCGCTTTCGGGCATTTTGAGACGTAACGAAGATTTTTGAGTTGACTTCGTCCTCTTGCAGTAGCCAGAAGCACGAAGCTGTGCAACGAAAGGGGAGTGCCTGTCGTCTGATTTACTGGATTCCCATTCAACTGACCAGTCAATTCGTGAAAGCCCATTCGTATGCCATACTTCTGAGTTTGTTGTTGGGAGGAACCGCGCATTCACAACTTGAGACCAATTGGTGGTATTTTGGCATAGAGGGAGGTTTGGAATTTACCACCGGTGTTCCGGTTCCAGCGGCAGGCGGGGCCACTTCTACATTCGAAGGTTCTTCTGCTGTGTCTGATCCAGTAACCGGAAATTTACTTTTTTATTCTGACGGGGCAACTGTTTTTGACGTAACACACGCACCAATGCCCAACGGAACCGGACTGTTTGGATGTTCGTCCAGTACCCAGTCTGTGTTAATTGTTCCCCAACCTGGATCATCGACCATTTTTTATGTTTTTACTACGGATTGTTTTGAAAATGCGTGTATCGCTGGTACCTGTTACAGTGTCGTGGATATGACTTTGAATGGTGGCCTTGGCGATGTGACATCTGAAAAAAACGTGCTCCTCTTTACACCCAACAGCGAACAATTGGCGGCCACGAAACACGCCAACTGTGCAGATTATTGGATTATGACAAAAGAACGATTTAACAACGTGCATCGTGCCTATCTGCTCACTGCCACCGGACTCTCAGCTCCCGTGATTTCGACCATTGGCCTTGATTGCGGCGCAGTTAGTTATGGACAGGGAAAATTCACGCCAGACGGAACACACTATGCAATGGCGGCGGGTGCAATGGTTAATGCCCAGCTTTTTGACTTTGACAATACGACCGGTATTTTATCCGATCCAATTACCCTTTTGAATGAGAGTCCTGCCTTCGTCGATGTGTATGGATTAAGTTTTTCTGGCGACAACACAAAATTGTATTTATGGAAAGGAGCCACCTCAAGTGGGATTTATCAATATGATATTAGCTCCGGTGTTGAAGCAACGATTTTGGCGTCGGAAACCTATATTGGTGATTCGCCCGGATACAATCAAATGCAACTTGCAAGGGACTTTAAGATTTATATCGCAAATAGTGGTGGTGGTAACCTGTCGGTGATCGACAATCCGAATTTAGCTGGAGCTGCCTGTGGATTTTCATCAGAAACCGTTCCCGTTGACGGCTTTTGCTCTTTGGGACTTTGCAATTTTCCCGATAATTATTTTAATCAGGTGAGTCCGTGTGACGGAATGACGGCATTTGTTATTAATTCTCCGATCAGTTGTTTTGGTGCGGCCGACGCGAACGCGTGGACGCTCGTCGGTGGTGGAATTGAGCCCTTCACATACTCGTGGTCGCCCGGCGGATCGACGAATGACAGCCTTTTTAATCTGGGGCCCGGAACATACATTGTGACCGTGACCGATTCGGCCGGTACGATTGTCGTTGATTCCGTTACCATAACCGAACCGAACGAATTGATTGTAGATGCCAATGTCAGCGAAGACACCGTTTGCCAGGGAACTTCAACTACTCTGAACGCCACTGTTAATGGAGGGACTCCCACGTTCACGTATCTCTGGTCAACGGGTGCTGACGACACTCTTTCTACCTGTACGAATGCACCTCCTTCGTCAGGATACATTGTAGTAACGGTTATTGATGCGCACGGCTGCATCACAGTGGACAGTGTTTATGTCACCGTTCTGCCAATTCCAGGTGTAATTGCATCTCCTGATACCTGCATTTGCTTAGGGTCCAGCGTAACTATTTCGGCAAGCGGCACACCGGGTTTTATTTGGAGCACGGGTCAATCCACCCAGTCAATCACCGTCTCACCGTCAACGGATACCTGGTACGCGGTGTCTTATTCCAACGGAGTTTGTTCTACCTCTGATTCCATTTTCGTTTGTGTTCATCCGGTACCCGTCATTTTTGCTTCGGCGGATACTTCCATTCAATATGGCGGAACTGCATATCTACAGTCATCGGGAACCGGTCCGTTCCATTGGAGTCCTCCCAATTCGCTTAGCTGTACTCCTTGCGCCAATCCCACTGCAACACCAGAGACATCGACAACCTATACGGTTTCAACCACGAATGAATTTGGCTGTAGTGCTTTCGATCAGATTTTAGTTTTGGTCTCCTATAAACTCGTTATTCCAAATATTTTCACACCAAACCAGGATGGCAAAAACGATGTTTTTGAAATTCAGGGACTACCTTCTAAATCACGCCTCATAATCTACAATCGCTGGGGAAATGAAATGTATTCGACCGATTCGTATCCGAATGATTGGACAACCGGTACCGATGGTGTTTACTTTTATGTACTCGCTACGCCGGATGGAAAATTCTTCAGTGGATTTGTGCAGGTGACGGGGCATTAGAATAGATCACAGATCAAAGCTGGCAAGCGACTCAATTTTTGTAGTGGATTCACTGTACGAAATTACTCAGCCAAAGTAAATTCTATAGGCCAGAAAATAGAGAAACCCTCCAAGTATCCCGTAAAATATCCTTGATCCGGTGCGACCGAACATTTTCATAAAAATGATCGCCTTTCGGTTATTGAAGAAAAAATCCCAGTTGAAAATACTTGCCAGAATCGAAAATGTACCTCCTGCAATGCTGATGATCAATGCAAATGTTTCTTTACTTTCCATACTACCGTTGCTTCAAATAATATGACCACTTTAATTGAATTTCATTTGGCAAAAAAAAGCCACCGCTGTTTCCAACGATGGCTTTCGACTTTAATCCCTATTGTTATTTCCTGACAAGTTTAATTGTCCTTGTTTCGTACTCGTTGATTACCTTAAGGAAGTACGTTCCATTTTGGTAATTCTCCAATGAAATTTTTGTTGCGTTTGCACCTTTGCCCGTGAACAACACCTGGCCACTCAAGGTATACAATTCATAGCTGAAATTTCCAGCCATTATCACATTTACCTCACCGTTCGTCGGGTTTGGAAATACCTTCAAAGCAGTGCCCGTGTTCTCATCAAAACCAGCTCCATTGATGGCTGTACAAACAGACGTATCGGAACAAGCTCCAACTGTAACAATCACAGCATAGTCACCGTCGGCAACTGGTGTGAAAGCCTGACTGGTAGCACCGACAACATCCGAGGTGTCTGCACAATCGATCCATTGATAGGTTCCACCTGCCTGATCGGACGTAATGGTACCACCTGCAGCAACCACTCCTTCGTCAACGGTTGTCATTGTTACATCAACCACATCCGTTTCAGTACAGCCCGTTGCTGTAATTTCTCCAGTTGCAGTATACGTGGTAGTTCCTGCTAATGCCAGGAACGGCGTTGCGTCTGTTACGCCACCATCCCAGGTGTACGTATCCGCTGTGCCAGTACCTGTCAATGTTACCATGTCGCCTTCGCAAACATCCAGGTCCGTTCCCGCGTCAACCGTTGGCAGTGGATTGACCAGAATATCTACTGAGAAAGAGCAATCACTCGCATCGTCGCTAGTTGCCGTATATGTTGTTGTACCGACTGGTGGTGCAAAAGGAACACCGTCCGTGACACCACCATCCCAGGTAACCGTTCCTGTACCAGAAGAAGCTGCCTCGAGCGTTACTGTTTCGCCATCGCATACTTCCGTGTCAGAAACTGTCGTGATAAGGCCATTGCACAACTCCGTGATAACCACCGAACCGTTACCGGCATTTGCTCCACTGACATTCACTTGTGCAGCTCCAATATTGAGTGAGCCGCCACCACCGCCGTAGCCCCAATCACTGCTACCGCAGGTTCCGCCGCCGCCAGAATAGCCACCGCCGCCGCCACCAGAACCTTCAGACCATCCGCCGTTGTTTCCGCCGCCGCCGCCGCCGCCATAGCCACCCAAATCACCAAAATATCCTACACCCGCAGCCCCACCTGAAAGATACGAGGCTCCACCGGTCACAGCTCCATCTCCGTTTCCTCCGTTGCCAGAAAATCCACCACCGCCCGCAGAGGCATTGATGCCAGGCGAACCACCGCCACCGCCACTACCTCCGGTTCCGCCAGCGCCAGATGCACATCCACCATCAGTCGGAGTTGTTCCATCACCTGTAGCAACCCCAGGATCACCGTCAGAATCAGCGCCACAACATGGGCCTGCACCGCCGCCACCACCACCAGCGATGATGTAAGGAGTCGTAGTTCCCTGGTCAACAACAAATGTACCGCCGCCACCTCCATTGCTCGCAGCAGGTTTTCCACCAACAAGAATGTCCAATACCTGACCAGGAGTTACAGTAAATTCACCTTGCATTGAGGCACCAAAGCCACCAACGTGCGAAGCCGCGTCACCACCTTGTGCGCCGTATGCCTCAATTTGAATCGAAGTAACACCGGCTGGAACAGTATATGTCTGCATACTTCCGGTATAATTAAACGTAGTTTGTGCCACTCCTTGTTGCTGAAATGCAACCGCAAGAGTCAGGCCGAGTATTAAGTAGTTTTTGCTCATATTGATTTTTTATTTATTGACAAATTTACGAAATTAGTCTTGATTTATACCCTTTCGTCAATTAATTGACCCCGCCAAATGTGATGGAACGACCCATCAAATATAAAGATGTGGTCAACTGGAATCTCCTTACTTTGAAAGCAATATCTCGTAGCACTGCACCACTGAAAATTGGCTTGCCATTTAAACAAGGAAGCGAATCCGTTGTATCCAATTTACGTGAACTCCGGCCAGAAATAAGAATTATAGCGCTACTTTGTTGTGATTTGGCAAGGACTTTGGGAGAGCAATTGAGATTTCTCAAACCCGAACGCCCATCACACAAATATCATCAATCTGATCGCGGTCGTTCTTCCAATCTTCAAAATTTTTCCGCAGCTCTTCGCGCTGATAAACAGAAGATTTGTCACACATAGAAAGCAACAGATTTTTGAGACGCATCGTCTTGAATTTCTTTCCCTTTGGTCCTCCGAATTGATCGGCATATCCGTCTGTAGTAAGGTACAGCACGTCGTCTTTTTGTAATTCTGTAACACTGGTCTTAAATGAAATCTCTTTCTTAAACCAACCAATCGGCATCTGATCGGCCTTTATTTCAATCATTTCACCATTTCGGATAATCCAGAGCGGATTGTTGGCACCGGCAAATGAGATTTGGCGGAGCTCAAGATCAACAGCACAAAAGGCAATGTCCATTCCGTCCTTTACATTTCCTTTGCCCGATGGGAATGATTCTTCCACAAGCGCATTTGCTTTCGCCAGAATTTTTCCTGGATCGACGAGTCCGAATTCCCGCACGGATCGATTCAATGCATTATTGCAGATGACTGACATCATTGCACCCGGGACACCGTGTCCTGTGCAGTCCGCAACGGCAAAAAGAAGTTTATCCGGCAGTTTTTCCATCCAGTAAAAATCACCGGCCACAATGTCTTTTGGGATGTATAAGACGAATGAATCCGGTAGCAATTGTGCCAATCTTTCGTGATCCGGCAGCATAGCCGATTGAATTCTCTTTGCATAGGTGATGGAATCGAGAATCTCGCGATTTTTGGTTTCTACTTCCAGCTTTTGGGTTTCGATAATCTGTTTTTGAGTTCGAGTAATCCTGAAACGGTTGTAGGTCGAGATTCCGAAAATTACGACGAGAATAAACCCCAAACTCACCGAGGTTATTACGATCAGATCGATCCGGTGTTCTGCATCTGCAAGTTCTTTTCCTTTGTTGATTTCGGCAGCGTGATGCGCATTTGAGATGGCTTCCTGTTTGTCGTAGTCGTGCTGGAGTTGCAACCTTGAAGTCGCTTTTTCGTGTTCGTTGTTAGCGAGACTGTCCCGGATTTGGTTGGACAAGGCCAGCATTTCGTACGCATCTTTATAGTCTCCGCTTCGGAAATAAATATCGTTGAGTAAGGTTGCTGCCGCTCGACTGATTTCAAGATTGCCCAATTCCTGCGCCAAATCGAGCGATTTTTTTGCATTCAGCTTTGCCTTAGCGAGATCGTTTAGTTCGAGATAAATCCTTCCAAGTGTGTTGTACGTTACGGGTAAATCATCGCGGAAATCCATCGTCATTCGTATCTCGAGGCTGTTCTCAACGTGGTGCAATGCCGAATCAAGATGACCCTGGCGCAGTTTTACATCTCCCAGATTGTGATAGCCTGCTGCAACTCCCCGCTGGTGGTTCATCTTTTCGAAAATACGAATCGACACTTCAAAATGACTGATGGCCGTTTCGAATCTTCCCTGATCCATAAATAGCGTACCTTTCGATTCCAAGGCTGTCGCTTCAAGATCTTCATCCGGTTCGGCCATTCTTGAATTGAGCACGATGGCCTTGTCAAAGGATTTCATTGCGAGATCGTTTTCACCAATCATCATATACACGTTGCCGATGTTCTGCATCGCCGTAGCCATACTCAGCGTATCGGCTTCGAGTTGGTTCGCAGTGTAACTCCGGTAATAACATTGAATGGCATCGTCATAGTCCGCCCTGGACAGGTGAACATTACCGACATTGTTCAGCACTTTTGCAATACCCGCATAGTTATTCACCTCCGCGTACAACGTGATGGATTCTCTGTAACAGGACAAGGCATCCTCATAGTTTCCACGGAACTGGTGCGAAACGCCCATTATGTTGTTCGCTTGCGCCATCCCGGTTTTCCATCCCCGTTCTTTTGCGAAATCCAACATTTTTTCGTCGTAGGTGAAAGCCGTGTCCGGATCAAGGAATAAGAATTCCCAGGCAACGTCATAGATTGCGGTGAACCGAATTTCCTCATCGACACGATTGTCTTGCCAGAGTTTGAGCAGGGAATCTGTGTTTACCTGGCCTCGGGTGATCCCGGAACAAAACGTGACACACACCATTGCCGTACCAACCGGCAATGAGGCCAACGCAGAGCGGATTTTTCTTAAAAAATCGTGCATTTTTTGCAATAACAATAACACTATGGTAATACCTCCATTCAGGTCATACCATCCATTATTATTTCTTATACGAAAGTCAGGCTGAAAGTTGTCATTACTGGCCAGTTTCTGCGGAGCTATGAGTCGCATTCCTGTCCAAAAGCGAGATCTCTGAACAAGTAAATGCACACGATTTAACAGAAACAGTACAAAGTAATTTAATTTTCTCTGTTCTTGTGATTTAGTAGATTATTTGATTTTTTTTATCATAATTATATGATATACAATATTTTATATCGACATTTGTCGCCAAGTTGAATGATTTATTCGTAAAATCCTGTGATTTTTTCTTTACTTTTTTTTGTGGCCGAAGCAACCAGCACTATAAATGAGCGTTTGACAGACATAAGTAATTTAACAAGAATTAAAAATGAAAAACTCACTGAATTTGAAAAATGGAACAAAGCTTGGCGCTTTGCTTTTTTCATTGGCAGCCTTCACAGGATTTTCGCAATCGACTACGGTTACGTTT
>Ga0247727_10002784_pt1 | contig 39495 bp, 30 predicted proteins | sample WisWelCaveWW1625_FD_202498 | JGI IMG/M metagenome (GOLD analysis project Ga0247727, IMG submission 202498) | Biofilm microbial communities from Wishing Well Cave, Virginia, United States - WW16-25 | ecosystem: Environmental > Aquatic > Deep subsurface > Groundwater > Cave microbial mat | place... | reverse complement strand
CCGTTGGTGAATTAGTCGCCCGTTGCTTTTACAGTGGCGGCCAGCCCGAGGCCATGTTGGCAACGTTGGGCAAACTGCTCCTCCGCGAAGATCGCGACTTCCACACTATCCAAACTGTCGAAGCCGCGTTCAGGCAGTTCACGCTCTTGCGCGGCACAACGGCGGGCGTTCACGTGTTAGTCGCCGCCGCCCGTTACCTGGCCGCGCACTCGCCCACCATGCGCGCCCAGGGGCAGACGTATCAGATTGCTAACAGGCTTTCGAGGGGGGAAAAGTTGTTTGAGTAAATGCAACTATTCACGGATGTAGCACCCTGAGCGGACGCTTCGCGCGCGTGCGTTTCGCGGAACGCAGTTGAAGCATGTCCTGAGCTTGCCGAAGGGGGTGCGGTGCTCGCGCCAGGGCCGCACGCGAAGCGTTCGACTTTGCGGCGCGCTTCGCGTGCACCGCCGCGCCGCTCAGGATGCTGATCGCGTGAGTAGTTACATTGAGGTCAGGGTGTGGCAGTAGGCGCATCGATTCTGAAACTCGACGATGATGCGCCGGCGCAATGACCGGGGGATGGTCATGCGGCTTTTTGCAACTCTTGAGTTGTAGGAATTGACTGCCCGCGCCATTTCAACAACATAAAGGCGTGGGCTTTCTTCAGGGTGAGGCGGCGGGCCTCTTCGCCAATTGCTTGAAGTGTCTGCTTTTCGCGCGGGGTGATCGTCCCGGCGCTATTTTTGCTCAACAGGCGGGTATAGAGCCGCTGTCGGGCAGGGGGTAGTTTGCTGTTAGCTATTTGCCGCAAGGCGTCGTTGTCGAGTCTCTCTATCGCTTCAAGCTCCTCCCGGAGTGGCGATGGCAAATCGTCAGCCAGGGGCGGCGCGGCTTCCGTCAAGCGCCCCACTAAAAATTCTTCCAACGGCTTCTTGGCCGCCGTCGCGCCGCGTTGATAGCGTTGCGTTGTCTCTTCGGGCAAATGGATGGTAACAGTTTGAAGCATGATGGCGCTCTCCGAGGTTGGTTGTTGTCATTATAGCACTGGCTTCTGGATGGATGCCCGAACTTGCGGGCTGGCGGTTGCCGCCCACTCGCCCATCATGCGCGTCCAGGGAGAGACGTATCAGATTGCTAGCAGACTTTCGAGGGGGACAAGCTGTTTGCCCGTTGATAATCTCGTTTAAGGACTCCAGGCGCTTCTTTCGAGCCGCTTACGAAGACTGCGCATCGGCCCCAACGAGCAGACCCGCAACCGATATATCTTCGTCTATCTCCGGCCAATGCAAGCTTACACCGCCGCCCCCAATCTCGTAACGTTCTCGCTGTTCCGGGGCGGCTTCGTGCAACAAAGGAAACCAGATGATGGGAACGCTGATAATACGCCCATCCGTGAGATGGACTTCCATCATCTCGTCTCTGAACTGGACGGCTTTCGCCAGCGCTGTGGTGGGCCGGTAGGCGCGCCGAAATTTGCGTTGCGGTTTAGCTTGATTTTCAACCAAGATGCTCATGCCATTCTGTCAGTTGGATGATTTCTGATATTTTACACCCTCCGGCCCAATAGTAGCATTGAAGGTCGAATTGCCGGAACCAACCCCCACCGACCGGTGTACTCATGATGAATGCGCCTCTCTGAAGAGGAACTGCGATTGATTGACCCCGACCTGATCACCCGCGCCCGCAGGCGCGACGAGGCGGCGTGGGAGACGTTGGCCCGCGAGCATCAGGAGGCCGTCTTTCGGCTGGCCTACTTGATTACGGGCGACCCCGACGACGCCGCCGACGTGGCCCAGGAAGCCTTCATCCGCGCCTACGGCGCGCTGGATCGCTTCGACACGTCTCGCGCCGTCCGCCCGTGGCTGTTGAGCATCGCCGCCAACCTGGCCCGCAACCGTTTACGTTCGGTCGGTCGTTACCTGGCGGCCCTGGGACGCTTCACGCGAGGCGAAGAGTTGGTAACCCACGACGAGGCGGCGAATGGCGAGTCGGGCTTGCTCTGGCAGGTGGTGCGGCGGCTGAGTCAGGCCGATCAGGAGATCATCTATCTGCGTTACTTCTTGGAGATGTCGGAGGCGGAGACGGCGGAGGCCCTGCAAGTGGCGGTGGGCACGGTCAAGTCGCGCACGCACCGCGCCCTGGGCCGCCTGCGAACGGTGATTGAAAACGAGTTCCCGGCATTGCGGGAGAGTGTGTTGGAATGACAGAATTGGAACGATTTGAGACTCGACTGCGAGCGACGGCGGCGAACTTTGTTTACCCGCCGACTCCCAACGTGGCCGCCGGTGTGCGCCAACGCGCTTCACGACGGGCAGGGCCGCCTCTGTTCGTTCGACGTCGGCTGGCCTGGGCCGCCCTCGTCGTGGTCGCCGCTCTTGCCGGCCTGCTCTCGGTTCCACAAGTGCGAGCCAGCATCATCGAATTCTTGCAGGTCGGCGCGATCCGAATCTTCCTCGTCCCGCCCACGGCGACTCTGGTTCCGCCGCCGCCAACCGGGACGCCGCCGCCAACCGCCGCCCCGCGCCCGACACCCACGCCCATCCCCTCGCTCCTCAACCTGGCCGGAGAGACGACGTTGGAAGACGCCCAGGCCCGCGCCGGGTTCGTCGTTCGCTTGCCGACTTATCCCGATGACCTCGGCCCGCCGGATCGAGTCTACTTGCAAGACCTGGGTGGAGACTTCGTGGTGCTGGTGTGGCTCGACCCCGACCAACCTGAAGAGGTGCGGCTGAGTTTGCACATGATAGAAGACGGCTCTTTTGCCGGTACGAAGCTTGAGCCGAAAGTTATTCAGGAAACGACGGTCGGAGGCAGACGCGCGCTCTGGACGGAGGGGCCGTACATCCTCCGGCTTCAAAACGGCGATCTGGATTTCCGGCGGTTGATCGAAGGCCGTGTGCTCATCTGGGTTGAGGGGGACGTCACTTACCGTCTTGAGACGGATTTGCCGCTTGACGAAGCCGTGAAAATCGCCGAGTCGTTGAAATGAGGAAAGGATTCGACATGAAGAAATTGCCTTGCGAGCTATTAGTTGTCGTCACGATTCTGTTGGCCGCGTGTGGAACGGCAGGGGCGGCCACCGAAGAGGCGGCAACACCGTTGCCCCCACAGCCGACGGGCGCCACGTCCGACGGCTGCCCGATCACGACTCCGGTGTTCGACGAGGCGCCCGACGATCCGAACGCCGATCCATTTGGAAGCGGACCGTGGTTCATCAACGAAGATCGCACGATATGGGCCGGGCCGTATCCCTGGGTGGCTGGCTCGCAAGGCAACAAGGCGCTCTGGATAAGACCGGCAGGGACAGAGTTGTCGGTGACTGGCCGCCGACTAGATGGCGACGCACCGCCGCTCACAGCCGAAATTCCCTGTTGCTACACCACCGGCTTTCAGGTCACCGGCCTTTATTTCCCAACCGGGGGCTGTTGGGAAGTGACCGCCACTGCCGGAGACAGCAAGTTGCAGTTCGTGACGATGGTGAAGTGAAGGGAACCTTCGGCCTCGGAGCGGTGTATAGAGTGTGCAAATATCCCAACAGGAGAAAGGAAAACGCTATGTCCAAAAGATTCACTTTGAAACTAACATTGGCTGCAATCGCCGCACTTGCGCTGTTAATCCCCATGCTCGCCGCCTTCGCCGGGGGCTGGGCAGTAGCCACGCTCGACACCCTGCCATCCTACGCCACTGCCGGGCAACCGTTGGAAGTGGGCTTCATGATCCGCCAGCACGGGCAAACGCCCTGGAGCTACGACAACGTGAAAGTGGTTGCCCGGCGCGAGGAGGACGGCGATTCCTTTGTCGTGGATGCCCGGCCTGAAGGCGCAGAGGGCCATTACGTGGCGACGCTCAACTTTCCCACGGGCGGATCTTGGGCGTGGAAGATTCAAACGGGCCTGTATCCAGAATTTCAACCGATGCCGTCGTTGGTCGTGGTCGCTGGCGACTCGGTTTCGCCTGCTGTTGCTCCTCAACCGGCCTCGCCACTGCCAATGCTGATTGGCTGGCTCGGTTTGATTGGCGTGGTGGGCGGGGCCATTGCCCTGGCGCGCACGCGCGCGCCCTGGGCATCGGCGCTTCTGCTGGTGGCGGTGCTGGTGAGCGGGGTTGGGTTTGCCTCGGCGGCTAATCGCGGCAATGAAGTTGCCGTGTCGGCTAATCGCGGCAGTGAAAATGTTGCGCCGCAGGATGTCCCGGTGTTCACCCAGGAGCAACTCGGCCAGCGGTTGTTTGTCGCCAAAGGCTGTGTGGTCTGTCACACCCACGAGGCGGTGATTGAGGTGAACCGGGAAATTGACTTCTATGTTGAAGATGCGCCCAATCTGACCGACTTCACCGCCGACCCTGGCTACCTTGCCAAGTGGCTCTACTACCCGGCGGCGATCAAGCCAAACACCTACATGCCCCGCCTCGGCTTGAGCGAAGAGGAGATCAGCGCGTTGACCGCGTTTATCAACGCGCCATAGCGCACCGATTGTCGTGGCGCAGATTGCCAATTTGCGCCATAAAAGCAAGTTGACGTGAAGGAGGAAATCTGACGATGAATAAGCAAACTCGATTCCTCACGACTGCGCTTCTCTGCCTGTTATTGGCCGCCTGCGCGAGTCCGGCGACGACACCTACGCCCGCCATTAAAGCAGAGCCGGTTTCGACATCCCCGGCGTCTGAGCCAGTCGCCCCACTTGTTCCCGAAATCTTCTTTGCCCGGCCCGACGGCGCGAGGGGCCTGGCGATCGCCTACGACATGACGAGCGGGAGTGAACTCTTTGCCCTGCCTCCAGGCATGACCTCAGCGGATAGCAGCCTCTTTTTTGCCGCCGAATTGATCGGAGACGACAACACCAACCTGAACTCCTTCGATCTGAGCACCGGCCAGGAGCTTGCCGGCTTCAAGCTTGAAGGGCAATGGGCTTTGAGCGGCATCTCGCCAACAGGCCGGTGGCTGGCCCTCACCCGCCTTGTCTCTGACGCCGAGAGGCAAGCGGGCAATTGGCAGACCGAAATTCAAATCCTGGACTCGCAGAGCGGCGAGACCGTCCACTTGCTGAATCTCGACGGCAACTTCGAAGTGGAAACCGTCTCTGCGGATGGCAAATCCCTCTTCCTCGTCGAACATCTGCCCGCCGTCAACCCGGATCACTATTTGATTCGCCTCTACGACCTCTCGAACGAAACGCTGGTGGCCGATCCCCTGCGCTCGAAAGGCGCCGATGAGGTCATGGCCGGCTACGCCTGGGAGGGGCTGGCCTCGCCGAACGGCAAATGGTTGTTGACGCTCTACCTGAGCACGCGGCGCAACGCGGCCTTCATTCACACCCTCAACCTGATTGACAAGTATCCGGTGTGCATTGACCTGCCGGCGAACGGCGGCGGCTTTGGGCAGTTGAAGTATTACACTCTCTCCCTCGCGCCGGACGGATACAAAGTTTACGCCGCCAACGCCGCCTTGGGCGTGGTCGCTGAAATCAACCTGAATGAATTCAGTGTGGCCCGCATCGTACATTTCGTCTCCGACCCGACAGCTTCGCCCGAAGTGCAAACACAAGTAGCTCGCAGTCTACTTTCACCGGACGGGACGAGGCTCTACTTCACGAGTGGGAAGGATGTGTGGGCTTACGACACGAAGGCCCAGACAGTGAGCGGCCTGTTCGTCACCGACGGACAGGTCAGCGGGTTGGGCTTGAGCCGTGATGGAGCGCGCCTTTACGTGGCGCAGATGGATGGTTCGTTGATAGCGTTTGACGCAATCGGCGGTGTGGCGGTGAGTCTGCGGTGATCATTTCAAAGTCGGAGTGAGCAACTAAGGTTTCGCTTGACTCTCCACCAGAATCCAGGGCGGCCCGCCGACGGCGCAATCGTTCGGGGCATTGCACGAGGCGGGAGGCAGGGTGAGGGTGAAGACGCCCTTCTTGTCGGCGGCGACGGGGTAAGCTTTGCCCAAATGATCATAGAGCGCCACGTGGGTCATCTTAGCCGTCGCCGGCAACCTTAACGTCACACTCTGCCCAAACCTGGCCCAGGCAACGCGAGTGACGGCCTTGCCCCGCTTCAAGGTGATCAAGTGGTAGGTTGGGGTTGAGTTGTAAATTACCTGTTGTATTCCCGTGAAGTGGGTGGTGACGAGGCGATAAGCCTCTGCCGCCGGGCGGAGCGAAGCATCGGGGCGGAACAATCCATAGGACTCGCCGCCCGGCGGGGGAGCAACCTCGTCATAGAACTTGTAGACTGCAACCCGTTCCGCGCCCGCCGCAAGCGCCAGCGCATGGGCCTGAATAATGAAGGCCGCCTGCTGATCCATCGTGACCAGCACGATCGGGCTGGCCGGGTACTTCGGGTCGTCCATCGGCGCGGCGTTTGTTTCGTTAAGCCAGATCGGGTGGCGCAAGCTATACTGCTGCAGGAGCTTGCGGTAGTAGGTGATGATCTCGTAGACAGTTTCGGTGCGGAAGTAGATATGGGCGGTGAAGACATCAAAGTAATAGTTGTTGGCCCGCGCCGTTTTGTCTTGCCTGGCAACGTCGAGCAGGCGCTTCAAGTAAGAGGTGCGATTGTAGACAACGTCGTGCCAGTACGTCAGCCCGGCGAGATGGATGACGGCTTTGGGGTTGACTTCTTTGGCGGCCAGATAGGCGACCTTGAGCAGTTGGTAGTAATCCTGAACCGTACCCTCAAATTGCACACCCCAGTCGCTAACGGCGATGTCAGGCTCGTTCCAGATGATCCAGTGATTAATCGTGCCTTTATACTCGCCAACTACCCGCCGCACAAAGTTCGCCCACAGGTTCCCCGGATCATTGACTGGCAGGTATAGCCCGCGTGGGACGCCGCCGAGGGGGGCGCCGTCGGTGGCCCAGGGTGGTGTGCCCATCAGCAGAGCCACGATCTCCCGGCCTGCCGCTTGAGCAGTTGCCAGCCGATCGGTTTCCTCACCGGACACAGTCCATTGGTCGGGGCCGTCAGGCTGGCGGATGTGCCAATGGATGATCATCCTGTCCCAACCCACGCGCAGGTCGGCGGCCAGTTGTGGAGCCATGTAGGCTTCCACTGCGCCGAACCGTGGATCGGGCGCCTGTTCTGCTTGCGCCGTTGCGGGCGGCGCGGCGCTGAACAGTAGGGCGATACCGACGATGAGGCGAATAGGGTAATTTTGAATTGCCCTCATGGCGTCAGCGCGGTTATTCAACCGCCTTCATCTCTTCCCAATTCTTCCCGGCCCGTACGTCAACCGCCAGCGGCGCGTCGAGCTTGAACGCGCCCTCCATGATTTTCTTGGCGAGCGCGGCCACTTTTTCCACGTCGCCGGCGTCGCACTCGAACACCAACTCGTCGTGGACTTGCAGGATCATCTGCGCCGAAGGAACCTTCCGGGGCAGTTCTTTCGCCAATCGCAACATCGCGATCTTGATGATGTCGGCGGCGGTTCCCTGAACGGGCGAGTTAATGGCCTCACGCTCGGCGCGGGCGCGGAAGACATGATCTTCGCGGGTGGCTCCGGGGCGAGTCAGGATCGGGAAATAGCGGCGGCGGCCTAGCAGGGTTTCGACGTAACCCTCGGCCGCCGCTTTGCGTTTCGTTTCTTCGAGATAGCGCTTCACGCCGGGCAGTTCGGCGAAATACTTTTGCATGAACTCCTCGGCCTCGCCTAGCGTAAGGCCGGTGTTCTTCGCCAGGCTGAATGCGCCCATGCCGTAAAGCAAACCAAAATTGATCGCCTTCGCGTTGCGGCGTTCTTCTTTCGTCACCTTGTCGAGCGGCGCGCCGAACACAGCCGAGGCAGTGGCGGCGTGAATATCCTCGCCGCGCTTGAAGGCCTCGATCCAGAATTTTTCTTTGGCAAAGTGGGCGGCGATGCGCAGTTCCACCTGCGAGTAGTCGGCGGCCACCAAGCGCCTGCCGCGCGGGGCGACGAAGGCCTTGCGCACCTCGCGGCCCAGTTCGGTGCGGATGGGAATGTTTTGTAGATTGGGGTTCGACGAGGCGAGACGGCCCGTGACCGATCCGGCCTGGTTGAACGAGGTGTGGATACGACCTGTCTCCGGGTTCACCGCCAACGGCAGGGCGTCCACGTACGTCCCTTTGAGCTTTGAAATCTCGCGATGCTCCAGGATGTGATCGATGACCGTGTGCTGGCCGCGCAGTTCTTCGAGCACGTCGGCGGCGGTAGAGTATTTGCCCGAAGCGGTCTTGCGCGATTTGTCAGGCGGCTCCAGCTTGAGGTCTTCGAACAGGGCTTTGGCAAGCTGTTGAGTGGAGTTGATGTTGAACTCGTAGCCGACGGCCTTGTAGATTTTCTTTTCGAGCGCGTTCAGCTTCTTCTCAAGGTCTTTCGACATCCCGGCCAGGAAGTCAGAGTCAATCATGACCCCGGCCATTTCCATCTCGGCCAGCACGGTGATGAGGGGCAGTTCAATCTCCTCCAGCAATTTCAACAGCCCCTTTTCTTCGAGTTCGCGTTTCAAAATCGGTAGGAGGCGCAGGGTCATGTCCACGTCGGCCACGGCGTAAGCGGCGGCGGCCTCCAGCGGAACTTGGTCGAAGGTAATCTGCTTCTTGCCGCTTCCGATCAGTTCTTTGATTTCCGTCATCTCCAAACCCAGCCGAATAAACGCCAGGCTCTTCAAGCCCAGGTTGCGCGAGCCGGGGTCGCTCAACCATTCGGCCAGCATGGTGTCGAAGGCGATGGGCGAAATGGTGAGGCCGTGACGCTTGAGCACGGTGTAGTCGTAGCCGAGGTTGTGGCCGATTTTCGGTGTTTGGGAACGGGCGAGTGAGGGCGCAAGGGCTTCGATGACAGTGGTTATTGGTAATTGGTTATTGGAGGATTGGACGCTTCGCGTGGGATTTTGGCTATTGGGATTTGGAAGTTGGTGCCCCACCGGAATGTAGTAGCCTTCGCCTTCTTTGATGCAGAGGGAGATGCCGACGAGGCGGGCGGCGTTGGCATCGGTGCTGGTCGTTTCGGTGTCAACAGCGATCATTTTCGCTTTGGCAAGTTGCGCCGCCAGGCTGGCGAGTTCGTCGGGAGTCGAGATGAGGATAGGCCGGGTGAGGCCGGGTCGAGCCGAGGCAGAGGCCGGGGCCGGGATCGCGCTGTCCACCGTGAGGGCGGCTTCACCGAAGAGGGTGAGTTGTGGAGCGGCGGCTTCGCGCGAAGCGCGCGCCGAGTCTTTGTCGTAACTTCCCGAAGGTTGAGAACTTTCGGGAAGTTTGTTGAGCAGACTGCGAAATTCGAGTGTGCGAAACAGTTCAAAGACGCGTTGGCGATCAAAGTTGAGCGGGTGGCTTTTCAGGCGCGGGGCCTCGCAGGCTTCGAGGTTGAGGGTGAGCGGCACGTCGGTGACGATGGTGGCAAGCTTTTGCGAGAGATAAGCGTTCTCACGGCCCTCGCGCAATTTGTTCTGGAAGCGGGCCGGGATTTTGTCGAGGTGTTTGTAGATAGCGTCGAGCGAGCCGTATTCCTGCAAGAGGCCGGTTGCCGTCTTCTCGCCCACCCCGGCCACGCCGGGGATGTTGTCGGACGTGTCGCCGACCAGGGCCTTGTAGTCAATGTATTGCCTGGGTGTCACGCCGTATTTCGCTTTCACTTCGTCCGGGCCGTAGAGAGCGGCTTCGGAAAGTTTCTGCCCGGCAAGGCTGATGCGAACGCGCTTATCGGCCAACTGCAGAAGATCGCGGTCACCGGTGGCGATGACCACTTCCACACCTTGCGCGGCGGCCTGCTTGGCGACCGTGCCCAGCACGTCGTCGGCTTCGTAGCCTTCGGCTTCGAGGACGGGGATGTTGAAGGCGGCCACCACTTCGCGGATGCGCTCGATCTGAGCGCGCAGGTCGTCGGGCATCTTAGCCCGTGTGCCTTTGTAGTCAGGGAAGAGGTCGTCGCGGAAGGTCGCGCCCACGTCGAAGCTGACGGCCAGATAGTCGGGCCGTTTCTCTTCGATGATGTTGAAGAGGACGGCGGTAAAGCCGTAAGTTCCGGCGGTGGGTTCGCCGGCCCTGGTCACCCAGCGCGAGGTGTCCGTCCCGGCGGCGGTGAGGGCGAAGTAGGTGCGGTAGGCCAGGGCGTGGCCGTCAATGAGGTAGAGGGTTTTCATGGCGAGATAGCCTGCTTCCTAAAGCGCTGTCTCAGCCGACGAGCAATTTCACTGGTGAGCAGACCAATGCTGATAAAGGGCCAGGCGATGACGGTCAGAAGCAATGTCACGACAGCAGGCGAGGCCAGCATGACGGCGATGGCGAGCAGTTCCTGGCTGTATCTATACGTCACCGCCTGAGCAAGCCACACCAGCACGGTGTACAGGTCGCGCACAAGGCCGCTTTGGGAGTTGAGCATGACCTGCAGTAGCGCCGGAATCAGATTAACCAATCCTTGAAGAGTAGGGAGACTCTTGTCCACTAAATACGCCGAAAAGCCAGCGTCCAGGAGGAACAACAACAGGAAGATTGCTGAGTGGCCCAACCAGAGCCTGAAGACGTAATCCCAGTGTTGCTCTGAATGAGGGAGATTTTTCAAGTCTTCCGGATTCCACTGCTTGGGAAGCGCCACACCTAGAAGACGCAGGGCTAACGGAATTTGCACCTGATCCTGATTGCTCCAGTACTCGCTGTGATTCTGGAGTGTGGCCCGGGTTTTGATATTGGTGGGGCTGGCCGGGTGCCGCTTGGTGGCATTTCTATCTCTGAACGTTTCTCTGATAGCATTGAGGGTGGGCGGGTTAGTTTCGAGATTGAACAGCGGCACTTTGTCGAAGAAGTTGTACTCATCCAGCCCATAAAACTCGGTGATGGGGTCGGCCAGGTTCCAGAAGTTCATCCATTTGAAGCCGTCGGCAAAGGCCGGGTAAGGTTGGACGGGGAAACGCCGGATATAGGATAGGTCGAGAACAGGATTGGCCTGACTATAGTAGCTCAACACGCTGCCAATGGTAACGCAGGTATTGATTTTGGAGCGATAAGATTGGGGCAAGTGGTTGAACAGCACTTCAAAGGTGATGGGCGTCCCCTGGGAGTGAGCGAATACGTGGATGTGTGATACTTCGGGCTGGTCGTGGAAAAACGTCAGATCGGTTTGTATCACATTGCAAACGCGATGAGCCTGAGCCGGATCCATAGCATAACCGACTACGTCTCCCAGGACACCGCTCAATACCAGGCTGAGACTTTGCTCCAACGTCACGCCAATTCCACCCAGTACGCGAGTCCATTTCAAGATGCGGGCTATGGTCAGTCCCAGGAAAGTGATAGGCAGGGTCAGCACCACAATATAGCGATAAAGAAGGATAAACACGCGTCGGTGCAGGCCGGTGGTTAACTTGTAAATTTTCCGGCGGCCGCTCTTTTCATCTGGCTCGTCGCTCGTCAACGAGTAGTAGTAATCGGTAAGCGAATCACTGTTGCTGGTTTCCCGGTAAGGCCAGGCAATGGCCCTGGCCCGCAACAAAGCCAATTCAACGATGACCACGAGCAACAGCCAGAATATGTAACTCCAGGGGCTATAAAGAAAAGCCAGCATCAGAAGTGCTACGACGCCGCTGGCCATGCCAGGTAGCGCTTCCATCCGCTTTGTTTGGTCATAAACTACCAACTGGTTGTTGGTTTCAAGGGCTGGCCGAATGGCGAAGATGAATGCCAGGAAAATTGCGGCAGCTACCGACAGAGCAAAGAATTGCCAGGCCTCTGGCTCGGAAAGCCCCCTTGTCCAAATCCATCTCAAAAGCCTCCAGCCAAAAATCGTCAGCCCGATGTGCCCGAAGATCATGAGATAGATCAGGGCGAAGGCCAAGTAGTATTGCCAGAAGTTTCTTTGGCGTTCACGGGTGTCGGGATCGAAGAGTGTTTTGTGAACGCTCCTGCCAAATGCATACGTCGCCATGCGCCACTCGTTGAAGAGCGAGACCAGCGCTTTGGGAGGGACGAAGGCCGCCTCCCAGTTTGGCTCTTTGAGCCAGATGCGGCGCTCGCCACTGCGAATTTCGGTGACATGATTGAGCGGTTCCTGGTCGTAAGCGGTCGAGCGGTAATTGGCTGGAAAAATATCCTGGCGCTTGGAGATGGTGGCTTTGGGGTCAATAGATTTGATCGCCGGCCAGAAGCCGTTGATAAAAACATCCAGCGTCTCATCCGGTTTTTGCAGGCCGCCACCCTTGACGACGAGGATGACCGACACTTCGGTGACTGCCAGAGAGTCCAGCATCCGGGCTGACGCCGCGAACTTCTCCAACTCCGTTTTTTGCGGATGATCTTTTACGCCTGCTTCCAGGATTATGCGCCGTTGCTCATCTTCCCAGCAAGCTGCCAGATCATGGACGCCCTTCACCCCTGCCGACTCCAGCAGTTTGGCGATTTCGGCGTCCATGCCCTTGATACGTAGAAGGTCGGCCCGGATGACCCACTTCGTCAACTCCTCGTAAGCACAGCCTGCGGCCTTGGACAACGTTTGGCGTTGTTCCGGGGTGGCCGCCGCCTTGACGAAATCTTCCAGGAGTTGAGCCTGGTCAGGAAAAACCAGCCCAGATTGGCCTGCCGGGACGAGGGCGGCGATGTCCGTTTCCGGCACGCCGATCGTTTGCAGGGCGGCGGCGAATGCTTCACGGCTGAGGGTGTCGGCGGGCCACTGGTTGGTCATGTGATGCCCCCTTATTCTAAAACGGACGAAAACAGCCGATCTTCCGCAAGCTTAACCCCCTGATTATGTGGCGGTCACTGGCAACGTTCGGCGCAAAGTCCGCTCTACTTTTTGGGGTAACTCAATGACGAAAAAGTAACTGGCAGGGTATAAGTAGTCTTCGCCTGACTCATCTATCACGCGAAGATACTTCGCTTTTTCTGCTTTTTCATCTGGCAAAACAGGGTAGATCTTGCGAATGACTAAGTCATCACAATCTTTATTCTTGAGGCAGATCGCGAAGCGAGTAGAGCGCGTGATCTTCATAGGGTTAATCCAGGAACTGTTTGATTTTGAAGCGTTTTTTGCCGATGCCATGTGCTTCGTACCAGTGGACTTCGGCGCGGCGGATACTATCGTCTTCCAGCCTGACTCTGGCAATGCCCTTGAGTTTGCGCCAACGTCCAGCACCGTACTTTTTCCGCAGGCGGGCCAAATCACGGATGGCGCGGCCTTTGGCAATGGTTTCAATATCGGTTATCTCGCCGACAATCTCAAAGTACATGCTGTGCCATCTTATCAGAGGCAGGCACAGAGTACAAGTGACTGTCAGCTATGAGATGCTGTCTGCCGTAGTTGCCCTAATGAATGTTGCCCGGTTGCCAATTATCGCCGCAACGTTCTTCCTCTCATCACTTCCCGCCCTGCTCCTTGCGTTGATACTCCACAAACCGCACAATCTCGTCCGCCGAAAGTTTGCGGCCCGGCACGACGACGTAGTAGCTGTCGGCCCAAAAACTGCCGGGGCGGCGGGCGTGCTCCTCGGCCAGGCGCGGGAACTCGGCCAGAATTTTCTCCGAGGTGCGCTCGATGATGACTCGAATGACGTTTTCGGGCGACTCGGACGGCGAGCAGTCCAGGCTGGCCTCGACGTGAGTCGGTTCAATCGTCATCGTTGCCACGCGCCAGTCGTGAGCCGCCGCCAGGCGGCGTATCCATTCGTCGAGCCGCTCCTTGAGATCGCCGGTGAGCTGGATGTGTTGCAATTTGGGAATGAAGAGAAACGTGTACGAGAGCGCGTACAGGCCGTGCGGCGTGCGGCGCACATCGGGGAAGGGGACAGCCTGCAGGGTGAAGGCGTCGGGCGTGGGGGCGGCGGCGAATCGCGAAGCGATGCTTTTCGTCGAGTCGGCGGTGGACCCGTCGGCGGCGGGCCGCTCCGGCTCTGCGGGTGGCGGCACAGCCCAGGCCGGGATGACGGCGGGCGGCCCACCAGCCTGGGTCGGTTCCTGAACGGTGTCTACCATCGGCGGCGCGTCGTCTGCCACGCCCGATTTGAACAGGGCCTCGGTGGCGCGCTTGGCTTGTTTGCGGATCATGCTCAGCGGCGTCTCGGCCTGGAAGGCCATGGAGAGCACCACTTCGGCGGCGGCGAGGGTGGAGTAGACGAGATAATCGGCGCCACTGGAAAGGCGGATGAAACGGGCCTGCGCGGCCTGCGCCCCACTGCCGTCTTTGATCCAATAATCGGCCACAATACGGGAAAGTTCTTCAGCACGCTCCTTGTCGAACTGCCCGGCGTAAGCGATCAACTGCTGGCCGCGCATGAGCAAAGCGGCGGCGGCAGAAGATTCTAAGGTGAGGCCGGTGAGGTATTGAGCAGCCCGGCTGACGTCGTTCAACCAGGCCGGGGCCGGGGGCGGCGGCGCGGAACGGCGGGTGATGGGCGTGGGGGCAATGTTGGGGCTGGGGGGTGGGGCGGAAGCCGCCGAGGCGGCCCCCACCTGAGGCGGCAGAGGGCCGGTTTTGGGGCGCGTGCGGGGCGTGATTCCATTCACCGGGCGCTTCAGAGCTTCGTCAATCAACCCTTCCAGGTCTGGTAAGTAGAAAGGCCGGGTGAGCGTGCCTTGCAGATCGAGGCCGGACGCCTCCACGCCGGGCGACTCGATGATCATGATCGGCAGGCTGGACTGGCGGGCGCGGAGAACGGTGATGAGGTCTCTCAACGAAAAGTCGTCGAAGTAGGATTCGAGGATAGCCAGATCGTAAGCGCCCTTGCTGAAGGCGCTGATCGCATCCGCGCCGGCGCCCACCACCGTCACTTTGAACCGGGTGGTTTCTTCGAGCACCTGCTGGATCATGGTGGCAAAGGCCGTGTTGGGATCGGCGATCAGGATGTTGAGGGGCATGGGGTGGATTTTACACTAAATTGAAAATCACCTAAATACTTTGGCGTTTTGGGAAAACTCCGTCTGCTTATATAATGGGCGCATAAATTTACCTGCCAACTTGACAAAAAGGAGAACGCGATGAGCTACAAACTTAAGAGAGTGCTTGTTCCTTTAGTATCTTTTATGACTCTGGTGGGGCTGGCCTGCACTTGCGGCGGTTTGGGCGTCAGCAGTACGCCGACCGCCACCCTGGAGCCGCCCGCTGCCGCGACCGAGGCGCCCGCTGTCGCGACCGAACCGCCGCCCACCAAGCCGCCCATCCTCGCTCCTACCGACGTTCCGGCGCTTCCCACCGACACCGCGGTTCCTGAAGAGCAAGTTTTCACCGGCGGCGTCGACGACTTCTCGGAAGACTACGGCGGGTGGACGACGATCCCTGATGTGGCCGGGATCGGCAACGGCGTGTTCTACCTCGGCCCGTTTGCCGAATGCTCGGACGTTGACGACACCACGCCTTTTGGCTGTTTCACGCTGTGCATTGTGTGCGGCTACCTGAGCGAGTACGACATGAAAGTGGATGTGGCTTACGTGGACGGGGTGAGCAGTCGGCTGTTCGGCTTGCTGTTGCGCTTCGTGGACAATGACGGCGACGGCTTTGCCCACCAGGGCGACTACCTGCTTTACTTCGGGCTGAGTGTTTACAACCAGCGCTTCCGAATCTGGGAACGCAACACCGACGGCAAGTGGTATCTGCTAGGCGATTCCTTTGAAGGGAGCATCAACCCCGGCAGTCAGATCAACACCTTGCGGGCAGTGTCTTACGACGGCGGCACGGCCATGGATTTGTACATCAACGACACGAAGGTGAACACGGTGACCGGCGTGCCTTACGACTCGGGCGCGATTGGCCTGGTGTTGGACGGCCGGGCGGTGACCATCGCCTTCGACAATTTTGAGATTTCGGTGCCGTAGATTCTGCACATCAGACTTCCGAAGTCTTTTTGAGACTTCGGAAGTCTAACAGCAATTACTGACAGCGTAGTGCTCCAAACGGGTCACCACGCTGTTTTTTTGATCTGAGGCGGCCACACCTGACAGGTTCTAAAAACCTGTCAGGTGTGCCCCGCATTGCTTCATCGCCTGAAATCTTCCGTCAGATTCACGCTCGTGTCCTGCACTCTCAACTCATTAGCCCGGACGAAGGTGACGACGAGCGCGTGCGGGAAGCCGGACGTGACCAACGGGTTGGCGTAAGGGAAGGTCTGCGTGCCCCAGTCGCAGTCGGTGGGCGTGCATTTGCCGAACGGGTGCAGGGTTAGCTGGTTGTTGGCGCCGGTGATGATGATCTTGGTGATATTAGTGGTGCCGGCGTTGGCGTTCGCCCACGTGCCAGCCCAATCGCTGGCCAGCGGCCCAATGTGGAAGTCGTAAGTGAACGTGCCGTTGTAAACGGCGCGCAGTATTCCGCTCACGGGCACGGTGAGCACCAGGGTGACGCCCGGCGCGGATGAGAAGTTAGCCACCGTCACCGAGTTGCCCACGACGTTGCCCGTCCCATTGCCCCAGGCGCAGTCGGTGGGACTGCACCGCCCCCAGCCCGTCACCGTGATCTGGTTGCCCGACGTGGCCCCAATCGTCAACTGGGTCACGCCGCTGGTGGCCGGGTCGTTGTTGTACCAGTTTCCGGCATAGTCGCCGGCGGCAGAGCCGAGCGGGGTGGTGGTGGCAGTAGGCGTGTTGGTGCTGGTGTTGGTGAAAGTGGCAGTTGGCGTCACCGGCGTGTGGGTCGCGGTGGCGGTTAGCGTGTTGGTAGGCGTGGGCGTGCCGGGCACGACGATGACGACGGTGATCGGCTGGTCGTTGGTGCCGAAGGCGTTTCCGGCGGCGTCCGTCAGCCGCCACCTGCCGGTGTACGTTCCGGCGGCGGCCGGCGACCTTAGATTCACCGAGATGTCCAGCGTGCCGCCGGGGGCCACTGCACCAGAGAAGGCTACTGAGTTCGGCCCGTCGAGTTGCGCGCCGTCCACATAGCGCAGAGTGTAAGTCGAGTCCCAGGGGCAAGTGCCGGTGTTCTGCAGACGCCAGGTTTTGGTGAAGGCCGTGGGCGTGTTGAAGACGGTGCCATCGGGGATCGTCACGTCGGTGACGAACTTGGCGTTGTCGGTGCAGGCGGTGGCGCTCGGGATGGGGGTGGGGGTGGCCGTGAGGGCCGAAGTCGCCGAGACGATGACGGGCAGGGTTGGCGTAATATTGCCGGGCAAGGTGACAATGGCAACCGGCGTGCCAGAGGGTTGAGTCTGGGCCGTGCCAAAGGCCTGAGTGAGGGCGGCGGCAAACGTGGCCGTGAGATCGCCCGCCTGGCCGGTTGCGCCGGGCGCGGAACAGGCAAGAGTTGCAACAATGAGAGCAATAACGGAAAACAAAAGAGACTGTTTGCGGTTCATTGTAGGCCTCGGATGAAAAGAACAGCTCAATTCAATTGAACCGCGAAGGCGCTAAGGACGCTAAGAAAACCTTAGCAAATGAACTTTGCGCTCGCCTGCCCCGCTTCTTTTTGCGGGGTCGCGCCTTTGCGGTGAGAATCTATGCCAGCCACCTCTCCAGCCACTTCCCCGCATACTCCACCCAGTCCCGCTGGTGCGCCTTCTCGCTGAAGCCATGTGCTTCGCGGGGATAAACACGCAGTTCAGTTGGAACGCCGTTCTGCTTGAGGGCGCGGAAAAATTCGTAGCCCTGCGAAACGGGCACGTCGCGATCCTTCTCGCCGTGAACGATTAGCGTTGGCGTGCGCACCCGGCTGATGAAGTTAATGGCTGAAAACTGCTCGAAGGTCGAGTGCAGTTCGTAAGGGTTGGCGTTGTAGTGAATGCGATCCCACTCACACAACTTGCTCGTGCCGTGAAAGCTCAACCAATTCACCATGCCCGCCCCCATCACCGCCGCTTTGAAGCGGTCGGTTTGGGTCACTGCCCAGGCGGTCATAAAGCCGCCATAACTCCAGCCGCCAATGGCCAGCCGATCGGGGTCGGCGAGGCCTTGCTCGATCAACGCCTCAATCCCGGCCATGATGTCGTGAAAATCCTGCCCGCCCATGTCGCCTACGTTGGCTTCGGCAAACTTGAGGCCGCGCCCGGTGCTCCCGCGCGGGTTGGGCAGGAATACGGCCATGCCTTTGGTGGTCAAGTAAGCCTGAAACATCGCGCCCCAGTAACGGTGCGCAAACAACGACGTCGGCCCGCCGTGGACCCAGGTGAACAGCGGATAACTCTTCCCCGTTTCATAACCATCAGGCAATAGCAAGAAGCCCTGCATCTCCCAGCCGTCTGCGCCCGTCCAGGTGATGGACTTCGACTGCACTGGCGTAATCCCGGCCTTGTCGGCGTGGAAGTGAGTCAACTGCGTCCACGTCAGCGAATCGTGGTCGCGCCGGGCGATCCAGATTTGGCGCGGTGCATCTGCCGACTCGCGGGCGAAGGCCAAAGTACGCAAGGTGCGATCGTGGCTGAACGTGCTCCAGAACGCGTCGGCGATGGCAACCGACTCTGACCACAACCGCCTGCTCGCGCCCGACCCGGCTTCCCATTCTTCAACGGCAACGCCGTCTTTCGTGGTGGCAAGCGTGATCAAACTTCCTCCGTCCGGCATCCAGGCGGCCCAGGCAATGCTGGCCGGATGATTGGCGGTGAGGCTTCGCGGCGCGCCGCCTGCCGCCGGAATCAAGTTCAGGTCGCCGCCCACCGAGCCGCGATCACTCCACACGCTTTGAAGGAATGCAAGTTGTGTGCCATCCGGCGACCAACGAGGCAGGGCAACCTGCCGGGGCGCAGGATCGTGAATTGTAGTGATTGGGCCGCCCGCCGCCGGCACGGCAGCCAATTTGCAGTGATACCACGACCACTCGTAAGGCTCGTCGGAGACGACGAGGGCAAACCGGGAGCCGTCGGCTGACCAACTGAACTCCCACACCTGCACGGGATCGGTCGTGACACACCGTAGTTCCCCACTCGACACGTCGGCGGCCCAGACTCGCATAAATTTGTGGTCGCGCTCGAACAAGAGCGGATCGATCTTCGCTTCCTTCAGTTTCTTCTCTTCTTCGGTCTCCGGGTCTTCCATGAGGCAAGCAATTTGCTTGCCGTCCGGCGACCAGGCGAACAACTCGCCGCGCCCGTCACCGCCAACACTGCTCTTGGCCTCAAACACGCGCCGGGCCTCGCCCCCATGCCTGGAGATGACGAAAAGTTCGTTGCGCCCCTCGCTTCGCTCATCATTCTGCCGATCCGAGAGGAAGGCCAGCCACTCACCGTCGGGCGACCAGCGCGGCGCGCGGTCGTGCTTCGCGCCGCCGGTAAATGGGCGACAGTCGCTCCTGTCGCCGCTCGCGATGCTCGCTATCCAGATTTGCGCCGTTCCTTCTTTGTAGGCGTCGGCGACGACGAAGGCCACTTGTTTGCCGTCGGGCGAGACTTGGGCGCTGTTGAGAACTTTGGTGTCGAAGATGTCGGCGAGGGTGAGTGGGCGCATCGAGACTCCGGTCAGTGGTAAGCAACGATCTCTGTTTAGTGATTAGTGATTAGTGCTCGGTTATTGGTTATTAGTAATTGGCAATAAGCTATCTGCTATCAGCCATCAGCGCGTCACGGTGATAGTGGCGATTATAGCCCGATTATCGGGAAGCGCACGCTCGGCGGAGAGCAGGAGCAAGCGTTGGAAATCGGGATAAGTGTACCAGCCGATGGCAAGCGGGTAGTCGCCGGGCGGCACATCGGGCGGGAGGGTGATGGCGAAAGAGTCACGGATCAAATCCCCCGCCCGCCACTGTGAGGTGGTGAACAGGCCCTGGCAGGGTTGGTCGTCGCGCTGGGCGACGACCGTGGTTCCGTTCAGCCCCGTGCCGACGTGCGTAAATGAAGTGTAGTCGGTGGCGATGTCTGCTTCGACTTTCCAGTATAAAGTGATGAACAGGCTTTGCCCGGCCTGTATCGTCTTGCCCGACCGCTCGTAGCCGACGAAAGTGAGGCCGGGGTCAAACGTCGCCCGACCCGGGTTGGGCGGCCGTGGCCCTGGCGCGCCAGGCGGCACTTCCACCAGCGTTCCACTATCTTGCCAAAAATAGTCGTTACCGATTTTTGCAGACGGATAGGCGTTGTACAGATTGACTACTGATTGCTTGTCGCGTTTGGTCAGCACGAGATAGTTGGTGCGCGCGGGGCGGTTGTCGGCAAGGGGCAGGCATTGGCGGAAGTCGAGCCGCTGGACAGGCGTGCCAGGGAAGAGGAACTCGAACGAGATCACGTCGTCTTCCGGGTTGCGTGAGACGAAGACTCGCTCTCCGGCTTCGGCCCGTTTGATCAACTCGCGGGCAGTGTCCACCGGCACGGCGAGGTACGACACAGGCAGGATGCTGAGTCTGGGGTAGCGGAGGATGAGAGTGGAAGACTGATAGAGGAGGCTAATGAAAACCCCAAATCCCAGGCACAGCCCGCAAAAAGCACGCGAGACCCAAAATCCCAAGTGAAAGGGGAGTCTTGCAAGACGTTGAAGGCGAAGGCTGGTCACCCACTGCACCGCCAACATCCAGCCGATGCTAATCACCGCCGCCGCCGGGGCGGCAAAGCCGATCATCCGTTGGAAGTTGGGCGCGTCGCCAGTGAGCAGGCTGGGAAGGATCATGATGATTTCCCAGGCGAGCAGTTCGCGCGCGGCTGGGGAACGCCGCAAGTTCCATATAAGCCAGGCATGACCGACGAAGAAGCCAATGGATTGAATGAGGTCGAACATGGGCAAGCCGGGGTAATTTGTCAGCGGGTCGAAACTGCCGACGAAGTTGAATGAAATAGCGGTGAAGCGCAGGTTTTCGAGCAGGAGTCCGGGCTGGCTTAGCGAGACGCTGGCGGTGATTTGGGCGCGGGCCAAGAGCCATTCGGGATCGCGAATGAAGAACAGAGCCAGCGGGGCAATGATGATGAAACCGGTAAGGGCGGTGAGGCTGAGGCCGGTGAAGTATTGTTTGCGCCGGGGGGCCGGAATAAGGAAGAGGTCGTGCAAGGCGATGACGCCAAGCAGGGGCAGGATGAAGCGGGCGTGTGGGCCGTTGTATTGAGCGACGCCTGCGACGACCCCGGCAAGCAAAAAATTCACTGTAGAGTTCAAAGTCCGTTTGGCGCGTTTGAATTGCCAAACGCAGAAGAGGGCGGCGGCGGGAGCCAGGCTGGGTTCGGTGCCCACGCGGCTGACGATGACCCAGTAGAGCAGGTACGAGAGGATGAAGGCGGCCAGGGCGGCGATCCAGCGGCGCAATCGCGGTTCGCCAAGCGAACCGCTCCCACTTTGAAAGGCGCTCCCACGCAACAATTCGTCAAAGCAGGCGTGGGCCAACGGCACGGCGATGACGCCAAGAGCCGCCGAGGCAATGCGCGAGGACGAGATGCCGGTGAAGCCAAGCAGTTGTGCGGCGGCGGTCAGGTAGACCATCAGGGCGTTGCCGCCGCCCCACGGCGTCCGGTAGAAGACGACGAATTGCGGGTCGGCGATCAATTCGCGGGCGCGCAGGGCGAACCACACTTCGTCGAACCACGCTTCGGGAGTGAGGGTGGCGAGATGAAAGAAGCGCAGAAACGTTGCCACAAACGTGGCAAAGAGAACAACCTGAAAAGGGCGAAGTCTCATGGGGTTGGTTTCTGCACGGCGTTGGCTTCACAGGATGGCGCGCCCGGATCGGGTGAAACGACGATGCGCGGCATGCCCCAGCCGGCCAGGTCGCCGGTGAAGTCGCCGTTCGGCCCCGGCCCGGTGACAAGGGTGAGCGTGACGGACTGCCCGGCCCACGCCGAAAGGTTGACGATGACGGGTTGCCAGAAGTGGTCTGCTTCGGTGTTGCCGACGGTTTGCTCGAATACCGTCTCTCCGTTTATCGCCAGAGCGAACGAAGCGCCATCGCCGCCCCAGCCCCAGCTTTGCGGGTCGAGCGCAAGGTCAGAACGGAAACAGACAATGCTTGCTGGCAGTTTGACATTGAATGTGGCGCGGCCTTCGGGGTGCATCAGCAGAGCCGGGTATGCAGGTTCGTCGGGCAGTTGAAAGTTCCGTATTTCGATGGATTGATTGGGGGCGGGCGCAAGTTCGGCGCGAGGCAGTCCGCTCAACAGGTCAATGGCAGTGACAGAATCCAATAGCTCGGCTGAGTTGAGGCGGCTCCACCAGGGAGTCAGGCGGTGAATGGCGAACCGGCTCATGAAAATTTCGCGGCGGTAGTAGCGATCCAGAAAATTCTGATAATCGGGCATGGCGGCGAATTGATCCACGGGATTCTGATAGTCGAACCACGTTCGGTCGTACCAGGTGATCACAACGTAGGTTGGCGGGTGCGCGTACAGCGCGGTCAGCACTTCCTCTTTCCAGCGCGGCTGAAACGCGTTCTCGCCAATCGCGGCCATGAGCGGCGAGTTGAAAATAAATCGTGTCGGACTGCGGCGGTCGGCCCAATAGTAGATGATGGAATGATTGCCCCACACCCAGATCAGGTCATCGGAAGCGGTGCGGTCACGAATGTATTCGGCCACTTCAATTTCATCTTGCACGGCTTGCGCGGCAAAAAACTCGGCCCGCGTTTGCTCGCCGGTGAGAAGGGGGCCGGAGATCAGCCATTGATCGGCGTAGACGCGGTAGCCAATGTTGGCCGCCACGGCGATGGCAACTGCGGCGAGCGCCCGGCGGCGAGCGCGCAGTTCCCAGGCGAACGCGCCACCGGCCAGGGCCAGCGCCGGAATCGCCAGCGTCCAATGATAGAGCGTCATCACTTTTTGCGGGTACACCGAAATCAGCGCGGCGGCTAGCCAAAGGGTGATTAGCCAGCCCCACGCTCGCCGCCGCCAGATCGCCAATGCACAGCCCAATCCGGCCAACGCATAGAATACTGGCAGGCGGGCCAATTGCCCTAGCGTGCGTTGCCAGTAAAACAACGGCGGCCCGGACTCGCCGGGAAACAGTAACAGTGTCGGGTTGACCGTCACTTTCGGGAACTCGGTCAACATGAAGACGACGTGCTCCATCGCATAACCGAGCGCGTTCTGCGTGGCCAGGTAGAGGGCGAAGGCGAGGAGGGTGATGAGGCCGCCGATGAGGACGTAGAGTGCAGTGCGAAGAGCGTAGTTCATCGGGCGGCGGGCGGCGATGAGATAGAGGAGGCAACCCACGACGACGGCGGCTCCCACTGAGGCGATGGTGTATTTGTAAAGGGCGGCCACTGCCAACGCCAGCCCAGCGCCAGCCAGCCGCCAACGGGAGTTCCGCTCGTGGCCGCTCAACATGCCCCACGCGCCGAGGGCGATGAACAGGTTGGCAAACCCTTCGGACTGGGCGTTCATGTCAAACGGGATGGCGACGACCAGCCAGCCATAAACCAGCCCCACGCTCCAGGCAATGGCCTCGCCGAACCACTGTCGGGCTACCTGCCACAGGATGATAGACGTGAGCACGGCAATGACACTACTCAGAATCACCGGCCCGCGCAGGTTGACGCCGAAGATGGCCTGGGCCAGAGTGTAGGTGTAGTGAGTAAACGGCCCTTTCGTGTCCCAACAATCGCGGTAGGGTGCGCCGCCATGCAACAAAATACTGCCGCAAGCGGCGTAAACGCCTTGATCGCGTTGCAGTGGCACGTCGAGAAACGGCGCGGCCAAACCGGCGACAAGCACGGTGATGACGAGCGACCAGATAATGAGGCGGGAAAACGATAACGGGGCTGGCGGCTGGGTTTTAGGGAGGGGGAATAATGTCTTACCGGGCATGGGATGAAATATTTTACTCGAAAAGCTATACTCGGCCACAGACAGGTATAATTCAGCTATGAGCGAGTACACCCCTCCCCGCCTTTCACTGCCCAACGGGCAGGAGTACGTGCTGAGCGGCCAGATGACGATTGGCCGCGCGATTGAAAATGCGATCAAGCTTGACGATGGCGGCGCGTCGCGCAAACACGCGGCCATCGAAGTCGCCGGCGCACGCGTCATCCTGCGCGACCTGGGTAGCAGTAACGGCACCTGGGTCAACGATCAGCGCGTGACCGAGCCGGTTGAACTGCGCGACAGCGATTTGATTCGCATCAGCGGCACGACGATGATTTTCTACGCCGCTCAAGGCACGCCAGCCGCCGAACCGCCGCCTCCGCCGCCAGCCAGTTCCGATGGCGGGATGACGGTGCACTGGCAGTCCACCGAGCCGATGACGTTGGTGCGCGGTGACAAGGCCGAGTTCGGCCTCAACCGCACGATGCAGGTGGGCCGGGGCGAAGACAACGATTTGACCTTGACCGGCGACACCAGCGCCTCCCAGCGCCATGCCCGGATTGAGGTGGTGGCCGGGCAAGTCGTCATTCACGATCTGGCTAGCCGCAACGGCACCTGGGTGAACGGCAAACGCATCACCGGCCCGGTCATCCTGAAGCACGGCGACAAAATTTTGATGGGCGACACCGTCTTCCACCTGCGTGTCGGATCGAAGCCCCTGCCGAGCCTGGACGCCGCCCCGCAACCCAAGCAACAAAGCCGGCTCAGTTTTGGGTTACTGTTGGGCGGCGGCGTGCTCACCTTTGCCGTCGCCGGTGTTGGGGCGCTGATTTTGATCGTCTTAGCTTATATTGGCTACCGGGACTTTATCGCGCCGACGGCGATCCCGCCTCAACTCCAACCCACGGTCATCGTCGAAAACTTTGCGCCGCTGGCGGCCACCCAACAGGCCGATGCCGAGCAACGCGCCCTGCGCGCCCTGGTGCAAGTGATCACCCCCGTCGGCGACCTGAACACCACTCAGGATGCCGCCACCGGCTCTGGCAGTTTGCTGAGCGAAGCGGGTTACGTGCTGACCAACTTCCACGTGGTGGGCGACCCGGACACCGGGCGCTATCACAACGACGAAGGCTTGGTGCTGATCGGTCTCAATTGGAACAGCCCCGACGAGGCTCCCGACACGTTTTATCGTTCTGAAATTGTGATGGCCGATAAGGACCTGGATTTGGCGCTTATTCGAATTTATGCGATGGAGAATGGCGACGGCCTGCCCGCCGACCCGAAGTTCCCGTTCCTGCCGGTGGGCGATTCGGATACGCTGAAGATTGGCGACCCGATTGCCATCATCGGTTTCCCCGGCCTCGGCGGCGACACGCCGACGTTTACCCGCGGCACAGTCTCCGGTTTCCTGCTCGACGAGCGCCTCAACCTGGAGCGCGGCTGGATCAAGACCGACGCCGAGATCAACCCCGGCAACTCGGGCGGCATGGCGATTAACACCCAGGGTGAGCTGATCGGCGTCCCGACTCAAGCTTTCTTCAACACCGAAGTGACGGGCAAGATTAGCGAAATACGCCCCATCAACTTTGCCAGGAAGTTTATTGAGCAGGTGCCTTAAGAATGAAATGTCGGATCACGCATCTGGGCACGGCAATGATTATTCTGGAAATTGGATCGCTCCGGCTGTTGACCGATCCGGTTTTTGACCCGCCCGGCGGCAACTACCGTTTTGGTTTGGGAACCGGCTCTAAAAAACTAACTGCGCCCGCCCTTTCTCCCGATCAAGTGGGCGGGATTGATGCGGTACTGTTGAGCCACGATCATCACGAAGACAATCTCGACAAGGCGGGCCGCGCCTTTTTGCCCAAAGCGGGGCGCGTGCTTACCACCTTTTCGGGTGGAAAACGCTTGGGCGGCAATGCCGAGGGAATGAAAAACTGGCAAAGCACGGTTCTGAAATCAGGCGACACGGAAGTGAAAGTCACCGCCACACCCGGGCAACATGGGCCGTTATTCATTCGTCCCTTCGCGGGCGAGACCATCGGTTTTATGCTGGAATGGGAAGGGCAGAGGCACGGCGCGCTTTACATCTCCGGCGATACGGTTTGGTTTGGCGGCATTGCCGAAGTGGCGCGGCGCTTTCGAGTGGGCACGGCCATTCTGCATTTTGGCCGCGCCGGTTTCCCCATCACCGGCCCGGTGCGCTTTACCATGAACGCCGATGACGGAGTCCGCGCGGCGCACGCGCTCAGTGCGCGGGCGATCATTCCAATTCACTACGAAGGCTGGGCGCACTTTCGAGAGTCGAAAACGCAAATCGCCAATCGGTTTGCGGCGGCGGGATTAAGGGATTGGTTGCGCTGGCTTCCGCTGGGCGAGCCGGTGGAATGCGAAGTTTAACGTTAGGTCTCGTTTGACGTTTGTTTCCCGGCGCATCTCAGTCTTCGTCGCCCTTCGGCCTGTTCTTCAAAATCCCCTCAATCCGTTCCATCACCTCCGGCGTGAGTTTGGGCGCAACCTCCAGCGCCTTCAGATTCTCGTGAACCTGCGAGGCGCGGCTGGCCCCGCCGATGACTGAAGTGATGGATGAAGTTAAGGAGAATGCCATGACTGAATTCAAAACCATTGGCCGCCCAACGCCGCTAGTTGACGGCCGCGCCAAAGTGATGGGCGCGACCCGGTATACGCCCGACCTGCAATTGCCGGGCATGCTTCACGGGCGATTCGTTACCAGCATCCATGCTCACGCCGACTTGCGGGGTATTGACGTTGCACAGGCACTGGCTGTGCCCGGCGTGGCCGCCGTTCTCACGGCCAAAGACATGCCCGACATCACCCCTTCTTCTCGCAGTCGCTTGTTGCTAGCGCGAGGCCGGGTTATCTTCGCTGGTCAGCCCATTGCTTTGGTGCTGGCGACGAGTGAGGCCGCCGCCGAAGATGGCGTTCAGCAAATCGTGGTGGATTATGCGCCTCTGCCCGCAGTCGTTACGATAGATGATGCTCTGGCGGAGAATGCACCATTGGTTTGGCCGGAGGGTGTGCCAAGCGGCGCTGGCGAGGCGGGCGCCCACGGTGCTGATATTGGCAGTGATGCGAAATCGAAACGAAAAGCCAGCAACGTCGCCGGGCAGAATTCTTTCAGCCGGGGCGACGTGGCCTCTGGTTTTGCCGAGGCGGAGGTGGTAGTCGAAGGGACGTTCACGACCCCGATGGTGCATCAGAGCGCTATTGAGACGCAAAGCATCGTCGCCGAGCCAAATCCGCTGACGGGCGGCGTTACGCTCTGGGCGAGCACGCAATCGCCGTTCGATGTGCGCAAAGAAGTTGCGAACGTATTGGGCATTCCGGAGTCGGATGTGCGGGTGACCGGCATGGCGGTGGGTGGCGGGTTCGGCGGCAAGAACGGACTCTATGAGCCGTTGGTCGCGGCGGCGGCGCGCGCGGTCGGCCGCCCGGTGCGTCTGGTGTTGACACGGGTGGAAGAGATGTTGGCGGCCAACCCGGCTCCACCTGTTCGTATACATCTTCGCCTTGGAGCCAGGCGCGATGGCACGCTCACTGCTCTTTCGGGCAATGTGCATTTGGACAACGGTTGTTATCCATTCGACCTCGCCGGGTTTCTCGCCTTTATGCTCGCCAGCTTCTACCGTGTTCCGAACTTCAGCGTTTATAGCACGGATGTGTTGACGTTCAAAGTGTCCGCCGGGGCCTACCGCGCGCCAGGCGCTCCTTCAGTCGTCTTCGCATTGGACAGTTTGATGGATGAAGTGGCTGATCGGTTGAATATCGATCCTATTGAATTGCGATTGCTCAATGCCGCTTGCCCCGGCGATCCGATGGCCGATGGCGATCCGTGGCCCAGCATGGGAATGCGCGAAGTGCTTGAAGCGCTTCGCGATCATCCTGCGTGGAAGGGACGGGAAGAGTCCCGAGCGCGGGGACGAGGGGTCGGTGTCTCTGTCGGCGGCTGGCCAGGTGGAACGGAACCAGCGGCGGCGGCCTGCGCCCTCAATCGTGATGGCATCTTGCAAGTTCACGTAGGCTCTGTCGATTTGAATGGCACAGCGACCGGCTTTACTTTGATGGCGGCGGAAGTCTTCGGAGTCGCGCCCGATCAAGTGCGGGTCGTTTTCAGTGACACGGACTCAGCGCCTTATTCAGGCGCTTCGGCGGGGAGTAAGGTGACGTACACTACCGGGGCGGCGGTGGTGCAAGCCGCGCGCGAGGCAAAACAGCAGGTGTTGTCCATCGCCGCCGAAGAATTTGAAGTGGCGGTCGAGGACCTTGAAGTTGTCAATGGAGCAGTGCGGGTGCGCGGCCTGCCAAGCAAAGCGATTAAGCTGGGCGACATTGCCAACAAGGCAATGCGGTTCGGCGGGCGTTACCCTCCGGTGTTCGCGCAGGGCCGCATCGCGCAAAAGGCGACCGCCCCGGCGTTCAGCGCCCAGTTGGCCGAAGTGGAAGTGGATCGAGAAACAGGTGGAGTTCGACTCCATCGGCTGGTTGTCGTGCAAGATGTGGGACGGGCTATCAACCCGCTGACGATCCGGGGCCAAATGATGGGTGGGGCGACTCAGGGCATCGGTTGGGCGCTCTACGAGAAGATGGAGTATGACTCACAAGGCCAATTGCTCACCGGGTCGTGGATGGATTACGCTGTTCCCAATATCATCCAGACCCCAGCTGTCTTTGAGACCGCAATCGTCGAAGTGCCGTCGGAGAACGGGCCGTTCGGCGCGCGCGGTGTGGGTGAAGCGCCGGTGGCGCCTACTGCCGCCGCTATCGCCAACGCCATTGCTGACGCAACCGGAATCCGGCTGAGAGACTTGCCAATGACGGCCCCGCGCGTGCTGTCAGCGCTAAAGTGAAAACAGGTTTGCTTGACGTCAAACCGACTAAAAACCCAAAACTGGCGTAAAATCTAACCGGAGCACCGCCATGACCACTTTAGCTAATCCCCCAATTCGCCGTGTAGAAGATATGGAGACCTCGCCGCCGCGCTGGACGCATGCCGATTTCATGCGCCTTGCGCCGGAAGACCAGAAGGCCGAATTGATTGATGGAGCTTTGATTGTTATGCCGCCTCCTTTGTTTGCTCACGAACGCTTGCAAGTGTTTCTGGTAAAAGTTATTGGGATGTTTGTTGACTTTTTCAACTTGGGAGAGGTGCTTGGCTCGCGCACGGCGGTGCGAGTATCTCTGCATCAGACCTACGAGCCGGATATTTTATTCGTTAGCCGTGAGCGACGGCACATTATTGCCGAGAACGAAGTGCTGGAAGCGCCTGACCTGGTCATTGAAATTCTCTCGCGCTCCACGGCGGAATACGATCGCGGCGTCAAGCGCGAGAATTACGAGAAGGCCGGCGTCCGTGAGTTGTGGCTGATTGACCCTTACGGCCCGGCAGGCACGCAGTTTTACCAGCGGCAGGGCGAGCGGCTGATTGAAGTTGCGTCTGTGGACGGCATCATCCACTCCGTTGCCCTGCCAAACTTCAAACTCAAAATCAACTGGTTGTGGCCGAATGAAAAGGACGAATTGCCCAACACAGTGGCTGTGCTAAAAGAACTTGGAGTCTTCTAATGCCCGTTACTGAACCCACGCGCGACCGCCTGATCGCCCCTGACGAGCTTCAGGCCGCGCCCGCGCCGCTCCGCCGCCCCGAATGGATTAAAGTCCGCGCCCCCGGCGGCGAGACTTATGAAAATCTCAAAAAGCTGATGCGGGCCAAGGCCCTGCACACCGTTTGCGAAGAAGCGATGTGCCCGAACATGGGCGAGTGCTGGGGAGCCGGGACGGCGACGTTTTTGATGATGGGCGATGTCTGCACCCGCACCTGCGGCTTTTGCGACATCAAACACGGGCGACCGGCTCCGCTCGATTTCGCCGAGCCGGAGCGGGTGGCCGGGGCGGTGAAGGCCATGAACCTGCGCCATGCCGTCATCACCAGTGTCAACCGCGACGAACGCAAAGACGGCGGCGCGCCTATCTTCGCGATGGTCATCCAACGCATCCGCGAAATTCATCCCGGCTGTTCCATCGAAGTCCTCATCCCCGACTTCAAGGGTAGTATTGAAGCCTTGAAGATTGTGATGGACGCCCGCCCCGAAATTCTCAACCACAACGTCGAGACCGTGCCCAGGCTGTTCAAGAAAGTCCAGCCCCAAGACAACTACGAGTGGGCCGCCGCCACCCTCTCCAACGCCAAGAAGCTTGAGCCGGACGTGTTGACCAAATCGGGCATCATGGTGGGACTGGGCGAGACGATGGACGAAGTGAAAGCGGTGATGCGCGACCAGCGCAGTTGGGGTGTGGACATTCTCACCGTCGGCCAGTACCTCCAGCCGTCGAAGAAACACTTGCCCATCGAACGGTATTACACCCTCGACGAGTTCAAGGAACTCAAGCGTTACGGGCTGGAAGAACTCGGCTTCAAGTGGGTCGAGTCTGCGCCGCTGGTGCGCTCCTCGTATCACGCCGACCAGCAGGTGCGAGCACTGAGTGCAGTGCATCGCCAGCTTTACGGCGAACAGAATTGAACCGCTAAGACGCGAGGAACGCGAAGAGAATCAAAAAATCTTTGCGCCCTTTGCGCCTTCGCGGTGAATGATTGATGGCTGATAATAAACTCCGCTGGGGCCTCCTCAGCACTGCCAGAATCAACCGCGCTCTCATTCCGCCCATTCGCGCCTCGGCGCGCGGCGAACTAGCCGCCGTCGCCAGCCGCGATCTGGCGAAGGCCGAGGCTTACGCGAACGAGTGGAACATCCCCAAAGCGTATGGCAGTTACGAAGCCCTGCTGGCCGCCAACGTGGACGTGATCTACATCAGCCTGCCCAACGGCTTGCACGCCGAGTGGGCGGTGAAGTGCGTGGAGGCAGGCAAGCATGTGCTGGTCGAGAAGCCGTTTGCCCTCACCGTTGCCGACGTTGACAAGATGGCTGATGCCGCCAGACGAACCGGCAAGGTGATGGCCGAAGCCTTCATGTACCGGCATCACCCGCAAACGCTCAAGGCGAAAGAACTGGTGGAGAGCGGCGCTATTGGTGAAGCCCTGCTGGTGCGAGCGTCGTTTACCTTCAACCTGACGCGAGCGGTGGATGTGCGGCTTGACCCGACGCTGGGCGGCGGCAGTCTGTGGGACGTGGGGTGCTACCCGATCAGCCTGGTTCAATACATTTTCGACGGGCCACCCGTCGAAGTGGTTGGGTGGCAGAAGCCGGACTCCACCGGGGTTGACGGCTCATTCGTCGGCCAGCTTCGATATTCGGGCGACAAGTTTGCCCAGTTCGATTGCGGCTTACGCGTCCCGTTCCGCGCCCACGCCGAGATTGTGGGCCGTGAAGGCGCAATGACTCTCACCCAGCCATTCAAACCGGACGCAACATCAAAATTGATTCTCAGGCGGAACGACGCCGACGAGGTTGTTCCGGTTGCCGAGAGGCAACTTTACGAAGGCGAAGTGGAAGACATGCACGACGCTATTTTGAATGACAAGCCGCCGCGTGTATCGCTGGCCGAGAGCCGGGGACACATTGCCGCCATCGTGGCCCTGTACGAGTCGGCCCAAACGGGGAAACCCGTTCGCCTTGCCTGATCATGCCGCGAGTTCTGTTGATCGAAGACATTGAAGACAACGTTCTGCTGGTCGAACGGGTACTGACGGCCAACGGCTACGAAGTTCTGCACGCGCCGGACGGCGAGACCGGCTTGCAAATGGCAACCGACGAGCGCCCCGACCTGATCCTGCTCGACCTGGGCCTGCCCGACCTCGACGGCCAGACCGTCGCCTCCCAACTGCGTCGCGCGCCCGAAACGGCGCGCATCCCCATCGTCGTCGTCACCGCCTGGCCCGAAGAGACGGCCCGCCAGATGGTCAAAGCTTACGGCTGTAACGGCTACATCAGTAAGCCCATCAAAGTTGCCACTCTTCTTGAGCAGGTCGCTTCCCACCTTCGTTGATCGCGCATCTTCACGACATGGCCCTGGCTCCGTCAGACAACCCGCTTGACCTTATCCCGGCCAGCAAATTCACACTTAAAGAACTGACAACCATTTATAACCAGACTCGCGTAGATTATCTGGTGCCGATGCCGATGAACATCGCCAAGATGACCGAGTACATCCACGTGTACGATGTCGATCTGGAGAACTCTTTTGTCGCCATGCACGAAGGCCAAATGCTTGGCCTGGGGATGTTGGGTGTGCGCTCGGGGCGGACGTGGATTACCCGGCTGGGGGTCTTGCCGACGAGCCGCCGTCACGGGGCGGGGCGGGCGCTGGCGACGGCCCTCTTGGAGGCGGCTGAACGGTTGGGCATCCGCTTCACCATGTTGGAAGTGATCAAGAACAACGTCCCGGCTCATCAACTTTTTCTCAAATTCGGATTTTACGAAGTAGGCGAACTGCTCATCCTGCGTCGCCCGCCGGGGCCGCCGCCGGTGTATCCGTTTGGCGACGCTCAATGGTTTGCCCGCCCTGAAGCGTTGGCCTTGCTTGATTCTCGCCCCGGCCTGCCGCCGTGGACGAACCAGACCGAGTCGTTGAACAACTCAACTAACATTTTTGGATTGAAAGTGACTCTCGACGATGGCGGCCACGGCTGGCTGGCCTTCCAGCAAGGGCGATACGTGTTGGCTCGCTTTGTGATTCACACCATGCAGGGCGACCCGGCGACCGTTGGCCGGGCACTGCTGGCCCACCTGCACGACAAGTATTTCGATCTCGACACTCAGACCGAGAACATCTACGTCAACGACCCACACCTGTCCGCCTTCTACGAAATGGGCTACGTCGAATCGTTCCGCCGGATTGAGATGTACCGGTAAATGTGAACGCCGCAATCGCCCGATCCGTTTTGCCCATCGGGTAAGCCGCCAATTCGGCGGGGCGCGCCCACTTGAAATCGGCCACTTCGATTGCTTGCGCCTTGCCGCTCACCCACTTTGCTTCAAACACATGCAATGTGATCTTGAAATGCGTGTAAGCATGCTGGAGCGTAAGCTGTTGCTCGCCCACTTCGATTTTGATTCCTAACTCTTCCTGAATCTCGCGTCGTAAGCATTCAGGCAAACTTTCGCCCGGCTCAATCTTGCCACCCGGAAACTCCCACAGCCCGCCGAGCAGTTTGTCGGCAGGCCGTTGGGCGATCAGCACCCGCCCATTCTTTCTGATGATACCAGCCGTCACGTTGTAGTGCGGCGTGGGCGGTTTCCTCTGCGCCACCGGGCGTTCGTTTTGAACGTCCAGCTTTTGCGCTTCGCACAGACCGAGCAGAGGGCACAGCAAGCAAGTCGGGTTTTGTGGGCGGCAGATGGTCGCGCCCAAGTCCATCATGGCCTGATTGTAGTCTCCGGCCCTGCCCGCCGGAACCAGACTCTCGGCCAACATCCACAACTTCTTCTCGCCTGCCGGACTCTTGACATCGTCGGTGAGGTTGAAGACTCGGGCCAGCACTCGTTTGACGTTGCCATCCAAAACGGCGGCGTCCGCGTTGAAAGCGATGGAGGCGATGGCCCCTGCCGTGTACCGCCCGATTCCGGGCAACTGTCTCAACTCTTCCACCGTGTTTGGCAATCGCCCACCGTGATCGGCCACAATTTTTTGCGCGGCCCTGTGCAAGTTGCGGGCGCGCGAGTAGTAGCCCAGCCCTTCCCACAGCGCCAGCATGTCTTTGAGTTGCGCGGCGGCCAGCGCCTTCACCGTTGGGAAGCGTTTGAGCCAGCGGCGATAATACGGGATGACGGCTTCCACCTGAGTCTGTTGTAGCATGATCTCGCTGATCCAGACTCGATACGGGTCGCGAGTCTTGCGCCAGGGCAAGTCGCGGGCGTTGGCGGCGTACCATTGCAAGAGGCGGTTGCCCATTTCGTCAACGGATTGAGCGGATTTTTTATTTGTCATTGAACAGACTGTGTCATTGAACGGAATGCGCCGCCTGCTCTAGGCATTCGTTTGCGAAGCATCCCCCCAATTCGTTGTTGTGTTTGGTTGGCGTTCAGGCTGGCGCAATAGAGGGGGTTTCGGCAAGGGCGAGGCGGTGCGGGGCCGTGTAGACACGCAGGCTGTTGCGGCGCACGTAGCCGACGACGGCGATATTCCACGCCCGGCCCAATTCCACCGAGAGGCTGGTGGCCGAGGTGCGCGAAGCAACGATGGGGACGCCCATCTTCGCCGCCTTGCCCAGCATCTCCGAACTGATGCGCCCGGTTGCCAGCAGGATGCGGCCTTCGGTGGAGATGTTTTGCTTGAGGGCTTTGCCCCACAGCCGGTCAATGGTGTTGTGGCGGCCCACGTCTTCGGCTACCAGCAACAGCCGCTCGCCGTCGCTGAGGGCTGAGGTGTGAATCCCTTGCGTGACGCTGTAAAGATTGGCGGCGTGGTACAGTTCGCGCATCCGGGCGAAGATTTGCTCAGGGGTGATCGTCGCCCGCGTGTTGAGCGGCGCACCTGTCCTGAGCGGAGCCGAAGGATGGCGCGCCTGCATATCGTCGAAGGTGACGCCGCCGCCGCAGCCCGAAGTGATGATGCGACGGGTGGGCAGTTCAACGGCGTGATCCAGCCAGACATCCACGCACCGGCCGCTGGCCGAGATCGTCAGGGCGCGCACTTCGGCCAGGCTGTGGATGAGACCTTCAGCGCGCAGAAAGCCCAGGGCCAGTTCGTCCTGCTCGCGCGGCGTGCACATGAACGTCGCCAGTTCGCGGCCATTAACGTGAATGCACACCAGGGCTTCTTCGGTAATGGCTCCGGCCACCGCCTGCCACGCGCCATTTTCGTAGAGGGCATAATCGAGAGGGTGAATACCGTCGGTCTTCGTTTGAGACATAGGTTATCAAGTTCTGACTCAACTGCTCGCCGCCGCCCTCACCGAAAATGAAATCCGGCTGGCCGCAGTGCGGGCAGATATAGTAACTCATGTTCTCGATTAAGCCCAACACTGGCACGTCGAGTTGGTGGAACATTTCACCGCCTTTAATTACGTCGGCCAGCGCCACATCCTGGGGCGTGGTCACCAGCACCGCCCCCGCCAGCGGCAGGGATTGGGTGAGCGTCAACTGAACGTCGCCGGTGCCGGGCGGCAAGTCTACGATCAGATAGTCAAGCTCGCCCCACATCACGTCGCGCAAGAGTTGACGGATGGCCTGGTGCATCATCGGCCCGCGCCAGATGACGGGCGCTTCCGCCGGAACCAGGAGGCCCATAGACATGACGGTGACCCCGTGGGCGGCGGGCGGCAGAATCTGTTCGCCGAAGGCAAAGGGGCGTTGATCGGCGATGCCCATCATCAGCGGGACGTTAGGGCCGTGAATGTCGCCGTCGAGCAGGCCGACTCGTTGGCCCAGTTGGGCGAGGGCTACAGCGAGATTCACGGCGACGGTGGACTTGCCCACGCCGCCTTTGCCGCTGGCGACGACGGCTTTTGCGCCGAAATTCAGCTTCGAGGTGTCGCGCAGCTGCGAGCGGGGGCTGGTTTCAAAAGTGATGTTGACATCTTTTACGCCGGGGATGGCCAGCACGGCGTGCTATTATTATTGTCATTCCGAGAATTAAGTCAATAATTATCCGAATTGAGCAGGGCGATTGCAAAATCGCGCCATGTGAGCGCAGTTTGTACGCGACCGCCGATACCCCCTGCCAGAAAGCGGCGGCGCGCTCCCCTCGCGCTTTCGGCCAGGTTTGGTCTCCAACAACAGAGCCGCCTTCGAGAGGCGGCTCTGTTATGGAACAAGCATGTCTGAAATTGAGTTTAGACTTTACTGGCAGCCCAGCGCCGCTTTGACTTGATTAGCTCCGGTCATCAGTTGATCAGCCTGGTCTATCGTCAGCGCCTTACCTGCCTGGGCGTTCACCTCGTTGATGAACGCCTCCAGCCGGTTGCAGGCGCTAACTGTATTGCCCATCGCCAGGGCATCCTGGGCGTTCTGCAATTTGACGATCAGGCTGTTCTCAATGCCCTGCGGAAGATTGAAGCTCTGGATAAGGCTGATGAGGTCGCTGATTAAGTCAGATGGAGACCGGGGCGTCAGGAGGAAGGCGTGCGGGCCTTGACCGTTGATCAAGCCCCAGCCGACAATCTGCTCGGCGTCATTGATGGCGGTTGCGTAGGTCAGTTCCCAGCCAGAGCCGGCGGGAATCAGATTGTTGAGGTCCTGCATCATCCCATCGCGGTAGTAGAACGCATGTTGTCTGTCCTCGGCTGTGTATGCCCAGCCGACCACGTGGCCCAAGTCGTTGATGCCTGCGGCGAGGCTACAACTGCCGCCGAGCGTGCCAACATCGGTCGTCTGCCCATTGCTGTAGACGAAGCCGTGCAAGAGGTGGAAGCCAAGGCAGTTACCCTGATTGGTTATCTCCGACCAGCCGACGATCTGCCCAGCATCGTTGTTGTGGAAGGAAACGCTCCAGCTGGTTTCCCCGGCACCAAGCGTAGGGAGGCCGACCATTACGCCGTTGCTGTAGCGGTAAGCGCGCCACCTGCCGTCCGGGAGATGCGACCCGCCGACGATCTGGCCAGAGGCATTGATGCTGTTGGCCCAGCTGGTGGAGCCACCGAGCGTGCCGAGGTCGAGCATTTGTCCATTTTCATAGAGGAAAGCATGCTCGTTGTTGTCGGGGATGCGCGCCCGCCCGACGATCTGGCCTGAGGCATTGATGTCGGAGGCGCGACTCTCAGAACCGCCGAGCGTGGGAATCTCGGTCATCACGCCGTTGTTGTATAGGAAACCACGGCGGATGCCCTGGGCGTTATCCGCCTGGCCGACGATCTGGCCGGAGGCGTTGATGCCGGAAGCGGTCCCACAGCAACCGCCCAGTGTGCCGAGGTCGGTCATCACCCCATTGCTGTAAAGGAATGGGTGCTGTATGTTGGGGGCCGTGTCCGCCCCACCGACGATCTGGCCGGCGGCGTTAATGTCGAGGGCGAAGCTGCGCGGGCCGTCGAGCGTGCCGAGGTCGGTAACATCATACGTCCGGAGGACAGGGGGCGCGGCGGCGGAGGCTTGCCGTGTGCCAAGGCTCAGGGTCGCCGCCAGCATAAGGGCGGCGCACAGGATATGTGCGAATGGCCGTTTCATCGTAACACTCCTTGACTGTTGCCAAGTGCGGCGATGATCTCGTTGGCCGCATCAATGAGGGACTGCCCCTCCTCCGGCGGGAGGATGCCTCCGCTGATCAGAGCACTGACTTGATTGATGAAGGACTCCAGTTGATTGATCGCCGTCGCGACGTTGCCCCGCTCCAGTTGCCGGATCGCCGCCTCCAGTTTGGCGATCAGGGCATTGCCCTGGCCGCCATTCAAGCTTCCCGGGATAAGTGCCTGCACTTGCTCGATGAGACCTTCAATGCCCTGGCGTGGGGTCAGCACCGTCACGTCAACCGTGTAGTCGGTGGAGTCGCCGTCTTTGTCCTCGATGCGACCCCGCGCTGTGAAGGCGTCGGCGATTGGATACGAACAGGCATAGGACGTGAGGGACGAGGCAGCGAGTTCAAATGTGCCATCATTCGTGCAATCGTACGAGTACCCGAAGTCAGCCGCTGTATCCGCCGTACTGGGATCGAATGGATTGCTGAAGGCCAGCGTCGCCGACTGCCCTGCGATCAACGTGCCCGACGTGTTGGCGAAGCTGGCTGTGGGCGGGATATTGTCAATCGTCACCGTAGCAGTGTATTCCGTCTCGCCGCTGTCCTGGTCACGAATCTTGCCGCCGACTGCGCGGATGGCATTGTCATCTGTTGGGCAACTGACACTACTGGCGGGGCCGAACAGCCCATAGCCATTACCGTCCCCGCAGTCGAAGGCGTAAGTGAAGCCCGCCGTCACATCGGCGCTCGAAGGGTCTGTTGCGTCGGTCAACGACAGATTGATGGCGTTGCCTTCATCCACTATGCCCGGCACGTTAAAGGTTGCGCCCGGCGCGGCGTTGTCAATCGTCACCGTGGCAGTGTACTCGGTCTCGCCGCCGTCCTGGTCACGAAGCTTGCCCCCGACAGCGCGCGCACCGTCGTCGTCCGTGGGGCAGGACGCGCTGGTGCTCGAGCCGAAATCTCCATAACCTCCGCCATCTCCGCAGTCAAAGGCATACTCGAAGCCAGCCTCCACATCGCCGCTCGATGGGTCGGCCGGATCGGTCAGCGACAGACTAATGGCGTCGCCTTCATTCAGTGTGCCCGGCTCATTAAAGGTTGCGTTCGGCGCGACGTTGAGCACGTCGATCGTCGCCTGGTCGGTGGCCGTGAGGCCGCCATTATCAGTGACTTGCACGGTGATCGTGTGGCTGGATGGGCCATCGAGAGCAGCAGCGGAGAAGGTCACACTCTGGCCTGGAGTTTCGAAGCTTCCGTTGTTGTCCAAGTCCCACGCGTAGGTAAGGGGACCGTTTTCAGGATCTGTGCCCGAGGCAGTGACAGTAACGGACCCTCCCTCATTCACATTGTGCGGTCCACCAGCTTCAGCTACGGGCGCGGTGTTCGACGTGCAGCTGTTGAGCAACACCGACACGTTATTGGAAAAAACATCCGCCGCCACCAAGTCGGACTTGCCGTCTAAGTTGAAATCGCCGACCGCGACTGAGCGCGGACCATCGCCAGCACCGAAGTTGGTGGCTGCGCCGAAACCGCCGCTGCCATTGCCCAACAACACCGACACGTTGTCGGGATTAAAATTCGCCGTCGCCAGATCAGGCTTGCCGTCCAGATTGAAATCGCCGACCGCGACTGATTGCGGAGTACTGCCAACGTCGAAGTTGGTGGCTGCGCCGAAGCCGCCGCTGCCGTCCCCCAACAACACCGACACGTTGTCGGAAAACTGATTCGCCGCCGCCAGATCAGGCTTGCCGTCTAAGTTGAAATCGCTGACCGCGACTGAGAAGGGACCATCGCCAGCGCCGAAGTTGGTGGCTGCGCCGAAGCCGCCGCTGCCATCCCCCAACAACACCGACACGTTGTCGGAATTAACATTCGCCGCCGCCAAATCGGGCTTGCCGTCTAAGTTGAAATCGCCGACCGCGACCGAGAGGGGCTGAGTTCCAACGCCGAAGTTGGTGGCTGCGCCGAAGCCGCCGCTGCCGTTACCCAACAACACCGACACGTTGTGGGAAAAACGATTCGCCGTCGCCAGATCGGGCTTGCCGTCAAGGTTGAAATCGCCGACCGCGACTGAGAAGGGAAAACTGCCGACGCCGAAGTTAGTGGCTACACCAAAGCCGCCGCTGCCGTTGCCCAACAACACCGACACGTTGTTGGAATTAGCATTCGCCGCCGCCAAATCGGGCTTGCCGTCTAAGTTGAAATCGCCGACCGCGACCGAGAGGGGCTGAGTTCCAACGCCGAAGTTGGTGGCTACGCCGAAGCCGCCGCTGCCATTGCCTAATAACACCGACGCGTTATCGGAATTAAAATTCGCCGTCGCTAAATCAGGCTTGCCGTCTAAGTTGAAATCGCCGACCGCGACCAAGATGGGAAAATTGCCAGCGCCGAAGTTGGCGGCGGCAGCAAAGCCGGGCGTCGGGCAACCCTGTGTGAAGGCTATCTTCGCCAGAAAGACGTCTCGAAAGCCCCCACCGTAGGCCGGCTGCAAGGGGTTTGCGATGGGGAAGTCAGTAGATGAGGTATAACCCGCAACATAAGCGTTGCCGCTCGCATCAACGACTATGCCCGACGCCGACTCGTTGACGCCGAGGGGCACAAGGGGCCCACTGCCGCCGAGATAAGTAGAGAAGAGGCGAGCGGACCCAGCGGCATTCAGCTTCGTCACGAAGGTGTCGCCGTTTCCACTGGGTGTGGGTTGCAAGGGATTCGCGATTGGGAAGTCAGTCGAAGCGGTTCGGCCCGCGACGAAGGCGCCGCTCGCGTCCGCAACGATGGCATTGCCGACGTCTTCACCACTGCCGCCCAGGTAAGTGGAGTAGACGAGCGCGGAGCCAGCGGCATTCAGCTTGGTCACGAAGACGTCTCTGTC
>Ga0247727_10002783_pt1 | contig 39496 bp, 32 predicted proteins | sample WisWelCaveWW1625_FD_202498 | JGI IMG/M metagenome (GOLD analysis project Ga0247727, IMG submission 202498) | Biofilm microbial communities from Wishing Well Cave, Virginia, United States - WW16-25 | ecosystem: Environmental > Aquatic > Deep subsurface > Groundwater > Cave microbial mat | place... | reverse complement strand
CGATGGCCTCGGTGAAAAGTGGATGTTGATACCGTTAAGATAGGGGGAGAAAGTTTGCAAGGCAAGAAAATTCTTAATCGCTATGCACTTAACCCAAAATCAAGCTAAAAACTTTTGACACTACGAAGATTTTATTGAGGAGATAAAATGATTCCACAATTGATTAATCGTGAAAGAATCTACATCGAAAACATTGGCCAATACGAGGGAAAAGAGGCTAAAATATACGGCTGGCTGTATAACGCTCGGCACAGCGGCAAGCTGTGGTTCTTATTGTTGCGTGATGGCACGGGAATTATTCAATGCGTTGTTTCGCTTAAAGATGTTGGCGAAGAGATTTTTACGCGCTGCGAGAAGTTGACGCAGGAAAGCTCATTCGTCGCCACCGGCACGGTGCGAGCCGACAAACGCGCGCCCGGCGGCTACGAGCTATTGGTGAAAGACATCGAAATCGTCCATGTTGCGCAAGAGTATCCCATCACACCGAAAGAGCACGGCGAAACGTTTTTAATGGATCATCGCCATCTGTGGTTGCGCTCGTCGCGGCAACATGCGATTCTGCGCGTACGACATACGATCATCAAAAGCATTCGCGATTTCTTCGACAGCCGCGGTTTTACTCTCATCGACGCGCCGATTTTTACGCCGGCGGCTTGCGAGGGGACGTCAACACTTTTTGAAACCGATTATTTCGGCGAGAAAGCGTATTTGACGCAAAGCGGCCAACTTTACATGGAACCGGCGGCGCTGGCGTTCGGCAAAGTTTATTGCTTCGGCCCAACTTTTCGCGCCGAGAAATCAAAGACACGCCGGCATCTCACCGAATTTTGGATGGTCGAGCCGGAAGTGGCGTACATGGATCTCGAAGGCGGCATGCAGCTTGCCGAAGAGTTTATCGAATTTATCGTGCAGAATGTTTTGACAACGCGCCGCGAAGAGTTGAAAACCTTGGAACGCGATGTCAGTAAGCTCGAAAATGTTATCCGTCCATTTCCGCGTTTGAGTTACGACGAAGCGGCGGCCATGCTCATAACGCCGGAGGCCGTCGCATTCGCCAAAGAGAAAGAAGCGCCGGCGTTCGTTCCCGGCTACGATCTCGGCAGCGCGGATGAAACCTATCTCACGCAGAAATTTGACAAACCCCTGATGGTGCATCGTTATCCCGCCGCTGTCAAAGCGTTTTACATGAAAGCCGATCCCGAACGCCCGGATCGCGCGCTCGGCGCCGACGTGCTCGCGCCGGAGGGTTACGGCGAAATCATCGGCGGCGGTCAGCGCGAGGATAACGTCGAAGTTTTGGAAGCCAAAATTCGCGAGCACAACTTGCCAATGGAAGCATTTCAGTGGTATCTTGATGTGCGGCGTTTCGGCTCGGTGCCTCACGCCGGCTTCGGCCTCGGCGTCGAGCGTACCGTCGCGTGGATTTGCGGCCTGCATCACGTGCGCGAGACGATTCCGTTTGCGCGGTTGATGCATCGCTTGTATCCGTAATTTTTATTTAAAATTAGTAATGAGGATGTATGATCATCGCGGTTATCGGTGGCGGACATTGCTCAACGGAAATTTATGAACTTGCGCGAGAAGTCGGCGAGGAGATTGCAAAAGCCGGCGCGATACTCATCTGCGGCGGTTTATTCGGCGTGATGGAAGCGGCCTGTCGCGGCGCGAAAGAAGCTGGCGGAACGACCATTGGAATTTTGCCCGGCAAGATAAAAAATGAAGCCAATGCGTTTGTCGATATTCCGATTGTCACCGGCTTCAACGAGGCGCGCAATGTGATCATCGTGCGAAGCGCCGATGCCGTCATCGCTATAGATGGAGAATACGGCACTCTTGCTGAAATCGCGTTGGCGTTGAAATTTGGCAAGCCGGTTGTCGGCCTGAAAGTGGCCTTCGCGATACCTCGTGTAGCGCAGGTGACAACGGCGGGGGAAGCGATCAAACTACTTCTTAACCGGATAGGAGCAATATGAAAAAAGGCGTTCAGATCATCGTCAGCGGCATGGTCCAAGGCATCGGCTTTCGCTATCACGTCCATCACTCGGCTCGGCGGCATTATTTAAAAGGCTGGGTGAAAAATCTTCCGGACGGCCGCGTCGAAACCGTCGCGGAAGGCGATGAAGAAGAATTGCGGGAGTTTGTCAAAGAAGTGAGAAAAGGCTCGCGCTTCTCGCGTGTTGATGAAGCGCAAGTGGAATGGCTGTCTTACAGCAATCAGTTTAATGCTTTTCAAATTACCGATTAAATGTATGTCGGATAAGACGCCGGCTCGTCATGTAAATTTGGAGTCGTCTCATGCAAGAACTCGAACGTTACATTCGCACCGTCAAAGATTTTCCCAAACCCGGCATCGGCTTCAAAGACATTACGACCTTGTTGAAAGAGCCGCAGGCTTTTGCGCAAGTGATTGATCTGATGGCGGCGCACTTTCAAAATAAAAAAATTCAAAAAGTCATCGGCATCGAGTCGCGCGGATTCATCTTCGGCGCGCCGCTGGCGTTGCGATTGGGCGCTGGTTATGTGCCGGCCCGCAAGCCGAAGAAACTTCCGGCAGCCACGATTCGCGAAGAGTATGCGCTGGAATATGGCTCCGACGCCATTGAAATGCACACTGACGCCATTGCCAAAGACGAAAGCGTCATCGTCGTCGATGATTTGCTGGCAACCGGCGGCACCGCAGCCGCCGCCGGCCGGCTGGTGGAAAAATTGGGAGGAAGGCTGTTGGGATTCGCTTTTCTAATCGAATTGGATTTCTTGCGCGGACGCGAGAAATTATCCAAATATGATATACTTTCGCTCATTCATGTGGATTCAGAATAAATTTAAAATCAATTTTCCTCGGCATTCATCCGCTGCAATATTTGCCGCAGTCTTTGCAAATTTTTTTGCGAGTTTTCAATCAACGGCAAACAATGGGTTTCAATCGTCACATGTTTGACGATGTCACCGCGAACAAGCGCCCGCATTTGTCCTTCCCATTCAATCTTTCCTTCGCCCACCGGCACGCATTGTAGCAGCGCGCTTTTCACCGTATCTTTGACGTGTACGTTGGCGATCCATTTTTTAATCGCTTCATAACCATCCGGATAGGGAATTTCATCGGTGCCCAACGCATTCGCCGGATCCCAATTGGCGCCCAGAAACGGCGAGTTGACTGCGGCAATGATACGCGCTGTATTTTGTCCCGTGTCACACCAGAACCCGGGCTCGTTTTCAATCGCCAACCTCAAACTCTCTTTTTTTGCGATGGCTGCAATACGTCGAAAAGCCGTGACGACTTCCGCTTCCAAAATTGCGGTCTGATACGGGAGTCGTTGAAAACCGAAAATGATTACCAGAGGCGCCCCCAATTTTTTTGCCAAAACAAAAGTGGCTGGCAGCGTTTCACTGAGCTCGTGCGAAAATTTCATCTGATCGTCGACAGCGCCTTTGCACGCGCCCGGCGAAAGCGCGGTGTAACGAATGCCGAATTTCTTTTTGAGCCGCAATAATTCATTTACTGTTTCGGATTTTACATTTGGCACTCGTGCATCACCAATTACGCGAAGCTCGTAATCAGTGATGCCCCAACTCACGCCAAGCTGAATCGCTTCACGCACGTCGGCGCTGATTTCATCGGTGACAATGCCAAGGCGCATATTCAATTTGGGGCTTGTCTTTGCAAACTCTTACTTTTACTCCTGCAAGCTCTTACTCGCCTTTAAAATATCACAATCGAGTAAGAGCGTTTGGCTGCTAATTCGTCCCATTTCCCTTCGTCCATTGATTCAACCAACCAATAACCGTCTCGTGCCAAAGAATGCTGTTGTGCGGCTTGAGCACCCAGTGATTTTCATCGGGAAAATATAAAAATTTGCTCGGAATGCCGCGACGCTGCAGCGCGGTGAAAGTGGACATGCCTTGCGTTTCCACGACGCGGAAATCCTGGCCGCCGTGAATGACGAGCATCGGCGTTTTCCATTTCTTGACGTGATCGATGGGATTGTGCTTCGCATAATTTTCTGGATTGTCCCAAGGATTGCCGTTATGATCCCATTCCGGAAACCACAATTCTTCGGTGTCAAAATAAGCCATGCGCTCGTCGAGATTGCCGTCATGACTCACGAGACATTTGAAGCGATCCGGCCAATTGCCGGCGATCCAATTAATCATATAGCCGCCGTAAGAAGCGCCCAGCGCCGCAACGCGATCGCCATCCATCCACGAATAACGCGCGAGCGCCGCCGCCAAACCTTTCTGCAAATCTTCGAGCGGTTTGCCGCCCCAATCGCCGCGAATCGCGTCACAGAATGCTTGGCCGTAACCGGTCGAGCCGTGAAAATCCACCATCACCGCCGCGTAACCCGCGCCGGCATAGGCCTGTGGATTCCAGCGATAATGAAAATCATTGCCGAACGAGCCTTGCGGCCCGCCGTGAATGAGAAACGCGACTGGATATTTTTTGTTGGGATCGAAGTCAATCGGTTTGACGATATAACAGTAAACCGTTTCATCATTCCAACCTTTAAAAGAAAACTGCTCCGGCTCGCCCATGCGAACTTTGACGAGTTTATCCGCATTGACGCGCGTGATCTGCCGAACATCGCTACCCGTTGGGAGAACAGAATAAAGTTCAACCGGTGATTTCAGATGATCCATGCCGAAAAGCAAGCGTTGACTCGCAAGCGCGACTGAGCGAACATGGCCGTCTTTTATTACCGTGCGAACTTTTCCGGTTGCTACTTCGATGGCAAACAATGAGGTTTGTCCTAAATTTCCGGCAATCGTATAAATGGTCTTGCTATCAGCGGACCATGTCATGTTATTTGCCGAACGATCCCACGCTTCGGTCAACACGCGTTCCGAACCATCCGGCCACGATCGCAGGATAATCCGAAATCGATCCGACTCGTAACCGGGCCTTGACATCGCGAAATAGGCCAACGTTTTGCCATCCGGCGAAAAGACCGGTGTTGTGTCCCAGGCTTTGTTATTCGCGATTAGCAACTTGGGCGCTGTCGAACCATCCACCGGCGCGAGATAAAGATCGAAATTTGTTGACCAGGCTTCTTCGCGGCCGGCAATGCGCGCGGTGAAAACGAGGGCTTTGCTATCCGGTGTGAAAGCGATCTCTTCGACGCCGCCGAAAGGTTTGGATGGACAATCCGCGTCGAGGCCTTTCATCAAATCAATGGGCTCGCCGCCGCTGGTCGGCATCACAAACAGATGTGAGCGGCGGCCGTCTTTCCAAGCGTCCCAATGGCGAAAGAAAAGTTTTTCATAAATTCGCCCGCTCGCTTTGCGGTTTTCCATTTCGTCGAGCTTGGTTTTCGTGCAAGTGATATTCTCGCACGTCGGAAAAATTTCCATAGCCAAAGCGATACGCGAACCATCCGGCGATAATAAAAATCCTCCCACAGCCAACGGAAAATTGGTTTTCTGCTCGGGTTCGCCGCCATCAACCGGGATGCGCCAAATTTGCGACGAGCCGGAGCGCGTTGAAATGAACCAAATACTTTTGCCGTCGCGCGCCCATTGCGGACTAAAATCGCTCGCCGGATTCACGGTCAATTGACGCAAGCCTGTGCCATCGATTCCAACCAGCCAAAGATCGTTGCGCCCGCGATTAGCGGCCAAATCGGTTTTGCGCAGCGCGAACACGACCCACTTTCCATCCGGCGAAGCTTGCGGCTCGGAAATGCGATCCATCGCCAGCATGTCGTGAATGGAAAAGGGATGAGTCTCTTGAATTTGCCCCGCCAAAATGGCGACACCGAAAGCCATCATGATAAAACCAACCAACATCAGTTTGTGACGCATAAGTTCTCCTTTATAAATGAACGGTTTGTAAATAGGACTAACTTTCCGCGGTTAAGTTCAAGCGTTAAAATTCGGCACGCGCCATTGAAAATTCGGATCGACATACGGATCATCATTTTCGCGGCCTGCCATCAATTCGATTTTGCGTTTCAGCAGTTCGCCAAAATTTTTATCATGAATAAAAGTCGTTTCGCCGGCGCCGGAAATGATCATCCAATTCGTTGTCGAAGTTTCCCACAATTGCAGCAAATCTTTCGTGTTCTCAATTTCATCAAGCACCATCTGCCGCAGCAAAGCTTTGCAATGGCGGCGCACTTTTTCATCGTCGGATTCGAGATAGCCATGAACGCCGGCGACCCATGCCGCGACATGACGCTGTGTTCGGAACCAACAGCGCAGAGCGCGCAAACGATCGCGCTGATCCATCAAGCAGGCTTGAGCTGCAGCGGTTTTGGTTAACGCGCGCATGCCGTCAAGCAGAGCGAGCGCCGTATTGATCTCCGGAAAAAGCTCTTCGTCCATGCGCTGAACGGCGAGAGACGCGCGCGAAGGCGCAATCAAGTCGAAACCGACGTCGTAGCGAAAATCGACGCGGCAGGGATTGTGCGGGGTTGCGAGTAAAAACTTTTCATAGTACGCGCGATCAGGTTCGGGGATCGCTTCGATATTTGGAACCAGCGGACGAACGGCGAGCCGATACCAAACGCCCCATGCGGCGTAAATCCAAATTGGAATGGGAAAACATCTAAACGACTCGTCGACGTGACGCCAAACTTTCATGAGATCATTCGCCAGATCTTCTCCGACCCATTCGGCGGCCTGGTGTTGAAGAAATGTGTTCAAGTCGAGTTGGCGTTCCATTTGAAACGCACGCACCAATTCCTGATTGATGTTGTAAGGCGCAAATGAAGTTGGCGTCGCGCCACCCAACGCACAAATCGTTTTGACTTCTTGCACCGACATGTCGACGAGTTTTTCATGAACGAGATGCGGAAACGGAATGCCGATGAGCGGCTCGTGATTCCACAAAATGCCCGGCGTAAAAATAACTTCGGTATTTGAGCCTTTCCGCTGCAGCTCCGCCATCAACGGTTTTTCTTTCGGATCGAAATGGCTATAAACCGCCATGCCGTGAATTTCGGGCGCTTCCAAATACTTCGGATGTTTGTACGATAATTCCCACCCTTTCGTTTGCAGCGACGAGACCTCGACGGCGATACCGTCTTCGAGTTGTTCCCAAATGTAATCATGCTCTGTTGTAAACGGCTCGAGCCGAAGAAGCGTGCGAAATTTTGGATTGACTTGGCGACCGGCATCGCGCAACACGCGCAAGAAACGCACGAGATTGTTTGCGGCAGCTTCGGCGATTTCCTTGTCGCCTTTCCATTCCCGAATGACGTAGCCGCCGCCGTTGCGGCCAACATACAACGAATTGGTATATTCAAATCCCGCGCCGCTGTCATTTGACCAGATTGAAATATAGTCGAGGCTTGGCACTTCTTTCAGAAGATTTTCCGTCATTTCGGCGTAATGCGCGCGCACCACCGGATGGCCGATGGAAAGATTGTAGCGCGGTTGAAAACTGCGCAGCGGATGGTCGACGCGCGCGCCCCGCAGCATCGGATAGCGTTGAATGAGTTTTTCCGGCGCCGAGCGCGGTTCAAAGCAAACAAGCCCCGGCGCCAAGCCGTATTTCTCCGCGAGTTCGGCATTCGTTTTCAAATTAGCGAGATTGGCTTGCAGATAATCGTCGGGATAAACGCCTCGATTCAAACGACTCGTAACGAATTGATCTAATGCCGGACAGTACGTGTAAAAACGCGGATAAACTTCGCCTTTGGGGCCGGTTTCAATCGGCGCGGCGAAAGCGAGGCCGTTCACTTCGGCGTGCGAAAAGCCGAGCCGCGCCAAAGTTTTGAAGTATTCTTCGCGATCAAAATTTCGCGCCGTACGCGCATGTTGGTTGAGAAACAAATCATACAGCGGCCGCAAGTTAGTGAATGTCGTGAAAATAATTTTGCCGTTGGCGAAATCATAAACGCTGCGGGCGAGCCATTCTTCCTTCATCAAACAAAAAAGTCCATAAAGCAAATGCGGGCGCGAAACCAGCAGCTCGATTCCCGCTCCGTTTTTCGCGCGCAGCATCATCCAATCTTTCTGATGATCGAGCGCCGGATGAATCGATTTCCACTTGGTCATATCGCTGACGATAGCGATTTTTGCCGTTCCGGCTGGCGCTCCCGAGTTTGCAGCGGGTTTGATTTCCGCCTGCGCAGCAAAAGTTGAGCGCAACTCTTCCGCAACGGTTTGCCCGACTCTAATTTTGGCGGAAGAATAATAGATGATTTTAACTTGAGAAAGAATTTCGCGCAAGACTGGCATGCCAGTTCCAAACGTTATGATCACGCTCAGGTGTTTTTAAAACTCCGGAAATAAATATAATGGTGAAAGGGCAGGAGCGCAAGCGCTTTTATATGCTTCGCAAATTGCCTTGATCAAAGGCGGCACACAACGAAGCGATATCACCAATCGCTTCGCCAAGTTGCGCGGGAACAATTTCACAAACTGCTGCGGCTTGCGGCAAGGCTTCTTCGTAAAAGACGCGTTTTGCAGGTGCGAGCAGCGCCTCGCCGAGCCGCATGCCGATTCCGCCCAAAATGATGCGTTCGGGATTCAGCGCGTCAGCGAGAATCGCAAGTCCGCGACCAAGATAAAATCCGGCTCGTTCAAAAACTGCGTGCGCCTCTTTTGAGCCGGCTTTGTAAGCGTTGTCAACTTCAATCACAGTCGACGAGTCATTCCAAATCGCTGGAAACATCCTCTGCGCTAATTTGGCGATGCCCGAGCCGCTGGCAAAGCCTTCAAGTGAGCCGGCTTTGCCGTAACACGGCGGCCCATCTTCGGCGATACGAATATGGCCGATTTCACCGGCGGTGTCACTCGCGCCGCGATAAAGTTGGCCATTGAGAATGAGTCCCGCGCCGAAGCCCGTGCCCATCGTGATGAAAACGATATTCCGCAAATTTTTTCCCGCTCCGAAGTAGAACTCTGCCAACGCGCCGGCGCTACCGTCATGTTCGATATAAACCGGCAGTGAAAATTTTTCCACCAATAATTTTTTTAGCGGCACATTTGTCCATCCGGGAAGATTCGGCGGCGATTTGATGATGCCGCTGAGCGCATCCAACGGCCCGCCGATGGAAACGCTAATCGCCACGACGTTGTCTCGCGTCGAACGCAGCGCTTCTTCACTATTTGCAACAAGCTCGTCGAAGACGACGGCGAAGCCGCGCTCGGGAAGTGTTGAGAATTGTTTTCGAAAAAGAATCTCGCCGCGTTGCGATCCCAACACGACGGCGGTTTTCGTTCCGCCAATATCGAGACCGAGAATGATTTTTTCTAAACTTCTCATTTATTCTTTCAACTCTTCTCTGGCGCGCCGAGCGCGCTGCACCAATTGCCAATAGGGCCGACGATAGCCGTGTTCCTTTTGAAAAGCCTCGGCCAAATTTAGAACCTTCTCTTTGAGGGCGGCATGGGTTTTATTGAATTGCGCGTGACGAAGCGCCGCCGTCGCATTCATGCCTTCAGGAACCGGGCCGGTTTTGCCAAAAGCATTGAGCACGATACTGTAGCCTTTCATGCCGCGCGCGAGCGGAAGCAAATACCAACTGTAATCCAAGCGCTCACCGCGTTCTGCGCCTTCCAGCATCGCATCAACAACGGCGTTATCAAGATGATCTTGAAAAAGAATTTCCGGATCGCGCCACTCCGCGACGACGCGCAGTTGCGGATCGTACTCGAGATCGGCCGGCTCCTGCGTTTCAAAATGTTTGACGCCGAACGCCGCCAGCCACGCGCAAACGCCGGGGGAAGAAATATATGATATTCCCATCCACAAATCGAGCTTGAATTGCCGATACGCCGCCGAAGCCACCTCCGAGCAAAAGAGTTTGGCGGAATCATGATAATTCATCTCAAAATCGTAGGGAATGTGATAATCGCGCGCCTGTTGCAGCGCGTGCGCCGCGGCTTTGTGCGGCAGCATCGAATCAGCCACCAGCGCCGGCAAATCGGAACGCGGACGCAGGATCATCACGCGCAGCTTTTTGTCGCGCAAATATTCTTCCAACGTTGACACGGCAACGCCGCGTTCGATATGCGCTTCGATAATTGAGGCCAAACTCGTTTTTTCGTCGACGTGTACGAGTGCGACGTGAGAGAAATTACCGGGATAATTATTGCCGCGCGCAATCAGCGCCGAAGTCGGCGCGCCGCCGCGCGAGACAAGAATGTCGCCGCTGTGAATGGTGACGCCGAGAATTTTGGTTGACGGCGTTTGCGAAGGCTCATCATCAGCAGGTGCAAGGGCGGGCAGCGAATCCGGAAATGCTTGCAACATCACTTCTTCCAATGCCGCGCGGCTGCCGTACAACAGGCGATAAATGCGGTCGCGCGCAGCGGGTGCTGTGATGTTCCAACGTTGGGATTGATCTTTTGCCAATTTGCGCAGGCGGGTTTGGAACTGTGTGTATTCCGGCAATTTTTGCGGACACGCGGCGAGGCTCGGCGCCAACTCGAAAAAGTTTTTTTCGAGTTCATTAAAAATTTCGTTGTCCGGATGCAAAGTGTCAGCCGCGATTCTGTCGAGCATTTGGCGGCCATGCGCCAATTCTGCATCGATCCGGTTCGCGAGTTCAGCGCAACCCCAAACGCGCGCCGATTTGAACCGTTCTTCGAGCGCATTCCAGTATTCGTCGCGATTCCAAAGGAAGGGTTGTTTGTTGCCGGTGAAATTTACGGGTGGAACAGAATCTGGAATTGATAAAAGGAGATAAAGAGCGGCCAGCGCAAGCAAACCGCGTCCGGCGATTTTACGCCAGCGTGTTGGCGAATTTGGAGATGAAGTCATAGTTTTAAAAAAGCTTTGAACGCGGATGACGCGGATCGCACGGATTCTCATGGATTTGTACCAGCGAAAATCCGCGTTATCGCTGTAATCCGTGTTCAAAGCTGTTAGAATTTTTGTTGGCTGAGACAACCACTGATTTAATACAACGCGCGGACGCGAATCGTCGCGGCAATTTTTTTGAGATCTTCCAAAATTTCCCGGCTGGGTTTTTGGTTCACATCGGCGACCACATAGCCGATGTCTTCCAGCGTCCGCAAATATTGTCCTTCGATGTTGATGTCGTGTTGTGAGAAGACGTTGCTAAATTGGGCCAGCACGCCCGGAACGTTTTCGTGAATGTGCAGAATGCGATGCTGATCTTTCAACAGCGGCAACTGCACCTCCGGGAAATTGACGCTGCCGTAAGTGCTACCGATATTCATATACGTGATGAGTTTTTCCGTGGTTTTGCGCGCAATGTCCTCTTGCGACTCCAGTGTGCTGCCGCCGATGTGCGGCGTCAAAATCACATTCGGCAAACCTTGCAACCCCGACTCGAAAGGATGATCGTTGCCTGCAGGCTCATTGGGAAAAACGTCGATGGCAGCACCGGCCAGATGCCCACTTATCAAAGCTTTGCGCAAGTTCTCCAAGTTGACGACTTTTCCACGGCTGGCATTCAACAGATAACCGCCATTTTTCATCATCGCGAGCTGCGGCGCGGCAATCAGGTTGAGCGTGGTTTTGTCTTCCGGCACGTGCAGAGTGACGATGTCGGCGCGTTGGAGCAGCGTTTCGAGCGTATAAACCGGATTCGCATTTCCCATCGGCAATTTTTCGACGACGTCGTAATAGATCACCTCCAGGCCCAACGCTTCGGCAAGAATCGAAACTTGCGAGCCGATATGGCCGTAGCCGATGATGCCCAGCGTTTTGCCGCGCACTTCGTAGCAACCGTCCGAGCTTTTGTCCCATTTTTTTTGATGCAAGCCCTGGCTCTTTTCAAACACGCGGCGCAGCAGCATGATAATTTCACCGATAATTAACTCGGCAACGCTGCGCGTGTTGCTGTACGGCGCATTGAACACCGGCACGCCGCGCCGTCGCGCGACGGCCAAATCCACTTGATCGGTGCCGATGCAATAACAACCGATGGCCCACAGGCGCCGCGCCCTCAGCAGCACGTGTTCGGTCACACGCGTCTTTGAGCGAATGCCCAACAAGTGGACGGTTTCAATTTTTTTGCTCAACTCCTCTTCACCGAGGCTGGCTGGCAGCGTTTCGACTTGAAAGGATTCGCCGCGAAAACGTTCTGTCGATTCCGGATGAATATTTTCCAACAGCAGCACGCGAATTTTTTCCTTCGGGTATGAAGTTTTCGGCATGCTTTTCAGCAAAGAGCGAAATCGACGCACGGGTTCCATCTTCAGCTTTCTTTCTACTTTCGGCGACAGGCGGTACGTTCGGTGGCATTCGCGGAGACAATTTGTCCGCCGAACCAGCGCCGAAGATTTTTTGGTTCAATGATGATTAAATCACGCTTTGTTCGCGGAGTCGAATGATTTGCTTTGCATCGATTTGTAATAACTCCTGTAAAACTTCTTCCGTATGCTGCCCCAACAGCGGCGGCGGCGATTGGATACGCGCCGGCGTCGCTGAAAATTTTGGCACCGGGCCGAGGAATTTCAAAGGCTCGCCGCTCGGATGCATCACTTCGACGACCATTTCGCGCGCGGTAATTTGTGTTTCGGCCAACGCCGCCGCGACGGTGTTGATCGGCCCGGCCGGAATGCCGGCGGCGGTGAGCTGCTCGACCCAATCCGCCGTCGCGCGTTGCCGAAAAACTTTTTGCAATGGCTCGCTCAGAATCTCGCGGTTTTTGACGCGGTTGGCATTCGTTTGAAAACGTCCGTCAAACGCCAATTCCGGCAAATCAAGTTGCGCGCACAATTTTTGAAATTGGCCGTCATTTCCCACGCCGAGCGCGAGATGCCCGTCGGCGGTTTTGAAAGTTTGATAGGGCACGATGTTGGGATGCGCATTGCCATAGCGCTGCGGCGGTTCGCCGGAAATAAGATAATTCATCGCGACATTGGCGAGCCAGGAAATTTGCGCATCGAACAAAGCAATGTCGATGAACTGCCCCTCGCCGGAACGCTCGCGATGAAGCAGCGCCGCGAGGATGGCACTGTGCGCATACAAGCCGGTGACGATATCCGCGACGGCCACGCCGGCTTTGCTGGGTTCGCCGTCGGGCTCGCCGGTAATGCTCATCAATCCGCCCTGCGCTTGAATGATAAAATCATAACCCGGTCGCGGCGCCAGCGGCCCGGTTTGCCCGTAGCCGGTGATGGCGCAGTAAATCAAACGCGGATTGAGTCCATGCAAAGTCTCGTAATCGAGCCCCCATTTCGTCATCGCGCCGACTTTGAAATTTTCCACTAACACCTCGCAATGTTTCAGCAATTGCCGAATCAGCCCTCGTCCCGCGTCGGATTGCAAATTGACCGTCACACTTTTTTTGTTGCGATTGCAAGAGAGATAATACGCCGACTCGCCGTGAAACCACGGCGGCCCCCATTGCCGCGTGTCATCGCCTTTGCCGGGCTGCTCGATTTTAATCACTTCGGCGCCGAGATCGCCGAGCAGTTGCGTGCAATACGGCCCGGCCAAAACCCGCGACAGATCGAGTATGCGAATGCCGTCGAGGCAGCCGGAGTTTGTTGGTGGCATTTGAGATTTCCCGCATTAAAATTGAAATAAATTTTAACATTTTTTGCGATTAAAGTCAAATGATAATAAATTGCGCTTGATTTTTTGCGGACGGCGATGTAATTTGTGAACATGTCAGGACGATGCGCCAGAATTTTGCTGCCAATCTTTTTCCAATTTCTTCTGAGCCTAGCCTTCGCACGACAACTCCCTTCGCCGAGTTTTTCTAAAATACTTTTTTCCCGCTCCGCAACGATCAAGAATAATTGGGAAAAAGTTTTCATCTTGCGACAATCCGGACACGTCGTGGCGCATTTTCAAATCAGCAGCGGCACCGATTGGGAAGATCCGAAACTTCCAGCGGCCTTGTTGGAAGTGAACGTCGACGAACGCTTGGCCTCGCATCTCGTCACTTACATGGGACGTTCAACGCCGGGTCACATCTATGCCGTTCATCTCGGTTTTTTGACGGCGGGGCAGCATGAGTTGGCGCTGCAACGCGCCGATTCTTCCAACGCTGCGATTAAACTCCGCCACACGCGTCTCGATGTTTTCTACGCGAACCACCCGTTTTATTCCGTGCTCGCTCACGCGCCGATTATTTTTGGCCGTTCCCGCCGTCGCGTCGATGCTTCGCAAACGCATGAAAATTGGCTCGACCCCGACATGCGTTATTCCGACGTGCCGCTGTTGCTGGCTTATGAAAAACGCGATTTGAATTTTATCCAAGTATTGCGATATACTGTCTTGTTCAGCAACGAGAATGGCGGCACGCCGCCCGGCTTGCTGCATTTGTGGGGGCGCTACACCGACATCGAATGGGCTTGTCGCGTCGAATTGGCGGCGAATGGCCAACGTCGGCGCGTGTTTTTTCAAGGAAGGAATCATCGGGAATTTCCTTATTTCGGCGGTTTTGAAAATGAGCAGCCGGCGCTGCAAGTGGCGACGTTGGACAATATGTTTTCGGATTCATTGACCACACAATTGCGTTTTGCCTTGCCGCCGTTTTTTAAAATTCCATCTGACGGCTTGCACGAAAGCGTGATGCTGGAAGCGCCGTGGACCTGGCGCGTGAGCGCGAAAGAGGCGCGGCGCGAACAACGTTTGAATCCGCTGCCGACGGATTCGACACGCATCGCTGATTTGCAGCGTTATCTTTTTATTCAATTCATGGCAGAACCGGAAACTTTGGGCGTGAAAACAGGCGGATATTTTATTGCCAAATACAAAAACGATCCGAATGAGTACGCCTCGAATTTGAGAAATTCTCTTCTCACCATTCGCAGCGACAAAGCGATAGCCCGGCAAACAGCGGTGCCGCTGCCAAGCGGTATTGGCGTTGATGAATTGCAGCGGCTTGAGTTTGTTGCTGACGGCAGCATTATCCTGATGAAAATCGCGCGCTTATTCTCGCTTAACGAAAATGATTCGCCAATTTTGTGGAAGCAAAATTGGGATGGCGCGCTCCACTTGAGGCCGGGACAGCGCGCTGTTTTGTTTGACTTCAATTCCCGATAAACCCGCCTGAAAATTTCTCCACCATCTCTGCCACAAAAACGCATCCGGCTTCTTCGTTTGTATTCAAACTACATTTGGTTTTGCAATCATAATTTGGTGAACGCATGTTATTTTCCGGTTTATTTTTTTTCTTCTATTGGTGAACTTAATGGCATCTTTCATCTCAACGGCATAAAATTTTTTTTGTTTACAATCCTCTTTAGATAAAAGCACTTGGATGATGCACAAAAGTTCATTATATTTAGTTGTGATTTGGTTTTACTTATTGCACGACTACGGAGGAGGAGTAATGGCGCGTATTGGTAAAATTATCTTTGCGTTTTTAACATTAACCGATGATCAGCGTCAAACCATCGATGAAAAAGTTCTCGACTTTGGTAACATTGGCGCTAGCGCATTAGTTTTTGGAAGTGCATTAGCAGAAGGTCATGTCAAATGGCTTTATATGATAAGTGGGGTATTGTGGTGGGTTATCACATTCTTTATTTATATCCTTTTAACGAAACATCGAGGTGAAGAAAATGATTAACGGAATTTTGATTTTGGCTGGCATCGCGGTGATGATGCTTTTGTTAATTGTTCTGCCTGAGTTATTGCGGCGAAAGGAAGAAAAAAGGAAAAGAGAATTTAGGAAAAGAGGATTGGCATAATCTTGAAAGGTAAAACGATGCAATGGCTACGGGTTTGGGCTTTATTCGGTTTAATTGTTTTCATTTTCGTCGCCTGCAATAAATCCGACAAGCAGTCCGGTTCAAAAACGATTGGTGTCACGTTGTTGACGCGCGCGCATCAATTCTACAAAGATTTGGAAGAAGGGTTGATCGCTTCCGCGAAACAAGAAGGTTTTAAATTGAACATCGTCACTGGCGAATGGGACATCGGCCGGCAAATCAGCCAGATCGAGGATTTTGTCACGCAAAAAGTCGATGCGATCATCGTCTGTCCCGTGGATTCGCGCGGCATTGGCAAAGGAATCAAAGCCGCAAACGTTGCAGGCATTCCGGTTTTTACCGCTGACATTGCGGCGCTGGAAGGCGAGGTGATTTGCCATATTGCTTCGGACAATGTCGCGGGCGGCAAATTGGCGGGTGAATATCTCGCGAAAATTCTCAATGGCAAGGGTCAAATCGCCATCATCGATCAGCCGATTGTGACCTCGACGTTGGATCGCGTGCAAGGTTTTCGCGAAATCATCGCTCAGTATCCGGATCTTGAAATTGTCAAAGATGTGAACGGTGACGGCGTGCGCGATCGCGCCATGCAGGCGGCTGCTGATGCTTTGCAGGCGCATCCGAATCTCAACGCGATTTTCGGCATCAACGATGATTCGGCGCTGGGCGCGCTCGATGCAGTGGAAGATTTCAATCGCAGCGAGGTGATCATCGTCGGGTATGATGCGACGCCGGAAGCGCGCGACGCCATCTTGAATGATCGCGCGTTGAAAGCCGACGTGGTGCAGTATCCGCGCCAAATCGGCGAACAAACCATTGCCATGATCGCACAATATTTTCGCAATGAAAAAGTGCCGGCGGTTCTCCCGGTGGCTGTCGGTATCGTCGATAAATCATCTCTTCAGGAGGCAAGTCAATGACAGGTTGTCTGCAAGCCAGACAGGGAAAGGTGAATGGATGGAAAAAGCAGTTCGTAAGTGGCAAGTGGAAAGGAAACACTGGCCGCTGGTTATTGGTTACTGGGTTGTTGCTACTTTTGTGTTTTGAGTCTGCCAACGCACAAACACAAAAATACGTCAAGGCGTGGTTGCTGCTCGGGTCGTTTCCGGCGAAGGATGACAATGCGCTCACCACCGATTTGATCGGCGGCGAGGCTGCGGTGCGGCCGCATGGAGGGCTGGCGACCGCGGGCCAAATTTGGCGACATTATCAAACCGCGGACGCGCCTTATCTCAATTTCCTGGATCCAGTTTTGGGATTGTCGCCCATCGAGCGTGCGGTCGTGTACGCGCATGTTTACGTGCACAGCTCGCGCCCCGACACCTTGAAACTGCTCACTGGTTTTGACGAGCAGTTGGCCGTTTGGGTGAATGGCCAGTCGGCGCGAATGCGGACGGAACGGCGCAACCATCGCTTCGATGAAGACACCTCACAAGTGCCGTTGCAAAAAGGTTGGAACAGCGTTCTTTGCAAAGTGATCAACCACCTCGGCGAGTGGGCGCTGTCGGCGCGATTTGTCGGCGGTGCGGAGTTAATCATGCAAGCCGAAACTCCGGAACGCTTGGTGATGATTCCACGCGCTGAACCTGAGCAAATTCGGATTCGTCCGCTGGAGCTGGCCGATGATCTGATTTTCAGTCGGGACAATATTCCGATGTTGGCCTTGCAAACGATGATTTCAAATCCACAGCAGCAAGCGCTTGGTGAATGTGAAGCGCGATTTTTTGCGCCGGCGGGCACGGGTTGGCGCTCGAAAAATCGCAGCTTGCTCTCCACCGAAAGTCGTGATGCGCGACGCGGCATGCAAATTGGCCGCGAGCAAAATTTTACGCTGCATGCGGGGGAGTTGAAGCCGTTGAATTATCGCGTTCCTCTTGCCACTATTGTGTCGGGATTTCAAGCGCCCGGCACGTGGCAAATGCGCTTGCAATTTGGCAACTACGAAGTGCGCCGCATCGTGCCGTTGCGTTACGACAGCCGTTTGCTCGGCCGCATTTTCGGAACCTACACCGTTGAGGGCCTCGACACGCTGGCAGCGAACGGCAGCTTGGAATTTCAACGCGTGATTTTCCTGCCGAAAGAATGGGCCGGCTTTCCGGTTTTTCTCGCGGCTGATCTCGGCCAAGCCGAAGGCACGGTGTGGATCAACGGCAAAGAAGCGAAATACAAATTTCGCGGCGAATCCGGCGATTTGCCGCTCACTGAAAATGCCGAAGCCGGCGGCCGATTCGAAGTGCGCATTCATTCGACGCGACTCGATTCGACTGAAAAAGCTCCAAAGTGGCCGCGTCTCTATTTGACGGTCGAGCATCTCGATTTACGGCGCTATACGATGACGGCGGCTTTGCTGCAACAATATCACCGCGGCGAGCGCGTCGCCGAGCAGGAAGATCTCGAGGAAGAAATGTGGGAAGCCATGAAGGGCGGCGACGCCAAAGCGCTCAATCAATTTATTGCCGACGCGCAAAATCGTTTGCCAAAACTTCCGGAAGCCGCGGCAAAATTGCCGGACGTAACGCTGGTGAGCACGGCGTGCGTCGACAAATCGTGGCTGTGGCGTTATCCCGAAACGAGCCATCTCGCCCGCGCCGCGTTTTCACAGGTGCTGCGCCATCTCGAAAAATATCCGGACTTTTATTTCTCGCACGGGCAGGCGCTGTCGTATTGGTGGATTGAGCAGGAAGATCCGGCGTTGTTCGAGTCGATTCAAAAAGCCGTACGCGAGGGCCGGTGGGAAATCATCGGCGGCGCGTGGACCGAAGGCCATATCAATTTGCCTTCCGGCGAAGCGTTGGCCAGACAATTTCTCTACGGCAAAAGATACATTAAAGAAAAATTCGGCGTCGAGGTGAAAACCGCATGGATGCCGCAAGTCAACGCCCATGCGTGGAGCCTGCCGCAAATTCTCAAAAAGAGCGGCATATCGAATTACGTTTTTTATCAACCGTGGGATTCGATGCGTTTGTTTGAATGGGAAGGCATCGATGGCAGCCGCGTGTTGAGCTATCGCCCGCCGGATCAATTCAATTCACGGCTCACCAAAGACGTCCGTCGTTTGGCTTATGACTCGCGCAAAGAATTTGGTTGGCCGAATGCGCTACGGGTGTTCGGCATCGGCGAGCAAAGCAGCGGCCCGACGGGTTGCGACATCCGCCTCGCCGAAGATCTCGCCTATCGTCCGGTGATGCCGACCGTGCGTATGGCGCGCGTCGATGGATTTTTCAAAGAGCTTGCGGCCAAGCCGCCCAAATTATCGCTGCATCGCGAGGAAATTGCTTCAGCTTCTTCTGGCGCGTGGACAAGCCAAGCGCGGCACAAATGGGGCAACCGGCACAGTGAAATGCTCTTGCCGGCGGCGGAAGCGTTTTCACTTTTTGCGAAGCCGTTTGGAATGAATTACGCGCAGGCCGAGTTTACCGAGCAGTGGCGCAACGTTTTGTTCAATCAGTCGCACGATCTGATGAACGGCATGGGCATCGCGACCAATTATGAACACTCCCAGCGCTTTTATCGTGACGCCATCGAAACCGCCAAAGCCGCGCTCGATAAAGCGATGACGCGCATCGAGACGGCCATTAACAGCCAATCGCAAAACAAGGACGAAATTCCTGTTGTTGTTTACAATGCATTGAGCTGGTCGAGAACCGATGCGGTTGAAGTTGAAGTCACAGTATCTTATGAACAGTTAAACGCAAAGCGCAAAGAGTTGAGCGCTAAGAGCAAAGCGCAAAGCGCAAAATCCAAATTCTCCAAAAACAAGAAGGCCGAAGAGACAATCAAACCAGACGTGAAGCTGACGCCGTATTTCCACGACGCCAACGGCAAAAAATTGCTCACGCAAATTTTGCAACAAGATTCAACCGCGCAAGGCATGCGTTATCATGCGCTCTTTTTACCGGAAGAGGTGCCGGCTTTTGGCTACAAAGTTTATTGGTTGCAATGGCTCGATGAAGAACCCAATCTCACCGTTCGTGCGCGCATCGATATTGATAGCTTGACGATCAGCAACAGCTACTTTACGATTAAAATCGATTCCGCGCGTGGTGGACTCACGCATTGGGTCGATGCGCAGCACAACCGCGAGTGGATCGCGCCCAAACCGGGCGGCTTGCAGCTTCTCGGCGAAAAAGGCGGCGAAAATTCGGCGCTGAATTTTAATTACGACGGCGCGAAAGATCGTCTTCGCTTGCTCGAACCGCCGATTGTGTTGGAGCGTGGCCCATTGCGCGCGCGGGTGTTGACGAAATACGTCTCCGGCAATTCCCAAATCGCACAGGAGTACTTGGTTTATGCTTCGCTGCCACGCGTCGAAATGCGCTATAAAGTGAATTGGCGCGAGCGCAACAAAACGTTGAAAGTCGTTTATCCGTTCCAACTCTTTGACGGCCGCGTGATGACGGAGATTCCCTTTGCCGCCATCGAATGTCCGGGCAATGGCGAAGAAATTTTGATGCAGAAGTGGCTCGATCTCTCGAATGAGCAATTCGGCGTGACCGTCGCCAACGACTCGAAATACGGTGCGGATGTGCAAGACGGCGTTGTGCGTATTACCGCGTTGCGCGCGCCGGATTCGCCCGACCCGAAAGCCGATGAAGGCGAGCATCATTTTTCTTTCGCAATTACCACACACAATGGCGATTGGAAAAGCGGCAGCGCAGCACAAAACGGCGCTTCGTTCAATCTGCCTTTGAGGGCGCGCGTGATCCAACAACAAAACGGTTCATTGCCATCGACGCATAGTTTCTTTGGCGTTGAGCCATCACGTGTTGTCGTTTCTGCGCTTAAAAAATCGGAAGACAACGACGATTGGATTTTGCGCGTTTATGAAAGCACCGGCCAGCCGGCCACCGCGACAATTGCCCTGCCGTTTGCGGCGAAGTTGGTGAGCGAAGTGAATTTGATTGAGTGGGAAGAGAAACCGTTGCCAATTACCGGACAAAAGCTGACGGTGAATTTAGGTGCGTGGGAAGTGAAGACGATTAAGATTAGTCAGTGAAAAATTGGAGTTTTGGATTGCTGCAACCCCAACGATCCATTAACCCAAAACTCCAGCACTCCACTAATGCGAGGGAGCAAACTTGTCCGAAAATCTGTTAAATCTCCGCCGCATTTCCAAACGCTACCCCGGCGTCGTCGCGTTGGACGAGGCGAACTTCGATCTGCGCGGCGGTGAAGTGCATTGCCTCGTCGGCGAGAACGGCGCGGGCAAATCGACGCTCATCAAAGTGATGGCCGGCGCGGAGAAGCCCGACAGCGGCGAGATCTGGATGAATGGCGTGCAGCGGCATTTCGCCAATCCGGCCGCGGCGATTGCTGCCGGCATCGGCGTCATTTATCAGGATTTCAAACTCGTGCCCGCGCTTTCGGTCGCCGAGAATATTTTGCTCGGCCATCAGCCGCGACGGGGCAACGGCAAATCGCCGTTCATCGACTGGAAAAAATTGCGTTCCGAGGCCGGCGCGTTGCTTGCACAAATCGGAGTTGACTTGCCGCTGCAACAACCGGTTTCGCGTCTCAGCGTCGCGCAACGGCAGATGGTGGAGATTGCGAAAGCGTTGCATCATCGCGCGCGGATTATCGCAATGGATGAGCCGTCGGCAACACTCACCGACAAAGAATTGGAGCATTTATTCGTGCTCATTAAACGACTCACGGACGACGGCGTCGGTATCATTTATATCTCGCATCGCCTCGAAGAGATTTTTGAAATCGGCAATCGCCTCACCGTGCTTCGCGACGGCAAATGGGTGACGACAACGGAAGTTGCCAACACCAATCGCCAGCAGCTCGTGCAGTGGATGGTTGGCCGCGAATTAAAAGAAGAGGCGAATTCGCCACGAGAAAAACCGCAGCAAAATGGCGCCGAAGTTCTGCGCGTGGAAAATCTCGGCCGCGATTGGGTCAGTGGCATAAGCTTTAGCTTGCGCGCCGGAGAAATTTTCGGCATCGCTGGTCTCGTCGGCTCGGGCCGCACCGAAGTCGCGCGCATGATTTTCGGCGCGGATTGCAATCAAACCGGAAAAATTTTTCTTGACGGCAAGGAAATTCATCCGCGCTCGCCTGCCGAAGCGATTGCGCTCGGCATCGGCCTGTTGACGGAAGATCGCAATCAGCAGGGCCTTATCATGGGGTTGAGTGTGCAGGAAAATATTGTTCTGAGCAGCTACGATAAATTGCGCGCCGGTTGGAAAATCAACTGGCGACGCGTGAAAGAAATTTCGCAAGCGCATGTTGAGCGTCTGCGCATTCGCACGCCCTCGCTCGCGCAGAAAGTGGCGAATCTCAGCGGCGGCAATCGCCAGAAAGTCGTGCTGGCGCGCTGGCTGACGACCAACTGCCGCGTGCTGATTTTTGACGAGCCGACGTGGGGCGTCGACGTCGGCGTCAAACGTGAGATTCACGAGCTGATTCGCAACCTCGCCGCCGAAGGCCGCGCCATCATCGTCATTTCCTCGGACCTGCCGGAAGTGATGAGCCTCGCCGACCGCCTCGGCGTGATGTGGGAAGGCCGGCTCGCGGGCATTCTCTCACGCGAGGAGGCGACGCAGGAACGGATTATACATCTGGCGACGGGGCACGGAGCAAGTGGCAAATTGCAAGAGGCGAGAGAAATGAAGCTGATGGCATAACCAGAAGGATATGATCAGCCGAACCGAGTTGCAAAAAATGGCGCAGGCCAAACTGGAAGATGCAGAGGCACTGCTACAGGCGAAAAGATATGGCAGCGCCGCCTATATCTGCGGCTACGCGATTGAGCTGGCTTTGAAAGCAAGAATCTGTTTAGTGTTGAACTGGAACGGTTATCCTTCTAACAACGCCGAGTTCCAAAAGTACCAGAGTTTCAAAACGCATGATTTGAAGGTTCTTTTGCGGCTTTCCGGCACGGAAGCGATCATGAGGAATAAATACAGAGACGAGTGGTCGGCAGTGAGCATTTGGGGGCCGGAGTTGCGCTATCAATTAGTTGGCAGCATTTCTTTTCAAACAGCAAGTTCCATGATTACGAACACCAAATTTCTGTTGAGGGAATTATGATCAAACCTATTATCAAACGCGAAAAAATGGTTGCGCTGTTAAATGAAATCATTGCCGAGAAAGGCGAGGTCACTTTGTTTGGCCTGTTCTACCGTGAAGGCGATTGGGAGTTGTTCGTTGCCGGCCCTTGGGTCGATAAAGATTATATGGGGGCGCATCGATATATTGATAAAAAGTTAAAAGCGCATCTCACCGCCGAAGAAAATCGCTCAATATATCGAATCGGTATTCTTGAATCTCATTATCCGGTTTTGCAAGCCATCCTCGATGCGGTACCGGCAGGAAAAGAGCGAGCTGTGTTTCGCAACGAAGATTTTCTCGGGCTCGAAATCAAGCGCGCCTACATCTTGCGGGCAACAAGGCCGCAGAAAACTGGCAAAGTTCAGTCCACGAAAAAACAACCGAAGCGCACGACGTCGTCCCGTCGTCGCCTCGCCGCGTAACGATTGGAAGCCGGTGACGATATGATCAAACTCCGAGGGAGTGATTGAGCCAACAGACCGCCCAACAAATTCAACTATCGCCAACGCCTCACGACGGCTTGGAAATGTCATGGCGTCGTTCCGGCGTGCGGCCTTTCTTGCAGCATCTGCAAGAGTACGGCATCTTCGCTGTGTTCTTGCTCGAATTTGTTTTCTTCGCTTTGACGTCCGACCACTTCCTCACGCCAGAGAATCTCCTCAATGTCACGCTGCAAACTTCCATCATCGCGATCATCGCCGCCGGCATGACGTTCGTGATTCTCACCGCCGGTGTCGATTTGTCCGTCGGCAGTCTGGTCGCATTGACCGGCGTGATCGCCGCATGGATTTTGAAATTCAATTTGCCGCCCGCGGTCGGATTGAGTTTGGCCATCGCCGGCGGCTTGCTCGTCGGCGCGTTTTCCGGCGCGATTGCCGGATTTTTCATCACGTATTTCCGCGTGACGCCGTTCATCACTACGCTGGCGTTGATGACGATCTGGCGCGGCCTCGCGTACATCTGGGTGGATGGCCGCCCGATCTGGGGTTTGCCGCCGATTTTTGATGCGCTCGGCAGCGGCCGCATTTTGGCCATTCCGTTTCCGAGCATTGTGATGCTGCTCGTCTATCTGCTCGCGTGGTTCATCTTGCAGCACACGCAATTCGGACGCAATGTTTACGCGGTTGGCGGCAATGCCGAAGCCGCACGTTTGGCGGGCATCGCGACGCGCAAAACTTTGCTGCGCGTTTACCTCATCTGCGGCGCGCTCGCTTCATTGAGCGGCGTGCTGCTCGCCTCGCGCATGTCGAGCGGCCAGCCAAACGCCGGATTGATGTACGAGCTGGACGTCATCGCCGCCGTCGTCGTCGGCGGTACGAGCCTCTTCGGCGGCCGCGGCTCTGTCATTGGCACGTTCATCGGCGCGATGCTCATCGGCGTGCTGCGCAACGGCCTCAATCTCACCGGCGTCGGCAGCTACGTGCAGCAAGTCGTGCTGGGCATCGTGATTTTGCTCGCGGTTTTGCTGGATCAATTGAAGAAGCGTGAAACGTAATGCGTAACAGATTAATTTAAAATCCGGACGATTCGGCAAATCCGGATACCAATAAAAGTACGATATTTAGCATGAATTGACGCGAGGGAGAAATGTCACGCACACCGCCGTTTGGGCCCGTTGATTATCAAGCAAAGGATGCCCACGTTATGTCCAAAACCGTTCGCTATAAATTGCACGTCGTTTCCCACACCCATTGGGATCGCGAGTGGTACAGCCCGTTTCAACAATTTCGCCAGCGCCTCGTGCGGCTCGTCGATCGCCTGCTCGATCTGCTCGAACGCAACACCGAGTATCGTTATTTCGTGCTCGACGGCCAGTCGATCCTCCTCGAAGATTACTTCGCCATTCGTCCGGAGAATCGCGAGCGTTTTCGCGCGTTGGTGCAGGCGGGGCGCATCGAAACCGGCCCGTGGTATGTTTTGCCCGACGAATTTCTGGTCAGCGACGAAGCGCTCATTCGCAATTTGCAAATTGGTCACCGCGTCGCGAACGAGCACGGCGGCGTCATGAAAGTCGGCTATATGCCGGATTCGTTCGGACACATCGCGCAGATGCCGCAGATTCTGCGCGGCTGCAACATCGACAATTTCGTTTTCATGCGCGGCCTCGGCGACGAAGAGGAGCAGCTCGGCACGGAATTTTTGTGGATCGCGCCGGACGGCAATCGCGTGCTCGCGATTTATCAGCGCAACGGTTATTGCAACGGCGTCGATCTCGGCTTTGAAGGCGTTGGCGAGCATACCGGCGAGGCGCCGCGTTTGGATGTTTTGATTGATCGGCTCCATCAGGAAATCAATAAAATCGGCCAATCCGCCAAACCCGCGAGCGATGGCAGCAAGCTCATTCTCATTAATAACGGCTGCGATCATATCGAGCCGCAGCCGGAATTGCCGAAAATGTTGAGCTACGCCAACTCGGTGTTGAGAGAATGCACCGCGGAGCACACCACCTTCTCGCGTTTCATCGCGACGCTGCGGCGCTCCGGCCTGTCGTTCCCCAATCATTCCGGCGAGCTGCGCGGCAGCAAGCGCCATTATATTCTGTCGGGCGTTCTCTCGGCGCGCGTTTATTTGAAGCAGCAGAACGACGCGTGTGAAACGCTGCTCGCAAACATGGCCGAGCCGCTGGCAACGCTGGCGTGGCTGCGCGCCGGCGTCAATCACGGCGCGGGTTTTTTGATGCAGGCGTGGAAAGTGTTGTTGCACAACCATCCGCACGATTCGATCTGCGGCAGCAGCATCGATCGCGTGCACCGTGAAATGCTCGGACGTTTCGATGAAGCGCGACAGCTTGGCGAGAATATCGTCGATGCGGCGTTGGATACCATCGCGCAGCGCGTGCGTCGCAACACCGCGTCCGCCGAGGGCTTGAATTTTATTGTGGCGAATCCCTCGGCCACGACTCGTCGCGACGTGATGCGCGCACTGTTGATATTGCCGCCCGGACGAATGTCCAAAACTCTCGCCGTGCTCGATAGCAATAATCAACCGTTGCCCACCAACGTCGTCCGCTTCTGGCCGATTGCGCCGCGAGAAGATTTCGCGCTGCCGGAATCGTTCGCCAAACTCGGCCAAACCTCGGGACGGCATCCGCTCACGTATGAAGAAAAACGCGGCCAGCTTTTGCGGGATCGCGCGAGTTATCATTTAGATTCGCCGAAAGATGAAAAAGCGTGGCATGTCGGCGAAATCGAGTTTCTCGCGCCGGAAATGCCGCCGGTGAGTTATCGCACTTTTTCCGTGCGCGCCGTCGAAGCTGAGAAAACGAAAAAGATCGAGGCCACCGAAGCCGTGCGCGTGAAAGGCAATGTCCTGGAGAATGCGTTTCTGCGCGTCAAATTTTTCCCGGACGGCAGTTTCGATCTGTTGGATAAAATCAGCAAACGGCAATATCAACGCTGCCATCTTTTTGAAGACACCGAAGACGTCGGCGACGAGTACGATTATTCACCGGCGCAAAGGAGCCAAACGATTTGGAGCCGAGGCCGCAAAGGCAAGTTGCGTGTGGTGCATCATTCGGATTTGGCGGCAGAAATCGAAGTGACGCTGAATCTGCCGCTGCCGGCAGAATTTGATCGCAGCGCGAAGCCGAAAGGCAGCCGCAGCAAGAAGCTCGTGCAATGCCCACTGGCAATTCGTTTTACCATCACCGCGACGACGCCGTATGTTGCGGTGCGCACGGCGTTTCAAAATTTGGTGCGTGATCATCGGCTGCGGGTTCATTGCCACGCGCCGCTCGCGACCAGCAATTCTCTTGCGGGTCAACAGTTTTATGTAATCGAGCGTCCGCTGAAAAAATCCGCCGGAAAAAATTGGCTGCAGCCGCCAAGCCCGACCGAGCCGATGCAGCATTTCTGCGCCGTTGAAGATCGCAAGGGCGGACTCGCGTTGCTCACGCAGGGTTTGTATGAATACGAAGCAAACCGCGCCGGCGAAGACACCGCGCTCATTCTCACGTTGCTGCGCGCCGTTGGCTGGCTCTCGCGCAACGATTTCGCAACGCGTCCGAATCACGCGGGGCCGTCTTTCCCCACGCCGGAAGCACAATGTCAAGGCGAGCAGGTTTTTGAATACGCCATTATGCCGTACACTGGCAATTGGGAGAAAGCGAATGTGCCGACATGGGCGCAGCGTTTCCGCGTGCCGCTGCTGGAAAAAGTCTGTCGTGGCACAAGCCCCACGGGAAGCGCGTTGCCCGCAGATTTTTCATTGTTCCGCACCGAACCCGATTCACTCGTCATCACCGCCATGAAAAAATGTGACTCGCGTGACACCGTTCTCGTTCGCCTCTACAATGCCTCTTCGCAGCGCGTGCGCGGCAAACTGCATTGGGGCATGCCCGTGTCGCACGCGTGGAAAGTCAATCTGCTGGAAGAGCGCTCCGAAGAAGTTACCGTCTTCTCGAACTCGCGCGTCGACCTCGACTGCCCGGCGTGGCGGATTACGACGGTGGAGTTGGAGATGAGCAAGAGCTCATTGGGGGCGTAACCCAGACGGCCCGTCTGGCTATGTTCTGGTAAATTTTTATATCGCGTTGAAAAAATACGATTGTTATTCGAGCATTTTTTATCGAACCAATCCGACGGACGCAGCTTTGGGGTTTTGTAAATTACGTTTGATTAAATCGTACCAATTTTTTAAATTCGACAAGTAGAGAGTTAATTGAGGAATTTTAAAGATTTTGGACAATATCTCAAGCCTTCTTATAGCTGCATTGCCCATTTTGGGTGTTGTTATTGGTGCGAGCCTTCACTATTTCTTCTCGAAATCAACTGAAGCTCGAAAATACTTAACAACACTCAGAACTCAGGCATATTCAGGCATATATTGATTACCTTCGATGTTTCGCAGAAATCAAATATGTTGGACGAGATAATTCAAAGGCCAGAGGAGAAATTTTGGCAAAAGCGACCGACGCCAAGACGCGTATTCTTATTTATGGCTCATCTGGTGTTCTTGAGGCATTAGCAAGCCTCGAAAAAATGGGCGCTGTGTTAGATTCTCCGGAAGCTGAGAAAGCTTTTTTAGCGCTCTGCAATATCATGCGAAAAGAAAGTCTCGGAAAAATCATGAAAACGAAACCCGAAGCTTTAGCAACAATCCTGTTTCGCTCTAAAGACTAAAACATTAGTAAACATTTAACCAGACCGGAGGGAAAAAGACAAAAAGTTGTCATTGAGAAAAATACAGCGATTGTTAAAAATCTCCTTGCAGAAAATACCGTATTTTTGTATTTTCTGATATGAAGCGTACCATCATAAAAGCGCTGCACCAGTGGAAAGATGAAAAATCTCGCAAGCCGCTCATTCTACGGGGGGCGCGTCAAGTTGGAAAAACCTACATCCTGCAGGAGTTTGGGAGAACGGATTTTCATCACTATCATTATATAAATTTCGAGCGCGATGAGCGATTGAGTACGTTGTTTGAAAAAGATCTTTCGCCGGCGCGAATTCTGGGCGAGCTGCAATTCTATCTCAACACCGCCATTGATCAAACGCGCGATTTGGTTATTTTCGATGAGATTCAACAATGCCCCAGAGCCTTGACGGCGCTCAAATATTTTTGTGAACAGATGCCGGAACTGGCGGTTTGCGCTGCCGGCTCGCTGCTGGGCGTCGATCTCACAAACGTGTCGTTTCCGGTGGGCAACGTGACGTTTCTCGATCTTTCGCCCATGAGCTTTATGGAATTTCTCGCCGGCATTGAGAAAGCGCGTCTTGTGGAATTGCTTCAGGCGCATGATTTATCCGCGCCGTTTCCGGAAATCGCGCACGAGCAATTATGGGAGATGTGGAAGCACTATCTCATCGTCGGCGGTTTGCCGGAAGCGGTCAAGACCTATCGGGACAAACAGGCCAATTCGTATGAAGCGATGCAGGCCGTGCGCGCGGTGCAGCGCGATCTGCTGGAAACCTACATGGCGGATATTGCGAAACATTCGGGCAAAACCAATGCGTTGCACATTCAACGGCTGTGGCGCAATGTCACGCAGCAACTGGCGCGCGCGCAGGATGGGTCGGCGCCGAAATTCCGTTTTAAAGACGCCGTCCCCGGCATTCGCGGTTATGAACAGTTGGCCTCGCCGCTCGATTGGCTGGAAAAGGCTCGCCTTGTCTTGCGCACGGCAATCGTTGAGAGAGCGGAAATGCCACTGGCCGGTTTTGCCAATGAGAATCGTTTCAAACTGTATTTTTTTGATGTGGGTTTGCTGGGTGCTATCAGCGATATCAAACCGGCGCAAATTCTGCAATATAATTACGGCAGCTACAAAGGTTACGTTGCCGAAAATTTTGTGGCCCAAGAGCTGCGCGCCTCCGGCATGGGAGCGCTTTATTGTTGGGAGGGTCGAACCTCGGAAGTTGAGTTCTTGTTGGAAACAGCCTCCGGCGTCATTCCGATTGAAGTCAAGTCTGGACAGGTCACGCAGTTGAAGAGTCTCAAAGTTTTTGAAGCGCGTTACCAGCCCAAGAACAGTATTATCCTGAGCGCGAAGAATGTTGAACGTCGCGGCTCACGTTTATATCTGCCGCTCTATGTGTCCGGCAGTTTGGCCAAACAATTCGTGGCGGGAGATTAAAATTTATACCATTGGAGATTTATAATAAACTCGTGACAGTTTTTATCATGCTCAAAAACATTCACAACCTCGCCCACGAAATTTTACCCGAAATCACCGCCGCACGACGGCATTTGCATCAATATCCGGAACTGAGTTGGCAGGAAAAAGAAACCGCGACGTTCATTCATAAATTTCTCGCGCCGCTCGATTTGGAAATTCGCACGACGGACAATCTGCATGCGACCGTCGCGGTCATTCGCGGCGCGAAGCCCGGCCCGACCGTCGGGTTGCGCGCGGATATTGACGCGCTGCCGATTACCGAACAGGGTGACATTCCATATCGCTCAAAAAATGTCGGCTGCATGCACGCTTGCGGTCACGACGGCCACACCGCGGTTTTGCTCGGCGCGACGAAGATATTGGCGGAACTGCGGCACGAATTGCGCGGTACTATTATTTGTGCCTTTCAACCCGCGGAAGAGCACAACGGTGGCGGCAAAGCGTTGTTGGCCTCGAATCTTCTACAGGGTTTTGATATCGATGCGTTTTTCGCGCTGCACGCGTGGCCTTATTTGCCGTCCGGTACGATTGGCATTAAACGCGGCGCGATGATGTCGGCCATCGATGATTTTGAAATCGCCATTCACGGCAAGTCCGGTCACGCGGCGCATCCGCTCGCGGCCATTGATCCGGTGTTGATTTCCGCGCATGTCATCACGGCCGTACAAAGTTTGGTGACGCGCGAGCGGCACGGCGCTGATCCGGTCGTCGTGAGCGTGACGATGATTCACGGCGGCACCGCAGATAATGTCATCCCTTCTGAAGTTCGGCTCGGCGGCACGATTCGCACGCTGCAAGACGAGACGCGCGAGCGGATGAATCGCCGTTTTACCGAGTTGGTCGAAGGCGTCGCGCAATCGTTTGGTGGCCGCGCCGAAGTGAGGCTCGATCCCAGTTATCCTTCACTCGTCAATGATGATCGCATGGTCGATTTCGTGGAAAAAGTTGCCACTGAAATTGTCGGTTCCTCCAAAGTCGTCGAGCTGAAAGAGCCGAGCATGGGCGGCGAAGATTTCGCGTACTATTTGCAAAAATATCCCGGCGCGATGTTCCGCCTCGGCACCGGCCCTGCGCCGTCGCTGCACTCGGACACGTTCAATTTCAACGATGACGCGATAGAAACAGGAATGATGATGATGGCGAGTTTAACAGTAAAGTTTTTGGAACGGGGCGCTGAATCGGGGGATTGATGGATGGTGGATTAATGGAATTTGAAATCAACGCATGGATAAAAATTCACGCGGAATTTTGTCGCTGGCTTTATCCGTATTCGTTTTTTGATCCGTGTGAGTTTAATTTTCTGTGGGCGAGAACTTTTTAGGAAAGTGTGTTATGATTCGACCTTATAAAAAAAGTTGTTTTGTATTTTTAGCTGCCGTGATTTCGTGCTTATTTTTATCCTGCGATTTCGACCAAGGCATTGGCCCTTCGAAAACGCGCATCACCGGCAAAGTGGTTTTTTTGGATACCAATCTCCGCCCGTCCAACGTCGATGAGGTGCGCGTGATCGCCGTGTCGCAATTGCCGCCGTCGGGATTCGGCGACATTTATTTCAGCAACGCCGTGCGCTTCGACAAAGACACGGCGGATTATGAAATTCAACTGCCGGCGGGAAATTTTCCGGCGGCGGGTGTGCTGTGGAAACCCCGCGGCAAAGACTGGGCGATCACCAATTTGTTGGGCATTTACGGTTTCATTCCGCCGGTGACCTTTTCGCTCAAAGCGGTGGAAGTGACTCGGGAAAAACCGGTGGCGGAGAACATCGATATTTTTGCATTGTGGTCGTTTTCGGAATTTGACGCCAGTATCGAAGGCAATCTCAAATTGATCGGCGAGTGGCCGGCGAATACTGACGTTGTTTTATTAGGCGCATTTATCGCCGTCCCCGATCTTAAAAATCTCGATCTCTCCGTGATCGGCTTGTTGGGCGGTTTGCCGCTGCCCATCACGAAGCCCGCGACGAGCGCTGACAGCGAGCGTTCGTATGGCATCTCCGTCCGCAACGGCGAATATAAATTCATCGGCATCTTTTGGAAAGCCAAGGGCAGCAACAATATTCGCTGCATCGGTTTTTATCGCGATCCCGCCAACACGACTCAACCCGGCTCGGCTGCCGTAGGCAAAGACGGCAAAATCACCGGCTATAATTTCACCGGCGATTTTTCCACGCTGCCGGACGGCGTGAAAATCGGCGGCACGAATGAATAATGGCAAAACGATTTGAGGCAAAACCATTAAAACGTTTTTAATAATTTTGCCATTAAATTATTTTGCCTTAATTGCTTCGACTATTGTTTGAGAAAATTTTTTATGAAAAATACAATTTGGCTGTTTGTCGTTTTGTCAATTTTTACAACTTCTTTATGGGGACAACAAGGTAAAATTACCGGCATGATTACAGACGCCGAAACCGGCGAAGCGCTTCCTGGCGCGAACGTGCAAGTGAGCAACACCTTGTTGGGCGCAAGCACGGATGCCGATGGCCGTTTCGTCATCAAGCAAGTCCCACCCGGGCAGCACACGTTGCGGATTTCATTTGTCGGCTTTGGCAGCGAGATAATGCGCGTTCGTGTCCGGCGCGATTCCACCTCGCAAATTCAAATGGCGTTGCGGCCCTCGGCTATTCAGTTCGAGCAAATGATCGTCACCGGCTCGCGCCAGCAGGAAGATTTGCGGCGCGCCGTCAATAGCGTGAATGTGATTTCGTCGACGGAAATTCAGCGCCGCAATCGCTTTCGCATCGACGAGAGCTTGCAGAGCATCGCCGGCGTCACCCTCATTGGCGAAAACGTCAACGTGCGCGGCGGTTCCGGCTATAACTTGTTCGGTATCGGCGCCAGTCGTGTTCTGATGTTGATCGATGACGTGCCGGTTTTGACGAGCGATTTGGGCCGGGCCAACTGGGATATTTTGCCGGTCACCGAAGTCGAGCGCGTTGAAGTGTTGAAGGGCGCGGCCTCGGTGTTGTACGGCTCCGGCGGCGTCAGCGGCGTCGTCAATATTTTAACGCGCCGCCCGACCAGCTCGCCGTCATTTAGTTTTCGGCAGAGCGCCGGCGTGTATGATGATCCCTCGGTTGCGGATTGGAAATGGACGGACAGCACGCTCTATTATTATCGCACCGACGCGAGTTTCAGCACGACGTTTCATCGCACCGGCGTGCGGCTGGCGGTTTCTCGGCACAAATCGACGAGCGACCGCCGAAACGGCGATTTTGCGCGATGGTATTTCACCGGCAAGGCGATGCACAATTTTCCCGACGACTCGCGGCTTTCACTTTTTGTTTCGTATAGCCGCGATGAGCGGGGATTTTTTTTCAACACCTCATTGAGTTCTCCCTTCCTTAGCGATACGCGCGACCGCATCGACGTCGACGGCGCCGTTGCTTCGCTCGTTTACAGCAAGCTTTACTCGTCAAATTTTTCCACAAAAATTCGGCTGTCGTACAACGCGCAGCTCATCGGTTTTCCGTTCGGCGTGACGAAAGATTTCAAGCCGGCGCTCGGACTCAGCGCGGAAGGCCAAGCCAATTGGCTGCCGCATCCGGATCACAGCATAGTGTTGGGCCTCGATTACAAACGCAATGAAGTCGAGGCGTTGTATTATGGCAGGCACCGCGGCAATGCGGTAGCGCCGTACTTGCAGGACATTTGGAAGATTTCGAATATCTGGCAAATCCACGCCGGCTTGCGTTATGACACGTATTTTCTCGTTGGTGATTCCGCCGAAACGCAACTGAGTCCGAAACTGGGCGCGAGTTACAACTTTTTGCCCGGCTCGATTTTGCATTTCTCGATTGGGCGCGGTTTTCGTTCGCCGTCGATTGCCGAGCGTTACACGACGGTTCGAGGCGGCAGTTTTTCATTAAAAAGCAATCCGAATTTGCAGCCGGAACGTTCGACGCTTTTTGACGCCGGCCTGCGGCAGCGTTTCGGCGAGAATATTTCGGCGGAAGTGACGGGATTCTGGAATCGTTATCGCCAGCTCATTGAATTGGATCAAAAAAGAATTCCCGAATTGCGTTTTCTGAATTATCCGCTCATCGACATGCGCGGCGTCGAGACGGAATTTCGATCGCGTTGGTGGGGAAATCGTCTCGGCCTCGACGCCTCGCTGAGCTGGATGGAAGCGCGGAGCTTGGCGGACGACCAAGCCAGCGGTTTGAAAAAGAATGAGCTTTTGCCCTATCGTCCGAAGTTTACCGCTTTTGTGTCGCCCTCGCTCTCCTTTGGACCAGCGACACTGGAAGCGGATTATCGTTACGTGGGACGTTATAGCAAAACGTTATCGTTTCCCGACGAAGCGCCGCAAAAAATTTGGGATGTGCGTTTGCTTTATCGCTGGCAGCCCTTCAGCGCGCAGCTTGGCCTGAAAAACGCGGTCAATTACAATTATGCGCCGTACGAGCGGGTGTTGGGCGAAATTCGAAATTTTTATTTTACGGTAAACGGAGAGTTTTAGCAATTGACCGGTCGCTGCGAGTGGCTGGTCAATACTTAAGCAAGGATATTAATGTCAGAGGATGACGTCATGAAGCACAAACCTCTAAAACGCCTGCAACGATTTACGCCATTGCCTCTTCTGTTGCTCTTATCATTGTTCGGCTGCGATTACGATCATGGCATCGATCCCATTCCGTATCGCATCAAAGGCACGGTGATTTTCGACAACGTCGTGCCGCCGGGGTATGTCCGCGAAGCGAGAATTGCCGTCGCCAAAAGATTCCCGCCGGAAAATCTCGCCGCCGACCTGATTTATAGCGATCCCCTGCAATTCAATCGCGACACGTTGCGCGCGCAGCCTGATACGCTGCATTACGAGCTGGTGGTCGATCCCGGCAACTATCCGGCGGCCGGCGTGCTGTGGCGCAAAAGCGGCGCGTCGTGGGACATTGCCAATATTTTGGGAATTTATGGCATCGATTTTTCCAGCGGCTCGTTGACCCCCAAACCGATCGTTATCAATAATAATCGCCCGATTGTCGACAGCGTCAACGTGTACGCGAGTTGGGAATTGACCAAGCGCGATGCGATCGTCGAGGGCGACATCGCGTTCAAAGGCGAGTGGCCGCAAGGCCCCGAAGGCACCGAGATCGTCGCGCTGGCGTTTTTTCCCATCATTCCAAAAACGCAGCTCGATTTTTTGAGCGTGAAGGCGTTGGATATCAACGTGCCGCTCTTTCGCCAGGAGCCTTTCCACTATCGTACCGCCGTCGGCAGCGGCGATTATAAATTCATTGCGCTGTTTTGGAAAGGGAAAAAAACGAGTATTTTTGATATTCGCACCGTCGGTTTCTATCACTGTTCAAATGATTCGCTGCAGCCGCGTTCATTGCAAGTCGGTCCGAATGAAACTAAAAGTGGAATTAATTTTACGGTTGATTTTTCCACGCTGCCGGCTGGCGTCAATTTCAGGAAAGACGGCGGGGATTGTCAATAATGAAAAACATTGTACTGTCGATTGTTGTATTATTGCCGTTCGTGCTATTGGCGCAAGATTACGGCGAGATTCACGGTCGCGTGCGTGATGCCGCAAATAGCGAGACGCTTCCCGGCGCGAATGTGCAGGTGCAAGGCACGGTGCTCGGCAGCGTCACCGATTTGAATGGAAGATTTGTCGTCAAACGGGTACCAGTAGGAATTTTCACGCTGCGCGTGAGTTTCTTGGGATATCAAACCGTTTCGGCATCCGTTCGCGTCAAAGCCGATTCGATTACGCGGAAGAATTTTTCGCTGCAACCGAGTACGATTGAAATTGCCGACGTCGTCGTCACCGCCAGCCGGCAGCCGGAAGAAATTCGCAACGCGGTTGTAAGTGTCAGCGCGCTCACAACCTCCGAAGCGCTGCGGCGAAATCCGTTGCGGCTCGATGCGGCGTTGGAGAGCATTCCCGGCGTCAATCTCGTCGGCGAAAACGTCAACGTGCGCAACAGCACCGGCTACACGCGCGGCCTCGGCAATCGCGTGCTCGTGCTGCTCGACGGCGTGCCGGTGTTGACCAGCGATCTCGGCAATATGAATTGGGATATTTTGCCGGTGACGGATTTCGAGCGCGTCGAAGTGATCAAAGGCCCCAGTTCGGCGCTGTACGGCTCGTTTGCGCTCGGCGGCGTGATCAACATCATTACCAAAGCGCCGCAGCCGCAGGGACGTTTTGCGATTCGCACCAGCCTCGGTGTTTATGACAAACCGTACGAGCCGGAATGGCGCTGGACCGATCGCACGCTGAATTTCAACCGCGTCGATTTGAGTTACTCGCGGCAATTGGGCAAATTGGGATTGCGTTTGTCTTTCGGTCGCCACGAATCCACCGGCGACCGGCAGAACAAACATTTTCAGCGCTGGAACGGCACGGGCAAGTTGACGTGGACGTTCGATGATAATTCGGAACTGTCCCTGTTTGGCGCGTATGCCCGCGACCGTCGCGGCGAGTTTGTCGAAGCGCGGCGCGACAATCCGTATCTCGTGCCGTTGGAGTTTTTGCCGTATCGCACTTTTTTAGATGCGTATACATTTTATGCGCAATATCGCCGCCCGTTGAATGATTGGCTGGAAATGAAATGGCGCGCCTCGTATGTGCGGCAATTGACGGGCAACCACTACAAAGTGGCCGGGGATTTTCAACCGGCGCAAGGCCCGGGCGCGGATTGGCAGATTCATGCTCAGCTCGATAGCAGCATGAGCTTCACCGTCGGTTTGGAGTATCATTACGACTTTGCCGAACAGCGTGATTTTGGCCGTCATTTCGCTTTCACGATTTCGCCCTATTTCCAACAAATTTGGCAGCCGCGAGCGAATCTGCGGCTCACCGGCGGTTTGCGCTACGATCATTATTATTTGCTGCCCGGCCCGGAGAAACAAACGCAATTCTTTCGACGCGAGCCGGTCCTCAATCCTTTTCCAAAAGGAAAAGAAGAGCAATATGTGAGTCCGCAGCTTGGAATGAGTTATGAGTTTTCGACCGGCAGCGTCATTCATTCCGCGCTGGGCTGGGGCATTCGCATTCCGGCGTTGGGCGAGCGTTTTCTGCAATTCGATGTTCCGATTCGATTCGCGCCGAATGCGAAGTTGGCGACGGAACGCTCGGCGTCATTTGAGTTCGGCATCCGTCAACGCGCCGGCGAGGCTGTCAGTTTTGAGATGACCGCCTTCTCGAGTCATTATCGCGACTTGATCGAACCGATGTTCGTCGCCGACGCCACGAGTTTTTATGCGACGCTCGTCAACATTTCCCGCGCCCGCGTGCGGGGAATTGAAACTTCAACCAAAATTCAGTTGTGGAATAACCGTCTCGAACTTGATGCCAATGCAACGTGGACTGATCCGGTGATCACGAAAGTGAATCGAGTCAGCGAGGCGCCGATTCGATTCGACGAAGGCGATCTGCTGAGTTATCGTCCGCGATTGATTGCGTATCTTTCGCCGTCGCTCACATGCGGTCCAATCTCATTCGAAGCCGATTACGGTTACGCTGCCGTATTGAAACGCGAGCAAGTGCAGGTTTCCCCGGATGATCAACGCGTGCCGAAGAAGCAGCTTGACATGCGCGTGTTGTATCGCTGGCAGGCGCTTACCGCGCAAGTGGCCGTGAGAAATTTGCTGCGCTACACATACACGCAAGTGGAACGCAACGTCAACGAAATGCGTAATGTAGCGGTGGGGATGATGTGGGAATATTGATTGTAAATTTTAAATTGAAAGTTTGCAATTTAAAATTTATAATTGGTTGAGTTATGAATAAAGTTAGTAGGACTCTACGGTTGTGCCGAGGAGAAATCATCATGCGCGTGTCGCTTCGCACTCTTTTGTGGGTATGGACTTTGGGTTCGCTCATTTCCCTCGGCGCCTTACCGTTCATCGGTTGTTCTCGCAAAGCCGCGCCGAAAGTTGAGACTGAACCCGCGCCGGTTGAAACGCCGCCGTCACCGCCGGTGGTGATCGAACCGACGCCGGCCGGCCCGCCGGCCGGTTCAGTTTGGGATGTCGTCACGCCGGATGGCCTGATACCCAAAGATTTGTTGGAACAAATGGCTAAACAAGGCGCGGACATTAAATCCAGCGATGTGCGCAATTGGAAAACCTGGTCGACAGATGTGAATGGCGACGGCAGCAAAGAATTCTTTATTTCCAACGTGCCGGGCTGGTGCGGCAGCGGCGGCTGCAGCGTGTGGCTGTGGCAGCGCACGCCGGACGGTTTGCGAAATTTGTTGCCGACACAAAGTAATTTGACTTTGGCCATCGAACTCGGCGAAGCCGGCCCGGAGAATTATCTCGATATTCTGTTTTATCACCGCGCCATGCAGGATGACAGCAAACAGAGCCTCGCGCAAGTGCGTTTGCAATGGGATGGTAAAGCCTATCATGAAGCTGCAAAAACCTTTCTCGGCGATTACCTCAAAACCCCGCTGCCGGCGAGCGCGTGGAAGGCGATGAAATAAATGATGAAAAGAATCAATTTCAAGCAAGCATATTTTTATGGTTGTATATGAACAGAAAACGGGACAGAACTACGACAAAATCGGCGGATTACTCATCGTCGTCGCTTTTTCCTTGATCATTACGCCACTGAAAATATTGACTTTTTTATTTAACGACTCTTCAGTAGAAAATTGGCATAAACTTACATCGCCTGATTCAGATTTGTATCATCCCTGTTATACGTCCGCATTAATTTTTGAATTAGTTGGCAACCTCGTACTCCTATTTTTCTTTATATTATTGATTGTAATGTTCTTCCAAAAGTACAAACGTTTTCCAAAACTAGTAATCGTTCTTTTGGTATTGAATATTATATTCGGGATCGTGGACAGTTTCGCAATAGCAATGATTAATGGCAAAGTGGATTTTGACAAGTTACCCATTCCAACTACAATCGTCTCTATTTTATGGATATTTTACTTTCTAACTTCTGAGCGCGTGAAAAAAACTTTCGTAAAAGAGAAATTAAAATTATAAAGAATTTCACAACAACTATGATCACCCTCTCCAACCAAGTCATCCTCATCACCGGCGGCTCGCGCGGCATCGGTCGGGCAACCGCGCAAATGGCGGCAAAAGCTGGGGCATTGGTTGCCATCAATTATCGCCGGGCGAAATCTGAAGCCGAATCGTTAGCGCGAGAAATTACAAAGAACGGCGGCAAAGCGGCGGCGTTTCAAGCGAACGTCGGCAGCTACAAAGAAGTTGAAAAAATGGTCGAGGCGGTTCTCGAGCAATTTGGGAAAATCGATGTTCTTGTCAACAACGCTGGCATTTGGACCTACGGCGCGATTGACACGATGCCGGAAGAGATTTGGGACGAGACGATGGAGGCGAATTTGAAGAGCATTTACAATTGCTGCCGTCTCGTGGCGCCACACATGAAAGCGCGGCGGCGCGGAAAAATTATCAACATCGCCAGCACCGCGGGCCAGCGTGGGGAGGCGTTTCATTCGCATTATGCCGCGACCAAAGGCGCGATCATCAGTTTCACCAAATCGCTCGCGCCGGAACTCGCGCCGTATAACATTCTCGTGAATTGCGTCGCGCCGGGGTGGGTGGCGACGGATATGTCGAATGATGCGCTCGCTGAAGAAGGCGACAATATTACCAGATTCATTCCATTGCATCGTGCTGGCACCGCGGAGGAAATCGCCGGGCCGATTCTTTTTCTCGCTTCGGATCTGGCTTCTTACATCACCGGGGAAATTTTCAATGTCAATGGCGGCAGCGTGCTGGTGGGGTAACAGTGCAGAGCGCAAGGAGAAAGGCGAGGGGCGAGGGGCGCACCCTGTTGTCTCGTCCTAGCATAGGTTGACAGAATTTTACGCACTTTACTTCTGGAGATCAACCATGTCAGAGACGAGGCCGAATAATCGCTATAGCCTTGCGTTTAAGCAAAAAGTTGTTTCTGAGATTGAATCGGGTAAATTTAGTCTTTCACAAGTCCGAAGAATTTACGATATTAACGGTGCCCAGACGCTTTACAAATGGCTGCGTAAGTTGGGCAAAGGTCACCTCATCGAAAAAATTGTTCGGATCGAAATGAAAGACGAAAAAGACAAACTCAAAGAACTGCAACAAAAAAATCAACAGTTGGAATCGGCGCTGGCGCAAACGCAGCTCAAGCTCTTGATGTCGGAGGCGCTGCTTGAGAGCGTTGAGGCGCATTACAACATCGATGTAAAAAAAACTTTTGGTTTGACAGCGTCAAACGCGCGCACCTCGAAGTCCAGGAAAAAGGGCTGAAATATTC
>Ga0247727_10002782_pt1 | contig 39502 bp, 31 predicted proteins | sample WisWelCaveWW1625_FD_202498 | JGI IMG/M metagenome (GOLD analysis project Ga0247727, IMG submission 202498) | Biofilm microbial communities from Wishing Well Cave, Virginia, United States - WW16-25 | ecosystem: Environmental > Aquatic > Deep subsurface > Groundwater > Cave microbial mat | place... | reverse complement strand
TGAGCTCGGGCTTGCGCACGCCGAGGTAGCGCACGATGAACGCGCCGGCCAGAACTCCCGGCAGGCTGCCGATGCTTAAGTCGCGGACGATTTCCATATCCACCATCTTGCGGCGGTAAAAATTCCAGCTCCCATAGGCCTTGGTGAGAAAGGAAAACACCAGGCTGGTGCCGACGGCCATGGCGGGCTGGAGCCCGCCGAGCAGAATCAGCATCGGGGTGAGCAGCGAGCCGCTGCCCATTCCGGTCATACCGACCATCAGACCGATGACCAGGCCGATCTCGATCATCAGTGTGAAGCTGGGCGGCATCTCACTGTTCAATGTAACCGAGCTGGGTCAGGCGCTGCTTGATTTTTTCCGCTTCTTCGGGGGTGTAGCCGCGGTCGTGGGGAGGCTCGACCAGGCCCTGTTGCTCCAGATACGTAAGGATGCGCGCGGCGGAAGCCTCTTCGCTCTCGCGCGCGGTTTCGATCACCAGCTCGGGATGGAGCGGGGGCTCGTAAGGGGCGTCCACGCCGGTGAAGTCTTTGATCTCGCCGGCCATAGCTTTCTTGTACATCCCTTTGACGTCGCGCTTCATGCATTCTTCCAGGGGCGTGTCCACGAACACTTCCACAAAATTCTCCACCGATGCGCGGACTTCATCGCGGATGGCGCGGTAGGGGGAAATGGCCGCGGAGATGGCGATGCCGCCGTGGCGGCTGATCTTCGAGCAGACCCATCCGATGCGGCGGATATTGGTGTCGCGGTCTTCCTTGCTGAAGCCGAGGCCCTTGGTGAGGTGCGTGCGGACCACGTCGCCATCGAGGATGTCCACCAGGCGGCCGCGGGACTCAATGTCGTGGGCGACCAGCTCGGCCAGCGTGGATTTTCCAGAGCACGGCAGCCCCGTGAACCAGAGGGTGAAGCCCTTGTTTTTCCTCGTCTGCATTCGCGCAAAACCCTTTCGTAGTGTAGCAGCGGCCTACTGATTGCGGTAGGCGGCGCGGAGGATTTCCGCGACTTCGGGCCGGGTAAACTCAACAGGGAGATTCTCCCCGTTGCGAAGCATCTCGCGGACTTTGGTGCCGCTCAGGGTGAGGCGGTCTTCGGGCGCATGGCTGCAAGTCTTTTCGGAGCCCATGGCCGCGCATTTGCGGCAATAGAACGTGGCGTCGAAGCAGATGGGGGTAATGCCCAGCTCGTCGGCTTCGAACTCGAAGAATTTCTTCTGCGCATCATAGGGGCCGTAAAAGTTGCCGACGCCGGCGTGGTCGCGCCCGACGATGAAGTGCGTGGCGCCATAGTTCTTGCGGGCAATGGCGTGGAAGATGGCCTCGCGCGGACCGGCATAGCGCATGGCCGCAGGATAGAGGCTCAGGACAGCGCGCGTGGGCGGCAGGCTGGTCTCCAGCAGCACGCGATAACACTGCAAGCGGACTTCGGCAGGCACATCCTCCTCGCGGGTCTCGCCCATCAAGGGATGGAGCAGAAGGCCGTCCACGGTTTCCAATGCGCACTTCAGGATGTATTCGTGAGCGCGATGGACCGGATTTCGGGTCTGGAACGCGACCACAGTTTTCCAGCCGCGGTGGTCAATCAGGTAGCGCGTTTCTTTGGGGTCCAGGGTAAATTTGGCAAACTCGCCGCGCTGCTTGCGCCGCAGGAGTCGGATGGGGCCGGCGATGCAGTGGTCGCCGACGGACTGGAGATATTGCACGCCGGGATGCTTGTCGCTGGTGGTGAGGAGCGTTTTTTGCGCTTCCTCCTCGCGGCTGTAGCGATACACCTCGGTGACTTCCAGAGCGGCCATGGGCACACCGTCGGCGCTAGTGAGGGCGATGGTTTCGGCCTTGCCAATGGATTTGGCGACTTCTTCAGTGACCGCCAGGGTGACAGGCATGGTCCACGGGAGCCGGTTGCCCAGGCGCTGATAGGCCAGCACGCTCTTGTAGTCGTGCTGGCCCATGAATCCTTCCAACGGGGAGAAGGCGCCGATGCCGATGAGCTCGACGTCAGAAAGCTGCCGGGCGTTCAGCTCAACCTTGGGAAGGGTGTCCGCCAGGGCCAGCCATTTCTCGCGTTCTGGGCCCTCCAGGATGCGGTTGATGAGCCTGCCGCCGTGCGGACGATTAATGAACATTTTTGAGAATAGGCCTCGATAATTTCAGAATTGCCGCGGCAGCGGCTCAAGCGATGCGGCGCTCACTCCCGGCCGCTCCAGGTGCGGAAGCTGCGGATGTGCTCCAGGTCCTTGCGGGCGTCCCCGGAATAGCGGAACGCGCGGTCGTCCCAGTAGACGTCGGCGACGACTTTGTTGCCCTGCGTTTTGTAGTCGGAATTGCGGTTGATTTCATCGTGTGGGATTCCGTGCTTTGCCAGGTAGCTGGAAATCTCGGTTTCGCCGCGGGTCGTGAAAATCACAATCTTCCAACCCTCCGCAGCAAGCGTGCGCATAGCCTCGATTACGTCCGTGCGCGGCGCGCCCAGGACGCCTGGACCTTTGTAGCCATCGTAGTCCGCGATCACGCCGTCAAAATCTACGGCAATCGTGCGGCGCGAACCATTCAGTCCTGCAGCCATTGAGCCTCAACTTTCCTAGTCCCTGCTTGTCACTTGGCGGAGCCACTGGATGAGCAATTCAGCGACCAACAAACAGGCGCCGGAAGCACGCCCAAGAGGCTGATTCCGCGAGGCTTAGTTTAACACAGGGTTGCGGTGAGTGGGACAGTAGGTTGAAGAAATGATTCCGTGAATGTGCAAGAGTTTTCCTCTCTGCGGTCATGGCGGGGTTGCGGTTGGCTTGGCCCGCCCCGACGCCAAGCTAACATCTTTCCATTGAGAGGATTGCGTCAGGTTCAACTATCCACTTGGGCCTCGAATTGCATAGATGAATCAATGAGCGACAGTTTTTCGTCGCGGCCCGGAAGTCGGGGCTATGTCTTTCAACGAATTAGAGGAGTGTCTATGTTGCTCTATATCGGCCCCGATCAGTTGATCCCCCTGAGCGGCTTTCTTGGCACCGCTGCCGGTCTGGCCCTGATTTTCTGGCACCGTGTGATGTCTACGCTGCGAAAGATGCTGGCCGTCTTCCAGCCCGCGCCTGGCCGCGAAAAATCCTCCGGAAGCTGAAGCACCTGCCGTCGCAATCTCCCTCTGGAGACCACAACGACATTTGCGCGTGCCCGACGCCTGTGCCCGTACTTAACTGATTCGATCCCCTCAGAATTCGAATGCGGGAGCCTTTGGTATGATTCTCGCGGCTGCCCACTTCTAGATGACCAAGCCAACCCAATCGGTACCGGCGATTTCTCCCGGTCAAGTATTTCTCCTCGCTGCATGGTTTGGATTGGCCAGCGGACTGGTGGAGGGGCTGGAATACTGGGGACTGGCCAGGTTGGGGTGGCTTTCGCTGAATGAGGCGCTGCTGGACGTCGGACCGCAGCAGGTGTGGATTTCGGCGGTTTTCAACCTGGCTCTCTTTACCGCTCTCGCTGTGCCGCTTGCTGTGGGCAAGTGGATGGTGCGGTCCCTTCGCTGGCCGGCGATCGTGCTGTTCATATTTCTATTCGCAAGTTTTTTTGGCCTGCTGGCACTCCCGGACAGGATTCGGTTGCGCGGGGCTTCCGTGCTGGCACTGGGGATCGCGGTGCAGTGTGTCCGGTGGCTCTCACGAAAAACTGAATACGCAATTCCCAGCTTCCGCAGTTCGTTTCCCGCGGTCGGCGCACTTGTCATCGCCGCATTCGTCGTGACCAGCGGTGGCGCGCGGCTGCTGGAGTGGATTTCCATTCGCAGCCTTCCCCACCCGGCATCCGGCGCTCCGAACGTCCTGCTCATCGTGCTGGATACGCTGCGGGCGGACCACCTGTCTTGCTCCGGATACCCGCGGGCAACGACTCCAAACCTGGATCGCCTGGCAACCGAAGGAGTTCTTTTTGAGCGTGCCTATTCCACATCTTCCTGGACCCTCCCTTCGCACGCATCGCTATTCACGGGACGCTACACCTACGAGCACCGCGCCGACGGGCGGATTACGGGCCGGATGCTGGACGCAAAGTATCCGACTGTGGCGGAAGCGTTCCGTGCGCGGGGATACGCCACGGCAGCTTTCGTATCCAACGTAGCCTGGGGATCGCCGCGCACGGGACTGGGGCGGGGATTTCAGCACTACGAAAACCTTTACACCGGCGTTGACGACAGCGTCTCGCGGACATTCTACGGACGATTTTTGCGCCGCTATCTGAACCGCTACGTGATGCGGATTTCGCGATCGCCGGGCCGGGCGTCGCACGAGATCATCGCCGAGTTTCTCGGCTGGCGGAGTCGTACCGCAGGCAACAGGCCTTACTTTGCGTTTCTGAACCTGATGGACGCGCACGATCCGGCGTTTTCCCTTCCGCCACAAAAGGGAAAATTCCAGGGAGCGGCGCCGCTACAGGGCGGTCAGAACGCAGCGGAATTGTGGAAACTGAGGCCACAGCAAACACGCGACCGAGAGGAGCTGCTCGGCGAATACGACAGCGCGCTCGCGTATATGGACGCGCAGCTTGGCAAGCTGTTCGACGAACTGAAGGCACGCGGGGAGTGGAACCATACGCTGATCGTGGTTACGTCGGACCATGGGGAGCTCTTCGGCGAATACGGGCTCTTCGATCACGGAAACGGAGCACACCACGCCGTTATCCACGTCCCGCTGCTGATTCGCTACGGGGACAAGGTCCCGGCCGGCGGACGCATGAGCGCTGCGGTGACCCAGGCAGACTTGCCTGCTACGATGCTGCATCTCGCCAATCCGGGCGTCGAGCAACACATGGGCGGAACAACGCTTAGCCGATTGTGGGACGAACAACTGACCGGCGGCGACGAACAGGCCGTGTTCAGCGAAACGGACAAGGCCGATATCCCGGCGATCCCTGCGGAATGGCCAGCGCGGAAGGGCTGGGTGAAGACGGTGATTTCAGGCACCTGGCAATTGATTCTTCGTGAGGACGGACAACTGGAACTCTACAATCTGAGGAACGACCCGCTGGCAACACGCAACCTGGCGTCTGCGGCGGAGCATCGGACGCACCTGGAGAGACTGCTGGCGGTGCTCTCCTCGCGAATTCCGGAAAGCGCGCCTGCGGTACAGAAAGCGATGCAGGGGCTGAAATGAGCGGCACAAATCACGGCGCAGAGCGAATCCGCGCCACAGACATCCTGCGCGTGGCCGCGTGGGCAGGCCTGGTGACCGGATTGATGGAGGGGAGTGCGTTCCTTGCGTTCCAAGAAACGGGCTGGCTCAGCTGGAACCAGGGAATCCTGTCGGTCACGCCGCAGATTTTGTGGATCAGCCCGGCCTTTACCGGCGCGATTTTTCTGCTTGCCGGCGCCCTTCTGGCCGTGCTCGCCGCGGTGATTCCCAAACTGCCTGCTCTTCGCGTCGCGGCCTTCGTGCTCGCGTTCCTGGCCTTCTTTGACCTGCTGTCTGTGCCGGGAACGGGGCGAATGCGGCATTCGGCACTGGTGGTGCTGGCACTGGGCCTGGCGACCGTGGCGGCACGCTGGGCGGCAGCGCATCGCGACGCGGTGCTGAACATTTCGCGCCGGTCGCTGCCGGCGCTGGCAGCGGTCGTCGTACTTCTCTGGGCTGGGATCGAAGGGGGGGCGTGGTGGGGCGAACGCCGGGCCGAAGCGGCGTTGCCGTCTGCTCCGCCGGCCGCGCCAAACGTGCTGCTGGTGGTGTTCGATGCGCTGCGGGCAGACCACGTGACCGCGTACGGGTACGCGCGCGCGACATCTCCGAACATTTCGAGCCTCGCATCCAAAGGCGCGCTGTTCGAGGCGGCCCATTCCACTTCCTCCTGGACGCTTCCATCTCACGCCTCACTGCTCACAGGGCGGCCGACGTACGAACACGGAGCCGAAAAACACGCGCTGGACCGCCGGTGGCTGACGCTGGGCGAAGCGCTCCAGCAGCGCGGGTACCGGACGCTGGGGGTCTCCGCCAACACCTACTTCTTCGTGCGCCGGTGGGGCTTTGGCACGGGGTTCCATCGCTTCGAGGACTATTTTCATTCCTGGAAATCCATGTTCTTGCGCACGCTGTACGGCCGCAAGCTGGAGCATTTCGTCTTTTATCGCTTTGGGGACCGGGACATATTCGACCGCAAACGCGCGCCGGAGGTGAGTCGCGCGCTGCTGGATTGGGTGGACCGCGGCGCCTCGCGGCCATTTTTTGCATTCCTGAACTACTACGACCTGCACGACCCCTACGTTCCGCAGCAGCCGCACCGCAGCCGTTTTTCCAAAGAACCGAATCCAGGAGGGGTGCTGAACGGGTTTATCAACCTCACTCGGAGAAAGATGACTCCTGAAGTCGTGCAGAGCGAAATGGACGCCTACGACGGCGGGCTGACCTACGCTGACGAGCATTTCGGGCGATTGCTGGAGGAATTGCGCCGGCGCGGGAAGCTGGACAACACGATCATCGTGGTCACGTCAGACCACGGAGAGTCGTTCGGGGAACGCGGGGAATTCATCCATGGCACATCGCTCCACTCCGAGCTGCTGCACGTGCCGCTCATCCTGAGCTGGCCCGGGAAAATCCCTGCGGGAGTGCGTATCGCGCAACCGGTCTCGAACGCCGCCATCCCGGCGACGGTGATGAACCTGATTGTGCCAGACGGGCAGAATGATTTTCCCGGCCCTTCGCTGTCAAAATTGTGGAACGAAAAGGATCCCCCCAAGGACTGGCCGCCCGTGCTGGCCGAGCTGGGCATTGAAGGGCCAATGCGGGCGCTCATCACCCGGGAATGGCACTACATCGAAGACGACCGCACCGGACCGGAACTCTACGACCGGGCGAAAGACCCGGGACAGAAGGCCAATCTTGCAAAGACTCCGGAGGGTGAGCCGCTGGCCACAGAATTTGCGCAGCGGATGAAGTCGCTGCTCGGGTCGCTTCAGAAGGCAGCGCCGACAGGGCCGAAGCTGGAAAAGGGCGGCTGAGCCGTAAGCGAGAAGCAGACTGTCGCCACCCCGCGTCCATGCCGCAATCAATCTTCTGGGATCTTATAAAGATTCCAGTGCGAGCCGGGAAGCGCCACAGGGAGGTCCAGCGGGGTCTCGTAGTAGGAGAGCACCAGGCGGAATTTGTACTTGCGCGCCAGGGCCTGCCATTCCGCTCGCGTGCGTTTGGCCCAGGGTGCCTGCCATGCGGGTTCCGGCCGCACGCGCCCGCGGCCCTTCTCCGCTGCGCGGCGCAGGTACTCGGGGTCCGTGTAATCGAGGCCGTAGAGCTCCTTGGCCATGGTGCCGATCACGCCGGACTGCGAAGGCATGTAAGTCATAATGTACAGAGTCTCCAGCTCCGCCAGCACTGGAAAGCCGGCCTTGGGCTGAATCTCGAGTCGGGGAAAGAGAGCCGGAAGAATCAGCTCGCCGGGCCGCGCGTTGCGCGAAAGCCATTCCCGCAAGGCGACGTCGTAGGGGCTGAGCACGTCCCAGCGAAACTGGCTGCGATCCCACGGATCCAGGCGGCGGTCGGGGATGACAACTGCGGCCAGCAGAATGCACGCCAGAACCAGCACTGCGTGCATGGGCCTGGAAGGTGCCAATGTATTCGGAGCTTCGCGATGGAGCCGCAGCAGAAATCCGATCAGCCCTGAGGCAACCCCAGCAGCAAGCAAATAGACCACCCCGCGGGTCTCCCCAATAAGCAGCGCCAGCACACCGATCAAAATCATCGCAGGCAGGAAGGTCCTCCACTTTGAGATGCCCGCCGCCGGAGGCAAGAAAAACAGCAGCGCCAGGAGCAGGCCCCAGAGCAGATAGATCAGATTGTTCTCGACGCGGCCGGAATACAGATAAGGAATCCCGCGCCCTTCGAGAGCCCGTAGCACCACCGCGAAACCCAGAAGTGCCGACAGAAGCTGAACCATCCGGGAGCGGCGAGACGAGTCGAATTTTTCGTACACACCGGCCAGCGCGGCGCAAGTGACCGGCATGAGCAGCAGGGCGGCGATGTTGGAGAAGCGGTTGGGCATGGAGCGCTCAACAAACCACGGCAGGCTGCCGAACATCCACTGGTAAGCGCCACAAAGATAGACGATGCCGATGGCCACTGCGCCGAGCAGCAGCAAGCCGGCCAGCGGCTCGCGGCGCGGGTGGTCAGTTCCCTGCTCCGCCCGGCCACCCAGCCACCAGGCGAGTGCCCCAAGTGCTCCCAGCGCCACCGGGGCGCCCAAATAGCCGAGCGAAATCAGAGTCAGCAGCTGGCGATGCGTGTCGGTCCATTTCGTAAACATGCGATGGATGGCCGCGGCGTCTGCGTCCACCAGGTACGGAGCTTCGACCGGGAGGCTCCTGGCCGTCACCAGGAGGTAGCCAGCAAAAGCGGCCGTGAGGGCCACGCCCAGGACTGCGGCGACAAAAAAGCGCGTGCAGTCGCGGCCAACGGGCCGATTTGCGGCAAAGAAAAAATACAGCGCCGCCCAGGGCCAGACGACGATAGCCATCGCCGCATGGAAGGCGGGAAGCAGACCGAGAAGAAATCCTCCGATTCGCCAGCACCGGCCGAGAAGAAGCGCAGGGACGAGGACGGCAAGCTGGAGCCCAAAATGACCGTTGCTGTAGAACCCCGGAAAAATCCACTGCGGATAGGTTCCTTTGAACTGGAGCATCGTCTCCGTAGCGGCGAGTACGGCGGCGAGGTGACCCCACATGGGCCGCCGCGTGAGCACGACGGTGGACGAATACGGAACCAGCAGGCTCAGAAAGAGGAACCAGAGGTTGCGCTCCGCGCTGTGCAGCAGTGGGTCCGGCGCCAGCCACCACAGCCAGCCGTGCAGGAACTGCGGCAGGCTGAAGGCCTGGCGGTAAAAAATATCGTGGGGATGGCCCGGAGGATATTTCACGGCCCCGGAAACGATTTGCGCGGGGACTACGGTTTCGTCGTACACCACACCGTTCAGGAAAATTTGCAGGACGCTGTAAAGCAAACAGAGCACCGCGCCGGCGGCAAGCAGGCGGCCAATGGAGACTTCCTCTCCGCCATCCCAGAGCAGTTGCCGGAATGCGGCGCGACCTGCGGTCTGGGGCATCAGGCGGGGTCCTTCCCGCGGGGCAGAGGGGCCGCGGGGACAGCGGCGCCTGCCGGCGGGGCGGCGGCGCGCACAAATTTGCGGCGGCCACGCCACGTGTTCCAGACCATGGAGACCAGGGCGCCGAAATAATTAGGGGCCACCTTGACGATGCGGAACGACGAGCTGCCCATATCCAGCGTACGGTTAATCCAGGAGATGGGGACTTCGACGATATCGTAGCCGGCCAGAAGAGGCTTGAGACCGGTCTCGGCATTGGCGGCAAAACCAGTCTGCTCGATGTCCAGGTTTTTCAGAATTTCGGAACGATAGAGCTTGAGGTTGTTGGAAATGTCGCGCACGTGTGTGGGCAGCAGGAGATTTACCAGCACATGGAAAGCGCGGTTGCAAAAAATTTTGAAGAGCGGGTAGTTGATGAGGATGGAGTTGTGGGAGAAGCGGCTGCCGATGGCGCCATCGTGGCCGGCGGCGATGGCATCGAAAAGGTCGCGCATCTCGGGGAGGATGTGGACGAAATCGCTGTCCGTGGTGAGGATGTAGCGGCCCGTGGCGGCGGCATAGCCGTCGCGCAGGGCACGGCCCACGCCGTTGGGCGGGGTGCGATCCACCAGCTTCACGCGGGGCTCGCGGCGGGCCACCTCGCGGGTCACTTCCGCTGTTCGGTCTTTGCTGTTGTCATTGACGATCACGATCTCATGGAGATAGTCGCCGTACATCTGGACAAACGAGTCCACGAGCCGCGGCACGTTCATCTCTTCGTTGTGGCACGGGGCCACTACCGAGGTCGAGCCGAAGAGTTCCCTGTGCAATGCCAGGCTGACTTTCGGGCGGCGGGCTGCCTCATCGCCGGGCTTTTTGGCCCAGATGTAGAGCGTGCCGCAGAGCTCGCGGACGCCCGGCGTGTGTTCGAGGATGAAGGCCAGGGACTGCACGCCGGGTATGAGCCAGCGCGGAGTGCGCGGATGCACAATGTCGTAGGGAATGATTTCGACATTCGTGAAGCCCTGGTGGGAAGCCATCTGCAATAGCCGATACTTGCGCATGCCGATCTGGCACGGAGCATTGCCGGTCCAGCGACCGAAGGCGGGGACGGCGTTTTTGAGGAACACCTGCGGGTTCCAGTAGTTGTTTTCGAAAAAAAGCAGTTGCCCGCCGGGCTTCAGCAACCGGTGGATGGCGCGCAGGTTTTGCGGGTAGAGGTCGTGACAGAGGATGGCGGTGCCCACCACATAGTCGAAAGACTCCGCAGGCAACTCCCCGAGACCGTGGATGCGAACTACACGCACGCCGGGCAGTTTGCGCGCGGAGGCCTGGGCGCCGAAGTCGTCGTTAAAGATTGCGGCAGTGATGGGGTTCTCGCCGCGAAGCACGCCCGTGAGGTGCTCGGTCCACAGGCCGCTGCCCGCGCCCAATTCGAGGATGGATTCGCCGGGCAGGACATGGAAGCAATGGCGGACGGTGAGCGCTCGCCAGCGCAGCTTTACAGGAGAAGTGCCCGGATAGCGAAGCCAGTAGGCTTCGCGGGTGCGCTCCATCTGGCTCAGATTTAGTTCCAGAGACACGGGGTTTGGCGCAGAAATTTTAGCAGACGCTCACGGTTTTCGGCCACCGGCGGCCAGGTTGTGTGACGAAGCCGGCAAATCGGTGCCGCCTGCAAGGAGGCCCAGCCCTGATGGACGTGGCACGGAGCCGGCCCCCGCCGGAAACACCTGTTCGCTGTGCTCCCCTCGACATGCGCGGGACAGGCAGTGCGGGTGCCGGTGGTACACACTCACACCCAGCGGGCGGAATTGTTGGCGTGAATTTGAGTGAGGATGGCCTGCATATCATTCTCGAGTTTCCATGCGGGGTAATGGGACTGGAATCTGCCGACGTCGCTGATCCACCAGATGTGGTCTCCGATGCGGTTGGTCTCTGCGTAAGACCAGTTGAGTTTCTTCCCGGCGATGTTTTCGCAATCGGAAATGGCCTCGAGCATCGAGCAGTTGCTGAAGCGCGCGCCGCCGATGTTATAGACCTCGGCCACGCGCGGGTTCTGAAAGAAGTGGAAGAAGGCGCTGACCAGATCGTAACTGTGGATATTGTCGCGCACCTGCTTGCCCTTGTAGCCGAAGACGGTGTAAGGCTGGCCGGTCATCGTGCATTTCATCAGGTAGGAAAGAAACCCGTGGAGCTGCGCGCCGCTGTGATTGGGTCCGGTGATGCATCCGGCGCGGAAGCAGGCAGACTTCATGCCGAAGTAGCGTCCGTACTCCTGAACCAGGAGGTCTGCGGCGGCTTTCGAGGCGCCGAAGAGAGAATGCTTGGTGGCGTCGATGCTCATGGTCTCGTCAATTCCGGGATGGAATTTGTGCTGGGGATCGATTTCCCAGCGGCGGTCGAGCTCCACGAGCGGCAACTCGTTGGGCCGGTCGCCGTACACCTTGTTGGTGGAAGTAAAGATAAAAACCGCCTCCGGACAAATCTGGCGCGTGCATTCCAGCAGGACCAGCGTGCCATTGGCGTTGACCGTGAAATCGGTGTGCGGTTCGCGGGCGGCCCAATCGTGGGAAGGCTGTGACGCGGTGTGCAGGATCAGTTTCAAGTCCTTTCCGTACTGGCGGAAGATGGTCTCCATGGCTTTGGGGTCGCGGATATCGGCATCGTGGTGGACATAGTTCTTGTAATCGCGGACCATGGCGTCACGCTTCCACCGCGTGGAGCCATCTTCGCCGAAGAAATATTTGCGCAGGTCGTTGTCCACGCCTGCGACGGTGTAGCCGCGGCGGCAGAAAAAGTCCACAGCCTCGGAACCAACGAGCCCTGCCGAACCTGTCACGAGAACGACGGTCATTCCTTCGCGCCTCCCGGGGCTTGTTTGGAACGCAGACCTACCTGGGTCATTTCGAGAAACAGCGCGGCAGCAATTTCGTCGTGGAGTGTCTCACTGGGGTGGGAGTCCATGGAATTGGCGATGAGCTCGCGGAGATCGCGCCCGCGCAAACGGTCCGTGAAATCCACAACGCGGACTGGAAACTGCTGCAAGAAGGAAACCACCCGGCTGGTAATGAGCTTGCTCTGGTCGAGGTCCGTCAGGCGGGGGAGAACCAGCACGATTAGCACTGCCTGCCGGGCATTTGCAAAATCGAGTATTGCTTCAAGCTCCTCGCTGTGGGTTTTCCAGACATCCTCCCGAGCGTAGCAGTTCCGGGTGAACTCGGTGTATCGACGCGCCAGTTCATCGGAATTGCGAAAGCGGTAGAGCCGCCAGTAGAGAAAATTCAGCAGGTACGACTTGCGAACTAGAAAGCGGACGCCCCAGGGAGGAGATACGCCGATGCCTGGTCCCTCCAGGTCGTGTTTGAGCGCCGCCCCGTCAATGTCGTTGATATAGTAGGAAAGGATGATGACATCGGGCTTCCGGGGATAAGCCGTAATAGCGCGGTACTCGTCTGCAGTGTTCCATCCGTTCCGGGCAATGTTGACAACCGCCCAGCCGTCCCCCATGCGGGCCTGCAAACGATCCGAAAACCGCTTTCGATAATCGCTGGTCCCCATCCCTGCGACGATGGAATCTCCGACCACAAAGATCGTCTTGCGCCCCTGAAAGGAATCCGGCGGGCGTTCAAGATCGCGATAGCCGAGCGAATTCACCGGTGTCCAGTAAGTGGCCATCCACCGCTGGGCGGCAAGGGTAAATCCAAAACTGTCCGACTGGATGACGAAAAAGTAGAAGGCAAACTCCATCCCCACCAGCAGGTACAGCACGCTGAAGCCGGCGAGAGACAACTTCGTCGCCCAGATTCTGGCCGAAGATTCCCGCACCCAGACCCATCGGAAAAGCAGAACGATGCCCGCCGTAAGCCCCAGGACGAGCGCAACCAGGACCCACAGCTCAGCCAGGCTCATTCACACCTCGCGGCGAAACGTTGCACAAAAACCTGACCAGAAAGCCGGGCGAACTCAGGTCTCGCATACTTGCAGAGTTGATTCCCAAATTGCGCACCGCCGAGCACTCCATGTTAATGGGAAGCGAACTCGGCCGCAAATCTCCTTGAGCTGGGAACACCAGAAAGTTATTCGCGAGGGCGGGAGGGGCCGGGCGCGATCGCGGTGGAACGCAGACCCGCCTGGGTCATTTCGAGAAACAGCGCGGCAGCGATTTCATCGTGGAGTGTTTCGCTGGGGTGGCCATCCAGGGGATTGGCGATGAGCTCCATCACGTTTCGCCCGTGCAACCGGTCCGTGAAATCCACAACGCGGATAGGAAATTGTTGCAAGAAGGAGACCACCCGGCCGGTGATAGGCCGGCTGCGGCCGAGGTCGGTCAGGCGGGGGAGAACCAGCACGATCAGCTCCGCCTGGCGGGCATTCGCAAAACCTATCACCGCTTTCAATTCCTCGCAGTGCGTATTCCAGACGTCGTCCCGCGTGTAGAACTCCTGTGTGGAGTCCCAGAAAATGCGTTCGAGGTCCCCGGTATTGCGGAACCGGTAGAGCCGCCAGTAGAGGAAATTCAGCAGGTACGACTTGCGGACCAGGAAGCGTACTCCCCAGGGAGGCGAATCGACTACCGCCGGCTGCCGCAGCCTGTGCTTCCTGACAGCGCCCACGATATCGTTGATGAAGTAAGCGAGAATGACGACGTCGGGCTTATGCGGATAGGCAGCCATCGCGCGGTACTCGTCCGCCGTGTTCCATCCATTTTGAGCAATGTTTACAACCGCCCAGCTGTGGCCCAGGCGGGCCTGCAAACGATCCGAAAACCGCTTGCGATAATCGCTTGTGCCCATGCCGGCTACGATAGAATCTCCGACCACAAAGACTGTCTTGCGACCCTCAAAGGAGCCCTCAGGACGCTCGATGTCCCGATAACCGAGCGAGTTGATGGGGGTCCAGTAAGCTGACATCCAGCGATGCGCGGCAAGGGTAAAACCGAAGCTGTCCGACTCAACGACAAAAAGGTAGCAGGCAAACTCCATCCCCATCAGCAGGTACAGAACGCTGAAACCGGCTAGAGACAACTTCATCGCCCAGGATCTGGACGAAGACTCTCGCACCCAAACCCATCGGAAAAGCAGAACGATGGCGGCCGTGAGGGCCAGGACAAGAGCGACCAGCACCCACAGCTCAGCGAGCCTCATGCAAACCCCGCTGAGAAGTCTGGTGTGACCGCGATACCGGCGACATAGGAGAAATCATAACTCGGATGCTTCCCACGGACCCAAAGAATCAAACCCCGGCGCAGCGTCCGATAGCAAGAGGGGCCGAAGAATGCGGAAGTGTTCCGGCCAGGCGGTGCTCCAGAGAGAGAATTCCCCGCGCCGGCAAAGACCGGCAGCAGGAGCCGAGCGCCATTCCAATGAAGTGAGTGTCTCGCGAACCTGCAGGAAGAATCTTGCGCGGACAAGGCCGCGCCGTGCGAAAATGGAGGCCTCATGCGACGTGGGAATTTGAGGACAAGGAGCTGCTGAATTGATCCTGTCACCTCTGGCGGCGGTGATGGCCCTCTATGTCGGGCCGGACCAGGTGATGCCGGTGATGAGCGTGCTGGCCACGATCCTGGGCGCCATCATGATATTCTGGCACAAGGTGCTGGGAATTTTCCGGCGCCTGTTTGGTCTGAGCAAGCCTGTCGGGAATGAGCCACCGGCCGCGGGACCCGCCGACCCCTCCGCGAAGGAGCCTCCGCAGCAGTAGCGCCGCGCCGCGGAGAAGTGCGACGCCGTGAACAAGAAAGTCATTGTCATCGGGCTGGACGGTCTGGAGCCCGCAATCATCGAACACATGCTGGAGCGCGGCGAGCTGCCGAGTTTTGATAAACTCCGGCGCGCGGGCTGCTATTCCCGCTTGAAGACCACGTACCCGGCGCAGACGCCCGTGGCGTGGTCGTCATTCGCCACGGGTACCAATCCCGGCGGCCACGGGATATTCGATTTTGTCCGCCGCGACCCGCAGACCTACCTGCCGGACCTGGCGCTGAGCCGATTCGAAAAACCCAAAAGCATGTTTGCTGCGCCGCGCGTGGTCAGCAACCGCCAGGGCGTGCCCGTGTGGAGCGTGCTGAGCGGCGCTGGAATCCCCAGCGTGATACTGCGCTGCCCAGTCACATTCCCTCCCGATGAACTGAAAGGCCGGATGCTGGCCGGTGTGGGAGTGCCCGATTTGCGCGGCGGACAGGGCACGGGAACGTTTTACACGCAGAACAAGACCGCGCGAGCAAAAGAAAGCGAGCAGATTGTCCATCTGGACGCGGGCGACCACTTCCCTTCACGCGTCATCGGCCCGCGCAACCCGCGCGTGAGCCCTCCCGCCGACACCACGGCAGACATCCGCGTGGAGGTGGACCGCGCGGCGGGAACGCTGACCATCCGCACCGGCGGGACGCCGGCCGCGGTAGAGTTGCGCCCCGGCCAGTGGAGCGAATGGGTGCGCGTGAAGTTCAAGCTGTCGATGCTGCAATCGCTCCCCGGGATGGTGCGCTTTTATGTGCGGCAGCTCGTGCCGCACGTTGAGTTCTACGCCTCGCCGGTGAACTTCGACCCTGCCGCCCCGGTGTTTCCCGTAACCTATCCGGGGGAATACGGAAAGACGCTGTCCGAGGCCATCGGCCTATTCTCCACACTGGGGATGGCTGAAGACCACACGGGGCTGAACAACGGGCGGTTCGACGAGGCTGCTTATCTGGCGCAGTGCGAGCTGGTTCTGGCCGAGCGCGAAAAGATGACCCTCTTTGAGCTAGCGCGCTTCGAGGAAGGGCTGTTTTTTGTGGTCTTCGATACGCCGGACCGGGTGGCGCATATGTTCTGGCGCTTCCGCGACCCGCAGCACCCGCTCTACGACCGCGAGCGCGCGCCGGAGCTGGAGCGCAGCGTCGAGGAGCACTACCGGCGCTACGATACGCTGCTGGCCAAGGTTTTGGAGCGAGCTGACGAGCACACCCTCATCGTGGTGCTGAGCGACCACGGGTTCAACACCTTTCGCCGGGCATTCCACACCAACACCTGGTTGGTGGAGAACGGCCTGATGACCCTGAAAGAGGGCCGCAAGCCCAGCGAAGATCTGGGCGAAAATTTCGCGGGCGTGGACTGGCCGCGCACGCACGCCTACGCCATCGGGCTGGGGGGAATTTACCTGAACTGGAAAGGCCGGGAGCGCGAAGGCATCGTCGAGGAAGGCGCGGGCGCCGAGAGCGCGCGACGCGCGATCGTCAATGGACTGACCGGCCTTGCCGACGCAGCCGCAGGATGCGTGGCGGTGAACAGCGTGTCGCGGCGCGAAGAGATTTACACCGGGCCGTGCACCGCCGACGCGCCGGACCTGCTGGTGAACTATGCCCCGGGATACCGCGTTTCGTGGCAGACGGCGCTGGGGGGGATGCCCGACGGCCTCTTCGAAGATAATACGCGCCGCTGGAGCGGCGACCATATCATCGACCCGGAAACGGTGCCCGGCATCCTGCTGATGAACCGCGCGGCGCGGCAGAATCATGCCGACATCCGCGACCTGGCGCCGACCATCCTCAGTTTTCTGGGCGTGCCAAAGCTCGCGACCATGGAAGGAAAGAATTTGATTTGACTTATCGGTGATCCGATTTCATCCGTCGGTTCTGAGTTCATCGTTCTGATTTCAGGCGTGCAGGAGCGGCAATGAAGATTTGTGTCCTGGGACTGGATTGCGCGGCGCCGCAGATTATTTTCCACGATGAACGGCTGGTGAACATCCGCCGGCTGATGGATGCGGGCACGTACGGGCGGCTGGAAAGCGTCATCCCGCCTATTACCGTGCCGGCGTGGATGTGCATGACCACGAGCCAGGACCCCGGGTCGCTGGGCGTCTATGGTTTCCGCAACCGCACCGACTACAGCTACAGCGGCCTGGGAATTGCAAACTCCGCGTCCATCCGGACAATGGCCATTTGGGACCACATCGCCCGCGAAGGCAAGAAGTCCATCCTGGTGGGCGTGCCGCCGGGCTACCCGCCGCGAAAAATAAACGGCATAAGCATCGGCTGCTTCCTGACCCCGGACACCACGAAGGATGTTTTCACGCATCCGCCGGAAGTGGGCGCCAAGGTGAATGAGATCGCGGGCGGCGAATACCCCGTGGACGTGAGAGGGTTCCGCACGGACAGCAAGGACTGGCTGCGGGACGAAATCTTCGCGATGAACCGCAAGCAGTGGGACGTCATTCGCTGGCTGGTGAAGGAGAAGGAGTGGGATTACTTTCACTTCGTGGACATCGGACTGGACCGGGCGCACCACGGCTTCTGGAATTTTTTCGACAAGGAGCACGTGCAGTACACGCCGGGCAACCCGTATGAAAGCGTCATTCCGGATTATTACCAGCTCCTGGATGAGCAAATCGGCAGCGTCCTGGAATTGCTGGACAACGACACGCTGGTGCTGCTGGTGTCGGACCACGGGGCGCAACGCCTGGACGGCGGGTTCTGCGTGAACGAGTGGCTGGTGAACGAAGGCCTGCTGGCGCTCGACGAACGGCCCAGCCAGGTGACGCCGTTCAAAAAGCTGAAAGTGAACTGGGCGAAAACGAAAGTGTGGAGCGAGGGCGGCTACTACGCGCGCGTGTTTTTCAATGTGAGGGGCCGCGAGCCGCAGGGCATCATCCCGCAGGAGGAGTTCGGCGCCTTTCAGGAAGAAATGAAGAAGAAATTCGAGAGGCTCACCGACGACAAGGGCAAGCCGCTGAACTCGCTGGTTTTCAAGCCCCGGGAGCTTTACAAGACGGTAAAGAATGTCGCGCCGGACCTGATCGTGCATTTCGGCGGTCTGTACTGGCGCTCGATTGGCGGCGTGGGCTACGGTTGCGTCCACGTGCAGGAAAACGACACCGGCCCGGATGCCTGCAACCACGCGCAGTTCGGGATGTTTTTGCTGGCGGCGCCCAACCTGCCGCTGCGCGGGGAATTCCAGGGCGCGAAATTGCTCGACATCGCCCCGACGCTGCTGGACCTGGCAGGTTATGACATCCCGGAGACGATGCAGGGGCGGTCCCTGGTGGCCGGGATGGAAAAGAGGCCGCCCGCGGGCAGCGCAGAAGGCGACAAGATTATCCACGACCGCCTCGAAGGCCTGGGGTACATCTGAGAGTGTACAGGTGCAGGGGCGCAGCAAGCAGCGCCCCTGTAATCGGGCGCGTCTACTTGTAAATCGGGTACCTGGGCAGCTTGGGCTGCGGGAGGGGATTCTTCTTCAGTTCGTCGAGCACGTACTGCACGGCGCGTTCCAGCTGCGCGTCGCGGCCCTTCATCACTTCCTCAGGCGTATAGTCCACTTCGATGTCCGGCGCCGTGCCGTAGTTTTCCACTTCCCACTCGCCTTTGGGGTTGAAAAACGCGACGCGCGGGGCGGTCACGCTGCCGCCGTCCATCAGCGGGGGGTAGTCGTAAATCCCCACCAGGCCGCCCCAGGTGCGCTTGCCCACCAGCGCGCCGATTTTCTTGGCGCGGAAAAGCCACGGCATCAGGTCGCCGCCCGATCCGGCGTATTCGTTGATGATCATTGCTTTGGGGCCGTAGATGCTGGCCAGGGGCGTGGTGAACACTGCACCTTCGCGCGTGGCCCAGTAGTTCAGCAGCGGGCGGCTGAGGTTGTCCACGATATAGTCTGCCGCCGTGCCGCCGCCATTGAAGCGCTCGTCCACGACGGCGCCCTGCTTGTCGAGTTGCGCGTAGTAGTAGCGGTTGAAATTGGTGTAGCCGGCTCCGGCGGTGTTGGGGAGATAGACGTAGGCGAGCTTTCCGCCGCTGAGCTCGTCCACTCTGCGGCGGTTGCCTTCGATCCAGGCCAGGGCGCGCAAGGGGGTTTCGCTGGCCACGGGGACGACAGTTACATCCCGGCTGCCGGTGCCGTCGGGGTTGGGGCCGACTTTGAGCAGCACCTGCTTGTTGGCTGTGGACTCAAAGAAGCTGTAAAGGTTTTCGGAATCGCGGAGGTCGCGGCCGTTGACCGCAAGCAGGTACTCGCCGGGAGTGACGTTTACACCCGGCTGTGTGAGCGGGGCCCGCAGCGCAGGGTTCCAGTTCTCGCCGTCATAGACGCGCTTGAAACGATACCGGCCATTTGCCACTTCGTAATCCGCGCCGAGGAGGCCGCCGGGGACGCTGGGCGCCTGCGGCGTGTCGCCACCGCCGACGTTGTGATGGCCGATGGAAAAATTCGAAAGCATCTCCTGGAAAAGCGCATTCAGGTCGTCGCGGTGGACGATGCCGGGCAGATATTTTTCATATTTGGCTTTCGTGGCCGCCAGGTCCACGCCGTGGAAGCCGGGGTCGTAGAAGAAATCGCGCTGGATGCGCCAGATTTCGTTGAAAATCTGGCGCCACTCGGCGGGTGGGTCCACGCGGATTTCCATGGTCGCCAGGTTGAGGGCGCCCTCGCCGGGCTTGGGCGGCGCCGCCGTGGGCACGATGGACCATGCCTGCCCACGCTGGGCCAGGACTTTTGAGCCGTCGCGGGTGAGCACGAAGCTGTTCAGCTTTTCGAGAAAGACTTCGGGCTTGCGGGTGGTGTAGTCGAATTTGTAGAGCGTCAGGTTGCCTTCGGGCTGCTCCGGAGCCACGGCGCCGCTCGTGGGGATGGCTTCCGCGGCAAATAGCGTGCCCGCCTTGCCGGCGGCCAGCGCCGTGTAAGCGCGGTCCGCGAAAGGCAGTGCCAGGATACGCTGGCTGATGCCCTCGAAATCGATCTTCACTTCGACCTTTTCGTCCTTCTTTGCCGCGGGGGGCGCCGCGGGTTTTTCGCCCGGCGCGCCGGGAGCTTCCGGCTTCTTCTCCGGCTCGACCTTCTCCTCATCGCTTTCGGGCGCCAGCGGCGACGGCGCGTCTTTGCGCAGCACGGCGACATAGACGCTGCTGGTCACCTGATGCGGGAACGCGGACATATCCAGCCAGCCGCTGGTGGGACCGTAATTGGTGCTGGCCGTGAAATAGAGGTATTTGCCGCCGGCATCGAAAACGGCGCGGCGCGCGTCGCTCAGGCCATCGGTGAGCTGCTGCGATTTCCCGGTGTCGAGAGAATAGACAAAAACGGCGTTGATGTGGTTCTTCAGGACTTTGGTGTAGGCCAGCCACTTACTGTCGGGAGCCCAGGCAGGGTTCATGATGCGGAAGGGAGTCTCATACGTGCCGGAGTCAATGCGAGTGGCCGCGCCCTTCTCCACATCGAGCATCCAGACACTGAGGCGCTTGTCGGTGAAAGAAAGTTTCTTGCCGTCAGGCGACCATTGCAAGGCGTAATAGTAGGACGGTTTCTCTTCGATCTTGATTTTCCTGGCGTCACCCTGGCCGCCTTGCTCGCGGATGTGGATCTCATATTCGCCGGACTCATCGGAGAAATAGGCGACGGATTTGCCGTCCGGCGACCAGGCGGGGTCGCGCTCGGCCACGCCCGGGGTGCGGGTCAGATTGCGGATGTCGCCTTTCTTGGCCGGCGCGGTGAAGATATCGCCGCGGGACTCGAAGACTGCTCGCGCGCCGGTGGGGGAAATATCCGCGTTGGTAATCCACCGCGCGGCGCGCTCGAAGCGGGGACGCACGCCGGCAAAATCGCCGCTCACGCGGATGCGCAGCGCGCGCGATTCGCCGGACCTGGGATCCAGCAGCCAGATGGTTCCGGCGCGGGCATAGACAATGGTACCGGCCCCCGCGGACGCGCTGCGAATATCGTCGGAAGTGTGGCGAGTGACTTGCGTGACTTTTTTAGAGCCGGTGTCGTAGGCAAAGATGTTGGCGATGCCGTTGCGGTCAGAAACAAAATAGACCGTGCCGCCCATCCACATGGGGTTGAAGTCATTGGCGTTGGTGCGCGGGATTTCTTCAATCTTTCCATCGGACAGCGATGCCAGCCAGATCTTGGTGGCCCTGCCGCCGCGGTAGTTGCGCCAGACGACGAACGCGGGCGCCAGCGGCATATAGGCGATGCGCTTGCCGTCCGCGGAATACGAAGCGTTGTGGGACATCGGCAAGGGGAGTTCCTGGGGCATTTCGCCGGCGGTAGAGACCGTGAACAGGCGCTGGAAGCCCGAGTAGCTGTGGCGGCCGGAGCGAAAAACGATGCGCTTGCCGTCCGGCGTCCATCCCACCACAAAGTCGCCGCCCGGATGGTAAGTGATGCGTCTGGGCACGCCTCCAGATGCCGGGACGACATAAACGTCCACGTTGCCGTCGTAGTTGGCCGTGAAGGCCATCTGGCTGCCGTCGGGAGAAAAATACGGCGCCGCTTCGCCGCCGGGGGCGCTGGTCAGTCGGCGGGCGTCGCCGCCCTCGCGAGCCACAATCCAGATGTCCCCGGCGAACACGAAGGCCACGTGAGTCTGGCTGACTGCGGGGGTCTGAATCGTCATCGGGACATCCGACTGTGCGGCGGCAGCCGGCGCGAGACACAAGATCATCAGCAGGAGAATTCCAGTCTTCATGGCGGGGTGCTCCTTGGGGGAAAAATGGCAGGGCACAGCCTACGCCGACAGAAGCAGTTCGGCAAGTGATTCGACTTACGAAGGATTGAAGAACGGCAGCGCAGAGAGCCGCTTGGCCGAACGCAGGGACACGAGACGTATATGGGAGGAGATATGGCCGGGGCCTGCGATGAAGCTAGCCGGCCCGCTTGCTGACTCGTTTACCCTGAGGGTTCCGATTCATCGGAACCGAAGGGCTCGCCGGGGCTTCGGCTTGCTCTTGCCCTTGAGATTGCGCGCCACTGCAGCGCGGATGAGATCCTTCAATGCCACCGCATCGATCTTGTCGCCTTCAGGCGATACTGAGTCGGAGGGACCGACGAATGTGACGCCTTCAGGCGATACTGAGTCGGAGGGACCGACGAATGTGACGCCTTCGTGGATGTCGATGGCGCGCCGGGCATTCCCGCCGAGGCTGGAGTTGAATAGACCCGAAGGGTCCTGCAACGCCGCTCCCTTGGGAAAGGTCATCTTGACCACGTTCTTGTACGTCTCTCCCGTGCAGACGATCCCGCCGTGGGACCAGACGGGCGTCCCCGGCGATGTCGCCTTGACCCACTTCCACTCTTCGACGATCTCAGGGTCTGCCGCGTGTATGATTCCGCGCACTTTCGCGAGCGTCTTCCCCCGCCAGTCGCGCAGTTTCTTGATCCTCTCGTCAATGAATGCCGAGGCAGATTCCACCGGGGCGGGTTTTTTCATGTTCGGCTCCAACTCTCGCACCTAATCTGGCTGCACAAGCGTAACTTAAAACCTTCGCAAGTGGACGCGTCTTCTGGATCGATACCGGCTCGGAAAGATGGCAACCCGCGTACAAGCTTAATCGGATGATTTTGAAAGAGTGACTCCCCGCGTCTGTCAGCGGTAGCCGAACAGGGGTGGGAACACGACCACAACCAGCGCCGCCCACAGGGAATAAACAGGCAAATACGCGATCTGCCATCGCTCCAGGTCGGCAAACGAGCCGCGGTGAGTCAGGAACCGCGCATAGAGCCGAGCCGTCCACGCCAGGTTGACGAGCAGAATGAGATTCTCGCCAAGCGCCGCGACTCTGTTGGGGGTGAAGCCGAACTCGGAGATGCGCGCGGCGATGGCGGTGAGCGCCACCGCATCGACGGCGAGCGCGCTCAACACCAGCAGCAGTTGCATGCCGTCGAAAAAGTCGGGCGGTGCTTGCGGGTGGCGCGCGGAGGCGGCGTAGAGCACCAGCCCGACGACGACCGCCAGCAGCAAATCGAAGCCGATCAATACCTCCCGCTTCACGTTGATTGGGTTTCCTGTCCACACCATCGTGGCCAGAAACGCGAGGAGCAGAACCGTGAACAGCGGCGTGAACAGCCTCGTCAGCACCGGCGCCATGTTCTCGATGACGCTTTGCTTCGCTTCCACCAGCCAGGATCCGATGATGACCGCCCCCGCCGCCCCGCACGGGAGCAGCCAGCCCGCGACGAACCAGTCAGGATTCATATCGATAGCGGAGAACATCATGAAGGTAAAACCTGTGATGACCCCCCCGCCGAGCGCGATGAGCACGTAGTAGATGGCCAACTCGCCGGAGAACCGTACGAAGTCCATGCGCCCGGCGGCGGCAAACCAGCGGGTTCGGACATAAGCGAAGCCGACGGCCAACCAAAGCGCGATGGGCAAGTGCAGAGCGGTCAGCCTCTGTGTGTCGCTGCCCGTCTGGAAGGGGAACACGTTGGCGAACACAGCCCCGGCCGCGAAAGGCAGCGCGAGCCAGAGGCCGCTGGCAACGCCCGACACACGCTTCCACAGGAAGTAGACCGTCAGCAGTGGCAGGACGAAGAGGCTGGCATTCCGGAAGTAGAACGGCGGCAGTTCGTGATGAGGGCTGAGCGCAAGGCCGAACAGCGCCGGCACCTTGACGGCAAGCGCTGCGGCGACGGTAAGGCTCAAGACGATGAGGATCTCGCTGCCTGACGTGTTCGCCGGCGCGTCAGCATCGGGCGCCACGACCAATTGCTTCCACAGCCGCTCGGAATGCGCGCGTGCGAACTCGCGCGACAGCGCATCGAGGTTGCCCATGCGCTTGACCGCGATTAAGAACGCTTCATCCGCTGCCAAGCCCGCCGCGGTGAGCGCCGCCAGCTGATCGCGCAGATGTCCCTCAAGCTCCTCCACGTCGGGACCGTGGACGGCCTGCCGCTGGCGCAAGTACGTCCGCCACTGCGCGATTTGATCCTCGATGGGCTGATCGGCGAAGGTCTTCATACTGTGCATGCCTGCATCCAGATTCCCCGGAGGGTGCCGTCCACGGCTTTCCATTGCTCCCGCTGGGCTGCGAGTTTCTTGCGGCCTTCTTTAGTGATTCGGTAATACTTGCGCCGGCGGCCGCTCTCTACAATCTTCCACCGCGCCTCGACGTGGCCGAGCCGCTCGAGCCGATGCAGAACAGGGTAAAGCATCCCGTCGGTCCACTCCATGCGCCCTCCGGACAACTCCCGAACACGCTGGAGGATGGCGTAGCCGTAGCTGTCCCCTGCGGCCAGGATCGCCAGGACAAGCGGGGTCGAGGAGGCGGCTACCAAGTCCTTGTTGATTCCCATGATTTCACCCCGTCGCGCGAAGCCCACGAATCTCCAATGCGAGCGACGACACTAGCAGCATTATGCATAGTAGTGTTATGTATGTCAACCCCGCCGCCTCAATTCCTTAGCAAGAGTCCGGCCGGACAGCCGGCGTGGCCTGCAGGCGGCGCCAGAAGAAGCAGCTAGACGAGCGGGGCATGAGGCTATGACCCGCATCATTTATAGGATTTCCCCCGGCAATTGGCTGGCTTGCTTCACCCAGGCGGAGAATTGAGCTTCGTCGAGCTGGTCGCCCTCGTAGATGTCGAGGTAGCGCACTTCCCCTTGCCTCGACTCGCCGGGAGGGAGAGGAATCAGTGACGTGCCGCGGAAGAACCCCACCTTGACGTACTTCGTGAGGCAATGGAAGCTGAGGAACCAGCCCTGGCCCTGTCGGCGCGGCGATCCATAGAAGGGCGAGTTCCACTTCACGGCCTTGCGCACGCCGGGGACGGCGCGCACGATGAGCGCGTCGAGGCGGCGCCCGACGCCGCGTTTCCAGCCCGGCATGGCCGCGATGTAGGCCTGCACGGGGCCGTCGCCGTCGGCCATCGCGATCTGAGGGTTGCCGCCTGCGAGGAGGGTCGCCTTCGCAGCGACCAGCTTGGCGGCCTTCTTGGGGGGGGCGACCTTCGCAGACTTCTTGGATGTCCTGTTGGTCATTGCATTCACTCCCTCCAACCCTCTATTGACCATGTGTCGAGATTCTCGTGACAAGCAAGAGCTCGTCGAGAACCGGCCAAAGTCTGGCCGGGGGCGGCATGAATGGATTGATAAGGAGATGATAGCGGAGCAAATGCTCTGCGTGCTGGGACGAGAGTCCTTCGATGATGCTTGTTGCTTCAGCGCTGACCGGTAGACCCTTCTTTTTGAGAAGTTCCAGCAATGCCTTCAGATTGTGCCTGTTGTCCAAACGCTTGAGATTGGCTGGCACATAGCCGCGTTTGAGCAGCGCAGACTTCAAGAATAGCTCGATCGAATGCGATACCAAGAAGTAGAACGGAATCGCAGTGAGTTTGGCTGGGGAACCGTCATCGCGAAGTTCGAGGTTTGGAAGAAGTGCCTCCGCACTCAGGCGGAAGTTGACCGCGGTCAGCCGGTATACCGAAGCCCAGTAGATCGAGTCGTCTGTGTTGGGTGATACGTTCACTGGTGGGCCTTGAGCCATTGCGTTCACTCCAACTGAATCGACTCACATATCGGTGCCTCGCCCGCTGTGCCACTTGGTGGCATATGGCAGCACAAACAAGTATAGACCGGTGAACACGAGCAGGGCGAGCGGGGGCAACGGCGAGTAGGTCACCCAGGGCGGAGGCGTCCCCCCCTGTGCCAAGGCGACGAAGTTGGCGATGACGGTCACCGTAAAGGCAATGGACAGCAAGCGGTGGGCCTGCCGAATCCACGTGTTCCAGTTCAATGTGACCTCCTTTGAAGACGAAACCAGGCGGTTCCCTCGATTCACGACTTTTGAGCCGTCTGAGGCGGCCAGTTGCACTCCAGCACCTTGGGAGCGTCGGCTCGCGTCACTGTGGTTTCGGAAACTTGCGGCGTGGGCGCTCCCACCGTGGTGAGCTTCACCGTGGTTCCAACCGTAGCCAGGCTCCCATCGGCTTCAAAGGGAGCCCACTCGCGCAGATGCGCTGGGTCAGTAAGCGCCTGCCAGACTTTTTCCGGCGAGTGGCGCAGTTCTCTGACGAGCATGAGCGTCCACTTCTCTCCGGCCTTTCGTATCTGCGCCCCGCTGGCCGGACCTGGTGTGTACTGCTCGCGATTGGTCATCTTCTCTTTTTCTTCCTTTTCGTTGGTGTTGATTGATCCATGTGGTCGAGGTGGCGTTCGAGAGCATATGCGTGTCAAGGCATATACATGCAGGGGGGCCAGGCAACGGTTTCAGTCGGCGGGCGTCGCCGCCCTCGCGAGCCACAATCCAGATGTCACCGGCGAACACGAAGGCCACGTGAGTCTGGCTGACTGCGGGGGTCTGAAACGTCATCGGGGCATCCGACTGTGCGGCGGCAGCCGGCGCGAGACACAAGATCATCAGCAGGAGAATTCCAGTCTTCATGGCGGGGTGCTCCTTGGGGAAAAAATGGCAGGGCACAGCCTGCGCCGAGAGGCAGATTCCAGCAGGACATTCTGCCCATGAATCTTCAGGTGGGGCCCAGCCCTCCGGCTGCACTCAGGGCAAACAAGCAGCGCCCTTACGATTGCTCGCCGGCCGATTCCGCAGCGTGGACGTAGCGCTGGCGGCCTTGCAGATAGAACGCCAGGCCGGCGAGGCTGAGCAGGATGGTGAGGACGCGCCAGGAGAGCAGCGCTGCGGCGCCGCCGGAAAGGCCGGCAATGGCGAAGAGCTGGTTAAAAACCGCTTCGCCCACGCCGAGGCCGCCGGGAGTCGTGGGCAGTGTGTTGGCCAGAAAACCGAGCGGGATGAGCATGGACATTTCCCACGCCGCGCCCGCGGGGTTGGTGGCTTGCGCGCAGAGAAGGATGACGGCCACGGAAAGTGTATGGGCGAAAAGAGCGATGCCCGTGGCCGCCAGCAGCGTGAGGCCGTCGCGACGGTAGGCATGGACCGTGTTGACCACGCGCTCCAGGTATGCGCCCAGCGGCAGGGTGCGATAGGCCCAACGAGCCAGCCCGACGTCTTTCAGGGAGGAGTAGGCAAACACGATCCAGCCGACCAGCAGCCCGGCCACTAGCCCGGCGGCGGCCCACAGAAGGAACTGCAAGACCCCCGATGACGCAATCAAGGCAGGAAAAAACGGTGCGGCGAGCAGCGGCCACAGCACCATGGCAAACAACCCCACGGCGCGGTCGAGGAGAATGATGGTGCCCACTTCGGTGCGGCGTCCGCGGTTGCCTTCCGCGGCGTAGTAAATCTTGATGAGGTCGCCGCCGGTGGCCCCGGGCAGGCAGGCATTGAAGAAAATCCCGATGAGCGTAAGCCGGGAAGAGTCCAGCACGGGGAGATGAAATCCGCGCGGGGCCAGCAAGACGCACAGCCGCCACGAAGTGACCACGAGGTCGAGCAGAAGGATGCCCAGGCTCGCCACTGTAAGCGGCCACTGGCTGGCCAAACCGAGCAGCGCACCCCAGTCCATCGCGCCTGAGCGGCCCAGGTAAACGAGAAGGCCGATGCCGATGGCCACGCGCAGGAGGGTGAAGAAAATGCCGGCCTTGGACTTCATCGCGCCGCACCCACTGCGGGCTTGCCGGCGGACTCCGGCTTTTCGGGAGCAGTAGAAATCTCAACGCGGCGGAAGATGCGCACCGCAGGGCTGACCGTGGGGTAGTCCAGCGGCGGGCGGTAGAGCCAGGAGAAAAGCGGGGCAGGCTGGAATTCGGCCGCCAGCCGGTATTCAAACTCCCCGGTGATGAGTCCCTCAAAGATGACCGGCGGGCATGTGGCGGGATACTCGATTCCCGGCGCGCTGGAGTGGTCCGGAATTATCAGGACGTATCCCGGTTTGCGGCGCTCCCAGCTGGCCAGGATTTCCCGAACCGCGGATTCGTCCGTTCGCGCCTTGTGGATAGCGCCGCGAAACTCGATGGGACGAGCTGTGGTGACATTTGCGGGGAGCGGCGGGAGTTTCTGGTTAGCTCCGAAGTAATCAATAGCGTCACCGGGCTCGAGGTGCTGATCCAGCCAGCGGGCGGCTGCATAACGGGTGTCGGAAAGCATCGCGTAGGTCAGGTCCGCCCCCTGCAACAACCCCGAGGCCAGTGCCAGAATCGTGAATGCAGAAGTGAGCTTTCCCAGTTGCGAACGCTTGCCCCAGTCCAGCGTGGCCGCGCGCGCGGCCAGAAAAGCGGCGGAGAACGCCACGGGCATCAGGTAGCGAAGTTGTGCCACGCGCGCCGTGGTGAACAGGACCGCAAGATAGGAAACGGCCGGCAGCAGGAAGAGCAGGACGTGCGATTCGCGGAATTTAATCACCAGCACGAGCCCGGCCACCGCCAGCGCCGCGCCCCAGGGATTGATGCAATCCCGCAAATCGGCAAGCAGGGCTTGGGCCAGGTCGAAGTTCCCCACCCAGGTGTTGGGGTAGCTCTGGAAAAAGGCCACGTCGCCGGTGGAGAGCGCGTGCATGCGCTGGCGCGCAAAGTCCATGTGCGCGAAAAATCGTTGCGGGTCAACGAGCAATCCGCTGCCCAGTGCAAAGGCCGCCAGGCACGCCCCAGCAGCCGCGCAGAACGGTTTCCAGAAATTCCATGAGCTGATGGCGGCGCCTTCCGCGCGGGCTGCGCGCAGGCTGAGCCACAGGAGCACGACCGGAATCAGGATAAACGAAGCCGCTGCCTGTTCCTTGGTGGCTACGGCAGCGCCGCCAAATATCCCAAGCCACGCCGCCCGCCAGGGGGTGAACCCCCGCACCAGGATGCGCCCGTAGGCCGCCAGCGCGGCAGCCGTGAAAAACAGAAGCACGATGTCGGGGTTTCCCGTGCGCGAGTAGTAGAACATCGGGAAAGAGACCGCAGCGAACGCGGCGGCCCAGATGGCGCGGCGGCGGTCCCACAGAACTCCAGCAGCATCGTAGGCGCAGACCACCACTCCAGCCGCGCACAGCAGGGAGACCAGGCGCGCAATCAGCGTGAGCACGTAAAGCGTCCCAACGGGGTTGGCCAGGCCGAACGGGTAGGCGCCGGACGGCGCTGAAATCTGACCGGTGAGGAACAACCAGGCCATATACGGGGCGTAAAAAACACCGACGAGAAACGGGTGCAATAGCGGGTAACCCAGATTGCGGCTGGGGTCGGGCTTGAAAACGCCATGGATTTCGGCGAGCGGAACCATAGGCATGGCGTCATCTGTGCCCCAGGGATTGACGCGGTCGGGGCCGGTGGCGTGCGGAGCGCCCCACCACGAGGCAGGGAGGAACAGCGCAAGCGCCAGGAGAAAAACGCAGGCGTGGCCGCGCCAATCCGCGGCGGCGATTCCCTCACGCCAGTTCAAGGGCGGCCTCCGGAGGCGAAGCGGGCAACGATTTTTTCCGCGGCGTGACCATCGCCATAAAACTTTGCGGCGTCGGCGGGTTGGGCAGGCGCGGGGGCGAGCGCTGCGGCAGCAATTTTCTCAGGGTCCCCGCCGGCCAGCGTGTTCCAGCCGCTGCTCACCGTCTCCACCCATTCCGTCTCCTCGCGCAGCGTGACACAGGGAACGCGAAAGAAAAAGGCCTCTTTCTGCACGCCGCCGGAGTCGGTGCAGATGGCTGCGGCGGATTCTTCCAGTTGCACCATATCCAGGTACGGCACAGGGTCCATCACTTCCACGCGGCCCAGCGCGCTTTCAAGCTGGTGCTGGGCCAGCAGCTTGCGCGTGCGGGGATGCAGCGCCAGGATAACGCGGATACTCCCGGCGACACGCGCCAGCCCGGCGGCGATCCGCGCAAGCTGTGCGGGATCGTCGGTGTTTTCGGCGCGGTGCACCGTGGCCAGGACATACTGCCTGGGGCGCAGCGCCAGTTTTTCGGAAATAGAGCTGCGGCGGCGCGCCAGGTCGCGGTAGTAAAGCGAGGCGTCGTACATCACGTCGCCGACGTTGGCTACGCCTTCGGTAATGCCTTCGCGGCGCAAATTCTCGACCGCGGTCACCGTGGGGCAAAAGAGCAGATCGGAGATGCGGTCGGCAAGGATGCGGTTGATTTCCTCCGGCATCCGGCGGTTGAAGGAGCGCAGGCCGGCCTCGACATGGGCCACGCGGCACAGGAGTTTTTTCGCCGCCAGCGCGCCGGCCAGCGTGGAGTTAGTGTCGCCATAAACCTGCACCCAGTCCGGCTTTTCCGCCAGCAGTGTGCGTTCGATGGCTTCCAGCATCCGGCCGGTCATTTCGCCATGGGAGAGGCCGGCGATGCCCAGGTTGTAGCGCGGCTCGGGGATCCCCAGCTCATCGAAGAAGACCTGGGACATCCCGTGGTCATAGTGCTGGCCGGTGTGGAGGAGAATTTCCTCGATGCGCGCGGCCGCGGAGGCTGCGACATTGTGCGCAGCGATAGCGCGAGAGACAGCGGCGGCCTTGATGAACTGCGGCCGGGCTCCGACTATGGTGACCAGTTTCAAGGAAGCGAGACGTCAGCTCCGCACGGCTTCGGCCAGGGCCTCGGCGACGCGAGCCATTTGCTCCGCCGATAATTCCGGATAGATGGGAAGCGAGAGCACCTCGTTTGCCGCTTTTTCTGCGTGCGGCAGCGAACCCAGGCCGAGACCCTGAGTCTTGTAAACCCCCTGCAAGTGCATGGGCACAGGGTAATACACGGTGCTGGGGACGCCGCGATCCGCCAGGGATTTCTGGACGAGGTCGCGCCGCGGGACGCGGATGGTGTACTGGTGATAGACGTGCTCGGCCCAGGGCGCGACGTGCGGCGGAACCACGCCGGGGATGCGGGCGAGCAGCTGGTCATAGTGTTTCGCGTTTGCCTGGCGGCCGCGCTTCCAGGCGTCGAGGTGGCGAAGTTTGACGCGCAGGATGGCGGCCTGGATTTCGTCCAGGCGCGAATTCCAGCCCTGCTCTTCGCTCATATATTTGTGTGTCTTGGTGCCGTGGCCGCGGATCGAGCGCAGGCGCGCGGCAAGCTCTGCGGAACTGGTGACCACCATCCCGCCGTCGCCATAGCCGCCGAGGTTTTTGCTGGGGAAGAAACTGATGCAGCCCATCTCGCCCATCGAAGCGGTCTTGCGGCCCTTGTAGGAGGCGCCGATGGCCTGGGCATTGTCCTCGATGACCAGCACGTTGTGGCGGCGCGCGATTTCGAGAATGGGATCCATATCCGCAGGCTGGCCGTAGAGGTGGACAGGCACGATGGCGCGGGTGCGAGAGGTGATGCGAGCTTCGAGCTGCGCAGGGTCCAGGTTGAAGGTATCCGGGAGGACATCCACAAATACGGGTTTCGCGCCGAGAAGGCTCGCGGAATCGGCCGTGGCAATATAGCTGAACGTGGGGACGATGACCTCGTCCCCGGGGCCGGCGCCGGCCGCGTGCAGCGCCAGGATGAGGGCGTCTGTCCCGCTGGCCACTCCGACGGCAAATTTGGCGCTGCAATACGCAGCAATCTCGTCTTCAAATGACTTTACCTGCGGGCCGAGTATGAAATGCTGCGAGTCCAGGACGGCGTCGATGGCCACGCGGATTTCTTCCCGGATGCCGGCGTACTGCGCCTTCAGATCCAGCATCGGAATGTCATGCTGCGTCTTTGCGGGCGTGGAACTCAACGGGACAATGCCTCCTCGGCCTGTGCCGGAGCTGTGGATTCGGCCTGCTTGATGTCCTGGCGGCCGCCGCTGCCGTCGGTCTCCCACACCAGATACGGGCCCAGCACCAGGTAGTCCAGTTTACTCTGCCGGAAGGCGGTGAGGGCGTCTTCCGGCGAACGGACGATGGGCTCTTCATGCATATTGAAACTCGTGTTGATGAGGCAGGAAATGCCGGTCAGTTTCTTGTACTCCTGGAGGATTTCGTACACCGGCGCATTGATATCGCGGCGCACCAGCTGCGGACGCGCCGTGCCGTCCACGTGGACCGCGGCGGGACACGTGGTCTGCATTTTTTCCGTGCATGGCACCACCAGGGTCATGAACTCGGTGGGACGCATCTCCCCTTCCCGCAGGACGAAGTATTCCCGGGCATCTTCCCAAAGGCCGACGGGGGCGAAGGGCATGAATTCGGTGCGCCGAAGCTGGTGATTGAGCCAGTCGTTGACGGTGCGGTCGCCGCAATAATACAGGATGCTGCGGTTGCCCAGCGCGCGGGGGCCAAATTCCATCCGGCCGTCGAAGCGCGCGACGATTTTTCGATCCGCCAGGAGTTCCGCTATGGTGCGCGCCATGCGCTCCGGCCGGCGATGAGAGAGCGCGGGAAATCTGGCCAGCGCAGTGTCGAGCTCGGCTTCCGAATAGCCCGTGCCCAGATACATATTCGGGACCAGCGCAGGCAGGGCGCCAGTGACGCTGAGCGCCGCGCCCACGCACAATCCGCCGTCGCCCATATTGGGAAAGATGAAGATGGACTCTGCTCCGAGCTTCTGAGCAAAAGCCATATTGAGCTTGACGTTGGCGAAGACGCCGCCGGCAATCGAGAGGTGATATGGCCCGGAGGGGCGATGGCGCATTGCCAGGCGCACCATCTCGCGTTCCAGCAGGACCTGAAACGTGTGGGCCACGTCTTCGCGCGAGTAACCCGCCAGCAGGCGCTTGAGGGGTGGCTTGTAGTTGCGGTAGTCAATGGTCAGCGTGCTGAAGCGGCCCGCCAGCCAGTCGCGGATGTCGCGCCAGCGGATGTGCGGATAGCCTTCGGAGTAGAACTTCTTGTGCAGGCGGAAGCTGCCGTCCTGGTTGAACAGCGTGGCTTCGATCTTGCGCTTCAAGTCCGGATTGGGCTTGCCGTAGCCGGCCAAGCCGGTGATTTTCCCTTCGTGGCGGCCGCCCTTGAAACCCAGGACCTGCGTGCATGCGGTGTAGAACTGGCCGAAGGAGTTGGGATAGAAAAAAGTCTCGGCGCGGCGGACGGTGGCGCCGCGCGCACGGTTGAAGGTGATGCAGACGTCGTCGCCGACGCCGTCGGCGGTGACGCACAGAGTCTCAGGCTGCTTTCCCGTGGCGTGGACGCTGACGGCGTGAGCTTCGTGGTGCTCGACGAACCACAGCTTGGGCCGGATGCCGTATTCGGATTGCAGGAAGTCGAGCACGGTATCGTAGTTCCACGCGCGCCAGAAATAGTAGAGGCGGTAGGCGATGCGGCAAAAGTGCGGAAAGTAGTCGTTCAGGGAATGGAAATCGCGGAAATCGCGCCAAAGGCTGTCGAGGGTCTGCGGCAGCAGGTCTTTCCAGTGCAGTCCGGCGACAGCAACGGCCTCAATCTCCGCAGGAAGGATGCCGGCGATGCGGATGGCTTCGCGGATGGACTGCACGGGGGGATAGGCGGTGTCCAGCTTGATGCGTGAAAGGCGCTCTTCGTTGATGGCGGAGAGAATCTTGTTGTCGCGGACGATGCATGCCCCAGTTTCGTGCGTGGTACTGATGCCCAGAACGGTGCGCGGGTTCAGATTGGGCGCGGATTGTGGCCAGCCGGCCAGAAATTCCTCCGTGGTGGTGAACGCAAACTCACCGCGCAAGGGCGCGACGAGGTCGCGGAGAAATCCCAGCTTGCCCTTGCCGGAAATGAAATTGTTGGTGAACAGGCCGAGCTTGAAGCCCTGTCCGAGCGCCTGCTGTTCGGCGAAGTCTGTGAGGTGGAACAACAGCGTGAGATAACTGTAGCGCTTCTTGATAGCGCGCAGCCCCAGGCGGTAGTAGGCGCGGGAGAGATAGAAGGCGTAGCAGGGATGGAACGGGGGCAGCCACGGCCCGATCATGGGCAATGGGATCTCAAAGAAATTGGATTCGGGGAACAGCGCGAACGGCTCCGGGAAGATACGCTGCAAGCCCAGGCGGTTGCGGAATTCGTAGGATGGAAACAGCGTGGTGTCGTAGCGGTATCCGGCGTCGCGCAACAATTCGAGGGATTCGAAATCGATGGAATACCCCGGCGCGCGGAACCCTTCGCAGGAAAGGCCCAGCGTGTCCTGGATACTCTTCCGGGAGGCAAATATCTCTTCGCGCTTCTCGGCGGGGCTAATCTGATTCAGGTAGCGGTGGTGCAGGCCGTGGCTGGCGATGCGGTGTCCGGCTCGGACGACGCGGTCGAGCGCCGCGCGTTTGGCCGGGTCCTCGAGGTCTCCGGCAATCAGGAAATAGGTGGCGCGGATGCCTTCGCGCTCGAAGAAGGCCAGGGAATTATCCACGGCGGAGAGATAGAAATCATCGCGGCCACCCTTCCATTCGCGGCCGTGGGCGCGGTAAATGGCGTCCAGGCCATCCATATCCACGTGGAACCAGACTTTTCTGTGCACAGCAGGTGCGTTAGGTTCTGTCATTCGGCGGGCGGCTCCGGAGAAACAGGCTCGAGGACCTGACCCTTCTGGCGGTATTTGCGCTTGCAGGCGGAACACCGCGGCGCGTCCGTGCCAGCCGGGAGGCGGACTCCGCAGCGGCACATCCACCCGGCGAGGCGCGCAGGGTTGCCAAGAACGAGGGCAAAAGCGGGAACGTCTTTGGTGACCACGGCGCCGGCGCCGATGAAGGCGAATTCGCCGATGGTGTGGCCGCACATAATGGTGCAGTTGGCGCCCAGCGTGGCGCCGCGCCTGACCAGCGTGGCGCGGTACTCATCCTTGCGGACAATCTCGCTGCGCGGGTTGATCACATTGGTGAAGACCATCGAAGGCCCGCAGAAGACGTGGTCTTCCAGGGTCACGCCTTCGTAGACGGAAACGTTGTTCTGGATTTTCACGTGGTCGCCGATGACCACGCCGGGTGCCACCAGCACGTTTTGCCCGACGCTGCAATTGCGCCCGATGCGCGAATTCTTCATCACATGGCAGAAGTGCCAGATTTTGGTGCCCTCGCCGATGACGCAGGGTTCGTCCACGAAACTGGACGGGTGCACAAACACATTGGGATGATCAGCCATAGACAATTTCCTGGTTCACGCCTCCTACCTCGACGGGTTCGCCGTTCAATTGCAGCGACTTCTGGCAGGCTTGCAGCACCAGAAGAACGCGCAGGCCCTCGCGGCCGTCCGTCTCCGGGGTTGCGCCAGTGCGGGCGCACTCCAGGAAATGATCGCACTCGTTGCGCAGCGGCTCGCTCCATTCGTAGCTGACGGGAACGCCCTCTGGACGCCGGGCCATGAAGCGCCCGCCCACCAACTCGATGGACTTATCGTAGAGGGTTAGCTTGTCCGCCAGGGCCACGTCGTCGAAGACCGCCATTTTCTTTTCGCCCACCACCACGAGCTTCTGCTCCTTAAAGGGGTGCAGCCAGCTCACAAAGATATGGGCGCGCGCGCCGGCGTCGAAGAGCAGGTTGGAGAGACTCACGTCGGCAATATTGGGCTGGAGATATGTGCCGCCCACGGCGGAGACCTGCAAGGGCATAGACTCGAACAGTTGCAGCAGCACGCTCACGTCGTGGGGCGCAAAGCTCCACAGCGCGTTTTCCTCGCGACGCACTTTGCCCAGGTTCAGGCGGTTGGAATACACGTATTCGATTTTTCCCAACTCGCCCTGCAAACACAGCTCTTTCAGACGGCGCACAGCCGGGTGGTAGCGGAGCAGGTGGCCGACCATCAGCGTGCGCCCCGCGCGCTGGCCCAGGGCAATCAGCGATTCGGCTTCGTGGACGCGCAGCGCCAGGGGCTTCTCCACGAAGACGTGCTTACCGGCCTCGAGCGCCGCTTTGGCCAGGGCGAAGTGCGTCTCCGCGGGCGTGGCGATGGCCACGCCCTCGATGGCCTGGTCGGCAAGCAGAGGCGCGGCGGAACTTTCCACGCGCGTGCCGGGGTATTTTCTAGTTACTTCGGCGAGGGCGTCCCCGCTGGCATCGGCTACGGCTGTCAGCGTGCCGAGCTCGTGGAACACGCGCACCAGGTTGCGGCCCCAGTAGCCACTGCCCAGAACGGCGACTTTCATTTCACAACCTCGGCGCCATTCCCTGTGCGCACGGAAACGGCGGAGGCGGCAGGCTTCGCGCGGGTCAGTTTTTCGCCATCCACAAAGGCCCGGAACCACAGCTCGAGGCACAGCAATCCCCAGAGCTGGCGGCCGAACTTGCCTTCTTTGAGGATCAGGCGCTCGACGCCGTCCATCCGGTAGAGGCCACGCTGCCGGGCGCGCGGGGAAAGCAACACGTCGGCCAGAAAATCACGCAGCGGCCCGCGGAACCATTCCGCCAGCGGCACGGGGAAACCCATTTTGTCGCGCCGGGTAAAGACATCCTCCGGGAGCAGGTGCCGCACGGCTTCCCGGAAGACGCGCTTGGTGTCTCCGCCCTTGAAGCGGAAGGTGGGAGGCATGCGCGTAACCAGGTCGGCGATGCGGTGGTCGAGTAGCGGGACGCGCGATTCCAGCGAGACGCTCATACTGGTGCGGTCTTCAACATGCAGCAGCGCCGGCAGGAGCGTTTTCAGGTCGAAATTGGTCATGCGGTTGAAGTAGCTCTTTGTGGCCGGGTTGTTGAACACATGCTGGAAGGCGGCAAACATGCGGTCGCGGCTGTGCGCGTTCCAGGCATCGGCGGTAATGAAAGCGTCGGCGTCTTCGGTGCGGCTCACCAGGCGGAAATAGCGGCGGTCCATTTCCTCAAACAGGCCGTCGCGCCAGAAACTCTGGAGCATGGGACGGTACTGCTGGAGCATAGGCAAGTTGGGAACAATGCTGTCCCAGGTGACCAGGTACTTGCCCGGCTCCTGCGTGCCGAAGATGGCGCCCTTGAGCACTTGTTCCAGATACGCGACCAGATAACGCGCATAGCCTCCGAAGATTTCGTCGCCACCCTGCCCGCCCAGAACCACGGTCACATTTTCCCGGGCCAGCTTGGAAACGTAGTACTGCGGGAAGAGGCCCGGGCCGGCGGCGGGCTCGTCCATCATGTACATCAGCCAGGGCATGGTGTCGGCAAAGTCTTTCGCGCCGGGCCAGACTTCGTGGTGGGTGGATTTGACGTGCTCGGCAACGCTGCGCGCGTAGCGCGTCTCATCGTATTCCGGGCCTTCGCGGAACGCGCCGGTGAAGGTGTGGAACTCGCCGTCATAGACCGGCGCTGCGAGGCACACGACGGTGGAACTGTCAATCCCCCCGCTCAAGTGCGCGCCCACGGGCACGTCGCTGCGGAGCTGGAGGCGCACGGAATCCTGAAGCAGCAGCAGGAGCTGTTCGGCGTAATACTCTTCCGTGTGGTGTGTGTCCAGCTCGTAGTTGAAGTCCCAGTAGCGGACCACGCCGGGCTGGGCATCGCGGAAGGGGCGGAAGCTCAGGTAATGCCCCGGCTCAAGCTTGTGGATGTCCTTGAACAGCGTGCGTTCGTTCAGGCAAAGCTGAAAAGTCAAATACTCCTCGAGGCCCTGGGCATCGGGCTGCGCGGGCACCAGGCCTGCGGCGACCAGGGCTTTCGGTTCGCTGGCAAAAGCGAACCGCTGCGCGTCCAGAGTCCAATAGAAGGGCTTGATGCCCAGGCGGTCGCGCGCGGCAAACAGACGCTGCTGGCGGGCGTCCCAGATAACAAAGGCAAACATCCCGTTCAGTCGCTCGAGGCAGCGCTCCCCCACTTCCTCGTAGAGGTGCAGGAGCACTTCGGTGTCGCTATGGGTGCGGAAGGTGTGGTTGCGAGTCAGCTCGCGGCGCAGCTCGAGGTAGTTGTAGATTTCGCCGTTGAAGATAATCCACAGCGAGCCGTCTTCATTAGTCAGGGGCTGATGGCCGGTGCTGAGGTCAATGATGGAAAGGCGTTTGAAGCCCAGGCCGACAGGGCCGTCGAAATGCGTTCCCTCGTCGTCGGGGCCGCGGTGCGCCAGGGCATCCATCATCGCGCGGACAACGGCCGCATCCGCGGGGCGGGAGCGGTCGCGCTCCAGGACTCCGGCAATGCCGCACATCAGACGCCCCTCCGCGCGGGCTCCAGCACGCGGCCCTGGACGTCATAGACTCGCCGCTTGCGCTCTTCGATCTTGCGCTTCCACTCCTGCCCGATGTCGCCCCAGAAAACGATGTATTTCGCAATCAGCGTGAAGTAGCCGAGGGTGGTGATGCTGGTGACCACTTTGCTGGTGCTCTTCTTCTGGTCGTAGCGCAGGACAAAGGGCACCTCGCCCACGCGCACACCCATCAGCTTGAACTTGATGAGTTTCTCGACCGTGCCGGTGAACCCCATCCCCTTCAGGTCAATGAAGCGGTTGCCGAAGATTTCAATGGCATCCTGCAAAGCAGCGGCGCGGTAGGCGCGGTAGCCGCAGGTGTATTCCTTCACTCCGGGAATGGGGAAACAGGTCTTCAGGATGATGTTGGCGATGCGGCTGATGGTGCGGCGGTACCAGTCCACGCCGATCTGTCCTCCGCCGGGGAAGTAACGCGAGGTGGTAACTACTTCATAGCCCTCGCGGATGCGCGCCACCAGCGCCGGGATGTAGTCCGGCTCGTGAGTATCGTCGCAGTCCATGCGCACCACGATGTCTTCAGGGTGAGCGCGTTCGGCGATGAACTCGAAGCCGTCGCGCGCGGTCTCGCCCAGGCCGCGGTTGTACCTGTGGGTGATGACATCCACGGGAAAATGCGTGGCCAGGTCCTCCAGGATGGCGGAAGTGGCGTCGCGGCTGCCGTCGTTGACCACAACGACGCGATAGGTTGCATGCATTTCCGCCATCACCGCGGCGATCTTGGTCAGCAAGGGCTCCAGCGCGTGCTCTTCGTTATACGCCGGCAACAGGACATGAATCATCAGGTCACAACCGCCTCTCGTGAGTGCGCGTGGTGCTCCGCGGTGAGCTCGCCCTGCAGAAGGCGCGGGGCGCCGGCCGCTGGAAAGGTGATGGAAAACTCAAGTTTCGCCGTGCGTTCTCTGTGAAGCGCCGCGGCCACGGGCCGCAGGTCCGGCGCCGGCAAATCGTCCAGCTCGCTGGCGTGGAAATACTTGGCGGAGCCCATGTGAATCGAAGTCAGGGAGCGCGGCAGCGCAACCGACTCCGGGCGCATTCCCGTCAGGCGTTCAATCTCGTCGTGGAAGCGGATTTCCTTTTCACCCCACTGGACGCTGCGGCGCAGGCGGAACGGGCCGGGCTGTTTCTTAAGAACCAGGCGGCGAACAATCAGACGGCGCAGCCACGCGCCCGCAGCCAGACTGCGGAACAGCGTCAGGTTCAGCAGTCGCAGCAGGACGAATTTCCACGGCGAAAGCAGCTCCTGGCGCAGCTCGGTGAACAGGGCCGAGGTGGCATCGCGCGCGGCCTCCCCGGCGGGTTCCGGCCGGCTCATCCCGAGTGCCTGCGAAGTCCATTTGACGCCCCGCCCGGCGAGGACGTATCCGGCGTCTTCGTAAGCGAGCTTCTCCTCCTGCTTGTCAAAAATGCGGCAGACCCCGCCCCGCCGAAGATTCATCACGCCATAGTAGCGCGAGCCCGCGGCGAAGACGAGGCCGCTCTTCTGGAAGCGGCGCGTACCGGTCATTGCACGGCACGGCAGCGGAGGATGCTGCGCCGTCAGCCCTGTGCCCGGAGCGAGACATGCTTCGAGATAGCTGCCCAGCAAAGGCACCAGGTTTTCGCTGTCCGCGGATTCCGGTGTGACCATGCTGTGCCGGGCCATGCGCTCGCGCTGGTGTGCGGCAATGGCCGCGGCCTGCGGGATTTCGGCAGAAATCAGCTCGAATCCAGCCGGGAAGTACAGGCCGGTCTGGCGGCTGCCGTAGCACCCGCCCACACTCCCATCGGGGTGGACACAGTGCGCGTAAAACTCGACACTGCGGCGCAGGGCCTCGAGCACGGCGGGAGAGTTCGTGCGCTGCCAGTACACGGCCAGATGCTGGATGCCCAG
>Ga0247727_10002781_pt1 | contig 39503 bp, 41 predicted proteins | sample WisWelCaveWW1625_FD_202498 | JGI IMG/M metagenome (GOLD analysis project Ga0247727, IMG submission 202498) | Biofilm microbial communities from Wishing Well Cave, Virginia, United States - WW16-25 | ecosystem: Environmental > Aquatic > Deep subsurface > Groundwater > Cave microbial mat | place... | reverse complement strand
GAGCCATTGCGAAGGTCGAATCAACGGCAATTGCCCGCTGAAAGTTCTCGTGCGCTTCGGAGAATTCCCACCGCCAAAGATTTTCCATTCCTCTTTGGTAAAACCGATAGGCTTCAAGTGAATGCGTCGTCACCTCGGTGATTTTTAATGGAGGTTGATCCGCGATCTGCATGATTCCCAATCGGTCTGCCACCTTTTCAGTCAGCGAGTCCACCATGGCAAAAATGTCTTCTATTTTCTCCCCTTTGACCAGCGCCGAACCGATGATGCTGCCGGTTTTGACATCGGTCAATTGCGAGTTAATGCGAATTTGATCGCCGATTTGAACGATGCTTCCCAGCAGCATGGTTTTGACGCCGGCGCGATTGGCAATCTGCGTGGCCACATTGCGGTCAATGGTCTCGACCTCCATCTTTCCGAGGTTTTTCAAAATGTCAAAGAGGCGCTGGCTGCTGACCACATCGATTTCTTCGTGGCGGGCCAAATTGGTGGTGAGCATATCCACTAGGATTTTGTCCAAATCCGGTTCCTTGGAACGATTCTCAAAATACATGACGGCGATGGACTTTTCACTTGGCGCCGGCATATCAGATTGGCGATCAGAAATGAATTGGCGCAGCATCCAAAGCATGGCAAGAACCACGACAACCCCGGTTGCAGTTCCGATCCACACTTTCTTGCGTGGGGATTTTGGAGTTTTAACGCCAGCGGTTGCTCCCGAAACTCGGGAAGCCCGTGGTTTTGACGCGGTGGCTATTATCTGACGTAAATCCACGATCAATTCATCGGCGTGCTGATAGCGATTGGCGGGATTTTTTTCAAGGCATTTGTGGGCAATCCGCTCCAACTCCATCGGCACACCGGTGCGCAAGCCGGTGATCGGTTCGGGATCCATATTCATGATCGAATACATCACCGCCTGCTCATATTCACCTTTGAAAGGATGCTGTCCGGTGATCATTTCGTAGAGAACCACGCCGAAGGCCCAGATGTCCGTGCGATGATCGACATTTTCGCCGCGCGCCTGCTCCGGCGACATGTAGGCGACCGTGCCGAGGGTTGTCCCTTCTTTGGTGAGCGCCGACCGTCCCGCCAGTTTCGCCAGGCCGAAATCCATGATCTTCACCTGGCTTTTGGGAGTGAGCATGATATTGGCCGGCTTGATGTCGCGATGCGTGATTTTCTTTTCGTGCGCCGCTTGCAGACCTGCTGCGATTTGCATCGCAATCTCGATGGCACTGATTACTGATAACTGATTACTGCTCACTTTTTCTTTCAGGCTTTGGCCTTCGATGAATTCCATCGCAATAAAAGCCTGCCCGTCGATCTCATTAATTTCGTAGATCGTGCAGATGTTGGGATGATTCAACGCCGCCGCCGCTTGCGCCTCGTGAATGAACCGCACTTTCTCCGCCTCACTTGCCATGATTGATGGCGGTAGAAACTTGAGCGCGACGAGGCGCTTGAGCTTGGTGTCTTCGGCTTTGTAGACGACGCCCATGCCGCCTTCGCCGAGCTTGGCGAGGATTTTGTAGTGAGAAATAGTTTGGCCGATCATGGTATCCGCACACCTTTCCTAAATTTCATTTCGACAATATACTTGTTTTTTTGCAAAAAGTATATTAGCTTTTATTTGATCAAGAATTAGGGGAAGTTCAAATTCATGTTGATTGTCATCCTATCATAAATTTGGTGAATTACCATGTCGCAAAATCATCATATCGGCAATGCGGCTGAAGATTTGATCAAAGAGCAATTTGAGCTCGAGCCCAGCCTCGAACAGATTGTTTGGATCGACTCCGATAAGACGACGGAGATTCGGCTCCTGGAAATCAACCCCGAGACTCCTCCCCTCGAATCGGTGCTGGCGTTTTATTTTCCTCCTTATGAAGAGCTTCCTTATGCGACGCATATCGCCGAGATCAGACCGGAGGTGTGGCAAAAAATTCTGCGCCACGAGATTTCTTTGCCTGAGGGATGGACATTGGACAATTACAAAATTTATTCAAGAGAGATGGTTACCGTATGACCGAGCGGCAACATTGGCAGATAGCATTCTTGAAGCAAGCCAGATCCGATTGGGAGGCCTATCAAAGAACAAGTCCAGCGGTTTGGCCAGCCTGCCATCGCTTGCTCTTTTTGCAAATGGCTTCGGAAAAGCTGGGCAAAGCCGTGTTGATTGCCAGCCATTCAACTTTGGAAACGATCATCCAGAGTCATACGGCGTTTGTCATGTTCATGCGAGTTGCCGGCAACAATCAAAAATTACAAAAAGCATTGGGCATGAAAAAAGCCCAACAAAGAGCGCAGTTTAAAACGCTATTGCCATTGGCTCATGAGATCGAGCGATTAGCGCCAGCGTTAGCACAAGGCGGCCAGAATCCGGAATATCCCTGGAAAGAGGCCTCCGGAAATATTTTAGCTCCAGCCGATTACCCCTTTCCACTGATGCAACGGCTTCATCAAACTCCGCACGGCATTCAGTTGCTCAACTATATTGAATTTTTTGTGAAGCGATTTGAAGAGCTCTTTATGTAGCCTGGAATTCATATCCAACACCACGCCAAACGACCAAATATCGGTGCGGTGATCGACTTCTTCTCCCCGCCCCTGCTCCGGCGACGTGTAAGCGACTGTGCCCAGCGTTGTCCCTTCTTTGGTGAGTGCGGACCGTCCCGCCACTTTCGCCAGGCCGAAATCCATGATCTTCACCTGGCTTTTGGGAGTGAGCATGATATTGGCCGGCTTGATGTCGCGATGCGTGATCTGTTTCTCATGCGCGGCTTGTAGACCTTCGGCAGCTTGCATGGCAATTCCCAGCGCTTCATCGAGCTTCAACGGCCCCGATTCGATTTTCTCTTTCAAGCTTTGGCCTTCAATGAATTCCATCGCAATAAAAGCCTGCCCGTCGATCTCATTAATTTCATGGATTGTGCAGATGTTGGGATGATTCAAAGCTGCCGCCGCTTGCGCCTCGTGAATGAAGCGGGTTTTCTCCGCCTCACTTGCCATGATGGACGACGGCAGAAACTTGATCCCGCCTTAGCGGGATTGAGTTTGGCTGCGCCCGTAGGGTGTCCTCGGCTTTGTAGACGACGCCCATGCCGCCTTCGCCGAGCTTGGCGAGGATTTTGTAGTGGGAGATGGTTTGGTCGATCATTTGCTTGCTCGATTTCTTAAAAGATCTTGCTTTGTATTGCTTAAATAATTATATTTAAAAATGGCGATCACGTTTGATTGGGATCCGAATAAAAACAGGTCGAATCAAAAAGATCATGGCGTCTCATTTGAAGAGGCGGAAACCGTTTTTTATGATGACAACGCCCGTTTGATTTCGGATCCGGAGCATTCACAAGAAGAAGATCGGTTTATCTTGCTCGGCTTGAGCAGCCGGCTGCGGATGTTGCTGGTCGTTCATTGTTATAGACAGGATGATGAAGTTGTCAGAATCATCTCGGCCAGAAAAGCCAGCCGAGGCGAGCGAAAAAATTACGCACGGAGCAAATAATATGCGCAAAGAATACGATTTTTCAAAATCAATAAAAAATCCCTACGCCAAAAAACTCAAAAGGCAAATTACCATCCGCATCGAAAATGCAACGATTGAATATTTTCAACAACTCGCCGCGGAAACGGATATTCCCTATCAGAAGCTCATCAATTTATTCCTCAAGGATTGCGCGCAAAACAGAATGAAACCATTGCTAAAATGGAAAACTTTTGCTGCACATGCTTGATGGTGACGCTGCGGTTGTTGACCCAGTAGTAAAGTGAAAACTGACGGGCAAAAGGCACACAACCGCACGGAGTTTAAAGGCGACGAGGCGTTTGAGCCTGGCGTCCTCGGCTTTGTACACCACGCCCCGCATGCGGGATCAATTTATTGTATTTTTTTTATTGAAGGAAGAGATGCCGCCTTCGCCGAGCTTGTCTAAAATTTTGTCCCGTTGTTCGGGATCCCGTTCCGCTCTACGGAATGCCGTACAGCGGTATAAAGCGGGATAGTGGAAAATGGTTTTGCCCAGCATGATCTATTTCTCCAATTGCTTCGATTTCGAGACGAGTGCGCTAATTCCGCAGTTGATGAGAGTATTGGACAGGAATAACCAACACACATTCGTGTATGTTCGGTTCGAGTTCATGCCCTACTCCAAGTTAAGGCGCTTAATGATTCCTCCGGAGAGAATTAGAATCCCAGCCCAGCGCCAGAGAGAAACGTTCATACTCTATCTCCTTCCGTATCTTTAACTTTCAGCACGACAAAAGTCACATCATCGTCCTGTGCTCTGCCCTCGGCCCACGCTTCTCCCGCTTCCACGAAATGTCCAATGATTTCGCCTGGTGATTGGTGAGCTATCTGAGCTAGTATGGCTTTGGCCTTCTCATAATCCAGGATTTCGCCCTTTTCATTGAAGCGCTCGGGAAAACCGTCACTCATGAGCACCACCGTATCACCAGGAAATAGAGTCAGTTCCTGCTTTTGATATGGAAACTCCGAGACGCTGCCTAATGGCATGCCTTTGAGGGCAAGTTCTTCGATCTCTCGGGTAGCCGATCGGAAGATTAAGAGCGGCGGCATGCCTGCGCCTACGACCGCCATGTTGCAGGCTTTGATTTTGACGATCAGCGCGGCCATATAAAGTCCGCGCAGGTTCATGCGTTTCGACGAACTTCCGCGCCGCGATCTCGTAGAGGGTAACCCCGGCCAGAAATATGATTATTGGGGCAAAGGGGAACCCTGCCTCCACCACTGGCAGGTCCACGACGTGAACCAGAAATATGTTGAACGTGACGTAAATTGCCGCTGCGCCGAAAGCCAAGCCAAAATAGTCGCCCGCAGGCGCTCGCTCCGTAATACCTCCTGCGCGAATAGGTCTTGGAGCTCGAGCTCTGTTGCCTCAACAGGAGCAGAACCAACAATTGGATGGTGTTTTGCCATGATGCCGTAGTGAAAATTTCATAACGCGGATGTGCCGCAACCAAATCATCGGCTCACAAAAGCGAAAGGCCACAAAACTAAATTTTAGTTTGTGCGCTTTTATTTTTGTGTCCAAAGTTTTTGCTTTTAAAGCAAAGATTTCACTCGGGGTTTTCAATTTCTTCCAAACGTTCATAGCCAACTTTGGCCAACCATCTTTTGAACGGCTCGGCTTTGGGTGAGGGAATGGATTGAATGAGGCGCAAAAGCCCTTCGACATTCGCGCATTGAACCTACCTTCTTTTCCCATCGGCGGCAATCATTTCAACCAGGGTACAAATTGTACCCCAGTTGGAATTCAACTCAGGATCGCGCTGCCGCATTCTTTTGATGTACTGCTTGACATCATTGCTATCCGTCAAAGCTTCCACCACATCAGCGACCGAGAAATACCACTTCTGATCGGTCTCATTCCACGCGGAACGAATTTTTTTGCTTTCAAAAATTTTGATGTTGCTCATCTCTTTTCCTTCTGTATTTGCCGATCATCTTACTTGCCTCTGGGAGCTTTGCGTTTTACTTCTTCAAACCAGTTCGTCACCACGTTAAGCTGGGTTTGCCGCGAGGGATCTTCACTGCTTTTGAGCAGTAGGAAACGCCGGCCATCAGGCGAAACATCATAGGATCGGCCCGAGACATTTAAATAATCACCTTCAAAGAGCACCTGGGGCAGCTCGGTAGAGAATTTCGGTGAGGTGTTGTAACTGACGGCCATCCACTTCCTGCCGTTACGATAGAACAGCTCATGAGAGCTTGGCGACCAGACCGGCTCTTCTCCTCCCTCGGTTGAAATCTGCCACCTTTCACCGGTCTGGGGATAGGGTTGAACGTAAACGTCGTATTGCCCTTGTTCATCCGACATATAAGCAATCAATCGGCCATCGGATGAAAACGCTGGCCCCCATTCATTAAAACGGGTGGTGGCGAATGGATGCTGTTTACTTTCGCCATTCATCGAAAGTAAATAGATATTCTCGGAGGATTGTATGGATGGAATTGTCTTAGTAAATGCCAATAACTTTCCATCGGGTGACCATGAAAACGGAAATTGATCTGCTTCAATTTGGGTGAGCTGCTTGATCTCACCACTCCCGTCAGCAGCTTGCATGAATATATTATAAACACCAGCCCAACCAGAAGAGAAAGTCACCCACCTGCCATCCGGCGTCCATATCCCCAACCTATTGTTTCCATCTATTGTGAGTTTTGAGCGAGAACCGCGCAATAGATCAAAGATCCAAACCTCCCATTTCATACTTTGAACCTCAATGGCCAAGCGCTTGCCATCAGGAGACAATTGAAAATGACCATAAGTTTTAGCGGGAAACTGAAGTTGTTCAGCATGGCCTTTGCGGTCCGACCAGATCAGTGTGCTTTTGCCCTGAAAAACGCCGGGAAGATAAATAAGCGTTCCGTCAGTGGAAATGGCGTACTGAGTAGCGCCGTAGTTCGCTTCCATTCTGACGTGGTCGAGAACCGGCACTGGAGAAGCGGTAACTTTCAGGTTATCCAAATCAAAGGGCACGGCCTCCAATTTTCCATCGTACGCATATACCAAGTGTCCGGTGCTTATATATCTCGGGCTAGTGCCCCTATCGAGCAACCTTTTCTCCTCACCGCCTTCTAAAAGGATTATACTTATACCACCATGAGCGCGACCTGATACAAGCACAGCTTTACCACCTGCGAGAATTTCGGGCCACCTATAATTTGGCTGTTTATCAGTTAAGACCTGTGGCGTGCCGCCAGATGCCGATATCCAGGAAAGTGTTCCACCATCATGTTGTGGAAAGACGATCCTGTCATCAGGTCCCCAGCTTGCACCTATGGGATTTATAACATCACACAGTAGGATAGGCTCCCCTCCCAAAATAGAGACTTTTTTCATTTCGTTGCCGGCAAAAAATCTAATCCACTGGCCGTCGGGTGAGAAAAACGGATTGTAAGCTCCCTCGGTTCCGGGGATGGGCGCCGCTTCAAATTGATCCATCGGGCGCCGGTACAACTGCGTTTTGCCGTCGAGGTCAACCACATAAACCAGATTGGCTCCATCCGGTGAAAGTGCCAGAGCCGGCTGGCCCATTCCCCGCGGCGCAGATCCGATTGGGGCTATCGGCGCGGATTCAGGAAGAGTGACATTCCACCGTTTCACCGGCGCGGGAGTTGGGCGTTGCAAAACCCAATTGGCGATGAATGCCGCCGCCAACAGAATCGCGATACTCCATGGAATCGCACGAGGCCAGAACGCAGGTTGTTTTTCAGTCTGCTTTGTTACCTTCGCCGTGGAAATTCTCGAGGCGCCGGTCGCGGATAGATCGATAGATTTTAAATCCACCGGCAGCTCGTCCACGTGCTGATAGCGCTCTGCTGGATTTTTCGCCAGCATTTTGGCGACAACGCGCTCTAAATCCATCGGCACATTCGAGCGCAAAGCGGTCAGCGGCACTGGTTCTTCATTCAAAATCGAATACATCATTGCCTGCTCGTACTCGCCGCGAAAGGGAAGCTGCCCGCTGATCATTTCATACAACACCACGCCGAGTGACCAAATATCGGTGCGATGATCCACCACTTCCCCGCGCGCCTGCTCCGGCGACATGTAGGCGGCGGTGCCCAACGTCATGCCTTCTTTGGTGAGCATCGTCCCGCCCCGCGCCAATTTCGCCAACCCGAAATCCATGATCTTCACTTGACCTTTTTCGGTGATCATAACGTTGGCGCTTTTAATGTCGCGATGCGTGATGCCTTTCTCATGCGCCGCTTGCAAGCCATCCGCAATCTGCATGGCAAGGTCGATTACACTTGCAACTTGCAACATGCCACTTGCTATCTTCTCCCGCAAGCTCTGGCCTTCAATGAACTCCATCGCAATGAACATTTGGCCATCGACTTCATCAATCGCGTAGATGGTGCAAATGTTGGGATGATTGAGCGCCGCCGCAGCTTGGGCCTCGCGGAGAAAGCGGCTCTTCTCCTCGCCGCTGAGCGCGATGGCCGAGAGAAACTTCAGCGCGACGATGCGCTTGAGCCTGGTGTCCTCGGCTTTGTAGACTATGCCCATTCCTCCTTCACCCAACTTTTCTAATATGCGATAATGTGAAATTGTTTTTCCAATCATATCCGACGCCTCCCGCCCGGCGGGACCAATTTATTGTATTTTTCACTGAAGGAAGGCCCCGATGACGGAGTCAATTTTTTGTGGTTTTTCATTTGGGAAGACATGCCGCCTTCGCCGAGCTTTTCGATGATTAAGTTGTAAGTTGGTGTGCCCCAATATAGATAATTCCGCCGGCAAAAGCCAGAAAATTTTGTGCAAAGGGGGGTATCCAAAAATTCATCTTGATTTTCACCGGATTATGCGCTAACTTCTAAAGTGTAATTTTTTTGAAACAGCAATCGTCAGATCACGTGCAGCAACGCGGTCCAATATTTTTGGAGAAGCTTGTCATGCAATCAACTCCGGGGAGATGAACGGAGGCGAAGTGGCCAAAACCATTTCCATATCAAATCAGAAAGGCGGCGTCGGCAAGACCACGACGGCGGTCAATGTGTCCTCCTGCATCGCCGTGGCCGAATATAAAGTGCTGGTGGTGGACATCGATCCGCAGGCCAACACCACGAGCGGCTTCGGCATCGACCAGAAAAAGGTGCGCAACAGCATTTACGAGGTGCTCATCAACGATCTCGATGTGAACAAAGCCATCGTCAAAACGCAGTTGGATTATCTGGATTTGCTGCCTTCGCACGTGCGGTTGGTCGGGGCCGAAGTGGAGCTGGTCAGCGCGATCACGCGCGAGAAGATTCTGGAGCGCGCCCTGGCCAATTTGGAAAAGCAATACGATTTTATTTTCATCGATTGCCCGCCCTCGCTCGGCTTGCTGACGCTAAACGCGCTCACCGCCGCGGATTCGGTGCTCATCCCGATTCAATGCGAGTATTACGCCCTGGAAGGGCTGAGCCAGTTGCTGAATACCGTGCGGTTGGTGCAAAAGCATCTCAACACCAGGTTGGAGATCGAGGGCGTGCTGCTGACGATGTTCGACGGCCGCTTGAATTTGAGCCGGCAGGTCGCCGACGACGTCCGCAAATATTTTGGCGACAAGGTTTATAAATCCGTCATATTGCGCAACGTGCGCTTGAGCGAAGCGCCGAGCCACGGCAAGCCGATTATTTTGTACGACGCCGTTTGCAGCGGCGCCGAAAATTACATGAGCCTGGCCACAGAGATTCTAGAGAATGGTTACAAAAAGGTTGGGAAGAGGGCTGCAAGCGCTCATTCCTGAAGTGAGTGCGGAGCAGTCGAATCATGCCAAAGACGGCTACGCCCGTGCGAGTTCCATTCACGAGGTGGAAATTTCGCGCATTGTTGTCAACCCTTTTCAGCCTCGCACCGATTTCGATCCCCAGGCGCTCGGCGAGTTGAAGCAGTCCATTGCGGAGAACGGCCTGGTGACGCCGATCACCGTTCGCTCTTATAACAGCGGCTACCAATTGATCGCCGGCGAACGGCGGCTGCGCGCGGTGCAGGAGCTGGGTTACACGAGCATTCCGGCTTACGTTGTGGAGATTCGCGACGAGCGGCAGATGCTGGAGATGGCGCTCATCGAGAACGTACAGCGGGAAAATCTCAACCCCATCGAAGAGGCGCTAGGCTATCAACGCCTGGTTGACGAATGCGATCTGACGCAGGAAGCGGTCTCCCAAAAAGTCGGCAAGGATCGTGCGACCATCGCCAATGCGTTGCGCCTGCTGAAACTGCCGGATTCGATTCAAGACAGCGTGCGAAAAGGTGAAGTGACGGCCGGCCATGCGCGCGCCCTGCTCGGTTTGTCCGAACGCTCGCAGCAGACCGAGTTATGGAAAAAAATTCTTAAAGACCAACTGAACGTCCGGCAGGTCGAGAAACTGGTGCAGCGCGCGACGCGGCCCAAAAGCACGGCCAAGAAAAAATCGCCGGCTACGCCGTATGCCATCCGCGAGGCGGAAGACAAGCTGCGGCGGGTCTTCGGCACGCAAGTCCGCATTCACCTGCAAGGCAAGGGCGGCAAGATCGAGCTGGAATTTTATTCCGACAATGATTTGGAGCGCTTGCTGGAGTTGATGCAAAAAATATAAGCAGAAAAAGGTTGACTTTTTAGCGTGAAATAACTATTTTAATTCTTCTTGAAGCGATTGTTAGATGAAAATCGCCCACGGCGCAAGTTCATGGCTGCCGGTACTCCGAAATCTCGTCAGGTTGTCCGCAACAAGCCGGCATGTAGGGTATGAGAAATTGATATTGGGACGGCGCAGTGTGGTCTTGGCGCGGAGGGATAGAGTGAGCTTTGGCCGGATGCCGATGGGTACGTGTGATGAAAAAAAAACGACAACGTAGAATTTCGGTTCTGCTCATTCCGGATGATAATGCCGAGCCATATAATTTTCGCTTGAGTTGGGCGCTGGCCAAAGTGCTCATCGGCACCGGCATCGTTCTCGCCCTTCACATCATTTTCGGCGGCTTGGCGTATTGGAAATATTTTCAGTTGAGCGCCGAAAACGGTGAATTGGAGCGCTCCAACTCGCGTTTGCTCGACGACAATAAGCGTGTCTACGAGCTGCAAGCGCAGTTGGAAGGGATGAGCAAGGAGCAAGCCAAGATTTTGAGTTTGTTGGGTGTTGATCCGCAAGCTAATGGCGCCGGCAGTCTCGGTGCCATGTTGCCGTCGTCACCTCCGGTGATGACGAACCGGATCGAGCCGCAATCCGCTCCGACGATCAGTCATGAGTTGACGAAAGAGGTGAACCTGACGTCAGGAGGCGGTTTTCTGATTCGCCGGCGGACCGACCAGCTCATGTACGCCACCAATCTGCCGACACTGCTGCCGGTCGAGGGATTTTTAACGACGGAATTTTCCGAAAGCAAATGGACGCCGCCGTTGTTTCGTTCACATCCGGGGATCGATATCGCCGCCAAGAGCGGTTCCGTGGTTTTGGCGGCCGGCGATGGGCAAATTATGTTTGCCAATTGGACGTATGATTTGGGCAACCTGATCATCATCCATCATGGCGACGAGGTTTTTTCTTATTATGGGCACAACGAACGGCTCCTGGCTCATGATAAGATGTTCGTGAAAAAAGGTGAGCCGATCGCGCTGTTGGGAAATTCCGGCAAAAGCTCCGGGCCACATCTGCACTTCGAGATTTGGAAGGACGGTGTGGCGATCGACCCCCGCCAGATTCTCCTGGCGTTTCGCGCGATTTCCAAATAACCAAGCAGCATACGAGGTGAAAATGCTGGGGAAAAAGGACATGGATGATTTCGATAAAAGCGGCGATCTAAACACCATCATCGGAAAGGGGTCGGTTGTCGAAGGCACGGTTAAAGTGCAAAGCAGCCTGCGCGTGGATGGAAGAATAAAAGGGCAAGTCAGCACGACGGATTCGCTGGTCATCGGCAAAGAAGGCGAAATCGAAGGTGAGATTCGCGTCAAGCACGCGATTGTCGGCGGCAGAATCAAGGGAAAAATCTTTGCCAGCGGCAAAGTGGTGTTGGAAGCCAAATCGGCCTTCCATGGCGAGCTGAAAACTTCCAAGCTCGTCATTGAAGAAGGCGCGATTTTCGAAGGAGTCTGCTCGATGACGGACGACGGCAAAATGTTGGCTTTGCCGGAAGGCGCCACCGCTTCAGATCGAGTCAGGCCTGGTGAGCGTATCGCACGACCGGAAGTGCAGATCAATCGATAGACAGTGGTGCGTAACAATACCCCACAAACCGATTGGTCGAGAGTCGCGGCTTACGGAGATCTCGGTCTCCGTTTCGCAGTTGCTGCCGCGGCGGGTGGTTTTCTCGGTTACCTGCTCGACCAAAAGTTGCACATATATCCCTTCGGGTTGATCGTGGGGATCATGCTCGGAGGCACGGGCGGTTTTATCAGCCTGTATCGCACCGTTATGCGCATGACCGCCAACGAGTCAAAATCGAAATCTGCGCAACCTCTTCAGGGCCCGGAAGAGTCGCCAAAGAAAAGCGATGTTTAATTTTGTTGATCGTCTCGGCCTGGCGGTCGAGACGATGCTGTTTTCCCTAAAAATCTCCCTGAATTTCATCACGCCGATTGCCGCTTCGCCGATTCAGTGGGGATTTTTTTATGGCTTGGCGGTGAGCGCGCTGCTGGCGATGAGCGGCTACCTGGCTTTGCGCTGGGCCAGAAATCGTTCGCCTTTGACATTTTTGTGGGTGCTGGTCGGCGGCTTTATTGCCCGTCTGGCCGTCTTCGGCATCGCGCTGGTTTGGGCATGGAAATTTTCGCGCTTCGAGGCGAAAGTTTTTACCTGGACTTTGTTGATTTCTTACTTGGTTTTTCAATTTATCGAAGCCGCGGTTTTTCAGAGATATTTCAAACAAATTAAATCTTGATTCGAGCACACAAAAAGTCAAACCCGATTATCATGGTTCCGTGCGCGTTCATATAATTCCAAATCGGGATGAAATCAACTTCGCAGGCATGACGATCTCATTTATTCATATTCTCCTTAGTTTCACACTTATTTTTAAAACCGCAACGGTCGAGTCTCAGGAAAGGGCACACCCACCCGAATCGGCCAAATCAGACACCTCGGCTGCAGCAAGCGTACATGGCGAGCCGTCGCAAGGGCACGGCAGCGCGGCAGAGGGCGGCCACGACAATATCGGCGAAGTTATTCTCCATCACATCAGGGATAGCCACGAATTGGAGTTGCCATTCGTCGGCGCGGTGCATTTGCCTCGCCTCGAGCTATGGGGCATGGATTTTTCGATCACCAAGCACGTGGTGATGATGATGGTCGCCGCGGTTTTGCTCGTTTCCGTGCTGGGTTTCGCAGCCCGGCGCCGCAGCGCGAATGAAGTTCCCACCGGCTTCGCCGCGGCCATCGAGGCCGTGGTCGAATTTATCCGCAACGAAATTGCCATTCCCAACATGGGCGAAAAGTTCGGCATCTTGTTCACGCCCTACCTGTGTACGGCTTTTTTCTTTATTCTCACGTGTAATTTGCTCGGCCTGGTGCCTTACGCCGCCACCGCCACCGGCAACGTCAGCGTGACCGCGGCGTTGGCCTCGATGACGTTCATCCTGACGCAGGCGATGGGCATCAAAGTCAACGGCATCGGCGGCTACTTGAAGCATTTCACCGGCGGCGTGCACCCGGCGATGTGGATCATCATGATCCCGGTGGAATTTCTCGGTTTGTTCACGAAACCCTTCGCGCTCTGCATCCGTTTATATGCGAATATGACCGCCGGCCACGTTGTCATTCTTTCGTTGGTCGGGTTGATCTTTATTTTCGGCAAAGGCGGCGCCAGCCCGATTGCCGGCTACGGCATCGCGCCGCTGTCGGTGGCGTTCAGCCTGTTTGTGAATTTGCTCGAAATTTTAGTCGCCTTTTTGCAGGCTTATATTTTTACCTTGCTGTCGGCGTTGTTCATCGGCTTTGCGGCTCATTCTCATCACGAAGAAAAAGGCCACGAAGCGCATCATTGACAGTAGCAGTTGGTAGTGGCAGTAGCAGGAAAGCCGGTTGCAGTGCCACTGCGAAGTGCAATTGCTGCTTTTGGAAAAACCACCTTAAACAGTAGCAATAGACAGCGGCTGTAGCAAGGAGCGTGTTTTTAGTGCCACTGCTACTGCCAACTGCTACTTTTAAACAATCACCCATGTCGTCGTAATTATTCACTTCTGAAGGAGGAATTTGCAAATGGAAGGTCTAGGTTTCAGTTTCGCTCATCTCGCGGCAGGTTTTGGCGCTGGAATTGTCGCACTCGGCGCGGGCTTGGGAATCGGCAAAATTGCCAGCACGGCGATGGAAGCCATCGGCCGCCAGCCGGAGGCCGCCGCCGACGTTCGCGGCACGATGATCATTGCGGCCGCGCTCATCGAAGGCGTCGCGCTTTTCGGCGAGGTTATTTGCGTTTTATTGGCGATCAAATAACGTCCCCAGCGCAATCCGTTGAACCAATTCGAGAAAAGGTCGAACGACCATTAAATTGAAAATTTAAAATTTTTGCATGAGTTTCGCGATCTGAACCGGAGTGCAATGCTTCAGCATTGCCCCGCTTGAGCGGGGCACTCCGAGCTCACTTGGCTAAATTCATACAAATTTTCAATTTAAAATTGATTCGCGGCAACGAATCGTTTCGGTAATATTAAATTCCCAAAAGAGAAACCATGCTCGAACTTCATACCGGCCTGATTGCGTGGACCATCATCATTTTTGTTTTGCTGCTCCTGATTCTGCGCAAGGTGGCGTGGAAGCCGATTGTCGGCGCGCTCGAAGAGCGCACCAAGCTCATCAAGGATTCCCTGGAAAAAGCGGAAGCGGCGCAGCGCGCGGCGGAAAATGCCCGCGCCGAATATGAGGCGATGATGGCAAAAGCCAGCAAGGAAGCGCAGGAGCTGATAGCCCGCGGCCGCAAAGCTGCCGAAGGCATACGCGACGAGATTGTGGCGAAAGCGCAAGTCGAGTCGGAGCAGCTCCGGCAGCGGACGATTAGAGAAATCGACCTGGCCCGCCAAAAGGCGCTGGAGGAAATCAAACACACGGCCGCGCAGCTTTCGGTGGATATCGCCGGCAAGATCATCGGGCGATCCTTGGTCGCCAAAGATCATCAGGAGCTGATCCGCCAAGCCTTGCGCGAGATGCAGTTCACCGGCAGCGAGCCGAATTGATGCAGACGGCAGTTGCAGATGCAGTAGCACTTTTAGGTTTTCTGCTGCTGCCACTGCCAGTGCTACTTTCTGAAAACGAATTTTCAGTCCCATGAACGAACAAATTCTCGCCCGGCGCTATGCCAAAGCGCTCTTCACGCTGGCGCAGGAGCGCAAACTGGTGGATAAAATTCGCCACGAGCTGCACAGCTTTGTGGCGGCCATGGAAGAAAACGCCGAATTTGGCGATTTTTTCCGCTCGCCGGAGAATAGCCGCGCGGCCAAGCGCTCGGCGGTGGAGAAAATTTTTCAGGACCGCTTTTCCGGCCTCTTCTTCAATTTTTTGCTCCTGCTCATTCACAAAGGCCGGCACCATGCCGTGCAAGACATCGCCCGCGCTTTTGACGAGCTGTACGATCGGCATTATCGCCGCACTCGCGCACTCGCCATCACCGCCGTGCCGATGGACACCGCGCTGGCCGGCGATTTGCGTGAGCGGCTGGCCAAAAGCTTGAACAAGCAAGTCGAGCTTGAAACCCAAATCGATCCGTCCCTTCTCGGCGGCATCGTCCTGAATATCGACGGCAAAGTGCTCGACGGCTCCGTCAAGCAGCAATTGGAACGGCTCCGCGCCGAGTTCTTGGGAAGGAGGAATTGACGTAACTCAGTCGACCCGACTGGACAACAAGTGCTATCTTATAAAACCGATGCAAGTAGTGATTGAGTTGCGTGAACGGCTGCGGTAAGGAGGAATTAAGATGAATAAGTCAAAAACTTTAGCAAAAGCATCGCCCTCCACCTCCACACTGGGCCGCCATCGAAATGGTGCTCAATCTAAAAGCAAAAAAACAACTCATGCGTGAAATTGTGGGTGGTGAGCCGTATGAGTATTATCGCCTTGGCCGCTACATTGTGAGCGCGCCGGGGATTTGCGGTGGCCGCCCTACGTTCAAATACACGCGTATTGATGTGCGGCATGCGCTTAGATTACTATCAGAGGGGTACACGGTGGAAAGGATAGCCAAGGCATGGCGGTTGCCAGTGGAAGCTGTGCAAGAGGCGTTGACTTTAGCTTCAAAGACTTTTGATCAGCACTTAAAAGTATACGCCAAAGCTGCGTGATCGTTCTGGATGGAAATTATGAAGAGAAGGCATTAATTGGCTTATGAAAAAGATCAATTCAACGCACACGATTCGGCCGCCTAAAACGATTTCGTCCGTCTCGAAAAAGAAACTGGTGCGAGAAATCTATGGTGGCGAACCGTACAAGTATTATAAGCTTGGACGATATATTGTCAGCGCCCCGGGTATCTGTGGTGGGCGTCCAACATTTAAATATACTCGCATCGATGTGCGGCATGCCTTGTCATTGGTATCGGCTGGATGGCCTGTCGAAATGGTGGCAAAGGATTTTGGCTTACCGGTACAAGCGGTAAAAGTGGCGGTAAAAGTGGCGTCAAAAGCGCTTGATAAGTACGAAGGCGCGTACGCTAAAGCGGCATGATCATTCTGGACGAGCATCTCAGCTACCGAGACGCTGGAAAGGAGAATTTACATGAATAAGCGATACGCAACACAAAAGGCCCAGCCGGCCAACTCTGCGTTGGGCCGTCGCCGAAATGGACGTAAAGTGGCTATTCGGCCGAAAGGGAAGAGAAAACTCGTGCGTGAAATCGTGGGTGGCGAGTCGTATGAATATTATCCCGTTGGACGTTACATCGTCTGCGCGCCTGAAATCTGTCGAGGCCGCCCAACATTCAAATATACGCGTATTGATATTCGGCATGCGTTGGGATTGCTAGCTGCGGGCCGCACCATTGAAACTGTTGCGAAGGGTTATGAGTTGCCTGTAGAAGCGATACAAGAAGCTCTCGAATTAGCCGCCAAGGCTTTGCATCAGCAGGAAAAAAGCTACGCCAAGGCCGCATGATCGTTCTCGATGAGCATCTTACTGATGAGAGCTTGAAGAGTGCCATAGCTCGCTGGCATCAAGGACGCGTCGCTTTCATAAAAACTCTTCGTCTTGGAACGCTTATCAAAGATGACGCGATTCCGAATTATCGTTTCAAAGATCCCCGTATTTACACTTTGAGCATTTGACATATTCTGAGGAGACACCGCGCGCATGGAAATTGGAATTCGGCCGGATGAAATCACTTCGATTCTGAAAAAACAAATCGAAGGTTTTGAGAGAAAAGTTGATATCTCGGAAGTCGGCGAAGTCATTCAAGTCGGTGACGGCATCGCCCGCGTCTACGGCCTGCAAAACGTGCAGGCCAGCGAGTTGGTGGAATTTTCCGGCGGCGTGATGGGCATGGCGCTGAATCTCGAAGAGGACAACGTCGGCATCGTGCTCTTCGGCAGCGACATCTCCATCAAGGAAGGTGATGTGGCGAAACGAACCGGCCGTGTCATGGATGTGCCGATCGGGCCGGAATTACTCGGCCGCGTCGTCAACCCGCTCGGCGAGCCGATCGACGGCAAAGGCCCGGTCAACGCCAAACAGCGCGGCTTGTTGGATCGCAAAGCTCTCGGCGTGGTGCAGCGCCAACCGGTGAAAGAGCCGCTCCAAACCGGCCTCAAAGCCATCGACGCGATGATCCCCATCGGTCGCGGCCAGCGCGAGCTGATCATCGGCGACCGTGGCACCGGCAAAACCGCCGTCGCGATTGACACCATCATCAATCAAAAAGGCGGCGACGTCAAGTGCATTTATGTCGCCATCGGTCAAAAAGGCTCCTCGGTTGCCAAGGTTGTAAAGACCTTTGAAGATAATGGCGCCATGGATTACACCATCGTCGTGGCCGCCAATGCCAGCGATCCGGCGGCGCTGCAATACATCGCCCCTTATGCCGGCGCCGCCATGGGCGAGTATTTCCGCGACAACGGCATGCACGCGCTCGTCGTCTATGACGATCTCTCCAAACACGCGGTGGCCTATCGCCAGGTCTCCTTGCTGCTGCGCCGCCCGCCGGGCCGCGAAGCTTATCCGGGTGACGTCTTTTATCTGCACTCGCGCTTGCTGGAGCGCGCCGCCAAATTAACCGACAATCTGAACGCATTGAAAAAAGACGGCGTCACCAAGGGCGGCGGCTCGCTCACCGCTTTGCCGATCATCGAAACCCAGGCCGGCGACGTCTCCGCCTACATTCCCACCAACGTCATTTCGATTACCGACGGCCAGATTTTTCTCGAGGGCGATTTGTTCTATGCCGGCGTGCGTCCGGCCATCAACGTTGGCATTTCGGTCAGCCGCGTCGGCGGCAACGCGCAAATCAAAGCCACGAAGCAGGTGGCCGGCCGTTTGCGCCTCGACCTGGCGCAGTACCGCGAGCTGGCGGCGTTCGCCAAGTTCGGCTCGGATTTGGATAAAACCACGTTGGCGCAGCTCACGCGCGGCGAGCGCATGGTGGAGCTGTTGAAGCAAGGCCAGTTTCAGCCGCTGTCGGTGGAAAAACAAATCGCCGTGATTTTTCTCGGCGTCAACGGCTATCTCGACGCCGTGCCAACCAGCCAGATCGGCCGCTTGCAGCAGGAATATCTCGCTTATATTGAATCGAGCTATGCGAACGTTTTGAAAGATATTATTGAGAAAAAACAGATCGACGACTCGTTGCGCGCCACCTTGATTAAGGTTGCCGACGAGTTCATCAAGGGCTTTGCGGCAAAGCAGGAAACGAAGTAGCAGTGGCAGAAGCAGTGGCAGTAAAAGACAAGTGCTACTGCCACTGCAAACTGCCACTGCTTTTGCCACCTTAACCTAACGGGAATTCCGAGTGGCAACATTACGCACTATTCGCCGGCGCATCGGCAGCGTCAAGAGCACGCAGCAGATTACCAAAGCCATGAAGATGGTGGCGGCGGCCCGGCTGCGCAAGGCGCAAGACCGCATGCTCAAAGCGCGCCCATATTCCAAAAGCCTCGACGACACGCTCGGCCACGTCGCTGCCAAGGTGGATTCTTCGTTGCACCCGTTGCTCAACGTGCGCGAGCCGAAGCGCATCGGCTTCGTGGTGGTCACCGGCGATCGCGGTCTGTGCGGCAGTTTCAACGCCAATATCATTCGGCGCGCGACCAACGAGATGAAACAGACGCAGCAGAACGGCGTCGAATTCGAATTGATCGCCGTCGGCAAAAAGGGCTTCGAGCATTTCAACCGCCGCCGTTATCCGATTCTCGAAAAGTACATCAATTTTTTCGACAAGCTGGATTTCAAGCACGCGCAGGACATCGCCGCGCTGATTCAAGACCAGTACGTCAGCGAAAAGCTGGATCGCATTTATCTCGTTTTCAACGAGTTTAAATCCGCGATTCAGCAAAATATCATCGTGCAGCAACTGCTGCCGATCGTGCCGCGGCCGCCGCAGGACGAAAAATTTGCCACCGAATTTCTCTTCGAGCCGTCGCCGCTCAAGATTCTCGATAATCTGTGCTCGCGCTATCTGAACATCGAAATTTGGCACGCGCTGCTGGAGTCGCTCGCCGCGGAAATGGGCGCGCGCATGGCCGCCATGAGCACCGCCACCGACAACGCCAAGGAGTTGATCATTCAGCTCACGCTCTATTACAACAAAGTTCGGCAAGCCAACATCACCAGGGAACTGATGGACATCGTCGGCGGCGCCGAGGCGCTGAAGAAGTAATGCGTAACCCAGACGGCTCGTCTGGCAAGGTTTACCCAACGGATGAAGATTCAAATTGATCCGCATACCCTGCAACGCGCGAGGGAACGCGGCACAAACGCAAAAGAAGTCAGGGATGTGATAATAACGGTGACCGTCTACGTTTTTTACGGAAAATGGAAGAGAAGCCATGCAAGTTACATATAATTCCAAAACGGATCTCCTCTATATTCGTCTTGATGATCAGAAACAGAAGGTCATCAATAGACGTCTAAGCGACGACGCCGTTCTGGATATTGGCCGCCATGATAGAATTGTGGGCATTGAAATTCTCGATGCCTCTAAACATCTCAATCTCGATAAACTGTTGCCGGTGAAATACGCGTTTTCGCCCAAAGTCGCTTAGAAGAATTAGCCGGATGACTGCGTCCGTAGGATTCGCTAAATCCGCATACCAAAAACAGAAAGGCCAGTTTGCAATGAACGTCGGCAAAATCGTCCAAATCATCGGTCCCGTCGTGGACGTGTCTTTTGAAGATAGCGAGCTTCCCGCCATTCTCACCGCGCTGGAAGTGGAGCGCGACGGCCCCGATATTTCTTCAAAAGAACAAAAAAGGAAAATCGGGGACTCGCGCAGCAGCCGCGTGGTGTTGGAAGTGCAGCAACACCTCGGCGAGAGCACCGTGCGTTGCGTCGCTATGGATTCCACCGATGGCATGATGCGCGGCATGAACGTGCGCAACACCGGCCAACCGATTGCCGTGCCGGTCGGTCCCGGCACTCTCGGCCGCGTGTTGAACATCATCGGCGAGCCGATCGACGAAATGGGTCCGGTAAACGCGACGAAACATTATCCGATTCACCGCCCGGCGCCGGCGTTTGCAGATTTGGACACGCGCTCGCAAATTCTCGAGACCGGCATCAAAGTCGTCGATCTGCTCGAGCCCTATTCGCGCGGCGGCAAGACCGGCCTCTTTGGCGGCGCTGGTGTCGGCAAAACCGTCTTGATTCAAGAGCTGATTCGCAATATCGCCACCGAGCACGGTGGTTATTCGGTGTTCGCCGGTGTCGGCGAGCGCACGCGCGAAGGCAACGATCTGTGGCTGGAGATGAAGCACTCCGGCGTCATCAGCAAAACCAGCATGGTCTTCGGCCAGATGAACGAGCCGCCCGGCGCCCGCCAGCGCGTCGGCCTCTCTGCTCTCACCATCGCCGAATATTTCCGCGACGAAGAAGGCAAAGACGTGCTGCTGTTCATCGACAACATTTTCCGTTTTACCCAAGCCGGCTCCGAAGTGTCGGCGCTGCTCGGCCGCATGCCCTCGGCCGTCGGTTATCAGCCGACCCTGAGCACCGAGATGGGCGCGTTGCAAGAACGCATCACCTCCACCAAGCGCGGCTCGATCACCTCGGTACAGGCGATTTACGTGCCGGCCGACGATTTGACCGACCCGGCCCCGGCAAACACTTTCGCGCATCTTGACGCCACCACCGTGTTATCGCGCCAGATCGTCGAGATCGGCATTTATCCGGCCGTGGATCCGCTCGACTCCACCTCGCGCATTCTCACGCCGGCGATCGTCGGCGACGAGCACTATAACGTGGCGCGCCAGGTGCAGCAGATTTTGCAAAAGTACAAAGACTTGCAGGACATCATCGCCATTCTCGGCATGGAAGAGCTTTCGGACGACGACAAGCTCGCCGTCAACCGCGCCCGGCGCCTCCAGAAATTTCTCAGCCAGCCGTTTTTCGTGGCGCAGGAATTTACCGGTACGCCCGGCCGCTACGTGCGCCTCGAAGACACCATTCGCGGCTTCAAGGGCATCGTCGACGGCGAATACGACGATTTACCGGAACAGGCTTTCTATATGGTCGGCACGATTGAAGAAGCGGTGGAAGCGGCGAAGAAGATGGGGCAGTAGCAGGGGCAGAAGCAGTGGCAGAAGCAGTAGCAGTGGCACTTCTGCTCTGACTGCTGCTGCCAACTGCAACTGCTACTATCTGTTCTGCTGCCAACTGCAACTGCTACTATCTGTTCTGCTGCCACTGCCAACTGCAACTGCTACTGGTACATAAGGAGGATCCCATGGACGGCAACTTCAAAGACCTGAAAGTTTATCAGATGTCTTACGCGCTGGCGATGGAGATTTTTCATCTCAGCAAGTCGTTTCCGAAGGATGAAATTTATTCGCTGACCTCGCAAATCCGGCGCTCTTCGCGGTCGGTGTGTCACAATATTGCGGAAGCTTACCGCAAACGCAGCTATCCGAATCATTTTGCTTCCAAGTGTACCGATTCCGACGCCGAAGCCAGCGAAACCACCGTTTCAATCGATTTCGCCAAAGACTGTGGCTACATTACCGTCGATATTCACCAATCGCTTATTTCAAGATACGAAGAAGTCGGCAAAATGCTCGGCGGCATGATCGAACACCCCGAGCGTTTTTTGCCAAAGAACAAACAGCAGAAGCAGGAGTAGCAGGAGCAGTGGCACAAGCAGGAGCAGTGGCACAAGCAGGAGCAGTGGCACAAGCAGGAGCAGTGGCACAAGCAGGAGCAGTGGCACAAGCAGGAGCAGTGGCACAAGCAGGAGCAGTGGCACAAGCAGGAGCAGTGGCAGAAGCAGTAGCACTTCTGTGCTGATTACCAACTGCTGCCGCGACTGCCACTGCCCACTGCTACTGCCACAGTTTTTACTGCAACTGCGACTGCCCACTGCGACTGCCACTGTTTTTACTGCCACTGCGACTGCCACTGCCAACTTTTCTGAACCATGGCTACACATTCAATGAAAAGCTTCACGCTCGAAATCGTCACCCCCTTCCGCAAGGTTTTTTCCGAGCCGGTCTCGGCGATCATCGCGCCGGGGGAAGAAGGCTATTTCGGCGTTTTGTCCAAGCACACGCCGCTGCTCACCAGCTTGCAAACCGGCCATCTCAAAGTCGAGCAAAATTTTCCCGGCCAGGAGCCGCGTGAATTGTATTTTGCCATCTCCGGCGGCTTTGCAGAAGTTTTGCCGGCCGGCGTGAAGATTTTTGCCGAGACCGCCGAGGCCGCCGCGGAGATCGACATGCCGCGCGCCGAGGAAGCAAAAAAGCGCGCCACCGAGCGTTTACTACAAGGCCGCAAACAGTGGGATTTGGAGCGGGCCCGTACCGCTTTGGAACGCGCCAAGAATCGGCTGGAAGTGGCGGCAAGAAAGGTGCGGTGGGCGGCGTGAAATTTTTGCCGGCGTGTAATGGCCCAGCCCGCCGGAAGAAAAAGCAAACAGCAAAAAGAAAAAAGCAATCATAGCGACGCAGGTTTTTGAATTGAGGAACATACCCCCCGTGTTCGGCGTTGGTGAAGTGATAGCTTTGCCACTTCGACCGGATCATGCGCATGCCTCGGCAGAATATTTTTACCCGTACCCGATATTTCGGGCCACGGTTCCAGCCGCCAAAATTCTCCAAACTTTCCTCCGCAGGTCACGCTAAAAATCATTTGAGTGTGTAGCAAATTGCAGGAAAGTGCATCCGGAGTGCGAAGCTTTAGCTTCGCAATGCGGATGCATTGCACTCCGACCTGCGAAATGCTACACACTCAAATCATTTTCCATTTCGATTTCATCACTTTGCCGCGTCTTATCCCTAAAGGGTATCTGGCAAGATTTGCAGCGCTTGCTGTGAGTGCCATGTTGTTTGACAACCATTGTTGAAACGGGGTCCGGTAGCCGTAGCGCAACCGTCGCACCGAAACCGTGCGTCGCCGGCTGTGGTTGCGACTTCCCGTGGACTCATTTTGCAACACCCCGGTGGCGGGCATTGTCAGAAATTTTTTTGCAGAGCTACTGCGCTCGCGCAAAGTGTTGCCCCGACGGGCGTGGCCCGAGGGGCAAAGCCGAACACACAAGCTATGGTGGCACGCTGAGGAGGTCAATCGCTTGTGTGACGCCAGGGGGTTATTTTCACTGTCGTCTGAAACGCCCGCGCGGCAGGCAAATGCCGAAAATGGTGCGAAAATTTCTGCAGGTGAAGTACCCGACGCTCGACATCTCGGTCCTCGATGGCCGGTTGAACTATCTCCGGCGCGCTTTTCTGGCGTTTCTGATACGCCGGCACCGTTAGCCTGCATAGAGTGAACCGATATAAATTAAGGGTGCAATCATGCGAACGCAGACGCAGCAATGCGGACTCGAGGCCGAGCGCATTTGGGGCGTGGAAGTGATGGATCCATTGGAGCTGTTCGACTGGGCGAAAACGCTCTGGCACCGGTTGTGCCCGCCGGCCGGCTCGTCGCAACCGCTCCTGTTGGTTTATGCGCCGTCGGCGGAGCGCACCGCCATTCGCAGCTTGCTGGCGTTGGCGCGTCTCAGCCGGCGCCACGCCGTGGAAGTTTTTTTTTCGACGCCGGAAAGTCTGCCGTGGTTGGAAGTTGATCCGGTGCAATGCCGGGGTTTGCATGTGCTCCATCACGGCAGCCGTTTTCTGAATTTGGCGGCGTGGGTCAAAATAGCCACCGAATTTGCGGCTTGCCGCGTGGTGGCAACGGTGCCGGCGCACGAGTATGAATGCCTGCCGGAGCCGCAGCGTTTTGACGTTGTGCACGTGCCCGAAGAAGAGCGGGATTATTGCGCCCGTAAAGCGGACGAGATTATGGCCGCGTATTTTCACGCGGTCGCGCCGGCGTCCCTCAGGCTAGAGCCGTTGGAACAGGTTCTTGTGGAGGCAGGTGTTGCCGAGGTGACGGTGCCGCTCGATTTGCTCGCGCGTCATCTGCAGCTTGATCCGGCGGCCTTGGTGAAAGCCTTGCCGTCACACCGGCTCCGCGCTTTTATTTGGGGGCCTGAAGAACCGGCGGTAAACAGCAGCGCCGTTGCTTTTCGCGGGCGCTGGCTGGCCGAAAAGCTGGCGCCGGAGATGAAGCCCGGACCGTATTCGCATTTGACGGCGCTTCTCGCTGGTTTGAACCCGGCCATTCCCGAAGAACGGTTTTTTTTTCTTCGTCTCCTGGCGGCGCTGCGCGCCCAGGGATTTTCTCATCACGCGGCGCACTTGCAAGAGTTTTATCATCATCGTTTTTATTTTGCCCGGGAAGCGGCGCCCAAGCCTGAACGCCACATCTGGGATTGGGTGGTGCACGGCGGCGGGCTGCTGCCACTCCTCCGTATTTTGTTTTATTTCCTCGAAGCGCGCTGCAAAGCCTTGTACTACCAGCTTCTTTCGCCGAGCCTAAAAAAAATTTATCGCTCATTTTGATTTCCCCACCCTTCGGCGTCTCTCTGAGTGAAGACCGGAGAAACGCTCATGCTCTTCCACCCGCTCTATAAACAGTTTTGCGCTGACGACAACCTCAACCGCGCCTGGCGCGCCGTGCGGCGGCTCAGTGACGCCGCCGGCCTCGACGGCATGACCGCGGCGCATTTCGAGCCGCAGTCCTTCGTGCGCCTCAAAAAGCTGCAAGCAGATTTGCTGCGCTTCAAATATCAGCCCCAACCCGTTAAGCGCATCTTCATGGCGCGCGAGGTCGGGTCGCCGCGGCCGCTCGGCATTCCCACGTTCGGCGACCGCATCGTGCATCGGGCTTTAGTCCAAACTCTCATTCCAATCTTCGAGCCGCATTTCGACGATTACAGCCATGCCTACCGCACCGGCCGCTCGCCGCAAACCGCCATGGCGCAAGCCCGCGATCATGCGCTCGGCGGCCGGCCCTGGGTGGTGAAAATCGATTTGCGCGATTGCTTTGGCAGCATCCCGCACCGGCCGCTGTTGCGCGCCGTCAATCGCCGCATTCATGATTTTGCCGTGCGCAAGCTGATCAAGCGCCTGCTCGACGTTGAAGTGATCGCCGAATCCAACAGCGGCTTGCGGCAAGCGAGCAAGCAGCAGGGCCTGTTGCAAGGCAGCCCGCTCTCGCCGCTGCTGGCGAATATTTATCTCGACGCCTTCGATCAAGCAGCGCGACTGGAAGGCTTACGCTTTGTACGATACGGCGATGACATCGCCATCTTCGCCGCCACGCGGCAGGAAGCCGACGACGCCCTCGACGCCGCGGCGCGGATTTTCGAAAAGCTGCACCTGCCGCTCAACCGCGAGAAAACCAAGTTGCATCATCTCAGTCGCGGATTCAAGTATCTTGGCGAGTGGCTCTCGCTTGGCAAGTTACCAGTGAACAGTAATCAGTAATCAGTGAAAAACTAATCACCGATTATTGATGACTGATAACTGACCACTGACAACTGACCACTGACCACTGACAACTGATCACTGACAACTGAAATGTCCGTCCTCTACATCAACGACTACGGCGCCAGCATCGGCGTGGTGAATGAGCGCGTGCAGGTGCGGCGCCAAGGCAAGGTGGTGCAGGAAATGCCGGCGTTGCACCTGGAGCGCCTCGTGCTCATGGCGCCGGCCAATATCACGCAGCCGGCGGTGCGCTTGCTGATGGAGCGCGGCATCGACATCGTCTATCTTTCGCCGAACGGCAAATTTTATGGCCAATTCACGCGCGGCGACGGCGCGCACGTGGAGCAGCGTTTGGCGCAATTCCGCAAATTTCACGACCAGGCCTTCCGCCTGGCGCTGGCAAAAAAATTCATCCACGGCAAGATCGGCAACATGTTGGCGCTTTGGCAAAGGCAACGTCGCCACGGCGATTTAACCGCCAGCCTGAAGCAGCTCAAACGCCTCCACGAGCAGATCGAATACGCCGCTTCCTTGCCGACCTTGCTCGGACTGGAGGGCTCGGCCACGGCGATCCATTTCGGTATTCTGCGCGAGGCCCTGCACGGCCAATGGGGTTTCGAGCGCCGCCTGCAGCATCCCTCGCCCGATCCCGTCAACGCCATGTTGAGCCTCGGCTACACGCTGCTTTATTCGCGCCTGTCCGGCCTGCTGCAAATGCACGGCCTCGATCCGTTTCTCGGCTTCTTTCACGAACCCAAGCGCGGCCACGCGGCGCTCGCTTCCGATATGATTGAAGAATGGCGTTGCCCGATCGTCGATAGTTTGATTTTGCACTTGATCAACAACCAGCAAATCGCCCCGGCGGATTTCCAAAAAAGCGGCCGGGAATGCCGCATGAAACGCCCGGTGTTGACAAAATTTGTTTTTGCCTTCGAGCAGCGTCTACAAGAACAGAAGGCGATGGTGGCTGATCACGATTCCGGCGATCCCGTCGGCGGCCTCGAAGGCCAGGTGCGCCAGCTCATCCGCGTCTTGCTCGGCAAGCAGAAGGAGTATGTGCCCATCAGCGGGTGAAGAAAAGGAGCAAATGGATGGATTGTTGGATTAATGGATTGTTGGATTAATGGGGCCCAGTAATCCAGCAATCCATTGATCCATCCATCCCATTCATGAAAAATGAACCTGCAAGGAAGCTGTTCGTCGTGGTCGCCTACGACATTGCCGACGACCAGCGCCGCGCGCTATTGCACCGCAAATTAAAAGCCTTCGGCGTGGCCGTGCAATATTCGATTTTTGAATGTTTGCTCAACCGCGATCAGTTCAAACAAATGGAAAAAATGATTCAGGGAATTATTAAAACCAAGAAAGGCGATCGCGTCCGCTATTACTTTCTTTGCGAAAGCTGCCGCCGCCGCATTCAAGCCACCGACGGCGTCGCCCGGCAGGACGCACCCGCGCTGTTCGCGTGACGTTTCGTCGTTGCGCCTTCAGGCGCTGATTCCTCGATGCCTCATGCCATCCCGCTGTAACAGGATTTTTTTTTGATCTGGCACACAGCGCTCAATGCAAAAAAAATCCTTCCAGGATGACATGCTCATTTGCTCCATGAATCCGTCATCCCGGTGTAAAATAAGGAGAACGATTATGTTTACCATGATGAAAAATATCTTGCCTTTTGTTTTTTGCCTCTTGCTTTTTCTCGCCACCGCCGCCCGGCCGCAGGAGAGCGTCGAGGTGCCGCAACTGTTGCAGGAAAACGTGCGCGCTTTCACGCTCACCATCGACTCGCTCACGACGTTGACCGAAGGCATACAAACGCAGGCCGAGCTCGTGGGCCGCCAGCTTGCCGTCATGAAGCTGCGTCTCGAAACCTTGCCAACCGGCTCGCGCAGCTATTATCTCGAACGCCGGCGGTACGAAGAAAAGCTGTCGGATTTTCTGGCGCGCAAGTTTTCCACGCTGGCGGAAATGCAGGCGCTGCGCACGCAAACCCTGTCGCACCTCGAGAGCATTCTCAATCGCATGCAGGGCAGCGACAGCACGCGCGTCAAGCCGATGCGCGAAAAGATTCGCGAGCGCATTCGCCGCAACGACGAGCGCCTGGCCCAAACGCGCCTCGAGCTGCTGGACATGCTGTCGCAGCTCAAAAAGCCCGGCCTGTCGTCCGAAGAAAACCTGGCGCTCACGCGCAAGCTGCAGCGCTTGCGCAGCGACCGGCACGCGCTGTACACCGCCAATCAAAAACGCCTCGCGGTTCTGCTCGCTTCCGCCAGCCGGCAAAACGCCGAGCTGCCCGGCACCTACACCGCGCTGCGCACCATGTGGGAAGGCTTGCAGAGCGGCTTCGACTGGATCGAGGCCGAGATGGAATACACCCGGCTGTTTGCCGAACACCGCAAATCCTGGCTGGCCATCGATGCGCAGCTCCTGGAAGTCTCCGGGCTCATCGAACGCTTTCGCGAAGCGGTGGCGCGCATCAATGCCGGCAGCGCCGGCTTGAAAGATATGGAACAATACGAGCAACTGCTGCACGACGCCGCCAACGGCAAAAGCCTGCTGCCGGAAATTCCGGTTTTAAACTGGCCCGGCAAACCCGGCGGTTTGGAAATCACCCGGCCGCTTTCCCCGGCGGAAATCGATTCGCTCGAAGCCGTGATCCGTAAGCAGTGATTCGTCATTCGTCATCAACGATTCAGCAAAATCCCCAAACGGGTTTTGTTGTCGTTCTTAACTTTATGAATTTTGCAAAAGCAGCGGAGATCAGAAGTGGTGTATTTTGTCCCGAAGGGACTTTGGAGCGAGGTGTATATCTCGTTTCCCAGAGATAAAATCTCTGCGCTATTCTCCCGCTGTCCCTACGGGACGGAATCCTTGCCTGCTAACTTAATGACATGAACTGGCAACTGACGACTGACAACTAACCATCAATTCCCATGTCCATCTTTTCTTACCTAACGCCCCACGCCATCGGCCCGGTGTGGCCGATTATGTTGATCTGCGCCGCTTACATGGCCGCCACCACGGTGTTTCTCCTGCTGGCGCGCGCCCGCGCCTGGCTGCGAACGTTTTCACTTCGCGAGTATCGTTTTCTCCAACGCCTCTATGACGCCACCGAAATGTTCAGCACACTGGCCATTCTCAGCGGCATGCTCGGCACCTGCATCGGCTTGCTGGAAGTTTTGCCCGTGCTCGGCGCCTCGCTGCGCGCCAATGCCAGCGCCGATTTGCTGCAACAAGTGCTCGTCCCCTTGCGCAACGTCTGGGCCTCCACCGTCGCCGGCCTCATCCTCGGCGGCCTGTGGGGAGAAATTATTTCCTTCTGGCTCAAACCCTACACCCGCCCGACGCTTTTGCCGCTCAGTACCGACGAGCCGCCGGAAGAAACATTCGACGTTGCACCTCCGGAAAATCCGCCGCCGGCCGAAACCGCCTCGCCCGATGCGGACCTCGCCGAAGATTGGCGGCAAAAAGACCCGCAGGGGATGTACTAAACTCTTACTCTTACTCTTACTCTTACTCTTACTCTTAGTCTTACTCTTACTCTCCGTTGCAAAAGCGAGTAGGAGTAGGAGTAGGAGTAGAAGTACGAGCAACCAACACCCAGCCATGAAAGTCTTCAAATACCTCGCCGCGTTGGCGGATATCTCCGTCGGGTTTCTCGGGCTTTTCTTCGTCATTTTTTCCGTGACCCGGCCGAGCGTGCAAAGCACGGCGTCCGAACGACAGGGGCTCGAGTCCCGCAATGCGGGACAGCAACTGCGCGAAGAAATCCGCCAGCTTGAAGAAATCAAGCTCGCCAAAGCCCGCAACGCGGGAAAAAAGCTGACGACCGCCGGCGCCGCCAAAATCATCATCACCGGCCAGGCCATTACCGTGGAAATCTCCGGCCGGCAAACCCGCTTTGCCACGAGCAACAGCTTTGTCGCCGGCACCCAAACTTGGCGTTGGCCCGCCAGCGTCATTCTCTACGTCGATGCTCGCGTCCCCTTCGAGCAAGTCGTCCACGTCATCGACGCCCTCAAACAGACGAACGCGGATATCAGCGTGCAGATCGCCGCCCTCGTCAAGTGAGCAGTATTCAGTGATCAGTATTCAGTGTCATCGTGGAACGATCTTTTTTGTTTATTAAGCGCAGTACTCGTTTTGAAAAGGATGCTTTCAACATGACAGAATCAAACGATAGCGCTCATACGGAAAAGGATGCTTCCAGCATGACATTCTTTCAACAGCAACCAGCAACCAGAAAGGAGAGACCCATGCGCAAAATTTATTTCATTCTCTTTGGCGTCGTGCTCGTCATTTTGATTTTTTTGGTCGACTGGCGCGAAAAATTTAATGCCATTACCGGCCGCCAGCCGGAGGAAAAATCGCTCGGGCTGCCGCTCGGCGAAGTTGGACCATCGCAAGAAGAGGCGCAACCACCGGCAGAACCTGCCGCTGCGCCGCCAAGCAGCTCGCTCGATTCTCTGCTCGATGCCGTGCTGCCGGGAGAGCTGCCGGAGATGCCGGCCGCAACCGGCTCCGCCGAGGCCGATCTGGAAAGCCAGCTCACGCTTCCCAGCGGATTTGCCGCGCCTCGTGCCATTAATCCAGGCCCCGGGCGCAGCTTGTCTCCAGGCGGACGGGATGGCCGCGCCCTGGCGCCCAGGTTTGAAGACATGCCGGAGCAGCCCTATCTCGACGAGAGCCGGCAGCTTCTTCGCCAAACCGGGCGCAATTATGACCGCATCGTTCCGCCCAAACCAAATGACAAACGGCAGCCGTGAATTATACTAGTTTAGGGATAAGTTTACAGTCATTGCGAGGCGTTTTTTTGCCGAAGCAATCTCTTGGTTTTTAAAGGATAACAGGATCGACTTGATTTTTTGAATCCTGTAAATCCTGTAATCCCGTCAAAAAGCAACTTTTGGGAAGTGCACCCGGTATCCCCAAGGCGGATCCCGCCAAGCGGGACAACCAAAAAGATCGTTCACGGAAGGCCCCGCCTTGCGGGATCACGGAAAAGATTTTCATGAATTTATTTCCGTGAGAGTTCTCTTTCCGTGCGCCAGATTTCTTTAGCGGACGAGCCGCAACCAAAAAGATCGCTCACGGAAGGCCCCGCCTTGCGGGATCACGGAAAAGATTTTCATGAATTTATTTCCGTGAGAGTTCTCTTTCCGTGCGCCAGCTTTCTTTGTTTTTTTTGCAAAGATATAACTTGTAACAGACTACGCCAGATTTTCAAACAAGTTGAAAACTGAAGCCCTGCGGGCAGCATATTTACGCTCACGGAATTGGAACGGCTCACGGAATTAAAATCAAAAATGCTTTTCTTCCGTGAGATGTTCCATTTCCGTGAGCTAAAAATTTCAGAATTTTTTTCTGAGTTTGGCTGCGCAATGGCTTAATGTGGTGTCACCAATCTCACGCCATGAACCTGCTCGCGTTGAATCGGCTGTGGCAGATGAGCGCCGCCGGCGTCATCGCCGCCGGACTCCTTTATTTTTTCTCTGGTGAATCGCCCCGCTGGCGCTCGCCGGCCGCAACAACGCCGCCGCCAATTCCTCCGGCAGTCCAGAAAAAAACCGCGCCGCTGGAACGGCGCGATCAGCTCAGCTATACTTACGTCGGCCCGGCCACACCCGTGGATACGGCGGTTGGAAAAGCTTCGCCCCTTGACAACACCGGCTCATCCAATTCCGCCGACAACAAGCCGCCATCGCGGCCACGCCCAACCGCCGCCTCAAAAGACACCAGCCTCGCGTTTGGCCGTCGCGAACCCGCCGCCTCCACAACCGGCGCTATTCCGGATTTGGAGATTCAGTTGGCCGGCGTCGATCTCATGCGGGTGATCCGGCATTATGGTTACGTTCCCGCCATCAAAACCAGCACCAGGCTGCTGGGAAAAATCAGCGGGGAGCAGTTCCTGCCGATCACACCGGAGGAAAGAGCGGGCTATGCGCGGCGTGGCCGCTCCGGCGCCGGCCATCCTGAGGCCGAACGTTGGCTGCGTCGCGTGGCCGCGGAATTGCAAATGCCCGTGGAGGAAATGCGCTTCATCTTTCTGGTGCCCGTGCAGACGGAGCAACTCTTCATTGCCGCCGAGCTCGCCGCGCTGGCGGCGGCCGGCCAATCCCGCGAGGCGATCGCTTTAGTGCGCGCTCACTTTGACAATACCCTGGCGATCGTCGTGGACGAGCTTATCACCAAAACCGGTGAGACCATCATCGTCGATTCGGTTCGGGTGCATTATACTCGTTAAGGGTTATTTTGTAATGGTCATTGCGAGCGTTTCTCAGCGAAGCAATCCTTTGAAAACCAAAAAATTGCTTCGGCTCCGCTTTACGGAGTCCCGAACAGCGGGACAAAAAGCGCCACGCGCCAGGAGATGATTTATTTTTCTGCTCACGCTAAAAACACTTGCATTATTGCGCAAAATTCACTATAATGTGCCAGGCCAGTCCCAAGAGTTAAGTTTCTATTTTTATTGTTTGGTTCAGCAAACGTTATGGCCCAGCGCGCCGCCGGCAAAGGCTCTTTTTTCAATATGGTGTACAAGAATGTCCTCATTGGAACTATAAAGAAATCAAACTATTGCGCTAAAGATTTCCGTACACCCCCGGCTGGATTTTTGTTCACACCAGTAAAGGAATAACAAAGTTAACGGAATTTTCTCAATTAAGTTTATACTTTTCTGGATTTTAACATGTTAAGATTTACGACACATTTAGTTAGCCTCCGAACAGATTTGCTGAGAGGCCTTTTTGATAGGCACAAAACCCGGCCAAATCCGCGCTTATTTTTAAATAGTTTAAGCCAAAAAGAGTGTACGGGTGGTTATGACAGAATTGTCACAGGCGATTTTAGCGAGATTAACCCTTGATTATTTTAACCTTAAAGCAGAATATGGTGACAGGTATTTGATTTTACAGTAGATAGGTTGAGAGAAACAGTATGTTATATTATTTTGTGTTATACAAACAAGGGGGTGACCGAAACCAGTTAAAATGGCATAATATAAACAGTAGTTTAAAGTGGCGGAAATTGACCGCAGTGATCACGAACCCCAAAGCACGAAGTGCATTGAAACATTATACAAATAAAGTGATGCCATTTCCTCTGCGTGATCACGAACCCCAAAGCACGAAGTGCATTGAAACAAACCTCATTTAACTGAAAGCGTTGCCCGGTGTGTGATCACGAACCCCAAAGCACGAAGTGCATTGAAACTTTTCTACCGAATCGGTGATAAACTGGTCACCAGGTGATCACGAACCCCAAAGCACGAAGTGCATTGAAACTAAGCCGAATATCCGGATCCGATCGGCTCGGGCTGGTGATCACGAACCCCAAAGCACGAAGTGCATTGAAACTTTCTTTTTGGATTCCCGATTTCTCGGGAGTAACGTGATCACGAACCCCAAAGCACGAAGTGCATTGAAACAGACATCGCCAATGTGTCCGACACTTGAACAAGTGATCACGAACCCCAAAGCACGAAGTGCATTGAAACAAATGTTCCTGTGCACTTCAGCTACCTTTAAACGTGATCACGAACCCCAAAGCACGAAGTGCATTGAAACGCGGTTCGGTGAAAACCAGAGTGATCCGTTGCAAGTGATCACGAACCCCAAAGCACGAAGTGCATTGAAACAGTCGGCATGAACTTTTTCCGTTCCCCGAAGACTGTGATCACGAACCCCAAAGCACGAAGTGCATTGAAACGTAGCGTATGCGAGTTGCAATTGGATAAAACCAAGTGATCACGAACCCCAAAGCACGAAGTGCATTGAAACACACAGCATCCAGCGCCCGATACGCCATTGCCCATGTGATCACGAACCCCAAAGCACGAAGTGCATTGAAACTTCGTGATCTTCGCCACTTTGTTTCCGACGATGCGTGATCACGAACCCCAAAGCACGAAGTGCATTGAAACTTTGAAAGTGGGTGGGACAATAATTGTCCCGAAAGTGATCACGAACCCCAAAGCACGAAGTGCATTGAAACGAACGGCGGAAGGCGGGGTTGCCTTGCGCCTGTGGTGATCACGAACCCCAAAGCACGAAGTGCATTGAAACTGATATAGCCGTAGTCTCCAACCAGTATTCTGTGTGTGATCACGAACCCCAAAGCACGAAGTGCATTGAAACGTCGGAATCTTGCGAATCAACTGCCACTCCAATGTGATCACGAACCCCAAAGCACGAAGTGCATTGAAACAATCCACTGGCACTTAATCCGCCGTTTGGTCCCGGTGATCACGAACCCCAAAGCACGAAGTGCATTGAAACGAAACAACATCTTTTATCGCCAACGCGGCCTGAAGTGATCACGAACCCCAAAGCACGAAGTGCATTGAAACCAAAGCATGAAAGCGATGTTCCGTAAGAAGCTTCGTGATCACGAACCCCAAAGCACGAAGTGCATTGAAACTTATTCCCGCCATATGCCCAAGAACAATTTAGGGTGATCACGAACCCCAAAGCACGAAGTGCATTGAAACAAACATTCCGTACTCAAGTGGTTCCTGGGCGTCCGGTGATCACGAACCCCAAAGCACGAAGTGCATTGAAACCCGCCCGCAGTAACGTTAGGGTCATATCTGGTAGTGATCACGAACCCCAAAGCACGAAGTGCATTGAAACTCTCATGTCGGTTCGCACCGGATAGTCCTGCCACGTGATCACGAACCCCAAAGCACGAAGTGCATTGAAACTTTCAGGGGCAGCGCCGTCGCCGGTCACGAGGGCGTGATCACGAACCCCAAAGCACGAAGTGCATTGAAACTCTTGGAACAGTCGCTGTTCGCCATCACCCACAGTGATCACGAACCCCAAAGCACGAAGTGCATTGAAACTTATACATTGGATTTCTCCTTAAATTTGGCATTGTGATCACGAACCCCAAAGCACGAAGTGCATTGAAACGCACCCTGTCGAGCTTTGCCTGGAGTTCTTTGAGTGATCACGAACCCCAAAGCACGAAGTGCATTGAAACTATTTTTTTTGCTCGACCTGGGCGGCAAGCACCGGTGATCACGAACCCCAAAGCACGAAGTGCATTGAAACATATTCTTCAAAAACCCGCCACCGCCCCACCCTGTGATCACGAACCCCAAAGCACGAAGTGCATTGAAACCCACGTACCTTTTCGCTGGTACCCCTTGCGCAAGTGATCACGAACCCCAAAGCACGAAGTGCATTGAAACTAAGTGGATCGGAAGACAACATCTCCTCGACGTGTGATCACGAACCCCAAAGCACGAAGTGCATTGAAACACTCACCTTTTATTTCAACAACATCCAGAGTGAGTGATCACGAACCCCAAAGCACGAAGTGCATTGAAACAAAAATATTTGCTCCCACTCTTCGGGCAGGGAGCGTGATCACGAACCCCAAAGCACGAAGTGCATTGAAACGTTAATTCCTCGTGGTTCCACCTAGTTTTCCCTTGTGATCACGAACCCCAAAGCACGAAGTGCATTGAAACTCTTTGGTGTCCTGCAAGCAACGACAGTACTGGGTGATCACGAACCCCAAAGCACGAAGTGCATTGAAACATCCACTGCCGGCAAGCACCCTGTCGAGCTTTGTGATCACGAACCCCAAAGCACGAAGTGCATTGAAACTAGAAACACGCCACTTTGGTGCGTTCCCGCAAAGTGATCACGAACCCCAAAGCACGAAGTGCATTGAAACAAAGTACCGACCATGACGATCCCGTCCAGGCACCGTGATCACGAACCCCAAAGCACGAAGTGCATTGAAACTGGGACAAGAATTTGTCCCGAAGGTGAGGGTTCGTGATCACGAACCCCAAAGCACGAAGTGCATTGAAACAAACGTCACACTGCCGATCTCTTTGATTTCGAAAGTGATCACGAACCCCAAAGCACGAAGTGCATTGAAACTCCAATGGGCATTAACGAAGTCGAAAAAAACAGTGTGATCACGAACCCCAAAGCACGAAGTGCATTGAAACATTCGGCGTCATTTTACTGCGACGGAAAGTAGTCGTGATCACGAACCCCAAAGCACGAAGTGCATTGAAACTTATCCCTCTTAATTCCGCAACCACGGCAGTGTGTGATCACGAACCCCAAAGCACGAAGTGCATTGAAACTTATGTGGATTTCGGACCCATCCCATATACGGTGTGATCACGAACCCCAAAGCACGAAGTGCATTGAAACTTCCACGCCTACACGGGAAGCAAACAGTTTCTGTGATCACGAACCCCAAAGCACGAAGTGCATTGAAACTCATTTTTCTCATTTTTCTCACCTCCGTTCGAAGTGATCACGAACCCCAAAGCACGAAGTGCATTGAAACTTCGGGCGCGGACTTGGGAACCGAGGTCTATAGGTGATCACGAACCCCAAAGCACGAAGTGCATTGAAACTTTAGCGGCAGTCGGCGTCATTGCGAGGAGCAATGTGATCACGAACCCCAAAGCACGAAGTGCATTGAAACACACTTCTGCGTATCTGGATCGAATGGGTGAAGGTGATCACGAACCCCAAAGCACGAAGTGCATTGAAACTTGAATTTCATAGCTGACCAAAGTGAAGTCTCCGTGATCACGAACCCCAAAGCACGAAGTGCATTGAAACTGTAATTTCTTTTTCTCCAGCCACGTCCAGAACTGTGATCACGAACCCCAAAGCACGAAGTGCATTGAAACACACTAGGATTCATTAGAAAAAACCAAAGGGATAAGTGATCACGAACCCCAAAGCACGAAGTGCATTGAAACTTCCACGCCTACACGGGAAGCAAACAGTTTCTGTGATCACGAACCCCAAAGCACGAAGTGCATTGAAACTCATTTTTCTCATTTTTCTCACCTCCGTTCGAAGTGATCACGAACCCCAAAGCACGAAGTGCATTGAAACACTCTTGATGCGCTGATGGCGCGCAAGGAGTTTGGTGATCACGAACCCCAAAGCACGAAGTGCATTGAAACGGCTCTCTACTACCGTACGGCTGCGGTGTTGCGTGATCACGAACCCCAAAGCACGAAGTGCATTGAAACCGGTTTTCTGGATCGCCGTAGCGATACGAGAACCGTGATCACGAACCCCAAAGCACGAAGTGCATTGAAACAACGCTTTTTTAGCCTGAGGGTAAATCACGCAAGTGATCACGAACCCCAAAGCACGAAGTGCATTGAAACTCTCTCAGTTCTCCGAGCATGGAGGTGTCGGGCGTGATCACGAACCCCAAAGCACGAAGTGCATTGAAACTGTGAGCGAGCCGAGAGGGAACTTCAGTATCTGTGATCACGAACCCCAAAGCACGAAGTGCATTGAAACACACACGGATCCTTGCCGACAACGGCATAGGCGTGTGATCACGAACCCCAAAGCACGAAGTGCATTGAAACCATCGTGATCGTTTTTTCCCCGCCGACAGCAGAGTGATCACGAACCCCAAAGCACGAAGTGCATTGAAACATACGACCTCGATTTCTCCATTTTTGTCGTTCTGTGATCACGAACCCCAAAGCACGAAGTGCATTGAAACTTTTACAACTGCGGCATAAGGCGAAACGTCTAAGTGATCACGAACCCCAAAGCACGAAGTGCATTGAAACCCAGTACTTCGCGCCGCACGTGGGATTGGAGCAGGTGATCACGAACCCCAAAGCACGAAGTGCATTGAAACTTACTGCTTGTCGTCGCCGGTGCTGGGTTCGACGTGATCACGAACCCCAAAGCACGAAGTGCATTGAAACATTTTGGTCCCTGCTGGGTTCACATATATTGAATGTGATCACGAACCCCAAAGCACGAAGTGCATTGAAACGCTCTGTTGCGGGCACGACTTGCCCGAACAGATGTGATCACCGACCTGAAAGCACGAAGTGCATTGAAACTTTCCTGCTCTCACCTCTTCAATTTGGCCATCTTTTTGTGAAGCGCTTCCACTCTTGACTTTTTGTGTTAAAAGTGTTAATTTCGAGTGCCGCCTAAAATAACCCCAGTGCTTGCTCATAGACCGGAGCCGCCGATGCAAGAAATTGACGATAAGGGTTATCGCAAGCTCTTTTCCAACAAAGAGATTTTTCGGCAGTTGATGGCCTCGTTCGTTCACGAAGCGTGGGTGAAGGAGTTGGACTTTTCGCGGTGCGAATTGGTCAAAGGGTCATTCGTTTCGAGGAAGTACAAGAAGACCTTCACCGACCTGCTGTACAAGGTGAAACTGCGCGGCCGTGATCTTTATGTGGTGATCTTGCTGGAATTCAAATCGGCGCCGGCGCTGTTTGTGGCGGTCCAGATGGCGGGGTATATTTTTGAATTTTGTGCTGCAATTATCTTGACAATGTTAAGTTGGCTTGAACAAAAGCAAAGACAGAAAAATGAGAGACAGAAAAATGAAGTTTGGTATCATCAAAGCAATGCTCACTTGGAGCAAAGAGCCCCGCACCGCGTGGCGCGGCGTCTGCGACAAAGCGGGGTAAACATTTTTCTGCCCTCCATTTTTCTGTCTTTTGAATGTTTTTGCGGGATGCTTCTGCCATGCCGGTCGAAGCAATCCTTTAAAAACCAAGAGATTGCTTCGGCAAAAAGCGCCTCGCAATGACTGCGATTTTAAGCCTAAACGAGTATATCATGATCGCCAGGAGGTCTCTATGTTGATTGAAGCCATCCAAAAAGAAAAAAAGCAAATCCGCGAAAGCGGGAGAAGACAAGGGAAGAGAGAGGGGAAAAGAGAAGGGAGATTGGACATTGCCCGATTGATGTTTCGGAGCGGTGAGTCTATCGAGAAGATCAAACGCTACACCGGCCTTTCCGACGCGACCATACGCAAATTGCAGCGAAAATTGCAAGAGCAATAATCACAAGGCGGACGAGCCGGAACCCAGCGACTGTAGGCCAAAGCACGAAGTGTATTGAAACGAATGGCGGCATCCGTAATATCAGTCCTGAAAAGTGATCACGAGTACCAAAGCACGAAGTGCATTTGCCGATTGTGGATTTCGGATTACGGATTGCGGCAAGAGAGGCATGGTGGGTTGCCGGAGGCGGAAGCCGGCAGGTGAGTTTTGATGCAGCCGCCTGGCGCGCTGATGTCGGGGGCCACGACTATTCCCCACTTAAATTGAATTAGGGCCACGAGTATTCGCCACTTTCTCCGTAAAACCATCCGCGTTACCTCAAGCTTGCCGAGAAGGCCGGCTTGCCTCGAAATCAACTGCTTCCCGAAAAAGCTGAGCTTTTGAAACTGTTTCACGCGTTTACACTCTTGACTTTTTGCGCTAAAAGTGCTAATTTCGAGTATAGTCTGAAGTCGCCCTCAGCGTTTGCCCAGAACCGGAGCCGCCGATGCAAGAAATTGACGATAAGGGTTATCGCAAGCTCTTTTCCAACAAAGAGATTTTTCGGCAGTTGATGGCCTCGTTCGTTCACGAAGCGTGGGTGAAGGAGTTGGACTTTTCGCGGTGCGAATTGGTCAAAGGCTCTTTCGTTTCGCGAAAGTACAAGAAGACCTTCACCGACTTGCTGTACAAAGTAAAGCTGCGCGGCCGTGATCTGTACGTGGTGATCTTGCTGGAATTCAAATCGGCGCCGGCGCTGTTTGTGGCGGTGCAAATGGCGGGTTATATTTTGGATTTTTACCGGCATCTCATCGATTCCGAGAAGAAGCTACGCAAGCTGCCGCCGGTGTTTCCGATCTTGCTCTATAACGGGAAGAGGCGCTGGACTGCACCGCTGAATCTCGCGGATCTGATCGAGGGCCGTGAATTGCTGGGCGAGTATGTGTTGCACTTCAAATACTTTCCGATCATCGAGAATGCCTATAACCGGCAAATGTTGTTGCAGCTCGGGAATATCGTCTCGACGCTGTTCTTGTTGGAAGCCCATTATGAGGTGAAGCTCTTGCAGCGTGCGCTGTTGGCGCTCTTTGAGGAAACCAAAGACAAGCAAGCTGTGTCGTTATTTTTGAATTTTGTATTGCAGTTGTTTTTGCACGGTCGGATTGACGAGTCTGATTATAAGGTTATGGAACGTACTTACCATGATCGCCAGGAGGTCTCTATGTTGATCGAAGCCATACAAAAAGAAAAAAAGCAAATCCGCGAAAG